>VFSW01007460.1_pt1 | contig 15874 bp, 13 predicted proteins | sample 5358111 | NCBI WGS metagenome assembly VFSW01 (sample SAMN11554181, study PRJNA540505) | mine drainage metagenome | isolation source: sediment from site ElyBrook_90M | place: USA: Ely Copper Mine, Vershire, VT | collected 2017 | reverse complement strand
GGCAACTGCCTCCAAGCCGCTGACATTCACCCCGCGCAACTGCACCGTATTGCCTGCAGCATTGACCAATTGGTTGTCACACACCCGGATCGACAACGCTGAATTCGATCGTAGGCAACGGCCGGGCGGCCGATCGCTATGTACAATCATCGAGGGGCTGATGGTGGACGGATCGCCACTGGTGGTTCCGCTGCTTCTGCTAGCGCTTCCAGCACCATTGCACGCGGCCACCACAAAAATCACGACGCAGGTACAAGATGCCGCATAATAAAGCGGCTTCCGGGGAAAGACGCGAGCGTGCCCCATACAAGTCGGTCTTGCCATCTTTCGTCGCATCAAGCCACAGTATATCGACCCAACATTACATTGGAAGGGCAATCTCGCAGGCCCAGAGGCCAGCTTCAGCGGGCGTTCGCCGACTCCGCCCAAGATCGTGCCCCGGCACGTGGTGTACGAGTTGTGAGGTTTGGATCGGTTGGAGTCATGCTTGGGTGGCGACGCCCGCGCTAATGCATCGGTTGCCGCATCCTGATGCATTCGAGTCTGGCAGTGGAGAACGCTCAGAACAGCGCGTATGGTTGTCGCAGGCCTTGCAGAAGCGCCGGCTGCCGCGCGCCGGTGTGAGCGACAACGGTGCGGCCTACCTCGCCGCCGAGATTACCAAGGGGTTTGCCCAACTTGGCATCCCGCATGAGGCCGCGCTTGCCTACAGTCCCTACCAGAACTGCAAGTGTGAATGCCTCGGGGGCAAGATCGAAGGCGACTGACGAGGACGCCTGAGGGCGTCGCCAGTCCGCTCACCGCCCTCAACGAAGCGAAGCAGGCCTGGGTCGAGGACGAGCACAAACGTACCGTGCACTCCGAGACCGGAAAGACGGCCCTTGAGCGCTATCTGGTCGGCCCTGAGGTTGACGTGCGTATTCCGGTGATGGTGACGAGCGTGTCGATCAAGTGTGGAGGGGGCGGTCCGTCGCGGATGTTTTTGTCTGCATGTCGTTGGAGGACGCGACGCTGGTATTTTGCCTTGTCGCGTAATGAGCGGGCCGTCCAGGCCTATGCTTGCGGTTGATGGCAGCGTGGCGCTTGTAGCTCTCGACATTTATCTCGAATATCATCTCGCAGTGCACGAGGCGATCGACGGCGGCGAGCGTCATGGCGGATCTTGGAAGATCTTACCCCATCCGCCGAATGGCTGGTTCGCCGTGATGAGCAGCGACGTCGCTCATAGCCGGCGCCAATCCACTCGAAGAGCACGGAGGTTTCCGCCTGATCCGTGCTGGCGTAGGTGATGTCATCTAGAGAAATATATGGACTCCCCCTGCCTGCGATTCATCTGGTTCTGGGGATTAGCCGGAGATAGCCGTTCATGCTCCACCAACTAATGCGCAGCGCAAGGAATCCTCATCCAGCCATCGGTACGCCGCGTTCCAGATTGCAGCGTCCGGACAGTTCCTCCAGTGCGCTTTTCGCCACATGGGTTTTCTGGCTTCTCACCGCTCGTCTCATCATCCCCGGATTCTTTGATTACCATGTTGACTCAACAAGAACGGTTGAAGATGGGGCCGTGTTCAATCTGGTGATTTGGGGCTTTCTTGCAGGCGCGACCGCCTGGATGATATTCGCCCACATAAATGCCGCGCGCTGGATTCTTCGCCGCGCTAACCCTTCATTTTTAATTTTACTGCTTTATGCGACGTTTAGCGTGGCTTGGTCCATTGAGCCTGGTGCGTCGCTGCGGCGCCTTTTCCACTTAGCGGTAGTGTTCCTCGCCTGTCTAGCGATTACGATGCTCGGATCCGGCGACCGACGCTTTCAGGAGGTCGTGCGGCCGGTCATCACATTCTTTCTCCTTGGATCATTGGTGTTCGGACTAGTCGCTCCCGACCTTGCTATCGAACCGCCGGTCTTTCCACATCCCGATTACCGTTGGAACGGACTGGCGATCAGCAAGAATGCGCTGGGAGCAATCGCGAGTACGGGGGCCATCCTTTGGACACACGGATGGGCGAGCAGGGAAGTCAAGCCGCTCGCCGCCGCAGGCGGATTTGTACTTTCCTTCGCGCTCATCGCGCTGGCTCGCGCCGCCACTTACATGCTGGTCAGCTCGCTGGTCTGTGTCCTTATAGTGTTTATGCTCCGCTCATCGCGTGCGAAGCGGCGATACATGCCCTATGTCATCGGCGCACTCGTCGTGGTCTCGGTCGTGTATGGATTGGCGGTTCTAAACGTGATTCCGGGACTGGGCGCGATATTGACGCCCGTGACCGCCCTGTCGGGAAAAGATCGCTCGTTCAGCAACCGTAGCCTTATTTGGCAGATCACCCGCGAACACATCGCGTTCCATCCGCTAATGGGACCCGGTTACGGGGCCTTTTGGGACAACGTCCATCCAGGCACCCAAGCCTATTACTTTTTTGTACCTAGGATGTTTTTCAACCCCGGCGAATGCCATGACGGATATCTCGAAATAATCAATGATCTCGGCTATCTGGGACTCCTCTTGCTATTTGGCTACATCGGCACCTTTCTGGTGACCGCCCTAAGGCTGCTCAAAACCAACTATTCGCAGGCCACCCTATATCTCGCGGTGCTGTTTCAGCAAGTCCTTTCGGGCCTGACCGAATCGAATTGGCTTTGGTTGGACGCGGAAACGCTTATTTTCACACTCGCCACGCTGTGCCTATCACGCGACTGGCAGCGAGCTGAAGCCCATTTTAAACGCTGCGACTGAACCGATCCGGCTTTCCCGGAGACTGCCGTGTATGAGTCACGCCGTCTTGGCGTGAGCCTCCTGACTGCGATAATGCGCTTGCTCGTAACCGATCCATCTCGCTCATCCTGTTCTGAAGTGCCGTAGCTTGCGGATATGCCGGCAATTCCACAAGGAGGAATTCGGCATGAGAAATCAAGGAAGGGCGTGCGGGGTGTAGTGCGGCGCACGTTTTTGATGCAGCACGTGTGGGAGCGTTCGGTGGCGCGAGAGCGGCTGTCTAGCTACGCTCGGCGCCACGAGCCCAAAGTCGGTGAGGGCTACCACTGGACCCGGGGGCTGAAGCGCGAGGGGCTGTGGCCGCTGCAGCCCGAGGGTTGCTCGACAGTGCCGTCGGTGATCGTGAAGAGAAGGCCAGTGCCGCGTGTTGCAAGCCATCATGGAACGCCCGGCTCCCGATTTGCGGCATCGCGGATTACGCTATGAATCGGGAAGGCTCGCGGCGCATAGCCGCATACAAATGGGAGCCGGCGATGAGAAACGTATGAATTGTAGGGCCGGATGTCCATGCGGAGACTATCGCGGTGGCGGAAGCGGAAGTAGGCGGTGAAGTGCGTAGTTTCGGGGTAATTGCCAATCGTGCCGAGTCGGTGCGACGGCTGGTGGGCAAGTTGGGCAAGCCCGAGAGCCTGAAGGTGTGCTACGAGGCCGACCCTACCGGCTACGTGCTGTATTGGCAGCTCAGCGAGTTGGGTGTGCGGTGCGAGGTGGCAGCCGCGACGCTGGTGCCGGTGAAGGCCGAGGACCGGGCCAAGACCGATCGGAGTGATGCTGAGGAGCTTGCGCGCTGCTATCGGGCTGGGGATCTGACGGCGGTGTGGGTGCCGGATGCGGCACACGAAGCGCTGCGCGACCTGGTGCGCGCCTGGCGGCCAAACGCGATCAGCTGCGAGCGCGCCACTGATTGGGTAAGTTCCTGCTGCGCCAGGCGCGGCGTGCACCGGCGGGCACCACGGCCTGGACGGGCAAGTATCTGGGCGTGGTCAAGAAGCAGCATTTCGAGTACGCCGCCCATATTTCCTCTGAATGCCGACTTTGCTTTCATATGGCCCCGTCCTCTCAAGTCATGGTGCCTCCGGGAAAGCTGGGACGGCTCACGACTTGGAAGCGGCTCGCTATGCCGCCCGTCGTGCGCAAAAGCAGATCGAAGAGCCTGCACGCCGTCCCGGCATCTGTATACGCAACTACTTCCGCAGGGCCGCATTTTGAGAGCCTGTGCAGGCAATCATTAACATAAAGTCACGAATCCAGCCCTTCGGCGCTAGAATCCGGGACTGCACGCGGTTTGGATTGGCAGAACCAAGATTAAAATCGATACAGTGTACCCATGCGAAGCCTTGCTGACCTGCACTCGTAGCGGGAGGGTCCGTGAACTCTCGGTATGACGTGATAATCGTTGGCACGAGCTTCGCCGGCTCCTTCTTTCTCATGCGATACCTCGAGCGCTGCAGCCCGAAGGCCCGAGTGCTCGTCCTCGAGCGTGGAAGAGTGGACAGCAAGAGGTGGCAGTTGCAGGCCAGACAAACCTGCAGCATCAGTCCGCAGGAAGGCTACGTCAACGTGACCCCGGAGAAGGAATGGCTTACAAGTCCCGGATTCGGGGGAAACTCCAAGTGTTGGTGGGCTGGCGCGACACGCATGATGCCCGGAGATTTCAAGCTGCGCTCACGCTATGGGGGGGGACTCTACTGGCCTCTTGATTACGACGCACTGGAAATCCACTATGGGGTGGTAGAAGAGGTGATGGCGGTATCCGGTCCGCTCGACGGGCCCATGCCTCGATCACGCCCCTATCCTCTGCCGCCGCATCGCTTCTCGACTCCCGATGAACTGCTAAAAAGAAAATATCCGGATGGTTGGTTTCATCCGGCGACTGCGCGGGCAAGCGCGCCGACCGGCACACGCCGCGTATGCTGTGCAACCGGATATTGTGAGCTGTGCCCGGTGGACGCGAAATTCACCATCCAGAATGGCCTCACTCATATCTATCAGGACCCGCGCGTCACGCTGCAGCTTGAAAGCGCCGTGGAGACGGTAGAGACCGCGGCTGGCGTCGCCACCGGAATCAGCTACCTTCGAGCGGGCCGTATCGAGCGCGCAGAGGGCGACTTGGTGGTTCTGGCCGCAAGCGCGCTGTTCAATCCGCACATACTGTTGCGATCCGGCATCCAGCACCCGCTGTTGGGCAAGCGTTTGCACGAGCAATTGCCGATAGATGTCTGTGTGGATCTTGATGGGGTTCGAGCCTACGACGGCAGCACGAGCATCTCCGGCAATGGCTATCTGTTTTACGAGGGCGAGCATCGACGACAGCACGCGGGTTGCATGGTCGAAACCTGGAATTCGCCCTTTGCCTACGGACGGGCATCGCTGCGCGCCGAGCGCGGCAAATGGACCAATCGCGCTTTCTTTCGATTTCTGTTTGATGATATACCTCGCGACGACAATACAGTGACCATACATGCCGCCAACCCGCGTTTGGCCGAGGCAAGATTCCGGGGCTATTCAGACTACGCCGAACGCGGTGCGGATCAGATTCCGAAGATGATCGACGTGCTCGCCAAGGCATTGCCCATAGAACGAGTCGAGAGTGTGATTCGTGGCCGAACGTCGGCGCATATTCAAGGGACGGTCGTCATGGGAAATGACCCGAAAGAGAGCATCGTCGATCGCTACCTGGTCAGTCACGCGTACCGAAATCTTTTGGTTCTCGGCGCCAGCGCATTCCCGACCGCGAGTCCTGCCTACCCATCGGTCACCGTTTCGGCCTTGTCGCTCTGGGCAGCAGATCATCTCTTTGTCTCAAAGGCGTCCTAAGATGAAGCGGCGCTCCTTTCTAATGGCATTCGCTTCTGCTGCGGCCTTCGCCGGTTGGCGCTTTGTTCGGGGCACGGATGAGGATGCCATCGTCGCTGTCGTCAACAAGCGTCTGAACTACCTGAAATTGGACCCGGCCGATGTGCGCCGGTTTGCTCGCAATCTTGCCGCGACCGACAAGATATCCAGCGGTCGCTTGCGGGTGTTGACGGCCGCTGGGCCGCTGTACTCGGACCTGGCGTGGCCGAACCGCGGGTTCCCGTGGAATGGCGTTCGGCACGGCGAAGAGCGTGTAGTCTCCATTTTCCTGCTGTCGAGCGACTTCTTTCTGAATGGTGCCGATGTGTCACGGCCAGTCAGATATTTGGGCGAATACGATCCGATTATTGCCTGCAGGAACCCCTTTGCGCGCCCCGTCATATGGTCTGAGCCGGCTGCGGCCGGGTAGCTACGCGAGGCGAATGTTCCGTTATCGAGACGTGGTGCCTGCGCATTGATATCATTCGGTATACCGAACGTCAGGCCTGTCCCAACGTTTTCAGAGCAGAATCAGTCGGTTGTCGGCTTGATCCGATTCTGGAGCCATGAAAATGCGGAAAGACAATATATCCAGCGGGGTTTTCTTCAACAGGCTGAGGTCAAAGTCCGTAGCTTTGAGTACAGGCCTCGAGAGAGGTTGGGGCGCTTTCTGATGATGGCGACGAGCACGTAGACCGACACGGCGATCCATATTTGCGACTTCACCGCGTTTTCCGAGGTTCCGAAGAGTGCCTTCACACGCACATGCATTTTGATCTGCGAAGAAAATGGCTCGGCCCGCTATCTGGCCTTGTACAAAGAGCAGATGCTCAGGGCGGGCGGCGCCGTATGGTTGCTGATGAACAGCAACCGCTTGCAGGTTTCCGGATCCTTGTAGCGGATGGCGCGAAATGTTTCGGAGTAACCTTTGGCGGACTGATATCTCTGCAGCACGAGCGTCTGATCGAGAATCACGTCTGTGGATCGATCCGTGGAATGCGAATAGCGTCATTGCGCATCCATGTTGTGCTTCGCCCGCGCCACAAAGAGACCTCCGAGCTGATGCATCGACTACAAACGGTGGAAATCGATGTAGGCACGGTCCATGAGGTAGAAAGGGCCGGCTTCCGGAATAAATTGATCGAGGATGTTCACGTCGTGCAGCCTGCGGCTGCTGACACGGATAACATTCGGGATATTGTCGCGCAAATCAAGCAACGTGTGCATCTTCATCGCCGCCTTGGTGGTTCGAAACGGCGCCCGCGGGAACAGCGAAAGCGACAAATCGATCGTGATCGAGTCCAGTGCATACGCTGCGTTCGCCAGATCGACGCCAAGAGATTCGTTGATATGCGGTTTGCGGGCGATACCGATCGGGCGTTGCGCGAAATCTGCTTGGATCCGCCAGTCGCGCGTTGCGTTCGCATTAGGCGGTGCGTTGTGCGAGATCTGACCGCGAATCCCCATGTGGTAGACCTTTTTGGTCTGCAATTGCAAACACGCCTCAATGTCCCGCGGGCTCTCGCGAAAAACCAGTTGCACGAATGCCATGCACAGAAGTTGATCCTGACAGGTGAAACTCTGGATCTTGTGGTTGCCCTGATAGCGCACCACGCGTCGTGCCAAGGTCTTCTCCGGGAGGAGTATCATCAGCTGCACGAATATCAATCTTCCCGAGTTCATCAGCCGCCCCGCTTGGTTGCTTCGAAGGCACCATGGCGGCGCATGCAGTTGAAATCGAGGACAACGTCATATGCGTGTTTTCGCTGATTCCCTCAGGGAGTTATCGCTATTCCAGAATTCAAAGTTGTGACAGATCTGACTGACATGAGTAAATGAAGTCAGGACTCACAGCAGCCGCACCGGTCAGCCAGCGTTTCGGCGAGATTTGCAAGGGAGTTTATCGCCCGTCCCGTGAATGACACCATCCTAAAAACGCCATACGACGCCGGGCAGGACGCTGCACTATCCGCGATTGAGGCTCATCGAGGCCCGCTGCTGATTGATCTCGATGAGACACTTTATCTGCGAAATTCCACCGAGGATTTTATAGATACTGCGCGTCCAGGGTTGTTGGCATTGATGCTTTTGCGACTGCTCGAAGCGCTCAAACCGTGGCGTTGGACCGGTGGGCCATCGACTCGGGACGTGTGGCGGGTACGCACCATCCAAATTGTTTTCCCCTGGACCATGGGCCTTTGGCGAGCGCGGGTGAGCGCGCTGGCCGCCGAATACACCAATCGACCACTGCTCAACGTGCTGCAAGGTTGCCGGTCCTCGCCCATCATCGTCACCGTCGGATTCCGCGACATCGTGACCCCGCTGGTGGCCGCGATGGGGCTGCTTGACGTGAAGATCATCGCTGCGAGCCCCGGCAGTTTCGAGAGCCGTCGGCGCGGCAAGCTTGCGATGGTCCAGTCGTCGTTGGACAGCGAGGCCATCAGACAAGCGCTGTTTGTCACCGATTCGGTGGAAGACCTGCCGCTGCTGCGGATGTGCGTACGTCCGCTGCGAACCGTATGGCCACAGGCCAAGTATCGCCGCGCTCTGGAGCGAGTCTATTTGCCGGGCGAGTACATTTCTCGCATCAAACGTCCCGGGCAAAGATACATCCTGCGGGGCATTCTGCAGGAGGACTTCGCCTACTGGCTGCTGAGTTCGATCAGCCTGGCACCCCATCCGGCCTTGCACATCGTCGGCTTGCTGTTCCTGCTGTTGTCGTTCTGGGCGATCTATGAGCGCGGGTACGTCGAAAATGATCTTGTTGCTTCTCGTTATGAACAGGATCCGAAACTGAGCCTGTCATTCCATCAGGACACGGTCGCAACTCCACGCGTACTGCCCTGGGCCTGGGCAATCGCCTTCAGCGTAGCCGCCCTCTTCGTACTGCGATGGCCGGCTGGAGTGCCGTCGGCGCTCTTCATTAAATGGGGTGGGGTACTGCTGGCGACTCATGGCTGGTTCCTACTGTATAACCGAGTGGATAAATCGACCCGGGTTTGGATGTATCCGGTGCTGCAGTTTGCCCGCTGTGCCGGGCTAATTGCGGTCGTTCCAGTAAGCCCGATCGGCGCCGTCGCCTTGGGAGCGTGGGTGCTCGCGAGGTCGGCCGCCTATGAAACCTACCGCGCCGTTGGCCGCGGCTGGGCGGATGAGCACTTGCAATCGCGGATGTTGCTGTTCTTCATCGTCCTGGCCACGATCATCGCCGTCTCCCAGGGACCGTCAATCATCTTCAATCGGAGCACTCTGGCGCTCATTGCCTGGACGATATATCGGGCTCGCCGCGAGCTCGCCGGCATAATTCGAACGGCCAAACGCCTCGATCGCCCACGAGGTACGCCAAGTGATCATTTAAATGGACCCGGATGGCATTCGGCGGAATTCGGCACAGCAAGTTCTTCGATCCTTACAGGGTCGGCCGAGCTTGCCGCACTCGCCCGGCTCCGCAGAAGATGCCGGCGGGGACAAACCCCGACGCACAGTGCTGGCACGCACGCTATCGGGGTCCAATAGCGGATGATTTGTCGTGAGACTTTCGATACCATGCCCCTCGAATCGCAGCGTAGTTCCCGAAGTGCAACGGAGCGAAGGATGTCGGTCAAATCCACCATAGCGTCGCTGTTCGAGGAGGTCGCACGCGAACAGAAGCGAAAGCTGTCGCCCTTGTCCGATGACCTCAAGCTCCTGCAATCGGGACTTGACTCGCTGAGCTTCGCGCTCATCGTCGCGCGTCTGGAGGATTCGCTCGGCTTCGATCCGTTCGATACCGACGCGGCTGTGACATTTCCCGTGACGTTCGGTGATTTCGTAAGACTCTACGAAAGTCACGCCAAGTAGTGCGATGTGGCTCTGGGGGTCAATGACGGCAGCCCAGTCGTTGCCTTCCGGGACTCTGCAGAGCGCCGGCGTCTCGGTCAGGCTGGCGGAGCTCGCACGCAAATCGATCTTCGGCGGTCAACTCGAAAAGCTGCGCGGGCGCATCGTGCTGCTCATGCCCCGGGATCAGTTGACCGCGGCACTCGCGCTCATCGAGCTTGACGGCATTGCGCAGCGTGTCGTGCTGTGCCCGCCGGACCTGTCCGCCGAACATTTGGCCCTGGTGGTGAAGGATGCGGGCGCCAATGCGTGCGTCGCCGACTCGGCCGGGTCTGATCCGAGCGACCTCGGGATCACGTTGTCCATCATCGCGCGGCCGCAATTGGCGGGCGAGGAGGTCGCGCGAGGTTACTCCCAGCCGACGGAATGGGTCTTGCTCACCTCGGGGACCACCGGTGCGCCCAAGCTGGTGCTGCATTCGCTCGCGAGTCTGACCAGCGCCTTTGCTCGAGAGCCGCCCACGGCCAATCCGCCGGTATGGAGCACGTTCTACGACATCCGGCGCTACGGAGGCCTGCAGATCCTTCTGCGCGCGGTGCATGCGGGTTCGATGGTACTGTCCGCCGCGGATGAATCCGTGGCCGAGTTCCTGACGCGCGCGGGCGCCGCATCGGTCACCCACATGTCCGGAACCCCGTCGCATTGGCGCCGCGCGCTCATGAGCGGCAGTGCCGGCAGGATCGCTCCGCGCGCAGTGCGGCTGTCCGGCGAAATTGCGGACCAGGGGATTCTCGACAGTCTGCGTGCGGCCTATCCGCACGCGGCGGTCGCGCACGCGTTTGCGTCCACCGAGGCTGGCGTCGCATTCGAAGTCGGTGACGGACTGGCCGGCTTTCCGGCGAACATGATTGGTACGACCGTGGCCGGAGTCGAACTCAGGGTATCGAGCGGGACGCTGCAGATTCGCTCGCCCGGCAATGCCAGCCGCTATCTGGGTGCGCAGGCACCGGCGCTCAAGCATGAGGACGGCTTTGTCGACACCGGGGATCGGGTCGAGTTGCACGGAGGGCGCTATCATTTCGTGGGCCGCAGCGGCGGCGTCATCAACGTCGGGGGTCTCAAGGTGCATCCCGAGGAGGTCGAGGCGGTCATCAACGCCCATCCGTGGGTGCGGATGTCGCTCGTGAGGGCTCGCCGCAGTCCGATTACCGGGGCGATGGTGACGGCGGAAGTGGTGCTGGCTGACGCCGTCAATGGCCGAGCCGAGCGGCCCGGCCAGGAGGGTTTGACGCGTGAAATCATCGAGTTATGCCGTCGGATGCTGCCGCCACATAAGGTGCCGGCGATGATCCGCATCGTGCCCGCGCTCGAGATGTCCGCCTCCGGCAAGTTGGTGCGCCCGAATGCATAACGTCATCGTCCCCGGAGGCAGCCGCGGGCTGGGGTTGGCCCTGGCATCGCAGCTCGCCGCTGGCGGCTATCGGGTCATCGCGGTGGCGCGCACCGAAACCGAGGAGCTGCGGGCGGCCGCCGGCGCGGCGACGGCTCAGAACCGCGGCGAACTGCATTTTCGTGCCCTTGATCTGACCGATACCGCGGCCATCGCGTCGTTCGTGCTGGCGCTGCGCAAGGAATTCGGGCCCGTCTACGGGCTGATCAACAACGCCGGGCTCGGTACCTCGGGGGTGCTCGCGATCATGCGCGACGAGCAGATCGAGAAGCTCGTGCGCCTGAATACGCTGGCGCCGATGATTCTGAGCAAGTACGTGCTGCGCTCGATGATGAGCCAGCGCGCGGGCAGGATCGTCAACGTGGCATCGATCGTCGCCTCGAGCGGCTACAGCGGGCTGTCGGCCTACTCGGCCACCAAAGCCTCCCTGATCGGCTTCACGCGCTCGCTGGCGCGGGAAGTGGGGCAACTCGGCATCACGGTGAACGCGATTGCTCCCGGCTTCGTCGATACCGAGATGACGCGCGAGCTGGACGAGGGGCAACGCGAGAAAATCATGCGGCGCAGCGCCCTCGGGCGGCTGGTGGATGCCGCTGACGTCGCCGTCGCCGCCGAATTCCTGCTCAGCGACAAGGCCAGGAACATCACCGGCATCACGCTCACGGTCGACGCCGGCAACACCGCCTAGCGGCAGCGGCCGTCACAGGCGTTCCTGTCCCGCCTGCAGCCGCTGGTACAGCGCTGCATCCAGAGGCACGTAGCATGCGCGCTGCCGGTCGTCGAAATAGATCTCATCGGGGATCTGGGCCGGATCATATCCCTGTCGCGCCAGATCCTGTTTCTTGAGCTTGAACGTGCCCGTGATCTCGATCGCCGGGACGATCCTCACGAACAGCGGGCGCGCGTAATCGGGCAGGCCGTGCAAGAGATGCTGCCGGAATTCGGCCAGGTCGAAGTCAGCGCGCGGGACCAGAGCGGCCATGCCGGCGCGTCCCTCAGTGTTCGCCACGCGCACGCCGTACACGACCGCATCCGCGACGCCGCGACAGGCGGTGATGACAGCCGTGACCTCGGTGGTGGATACATTCTCGCCCTTCCAGCGGTAGGTATCGCCGACCCGGTCGACGAAGTAATAGAAGCCCTGTGCGTCCCGGCGCATCAGATCGCCGGTGCGATACCAGGCATCGCCGGCCGCAAACACGTCACGCAGCACCTTGCTCTCCGATGCCGCGGCATCCGCGTAGCCTTCGAAGTGGCCGCTGGGCTGGCCACTGGCGTTGGTTACCTCGCCGATGGCCTCGCCGACCTCGTCCGGCCCGCAGCGCACGCAATGGCCGGCCGGGTCGCGCGCCGGCATCTCGGTGTCGGCATCGAATCTGACCAGCGCCACCGGCATGCGATGCGACAGGAACGGCGGGATGCGCCCAATGGCCCCCGGCCGGCCCTCGCAGTTGTAGAGCGAGAAGCTGCCCTCGGTGGCGGCGTAGTATTCGAGGATCTGGGGAATTCGAAAGCGGGTCTTGAATGACTCCCAGATATCGCCGCGCAGGCCGTTGCCGCAGCACAATCGCAATGCGTGCCGGGTCTCGTCGGCACTGACCGGACTGTTCACCAGATAGCGGCACAGCTCACCGATGTATTGGAACAGCGTGCAGCGCTCGTCGATCAGATCCTTCCAGAACTCGCGCGTCGAGAACGCCTCGCGCAGCACCACCGCGCCGCCGCCGACCAGGGTGGCGCCGGTGGCGACGATGGCGCCGATGCTGTGATACAACGGCAGGCAGTCGTACATGCGATCGCTCGGCTGGGTATCCATCAGGCCCGCGAACCAATGGCTCCATTGCATGATCCGGAAATGACTGACGTTGGCCGCCTTGGGCAGGCCCGTGGTGCCGGAGGTGTAGATGTAGAGCGCCCGGTCCTCGAGCGACGGGGCGCGATACTCGGCCGCCGCCAGGGGTTGAGCCGAAGCGCCGGCGGCTTCCCGATCCACTCGGGGCCATTGCGGCTCGCCGGGCCCGTGTGCCCAGTACTGCACGCTCGGCGGGATGTGCGCGCGCGCCGCGCGCACGGCGCCGGCCAGCGGGCCGGCGACGATGACATAACGGGGCGCAACGATATTGATAGAGTGCGCCAGCAGATCTTCGGTCAGATGGGTATTGAGCAGCGAGACGATGGCGCCGATGCGGCTCAGCCCGAGCCAGATGGCCATGTAGTCGGGGCAATTGGGCATCAGCAGGCAGACGACGTCGCCGTGACCTAAGCCGTGCGCCAAGGCCCAGCGCGCATAACGATTCGACGACTCGGAGAGAGAGCGGTAGCTCAAGCCGGCGTCCCGGCCGACGAGCGCCGGAGCGTGCTCGAACCGGCCGGCCAGGGCGTCAACCAGCACCGGAAATGTCAGCAGGGGATCGCGTTCGATCGGCGCGGTCAACTCGAGCGCGCGCAGCCAGGCCTTGAGAGGTGATCGCATGTTTTCGTCTTTGGGAGCGGTCATAATGGCACGGCGGATCCTGGGCCGGCGTCGAATTTGACATGCCCGGCGACTTCGCGCACCCGAATCAGATCACAGTGCGAGCCGATGCCATGAGAAACGAGACCATCGCCCTGCACGGCGGCTTCGATTGCGATCCGACCACCAAAGCGGTGGCGGTGCCGATCTATCAAACAGTGGCGTACTCGTTCGACAGCGCCGAGCACGGAGCTGCGCTCTTCAATCTCGAGATCGAGGGCTACCGCTACAGCCGGATCGCCAATCCGACCAACGACGTCATCGAGAAGCGCGTTGCGGCGCTCGAGGGCGGGGTCGAGGCGCTGAGCGTCAGCACCGGCCAGGCGGCATTGTACTATGCGGCGCTGGCGGTGACGGAGGCCGGCCGCAACATCGTCTCCGTGCCGCAGCTCTACGGCACCACGCACACGCTGTTTGCCCACGTGCTGCCGAAGCTCGGCGTGAAGACGAAATTCGCCCCGTCCGATCAGCCGGCGGCGCTGGCGCAGCTCATCGATGAGGATACGCGGGCCATATTCTGCGAGACAGTCGGCAACCCGGCCGGCAATGTCTGCGACCTGCAGGCCATCGCCGAGGTGGCGCATCGGGCCGGCGTGCCGTTGATCGTCGACAACACCGTGCCGACCCCCATTCTGCTGCGTCCGATCGACTATGGCGCGGACATCGTGCTGCACTCGCTGACCAAGTTCCTCGGCGGCCACGGCACCACGCTCGGCGGGATCATCATCGACAGCGGTCGATTCCCCTGGACCGAGCATGCGCAGCGATTCCCGATGCTCACGCAGCCCGATGAGTCGTACCATGGCCTCGTCTACACCGATCATTACGGGCCGGCCGCCTACGTCGGCCGCTGCCGCAGCGTCTTCCAACGCACCATGGGCGCGGTGCTGTCGCCGTTCAGCGCCTTCCTGCTGCTGCAGGGCATCGAGACCGTGGCGCTGCGCGTGGAACGGCACGTCGAGAATGCCCGCCGCGTGGCGGAATTCCTGCGCGACGATGCGCGCGTCGAATCGATCAACTATGCGGGCTTCCCCGAAAGCCCCTATTACCCGCTGGTGCAAAAGTATCTGGGCGGCCGGGCCTGCTCGCTGCTGACGTTCGCGATTCGCGGCGGCTACGACGCCGGCACGCGCTTCTACGATGCGCTGCGCCTGTTCAAGCGGCTGGTGAACCTGGGCGATGCGAAGTCCCTGGCCTGTCATCCGGCGTCCACCACACACCGGCAGATGTCGCCGGAGGAACAGCGCCTGGCCGGGATCGGACCGGAGACGATTCGACTGAGCGTCGGCATCGAGCATATCGACGACATCATCGCCGATCTGGATCAGGCGCTCGACGCCGCGACCCGCAGTTGAGCGAGTGATGCCCGTGGACAGCCGCGACGAGTTGCCTGCCCCGCCGCCGGCGCTGTTTCCCGAGCGCGAGGTCCGACAGCGGCTGGACGATCTGCTGACACGCGGGCTCGCGGACGCGCACGAGCGGGTCGCCCGCGGACCGGTAATGCCGGACGTGGCCCTGCCGCGGGTTCGCGCGAGGCTGGCGGAATTTGATTTCGCCGCACCGCACCCGATGCAGCCGCTGCTCGAATGGACCATGACGCAGCTTGAGCACGGCGTGGTGCACATGAATAACCCGCGCTACTTCGGCCTGTTCAATCCGGCGGCGAGCTTTCCATCCCAGTGTGCCGACCGTATCGCCGGCGCCTTCAACCCGCAACTGGCGAGTTCGGGATCCTCGCCGGTCCCGGTGGCGATCGAAGGCCATGTCATTCGCGCCATCGCCTCGCGCGCCGGCCTGCCGGCGGAGTCGAGCGGGCATTTCACCACCAACGGCTCGGAAGCCAACTACACCTCGCTGGTGTGCGCATTGACGCGCCTGGAGCCTCGATTCGGCGAGCACGGCGTGCGCGCATTTTCGGGTCCGCTCGCCCTGTACACCTCGCGAGAGTGCCAGCCGGCCTGGTTCAAGATCGTGCATCAGGCGGGCGTCGGCCGCGCCGCGCTGCGACTCATCGGCACCGACACCAGGGGTCAGATGGACACCCGGGCATTGGCCGAGGCCATCGCGCACGATCGAGCGCAAGGTATCGTTCCGGTTCTGATCTCGGCCACGGCGGGCACCACCGGCGGCGGTATGATTGACCCGCTGGCCGAATGCGCCGCGATCGCGCGCCGGCACGGCATCTGGTACCACGTCGATGCCGCCTGGGGCGGCGCGGCGTTGTGCTCGGACCGGTTGCGGCCAGTGCTGGCCGGGATCGAGCTCGCCGATTCGGTGACGATCGATGCGCACAAGTGGTTCGCGACCACGATGGGCTGCGGGATGTTCATCACCCGTCAGCCGTCGGTGTTGAGCGAGGCATTTCGGGTCGCCGCCGACTTCATGCCCTCCAACGCCTCCAACCTGGATCCGTACCTGACCAGCGTACAGTGGTCGCGCCGGTTCATGGGCTTGCGCCTGTTTCTGTCGCTGGCGGCGGCTGGATGGC
>VFSW01007459.1_pt1 | contig 15874 bp, 7 predicted proteins | sample 5358111 | NCBI WGS metagenome assembly VFSW01 (sample SAMN11554181, study PRJNA540505) | mine drainage metagenome | isolation source: sediment from site ElyBrook_90M | place: USA: Ely Copper Mine, Vershire, VT | collected 2017 | reverse complement strand
TTTCATGAGCAGCGATCATAGCCTGTACGGCAGCGATCCGAATGACACCGTTGCGGGCGTTTACCTGCTGGACCTGAAGACGGGCCGGACAAAGTATCTTGCGCACTCCGACTCCGGCGCGCAGTATGCGAACGGCTATCTGTTCTACGCGCTGCAGCAGAACCTGGTGGCGGAGAGGCTCAGCCCGGACGGCCGAATCCTCGGTCCTCCCCAACCGGTAGCGGAACAGGTGCAGTACGATGCCAACCACTGGCTTGCCGGGTTCAGCGTGAGCGATCGGCTGCTTGCCTGGACAAACGCGCCGGGCATCACCAGTCGCCTCGCATGGTTCAACCGCGACGGAAGAGAAATCGGAACCGTGGATGTGAAGGGTTCGCCCTCCGTGGTATCGCTCTCGCCGGATGGCACGAAGGTCGCCACCAGTGTGGGTCAGCCCAGCGGGGACACGGAGGTGTGGGTCTACGACCTGGTTCGGGGCGGAGAGACCCGTCTGACATTTGGCAATGGCGTGGCCTTCGATCCCATCTGGACCCACGACGGGCAGACGGTGACTTATATTTTGGCGGAGCGCGGTCGCAGCGCGGGAAATAACGAGATTGTCAGCAAGCCCAGCACGGGTCTGGGAACGGAAGCCATGGTGATCGCCCATGCCTACCGGGTGGCTCCCAACTCATGGTCGCCCGACGGGCGACATCTGCTGTACATGAACTTTGCCGGGGGGAAGGGTCCGCGTCTCTGGGTACACGATACCGGGCCGAATCCTGGCGACCACCCGCTCTTCCAGGCCGATTTAAACGTGGGAGAAGCCCGATTCTCTCCCGATGGCAAATGGATCGCCTACGCCTCCAGCGAGAACGGACACTATGAGATCTATGTTGTCCCGTATCCCAGTCTGTCGACCCGCTACAGCGTCTCGAACGTCGAAGCGGCCCAGTCGGTATGGGCGAGAGACGGCAGGCAGCTCTATTTCATCGCCGCGGATGGCAGGCTGATGTCCGTTAGTGTCGTGGAAAGTGCCGATGGCCTGCAGATTGGCCAACCGCGAGCGCTGTTTCAGACGAACATCACCCAGGCGTTCGAAGACTATACCCAGTTCGATGTGTCTCCTGACGGCAGCCGCTTCTTAATCAATACCCGGGTCGAGCACGAGCGCCAGCCGATCCAGATCGTCGATAACTGGATCTCGGAACTGAAGAAATAGTGCTCCTGCGGCACCACGCGGAGAATCGCACACGCATGAGGGCGGCGCTCGAACTGTCTGCCGCCTGCTTCACCGTCAGCGACACAGTCATCAAGGTCGGCTTGACTCACTTTTCAGGTGACCACCGAAAAAGTAGCAGGCACTTCATGAGATGACTCCTCCGCTACATCAGGAGTTACAGAGGCCCGACTACGCTTCCGCCAAAGTCAGGTGTAATGGGCGAAAGAGCGGGTTGACCGGTTGACCTGCCCGTCGCAATCACTTTTCGAATTGGTTGGGGGCTCCGGGGGTGGGAAGGTCGTCAGCGATTTGCGATCCGCTGGCGTGCGCGCGGACCAGGCCGGAGGTTAGCTCGATACCACTGCCGCTCACCTGTGTCCCAGCGGAATGAGCGAACTGCAACGCCGACTCGACGCGTAACGCAGGTGCGCCTCTTCTGCTGGCCGCGGCGACCACCGCCGTCTCCTGCCCGGCGCCACCGCCGACCATGATGGTCTGGCCGGGTTGGAAGTCGGATGCGTTCACCACCGGAATCATGGTAGCTCCCCTGGCGGTTGCGCTCTCTGTGGTCGTCGCACCGGGTGTGCCCACGGCTGCGATTGTGGCCTTCTCCACTTTCCCGTCGGTTTCAATCTGGATAGTCTGGCCGGCTCGGAAGCCTGTCACGTTGCTCACTTTGATGTTGGTCGCACCGGGAGCCGACGCCTTAGCCAGCCTCGCAAACGACGGCACATGGAAGTCCTCGCAGTTGCTGTCCGTATCCGCCCCATCGGGAAACCGCCCCGCGCTGAAGCCTGCTTCTCCCACCCGCTGCGCTACCGCAACGATGCACCCGCCTCCGCTTTGATCGCCTTCCAGAGTGGCCAGTTCAGGACTAGCAATGGTTCCGTTCCCGCTGGAGTTGCTCTGCTGAGAGCCGTACACCATTGCGTCGACCACCGCGCCGCTCGCATCCAGGAGGGCAATCGAGCCGGCAATCGGTGAGAGCATGCCTCCGAACCACTGGTTGGGAGAGGGATCTCCCTGAGACCCTTCCTTGCGTCCGGTCTCATCCAGCACCGCAGCACCATACGGATGGCTGCGCGACAGCGGATGGTCCAGCGTTATGCCGGATCCGAGCGCCTGCACCGGGTCCCCGCTCATGTGGGGGAAGCGAGTGGCCGGCGCAAAGCTGATCCCGGTTCCGGCATCTGAAACATCCACGCCGGATGCATGATCGAGCCGCAGTGGAGCAGCTAACTCAACTCCTGTTGCACTCTGCCCGTTTGTACCGGCGCCCGCCACTTTTGCCACTTCTTTGCGTGCGCCGGTGCTGATGATCAAAGTGTCTCCGGCAGAAATGTTCGTGTCGTCCGCAAGCTTAATCCTTGTCGCGCCAGCTGCGGCCGACTCGGACAGCGTAGTCTGTGTCGCGGCCTTGCCGACCGCCGTGACGATTGCCATCTCATAGTTGCCGCCCAAGTCAATGCCTATCTTCTGGCCTGTTTCGAATCCCGCAGTGCTTACCACTGGAATGTTGGTTGCACCGGCAGAAATCGTGAGCCACGGCCCGGTTGACACCGGCGCAAACAACATGGTCATGGGCCCAGCCCCGGTCCCAGCGCTCGCAATCGTCCGCGCCTCGCCGTCGATCTCGATCTTCTGTCCAGCAGAGAAACCGGCGGCGCTGCGCAGATAGACGGTCGCAGCACCTGCGCCGGCCGGAGCGGCCAATCCGGAGTCAGACGACCCCAGCAGATAAAAGCCGCGGCCAGCGACCGAGGCGCCTTCGGGAATTTTCGCCAGGGTTACGGGAGCCCTCTGGCCCGCCGTGCTGACCAACGTCCACCGAGACAGATCGACCGCAGTTTGCGACGCGTTATACAGCTCAATAAACTGAACGGCCGGGTTGGAACTCAATTCGAACTGGACCTCATTGATTTTGACCGAATAGACATCTCGCACGCGCGCCGTGACCGTGTCTGAATTCACACCACGGGCGTGGCCTCTCCATTCCGCTCTCCCGGTCAGAACTCCTGCGCCTGTCATTGCCGGCGACTTGATCTCGAAAATCGCATTTACCTTCTCCCCCGGGAGAATGACAGTGGCGAACCTCTTTGACGGGTCGCTGGTTCCTGAGACAACCGCCCTCCACCGACTGCTGGGGCCGGCAATGCTGAGCGTGACGCCCTTCACAGGCGCTACCGTGGTGTTCGTGAAGGTCTCCTTTACCGCCTGTGTTGCACCCGGCGTAAAGGTGGTAACGCGAGACAGGCTCAGACGCTGCACATCGTAGCGCGCCGCAACGATATTTGCCTGAACGGCGTCCGTAGTTGCCTCGCTCGGAAATCCCCTTGTCATCACGCCTTCATAGAACGTGCCCGACGACCCATTGCCGTTATCGCCGCCAGTGCCCAGCAGGATGCCTCCCTGCTTGCGCATCGGCCAATAGGCGCTGCGTCTCCCGTCAGTGGGCCGCTCTCCGTCGTAGAACGTAGTCAGGCCGCCGCTCTGCGCGTTGCCGCCACGCAGATTCCAGCGATTGCCCCCGCCACCATCCACCATGGCGGTGACAAATCGCCACCGATTGATCGTCGGATCGTCCGCATTCAGCTTCAGCCCGTGGCCGGAGAACAACCCCGACTCCATGTCGGACATGATCCACGGTCCCGCTCCGCTGCCGCGCCCCCACACGCTCGATGTGCCGAAGTACGCAGTCTCCATGGTGCCGGCGCCTTCGGCGCGCCCGTTGGTGGAGGAGTTGCCATAGTCAAAGCAACAGCCATTGTCGTAATGCGTTCCGTCGACGACGTTGTAGATACCCTCAGGCTCATCGTTGATCGCGATACCGCGAGCGTTGTTGTTGCGGAATCCCATGCCGGGAATGATGTAAATGCCGTAAGCCTTGTGGCCGCCGATCGTGATCGGCGCCATGTCGGCGATCGGCTGAGTGTCGAAACCGCCCTTCGCCGGCCCCTTGAATGTACCCGGTCCTGCTTGCAGCAGATCGTTGCCTCTGCCCGACTGATCGTAGATGCGCTGGATTACGCAAATCGTATTCGCACAGAAAGCGTCCTGCGCCGCCGCGTCGGCGTAGCCGCCGGCATCGGACCGTGAGGACTTCACGATCCCGATATCCAGCGTTCTGCCGTCCGACTCCCGCTTCACCTGATAAAGCGGTCCATTGTAGGAAGCGTAGAGCGCGCGCGTTGTGCTGTGCGCGGCCAAACACGGGTCGCCCGCTCGAGCATAGATGTCGCACGGGCCCTGGGACCGGTGCGCAGCGGCTACGGCAGGAGCGGGAAACATCGGAGCCGCCGCCGCGATCGCGGTGGCGACAGCCATCATCATGGGACGACTGAGGTTCACTTTCCTATCGTAATCTCGCTTTGAGACAAGAGCATACGTGCACAGTTCGCAGATCGCAGCGCAGCTATCTGCGCCTACACACTCGTATCATGAAGCCTGCAAAGTCATGCTCTGGACCAATCCTGAATCCCTCGAATTCGAGAAGATCGAAAGAACTGAAAAAATAGTGCTCGTGTTGCACCACGCGGAGAATCGCACACGCATGAGGGCGGCGCTCGAACTGTCTGCCGCCTGCTTCGCCGTGTTGCAGGGGCTGGGGGCGATTATCCCAGGAATGGGTGAGGCATAGATGAATCGGCGAGAGATTCTGAGAACGCTCACGGCACTGGCAGTTTTCCCATTGCCGGACGGGGAGCGTTTGTCCTTTTGCGGCCTGATGGAACCGGACCCGGACGTCCGCCAGACGGGCCGAGCCGTGGCACGGCCGACGACCCAGCAGATTGCCTGGCAGGATCTGGAAGTGGGGATGTTCGTCCACATCGCGCCGAACACCTGGCAGGATCAGGAATACGATCATTTATCCACGCCTCTGTCGAGCATCAACCCCCGCGAACTGGACACCGATCAGTGGGTGGAGACGGCGCTTTCCATGGGCGCGCGCTATGTTGTCTTTGTCGCGAAGCATGCCGGCGGCTTCTGCATGTGGCAGACAAAGACAACTGACTACGGGATCGGCCAGACTCCGTGGAAAGACGGCAAAGGGGACGTGGTTGCGGAGATCTCGGCATCGTGCCGCAAGAAGGGGCTGAAGTTCGGCATCTACGCCTCGCCGCGCGACGACCACTTTGGCGCGGGGATTGGCGGAATCTGCAAGACGCCGGAGCAGCAGGCCCGCTATGACAAGATGTACCGCGAGCAACTGACTGAGCTGTTCACGCGGTACGGCGAGCTGACGGAGATCTGGTTCGACGGCTCGACCGTCACGCCGGTCACCGATCTTCTGCATCGCTATCAGCCGAACGCGATGATCTTTCAGGGACAGGCTGCGACCATCCGCTGGGTGGGCAACGAGGATGGCTACGCGCCGTACCCGTGCTGGAACGGGATCGACGCGTCGCTGGCCAAACTGGGGACGGCGACCGCGCTGGACAGCGATCCTGACGGTTCGGTGTGGTTGCCGAACGAGGTGGATATCTCGATTCGGCGCCCGAACTGGTTCTGGAGTACCAAGAATGCCAATCGCGTGCTGACGGTGGATCAACTGCTCTCGGTCTACTACCGTTCGGTCGGCCGCGGTGCGCAGTTGCTGCTGAATATTCCTCCCAATCGCCAGGGGCTGATGGACGAGCCTGACTGCCGGTCGGCGGCGGGCTTCGGTGCGGAAGTGAAACAGCGGTTCGGAGCGCCGCTGGCGGCAACACAGGGCAAGGGGTACGTGGTCAGCCTCGATCTGCCGCATTCGCAGCGCATCGACACCATCGTGCTCGAGGAAGATACTGCGCTGGGCGAACGGGTGCGGGCGTTCGAACTGGAAGGCCGCACAGACGGTGCGTGGTCTTCACTGGGAACCGGATCGGCCATCGGCCACAAGCGGATTCAACCCGTGGGGGCGCGCGTTGTCGATGCGGTGCGCCTCCGCGTGACTGAGGCTGCGGCGGCGCCGACCATTCGCAGGCTCGCGGTTTTCAATACCGGCAAGGAGCCGCCCGCGGACTGGAACGCAGAGCCCGAGTTGTGGGCACCGAATCTGGCAGGACGCTGGGAGGCAGGCCGATTCTCGCTGGAAGTGGGGAAGGCCATCACGGCCGCGGCACAATACACGCTGCGATTCATGCCGACGTCGGGAACGGTGCAGGGATTCGAGGACCTGCGGCTCATGATCGGAGGGGTTGCCAGTCCGGAGTTTCTCCATGGATCGAAGACGCGGAAAGATGAGCTGCTGCTGGATATCACAGCGCTGAATTCTTCGATCGTCGTCAGCGGCGGAGTGCGCGGTGCGGAGCGAGGGCAGGTCACGCTCAATCGCCGATAGCGGCAGGGGGTTACAGCGTGAGCGAGGGAGGAACCTGATCTGGCGCGGCGCCAAAGTCGAGCTTTGGTTCCGGTCCCATCTCGAACACCAGGCGTCCGCCGCGGGCGATCTCGTCGTGACGGAACCATGCGCGCTGCACTGTGCTGCCGTTGAGCGTGAAGGACTGAACGTAGACGTGCTTTGGATCGCTGCGATGCACCTCGATCTCCAGCATCTTGCCATCGTTGACCAGCACGCTGGCGCGGTCCACCAACGGAGATCCGAGGATGTAGACGCCGCTCACCGGATCGACGGCATAGAACCCGAGCGCGGACAGCACAAACCACGCGGACATCTGTCCAACGTCTTCGTTGCCGGCGATGCCGTCGGGAGAATCGGCATACAAGGTATCCATCAGCGAACGCACGCGCGCCTGCGTTTTCCAGGGAGCGCCGGCGTACACGTACAGGTACGCGATGTGGTGCGAGGGCTCGTTGCCATGGGCGTACTGCCCGACCATGCCGGCGATGTCCGGCGGCGCGTTGGGCGGCAGCGTGGAGGGCACGGTGAAGAGCGCGTCAAGTTTTTTCAGAAACGGTTCGCGTCCGCCGAACAGCGAGATGAGGCCGGCGGGGTCGTGCATCGGGGCGAAGGTGGTCTGCCACGCATTCGATTCGGTGTAGTCGCGCCACCGGTCGCTGTGGCCTAACGCGATCGGATCGAAGGGCCGCGCCCATTCTCCATTTTCCAGCTTCGGTTCCATGAAACCGCTGGCGGGATTGAAATAGTGCCGGTAATTCGTCGAGCGGGTGCGCAGCATCGCGGCATCGTCCTCTTTGCCGAGTTTCTTCGCGACGTGGGCGATGGCCCAGTCGTTGTAGCAATACTCGAAGGTCTTGGAGACCGATTCCGGCACAAGGTCGGCGGGAATGTAGCCGATGCTGCGATACCAGCCGAGCCCTTCAAAATCTTCGGCCATGGCTCGCCACATCATGGCGCGATACGCATTTTGTGTCTCGATACCCGGAAAGCCTTTGGCGATGGCTTCACCGATCACGCTCGCCGAGTGGTAGCCCGGCATGGTGCCGGTTTCGGTGCCGTGCAGCGGCCACACCGGCATTCCGGCGGGACTCTGTTCCGCCATGCGGATGAGCGTATTGGCGAAGTCCGGTACGCGTTCACTCTGGATGAGCGTGTAGGCAGGATGCGCCGCGCGGAAAGTATCCCAGAGAGAAAACGTGGTGTAGTTATGGTGCCCAGCGGGCAACTGGTGAATCTCGCCGTCCATCCCGCGATACTGCCCATCCACGTCGTCGAAGAGCTGTGGGCCAAAGGACATGTGATACAGCCCGGTGAAGAAAATCCGCTTGTGGTTAGGGTCGGTGAATTCCGCCTGCACGCGCGAGAGTTGCTCGCGCCATTTTCGCTGCGCTTCGCGGCGAGTCTTCTCGAAATCCCAGTCGGGCTGTTCGGCGCGGAGGTTCTTCGCCGCTCCCTCCGGGCTGACGCCGGAGATGCCGGTGCGTACGCTGATGACTTCGCCCGCCTCGGTGTGGAAATGAAGAACCGCCTTCAGATTATTTCCCAGCACGGTTCCCGATTCGCTGACGGGCTTGTCGTTATTGTAGAAGACCACCTTCGTCGGCGTCTTCGATACCTGCAGCGTGAAACAGCAATGCCGGTTCATTCCCCAGGCTCGCGTTACATGAGCGCCGGCCAGCGTATCCGCCGCTGTCTGGGTCAGCTCCGCCGCATAGACGGATGAGTTCCCGCTCGTGAGGTAGCTGTGGTTCAGGTCGACGATGAGCCACGCTTCGCCGCTCGCGGGGAACGTGTAGCGGTGAATCCCGGTGCGCTCGGTCGAGGTAAGTTCCGCGCGCACATTGGGGTCCTTCAGCAGAACGGAGTAATAACCAGGCTCGGATATTTCATCGGGGTGGGAGAATCGCGAGCGGTAACCGAGACCGGGGTTGTCGCGAGGGCCAGGAACCAGTTTCACCGGTCCCACTCCGGCCATCACCAGAAAATCGAGCAGGTCGCCGCAACCGGTCCCGCTGAGGTGGGTATGACTGAAGCCCATGATGGAGTTGTCGGAGATGTGATAGCCCGAGCACCAGTCCCATTCGTCATTGAACGTGTCGGGGCTGAGCTGGACGGCGGCAAACGGAACGCTCGATCCTGGAAAACAGTGCCCGTGGCCGCCGGTTCCGATGCGGGTATCCACCCAGCGCAGGGGATCGGCGGCGTCGGTTCCGGTCGGGAATGAAAATGCGGGGAGGGGCATGGCGGCGGAGGCACAGGCAGAGCCCGCATAACGAAGAAATTGTCGACGGGAGAAGTCCATCATGAACGGGAGAACCTCAAGGCGAAAGGGCCAAACGCAATACGAGTGTTCAACAGGTGGATTCTATACTCACTGCAGTGAATGAATTCCGCGAACATGAACGCTCACGCTCGTCTGTGGGCTCCATCTCGCGCAGAACGCTCCTCCTGCAGAGCGGCGCCGTCTGCCTGACTGCATTGCAGCGCAAAAACGGTCCGGGCCAGTATCATTTCCAGCGCCACACCATGACCCCAACCGAGACCCTCCCCATGGCGCAGTGAACCCTCAGCATCCACGCTCGCCGTGTCCGCGGTCCGCAGCAGTTCGTTGAAGGGCTGACAGCGTTGGCGCGGTGCGTAGCGCAGCAGCAGAGTCCGCGGTTGCGCCCGCCGCGCAAGTTCCTGTCCGGCCCATTGCACACGGGATATTCTTCTGCCCATCCTCGGCAAAAGTCTCATCGTCGCGGGCTCCTCCGCCGAACGTCACAACGACGGCAGTAGTCACTCTCTCTGCCGCTAGAACCTCTGCATCGTCACACGCACGACCAGGGGCTTGCTGTAAAAGCAGAGCCCGCGGTCGGTTTCATCGCCGTTCCAGAGGCGCAGCGGCTTCCACACGCCATTCTCGTAGATACCCTGTTCGGCGGTGAGGATCTGGCTGCGGATCCACGGCAGGTTGCCGGGCAGATGGAAGACGACGCTTGCGTCCACGCCAGTGACGAGGAACTCATCCGGTCCGAGTTGAGCCACGAGCGCGGCGCCGTGAGCGTCTTTGGTTCCAGGCGCGCGCCGTCCATCGGGCTGCGGAAATCCGAAGGCGACGGTGGCCTGCCACGAGCCGAAGTCGAGTTCCTGAGTCGCTTGCCCCGTCTCCTCGACTGCAGTCTTCAGTTTGCCGTCGAACTCGAGTTGCGCGATCTGGCGATCCATCGGACCGATCAGGGCGAAGTTCCTGGAATGCGCGCCCCAGGGCTCGTCGCCGAGGATATTCCATCCGGACTGGTCGACGCCGAAGGGCGAGAACCCGATCGCTCCGGAGCCCAGCGCATAGAAGAAAAACTTGCCGAAGCTATCGCTGCGGCCGGTCTCGGGAATCCAGAGCGGGTTGTCGGGACGCCGATAAGCGTCCATCGTCTGGCGATAGAACCGGGAGTCGTCGGCGTAGATATCAGGGCCGATCATGTCGATGGAAGGAGCCAGCTTGCGCCATAGTCCAACCAGCTTCTGGACGGCTCCGCCGCTGGGGTAGGCGATGCCTGGCTGATCGAGCTGTCGCTGGGGCAATTCCGCCGCGGGATAGTCGAGCCAGACGTTGATGTAGCAGGGAATCGCGAATTCGCTCTTGCCAGCCGCCACGATTTCATTGATGTACTTCGCCTGGTAATATGCCTGGAACATCTCGTCGGCATCGCTGCCGAAGACCTGTTTCCATGTGCCTGGCTGCTTCCCGACGGCCTGAAGCATTTCGGCGGGAACGGAACCCGCGAAGAGCTTGTTCGCTTCTGCAGAGAAGTCGCGCACGCTGCCAATGTTTCCCGACTCGTTCTCCACCTGGATGAGCAGAACGGTGTGGTCGTCATTGTCGATCTGTTTAAGGTGGTGCATCAATGCGGTGAAGGCTGTCTTGTCGGCGTCCATCGTGTTTTGCGAGAGAGGCGAAAGAACGTCGATGGGCACGCCGTCAGGACGAATGACGCGCGGAAAGCGTGTTGTGTCGTTCTTTACCCATACCGGCACGTAGTGCATGTTGCCGTTTTTCCAGGTGCCGAACCACAACAGGACGACATGCAGGTTGTGCTCTCGTGCGCCGTTGACCACAGCGTCGATGTTGGTGAAGTCGAATTTGCCCGGTTGGGGCTCCATCTGCTCCCAGTAGATGGGAGCCTCGACGGTGTTGGCGTGCAGTGCGGCCATCGACTCCCACACCTGCGGCAACTCGCTGGGCCAGGCGCTGGAGTTGTGAATCTGACCGCCGAGGATGAAGAAGGGCTTGCCGTCGACCAGCAGAGCATAATGACCATCCTGCTGCACGAGCCGCGGCGGTTCGGCGGCGGACGCATGGAAGAAACCAGCAGTGAGGAGAACGGCGAGAAGTGAGATGGTTCGAGGAAGCGAAAAAGAAGTCAGGGTGCGGAAACGCATGTCGATCACCTGATCACGGAATGTGAAGGATTCAAATCTCTCATGGACGCCAGCAAATCGATAACCTGATCCGATTCCGTCCTCGGGGCCGCCTTCTTACGATTCCCGCACGACGGGCACCGAGGGTCGGGCTTCGACGGGTTTGGTGGTGATCTGGATTGAGGCTGAAGTCAGGTCGGTACCGTCCCAGCCGTCCTTTTCTGCCATGATGTGAATCGCGCCGGGGCGTTTCGTACTCTGGACGATGACCTGGGCGAGGCCATTGAAGAGCGAGCGCCGGGGCTCTTTATCGCTTTCGAGGCAGTTGGGATTGCCGTTGCCGACGCCGATGAGCTTGCCGGGCCCCGCGATTGTGAAGGCGATGTGGTTATCTGCGATCGGAACCACCCTGCCTTCTTTGTCGAGACCTTCGACCTTGAGCATCGCGACATCTTCACCGTCGGCGTTGATTTCGGTGCGCTCGGCGGCAAGCCGGAGGGAGACGGTGGGGCCGGTGGTCTCGCGCTTTTCGGTGAGAACGACCTCGCCACCCTTGTAGCCGCGGGCTTCGATCGCGCCGGGCTCGTATTTCACCTTCCACTCGACGTGGCCCAGGTGTGGGACCTTCTGGCGCCCCTGACTGGTTCCGTTCACGAACAGTTCGACTTCGTCGAGATTGGAATAGACCCAAACGGGAATCTCGTCGCCTTCGCGCCCGTGCCAGTTCCAGTGGGGGAAGAGATGCAGCGAAGGTTCCTTACCCCACCAGGCTTTGTAGTAATAGAAATAGTCCTTGGGGAAGCCGCACATGTCGACGATGCCGAACTGCGAGTTGATCGACGGCCAGCCGTAGGGGGTGGGTTCGCCGCGATAGTCGAAGCCGGTCCAGGCAAAGCCGCCGGCTTCCCATTCGCGAGTGCCGTAGAAGGTCCACCACTCTTCCGGCGTCTCGCCCCAGGGCACGACGCCATCATAGGAGTTCACGGTGTTGCGCAGGGGATCGGTGGAGTACTCGCCGCGCGTGCTGATGGCGCTGGAGGTCTCCGATCCGTAGATGGGCCGTTTGGGAAACTTCTTGTGGAATGGGTCAGGCAGTTTGAGGTTGTAGTTGAAACCGATGATGTCGAAGGCGTCGGAGACGCCTTTTTCGTTGCCTCCGTTCACGGCGGCGGAGACGACGCGAGTCGGGTCGAGTTCATGGCAGCGCTGCACCATGGCGGCGGCGATTTTGGCGCCCTGCTCGGCCATCTGATCCTGGAGGATGAACTCCTCGTTGCCGACGGACCAGATGATGATGGAGGGTGAATTGCGATAGCGCTTCACCATGACCTCGAGCTGGGCGAGGCCTTCAGGGCTGGAACTCATCTGACGGGTCTCGCACATCATCATGACGCCCATGCGATCGCAGGCATCGACCCACTCGGGCGTGGGCATGTTGTGCGAGGTGCGCACGGCGTTGCAGCCCATGGCCTGCAGCACACCAATGCGAAAGGCCTGCAGGCGGTCGGGGAGAGCAGCGCCGACGCCGGCGTGATCCTGGTGGTTGCAGGTGCCCTGGATCCTGAGGGATTTGCCGTTGAGGAAGAATCCTTTGTCCGCATCGAAGAAGGCGGTGCGGATGCCGAAGCTGACGCGTTCGGCGTCACGCGGCTGGCCGCCGGATTCGACGGTGACGATGGCGGAGTAGAGATTCGGCTCATCGACGGACCAGAGCGCCGGATTGGCGAGTGTGGCCGTGGCCGTGTACGGGGCCTCGCCGTCTACCGGGATCGACTGCTCGGGAGATTCGGCGGTGGCGACGGTGGCGCCTTTTTTGTCGAGGACCTTCCAGCTGACCCTGGCGCTGGCGGCTTGCTTGCTCTGATTGCGGACCACGGTGGAGAGAGCCAGCGTGGCCGAGTCGCCATTGACGGTGGGGCGAACGAAGCTGTCCCATCTGGTCAGGTGGACGGCATCGGTTTTAGTGAGCCAGACATGGCGGTAGATTCCCGCGCCTTCATAGAACCAGCCGTCGCCGAAGCTGGCGTCGACGCGGAGGACGATGTAGTTCTTTGCGCCGTAGGCGAGGAAGTCGGTGAGATCGAAACGGAAGGGAGCGTAGCTGTTGTCGTTGCGGCCGATGAAGCATCCGTTGACGAAGACGAGGACATCTCGAGCGGCGCCGTCGAACTCGACCCAGATGCGGCGGCCCAGATCGCTGGCCGGAATGTCGAATTCGCGACGGTACCAGCCGACGCTGGTTTCAGGGAATCGGCGGCCGAGTGGCTTGTATCCATGCGATTTGAGAGCGTTGTCTCCGCCGCCGGAGTCGTCGTGCACGAAGGGCAGTTCGACGGCCCAGTCGTGGGGCAGGTTGAGCGTGCGCCAGGCGGAGTCGTCGAAGCCCGCTTTGGCGACTCTGAATTCGCCGGTCTTGCTGAAGTCGCTTTGGCCGTAACCGTAGCCCAGGTCTTTGGAGGGATCGCAGCTGTTGCCGAAGGTGAACTTCCATCCGAAGTCGAAGAGGAACTGCTCACGCGGGCCGACTGCGGCAATGGCCGCCACCGAGGGTTCAGATGATTCTGCCGCGAGCATTGCTGCGGTGCGGGCGAAGGCGGAGCGGGCTGTCAAAGAGGAGGCAGAGAGAACGAGTCCGGAAGAGAGCAGGTCGCGGCGGGTGATCAAGGGCATAGAGGCCTCGGTGGACGGTTGAGTGAAATCGTTTACAAAGGGTCCGCTCGAAATTGTACTCCCAGATTTGCGGGAGGCAATCTTGTGGGACTGCTCCGGCTGAGAATGCGGCCGGGAGGGTTGCGCCGAGGGCTGGGAATTGCCAGGGAATCCTGGGGCCGGGTGCAGCCGGTCCGAGCGTCAGCCGTGGGCGTGGTTACTTTCGGAATGAAGACAAGGGAGGACCAGCGCCTATAATCCTGCGTACATTCAGGGACTTCTGACCTGACGCATTCCGCGAAGGCCACCATGAGGAGGTTGTGGATGGATATCGCGGTCCGGCAAGACGCGTTGCAGAGTGGCGGGGAACCGGATTCGGATCTCCTGGCTGATCCATCGAAGAGGAAGTTTCTGCAGGCGACGGGCATGCTGCTGGCGGGAACGATTCTTCCGCGCGCCGGCGCGTTGGGCGAGCGAGCGCCCGCGGGCACCGAACAGAAAGTCATCGCAGTGGTGATCGGTGGCGTGCGCCGGGCGGAGACCTTTTCGCGAGACGGCCAACCCAATATCCCGCATCTGTGGTCGGATCTGTTTCCGCGATGTTTGTTCTATCCGCATGCGCGCAACGAGGGCGTGACGGCACACTTCAATGCGATCTCGAGCATCCTGACGGGCAACTGGCAGCGCGTGGACGACTGGGGCAAGCTGGCCCCGACCACGCCGACGCTGTTCGAGCAGTTTCGCCGGGAGCGGAAGGCAGACCGAAGCGACGCGTGGGTGGTGGCCAGCAACAAGGCGCTGAGCAACCTGATCGGGGCGAGCTCGGCGGCGGGCTACGGGCCGGAGTACGGCGCCAATGTAGTTTTTCCGAAGCAACTGATGCTGACGGCCCTGGTGGATGCGATGCGCAGCGGGTGCACGGGCATGATGGCGGATCGCGCGAAGGTGGAGGCGGAAATGGAGAGCGTGATCGCGGGAAGCAACTATGAGGGGCTGGGGTGGACCGTCTTCGATGCCGCCCAGTCACTCGATCCGCGGGCAAAGCAGACCATCGAAACAGCGATTGCGAGCTTTGTGCGCAGCGGCGGGCCGACGAGCGGGGACGAGCTGACGTTTTTCATGACGCGGGAAATCATGCGCAAATTCTCGCCGCGGGTGCTGGTGGTGGCGCTCTCGGACGTTGAGGTTGCGCATTTCGGCGCGTATGCGCTGCACGTTGCAGGAATCAGAACCGCCGATCGGCTGGTGTGGCAGCTGTGGAACGAGGTGGAAACGAATCCCGATTACAAAGGCAGGACCACGATGCTGATCCTTCCGGAGTTTGGGCGTGATCCGGATGGTTCATCGACGAATGGGTTTTTCAATCATCGGGCGAACGACGACTCGACGCGGGATACGTGGATGATGGCGCTGGGGGCAGCGGTGGAGAAGCCCGACGTTGTGGAGCGACCGATTCGTCACGTGGATGTGTGCCCGACGTTGGCGAGCCTGCTGGGATGCAAGCCTATGGAGTCGCAGGGGAGCCGGCTCGATGAATTTCACGCGTAGCGGAGACGGGATGGCGCGCCAGGCGTTTTGACGGACGAATGCATGACGGGAGAGAACGGATATTCCACGGAACTGGAGATGGCGCTGCAGCAGGACGTGCTGAAGCGGTTGCCGCTGACGTTTCTTCCATTCGTCAACCAGCAGCTTCGTCAATGGGAGTATCTGTTCCCCAACGAGCGCAACTCGGTGGAACGGCTGCTGGTGTACGTGGCAAGCCTCAGCGACCAGGATTCCAGAGCACTGTTTCGCAATACGGCCGCGGTGGAGGAGAAGATGGGTGTGCGGCGCCGGCACTTTTCCACCAGCGAGCAAACGATCGAAAACTCGTCGGAGCTGGCGCGGTCGCCGTATTTCCAGGAGTGGCGGCAAGCGGTGCAGGCGGTATTCGATGCAGCCGACCGCCATGCGCAGGAGGTTCACGGAGCGGCGGGTGAAGTGCGGCACCGGCTCCTGTTACTGGAATTCCCGAGGACGCTTCCGTTTGATCCGGCGACGGTGTGGGCGCGCTGGCAGGGCGCAGGCACAGTGAAGCAGCTGGATGGGAACTCGGCCGGATCAGGAGCAGGAACGCTGGCGACACTGCTGCTGGGCGCGGCGGGCGGAGAGGCGGGTGGGTTCGCCGGGCTCCTGAGGGCAGCGCGCAACCAGACTGCGGCGCATGCGAGTGTGTGGGTGATCGCTGCGGGGAGAGAACTGGTGGGTTCTGTGGCATCACAGGAAACTGCCGCCGGCCC
>VFSW01007458.1_pt1 | contig 15876 bp, 13 predicted proteins | sample 5358111 | NCBI WGS metagenome assembly VFSW01 (sample SAMN11554181, study PRJNA540505) | mine drainage metagenome | isolation source: sediment from site ElyBrook_90M | place: USA: Ely Copper Mine, Vershire, VT | collected 2017 | reverse complement strand
TTTTTTGGGCGGCGCCTTTGCTGCTGGGGCCCGCGGGCGCGCGTTCACCCCCGTCGTGGCTCCCCCCGTGTCCCATGTTCCGCGGCGCTTAACGCGCCGCCGGGTATCAGCCCAGGGCAACGCCCTGGGGGAATCGCGCAAAATGAAATCTGCGCCCTGAAGGGGCGTAGGGAATTCGCCCCGCATCGCATCAGGATTACCGCCCCGCCGGAAAATTCGACTCAAAATTCCGGCTCCTGTCTTGTGCGCGCCGAACGTCTATGTTAATTTCGCTGTTTGTCGCAGGCCGCATCTTTTTGGCAAGCTGCACCTTACGTTGGGGCAGAATACGTTCGGGAAGAAGAGGACCACACATTGTCGGCTGAGGTTTTGAAGATCTCCCCGGAGTCACCCGATCCGGCAGTAATCCGTTACGCGGCCAATTTCATTCGCAGTGGCGGCATTGTCGCCATTCCCACAGATACTTTTTACGGCATCGCGGCCGATCCGTTTAACCTCGCCGCCGTCGAGCAGATTTACCGCGTTAAGGGACGCCCCGAAACGCGCGCGCTTCCGGTCCTCGTCAATTCGGTCGCGCAGGGAGTTTCGCTCTCGCGCGATGTCCCGTACACGTTTCACAAGCTGGCCGCCAAGTTCTGGCCCGGTCCGCTGACGCTGCTTGTCGAAGCCTCGACGCACATTCCCAGGAAAATCACGGCCGGCACGGGAAACGTGGCGGTTCGCTGGCCCAAATGCGCCGTCGTGACCGCCCTCATCTCGGAAGTCGGGGGCCCCATCACGGGCACCAGCGGCAACATCTCCGGGCAGCCCGCCTGTGCGAGCGCCGTCGAGCTTCTGGAGCAGATGGGAGACCGTCTTCCCCTCATCCTCGATGCCGGTCCGTCGCCCGGCAATCTCGCCTCGACGATCGTCAAACTCGAAGGCGACGACTGGGAGATCATGCGCAAAGGCGTCATCCCCGAAGATCAGATTCGCGCCGCGATTGAGGAAGACGTGGAAATTTAAGTTCCGTACTGTACGGCTTATCAGGCAGGATCGTCCCGAGGACGTGCTTCTTATTTCGCTTCGATAGTCCTCAAGAAATCAAAATCCCCGACAGCGGAAAGCTGCACGCCGTTGATTCTCTTGCGGTGCACGCAAATATTGTCCGCATACCATAGGCTTACGTACGGCACGTCTTCCGCGACCAACTTCTGAATCTGGTTGAAGAGCGCCTTGCGCTTTTCCCGATCTGTTTCCACGCGCGCCCCATCGAGCAGAACGTCGAGCGCCGCGTTCCGGTACCGCCCGCGATTCGCCCCCGCCGGCGGAATTCGCCTGGAACTGAACACAAACTCGAACACTTCGGGATCGCTGTTCACGCCAATCCATCGCAGTGTCGAAAGCTGAAAGCTCCCTTGCGTCAGGTCGGAAAAGAGCGTGGCAAGCTCCATCGGCTTCAGTTCCAGATCCACGCCCACCGCGCGCCACTGCTCCTTCAGCGCCGCGCCCAGCACGCGCGTGGACTCCTCCGTGGACGTCTTCATCGTCAGGCGAAATCTCATCCGGTCCTGTGTTGCCGCGCGCGGAAATCCCGCCTCGTCCAGCAACCGCTCCGCCTTCTGTGGATCGTACTCAAACCGCGCGATGTCCGGTTCATACGCCCAACTGTTCGGAGGCAGCGGCCCGTCTGCCGCGCGCGCCTCGTCGCGCAATAAATAATGAATGATCTCCTGCTTGTTTGTCGCCAGCGCGAGCGCCTGCCGCACCTCGCGCTTCGCCAGCGTCGGATCATCAAAATTCATCACAATATATTGATAATTATTCCCCGGCTGCTCGGTCACTTCGATGTCCGGCTGCTTTTCTAAAACCTGCACCATGTCCGGCGAAAGGGAAGTCAGTTCCAGATCGGCCGAACCCTTGCGCAGTTCCAGCGCCCGCACAATCGCCTCCGGCACCACTCGAAATTCGACGCGACTAATTTTTGCCGGCGCGCGGAAATACGAATCACTCCGCTCGAGCGTCACATGGTCATCCTGCTGCGCGCTTACGAACCGGAACGGCCCCGTCCCAATGGGGTGCGCCGCAAAATCGCTCCCGGATCCCGCCGGCACTATGCCCATTGCCGGCCGGCAAATGTTGACCAGAAATCCTCCATCCGGCTCGCTCAGATGAAAAATCACGGTCGCTGCATCCGGCGCGTCGATGGATTTCACCAGACGAAGTGTTCCGCGCTTTGCCGTGGTCACGCTGCGATTCAACATGGAATCGAATGTGAATTTCACATCCGCCGAGGTAAGCGGCCGCCCGTCATGAAATTTCACGCCGCTACGCAGATGAAAAATGTACGTCAGGGGATCAGGCATCTCCCAGCGTTCCGCCAGATCCGCCTGCGGCACGCGGTGCTCATCGAGTTCCACGAGACTGTCGAACATCAACCCGTCAATCCGCTCCGACTGCCCGTCCGTTCCAATTCGCGGGTCCAGGTTTACAGGCGAGGATTCGATCAGGAAATTGACGACGCCGGGCTGCGTGGCCACGGTGCGGGAACAGGAAGTAACCAGGAGCAATAAGAAAAGAAAGGAAAGGGAGGTAAAGGAAGTAAAGAAAAAACCTGCTCGTCGCAAAAGTCGGGGCTCAGCGGCGTTCTTTTCCTTCACTTCCTCAACCTCCTCAACTTCCTCTACTTCCTATTCCGCACCGCGTAACACACCTTGCCGAGCACCGCCGTTCTCTTGGCGCCTGTCGCTCCCGGCACATTGGCCGTGCGACCCTGCAATGTCTCATGCGCAAGCAAAGCAAATGCGAATGCCTCCTTGGCGTCGCCGGGCACTCCGTACTCATCAGAGGTACTTATGCGGATTCCGCGCAGGCCCGCCGCGATCTGCGCCATGAGGAGAGGGTTTCGCGCGCCGCCGCCGGAGACGATCAGTTCCTTGATCTTCGCTCTCGGCCCCACAAACCGGTGGATCGCATCGAGAATGGCAAGCGCCGTAAAAATCGTCGCCGTGTGGACCAGATCCTCAGGGGCAGCGTGCCTCGATTCCGGACGCGATAATAGGGCATTCACAAATCCCGAGCCATATTGCTCGCGTCCCGCCGTTTTCGGCGGCCGCTTTGCCAAAAACTCGTCGCTAAACAGAAACTCCAAAAGTCCCGGCAAGAGCTTTCCGTACCGCGCCATCTCCGCATCGCGATCAAAAAGTTTTCTGCCGCCCGAAAACCGCCGCACGAGCGCGTCCATGACCATATTTCCCGGGCCGATATCAAACGCGAAGACATCCTTCACCTGCGCCCTTGCCGGAATGACGGTCACATTGGAAATGCCGCCGATATTCAGCGCCGCTCGGCCAATCTTTCCGTCGCGGTAAAGCAAGTAATCCACAAACGGCACCAGCGGCGCGCCCTGCCCGCCGGCCGCCATGTCCGCGGGACGAAAATCCCCAACCGTCGTAATCCCCGTACGCGCGGCAATCACCGACGGCTCGCCAATTTGCAGCGTGGAGGCGATTTTCTTGCCGTAAAACGCGGACGGCACGCCCTGATGAAACACCGTCTGTCCGTGAGACCCGATAAATGCAATTCTGGATGCCGCAACTCGAAACTTTTTGCACGCCGACAGCGCAGCGTCCGCAAAGATTTCCCCCAGAAGAAAATTCAGCTGGCTGATTTCTCCCGCAGGTACAGCGCGCCCTTCGCCCAGCGCCAGAATTTTCTCCCGCACCGCGGGAGAGAAGATTATTGCCGCGAAATTCTCAAGGCGCGCCCCTTGCGCCGAAATGCGCACGAGTGCCACATCAATCCCGTCTGCCGAAGTGCCGGACATGATACCCAGCGCCAGCACACTCTTTTTCGTGCGCCTCGCAAAACGAGAGGCGCTTGGTGAAGAAATTGTGCCAGCACTCTTCATTTTCTTTTGATTCATTGAATCTGCTTCTTCAGTTCTGCCAGCAGATTCAGCGCCTCAATGGGCTTCAGTTGATCAAGGTCGGCCGCACGCAGCGCCTCGATGACCTTCCGATCGAGAGGAGTAAACAGCGCCGCGAACTCCGCAACGCCTTCGTCCGCTCCCGTCGCACCCGGAGTGAGCCGTTCGCTCAACTGGTGTTCGGCCTGCTCGTGCCGTTCCAAAATCTCCCGCGCCCGCGCGATCACGGATACGGGCAGGCCCGCCATGCGCGCCACCTCGATTCCGTAGCTTTTGTCCGCGCTTCCGGTTTCCACGCGTTTCAAAAAAACAATGCCCGTCGGCGTCTCCCGCGCGGATACGTGCACGTTTTTGATTCCCGGCAGGAGATCGGCGAGTTCGGTCAACTCGTGATAGTGCGTGGCAAAGAGCGTGCGCGGCTTGGCCTCGCTGGAAAGATATTCCACCACGGCCCAGGCGATCGAAAGCCCATCGAATGTCGCGGTCCCGCGGCCCACTTCATCGAGCAGCACGAGGCTCGAGGGCGTCGCCGTGTTCAGGATCGCCGCGACCTCCGTCATTTCCACGAGAAACGTGGATCGCCCGCGCGCCAGATTGTCCGCCGCGCCGATGCGCGTGAAAATCCGGTCGCTCACCGGCAGCCGCGCCTGGCTCGCCGGCACGAACGATCCCATCTGCGCCATCAGCACAATGAGCGCCGCCTGCCGCAGATACGTGGACTTGCCGCCCATGTTCGGCCCGGTAATCAGCAAAATCTGCTGCGCGGAGTCGTCCAGATACAGATCATTCGGCACAAAGCGCTCGCCGCGCTGCTCGAGCAGTTGCTCGATGACCGGATGGCGGCCCGCCACGATCATCAGTTCGCTGCCATCGTTGAACTCGGGCCGCGCATAATTTCGCGACGCTGCGAGGCGCGCGAAATTTCCCAGCACGTCCAGTTGCGCCACGGCCGACGCCGTGCGCCGCAACCGCGCCGCCTGCCCGCCGATCCACATGCGCAGCTCCGTGAATAGCCGCCGCTCGATCTCCGCTCCGCGTTCGTCCGCATCCAGTATTTTGCGTTCGTATTCCTGCAACTCCGGCGTCATATACCGCTCTGCGTTGACGAGCGTCTGCTTGCGGTCAAAATCCTTTGGCACCAGATGCAGATTCGCCTTCGTCACTTCAATGTAGTATCCGAACACCTGGTTGAAGCGGATCTTCAGCGACCCGATGCCGGTGCGTTTGCGTTCGCGCTCTTCCATCGCGGCGATGATCTGTTTGCTGTGCGTGGAGAGTTCGCGCAGTTCGTCGAGCTCCTTGTCGTATCCACGACGAATCACTCCCGGATCGGAGGCAAGCGCCGGCGGATCGTCGGCCAGCGCCGCTTCAATCCGTTCGCGCACGTCGGCCAGTTCGTCGAGCTGTTCGTACAGCGCCAAAAGCCGCGCCGAAGTTCCGCGCCCCAGAAACTGGCGCACCAGCGGAATCCGCGCGAGCGACTGCTTCAACCCGGTCAGATCGCGCGGCGAAATCACGCCCAGCGTCGCGCGCCCTGCCAGGCGCTCCAGGTCTTGTATGCCAGTCAGGTTATGACGGATCTCTTCGCGCAGCACCGTGTGCGTCTTCAGTTCCTGCACGGCCTCCAGCCGCGCCTCGATCTCTTCGCGACTCACCTGAGGCCGCAGAATCCACTGCCGCAGGAGGCGCGCGCCCATTCCCGTGGTCGTCTCATCCAGCGCCGAAAGAAGAGTGGGCGACACTCCGCGGCCGGCGTCTTCGGAAAAGATCGGCGCGACGAGTTCCAGATTGCGCACGGTCACCGCGTCCAGCACCAGCGCGTCGGCCTGCTCGTAAAACCGCACGCGGTCCATGTGCCCGAGCGCCGATTCCGCGCGCCCGCTATTTTCCGGGCCAATGGCTGAGGTTTCGCGCAAGTAGTGCACCAGCGCGCCCGCCGCCGAAACCGCCTGCGGATGGCCCGCAAGCCCGAACCCGTCGAGCGTGGCCACTCCGAACTGCTCGCGCAGCATCCGCTCCGCGTAATCCGAACGAAAAATCCACTCTTCCACGCGCGTCTCGACGGCATCGCGCATCTCCGCCCGCGCCCCGGAACTTTGAGCCGCGCCGTCGCCGTCCACGCCGGAAAAGAGTCCCGTTTGCCGCGGCAGCAAAATTTCGCGCGGCTTCAGGCGATGCAGTTCGTCGCGCAATTGTTCTTCCGCGTCCTCGCCCGCGAATTCCGTGGCCAGGAATTCGCCCGTGGTCACATCCGCATAAGCCAGCCCCACGCGCGTTCCCGACGCGTCCCGCGCAATCACCGCCAGAAAACTGTTCTCTTTCGGCTCCAGAACGTTGGCGCTGGTGGCCGTCCCGGGCGTGATGACGCGCACGACCTCGCGCCGCACCAATTTTTTCCCGGGCCCCGGCAGCTCCATCTGATCGCACACGGCGATCTTGTATCCCGCGCGCAAGAGGCGCGCGATATATCCTTCCGCTGCATGGTAGGGAACTCCGCACATGGGGACAGGCTCGCCCCGCTCGCGGTTCCGGGAGGTCAACGTAATTTGGAGTTCGCGCGATGCCGCGATCGCGTCTTCGTAGAACAGTTCGTAGAAATCGCCAAGACGAAACAGCACCAGCGCATGCGGATACCGAGTCTTGATCCCCTGATATTGCCGCATGAGCGGCGTGGCTGCTTCATTCATGTTGTGGAAGAGAACCGCCGATCCTTATGTGTGCCGATTCTTTATACCTTTCGCTCCTCGTCCTGTCGAGTCGTCCCCGCCAAGAAACGTTCGCAGGAAAAATCAGATGAAGTCATCCCATGAATAACCCTTCAAACTGCCGCGGATTTTCAAACTGCACATCTTACTTCCCGCATCGCGATCGGGCGATAAGATTGTTATTGAACTATTTCTAGCAATCGAACAATATCTCTCGGTCCCAAGCCATGGTGCGGCGGCGACCGCCGCACCATGGGCCTTGCCAGTCCCGGACTTGGCGGCCATCAAACCGTCGCGTCGGCCTTCGACCGCGAAAAGGCATTGGTTTGGGTAGCGCACCCTTCATTGCTTGTGAACCATGTAGGGAATTTCGTCATTCCGAGAGCCTGTGACTTTTTTGATTTTTCGCGCAGAGCGACGCTGAAAACAATGCTCATATAAGCGCAAAAGTCGCCAAATCGCAATTTAGTCACACACTCCGAGCGAAGCGAGGAATCCATCTGTACTACTCATGCGCAGATTCTTTGCGTGGCGCGACGAATTTGCTGTCGCTTCAGTCTCGGTTTGGTCTCGTTCGAGGTCCCGGAGGGACAACACATCGTAGCCCACCGTTTCGACGGTGGGAGGGGGCTAAGGCAGAGAGAAAAGTCCCGTAGGGACGGCACAATCGCACGGCCGAGTGTGCCGTCCCTACGGGACTGGGTTATCTAGTCTACGCCATCCCCACCGCTGAAGCGGTGGGCTACGATGTGTCGTCCCTAACGGGACTGGCGGAGAGAACAAGTGTAATTCGCCGTTCAACCACTGACGTCGCCTTTGGTTGCGGCTCCGCCGTGCTGTATTCTGTAGCGCTGAGCGGAAAAGAAAGAGGGATTCCTCGCTTCGCTCGGAATGACGGAGATGCTGGCGCGCCATATCTACTTCTTGGGAGGCGCTATTTTGTTCACAAACCTGCTGCGCACGAAAGACGACTGGACGCCCACGATTATCCGCCTGGTGGCGGGCGGCGTCATGCTTCCACACGGCCTGCAGAAAATGTTCGGCTGGTTCGGCGGCGCGGGATTTTTTGGCACCATTCACAATTTTGGGACGCGCGGCTTTCCCGCCTACCTCGTCGTCCTGGTCATTGCAGCTGAGTTTTTCGGCTCGATCGGACTGATCCTCGGCGCCCTCAGCCGTATCGCCGCCTTCGGCCTGATGGTGGACATGAGCGTCGCGGCCATCACCACCACCAGCAAATTCGGCATGTTCATTAACTGGTCCGGAAAGCAAAAGGGCGAGGGCATGGAATTCCAAATCCTCTTCATCGGCATGACGCTTGCCATCCTCTTCGCCGGTGGCGGCGCGTTTTCCGTGGATTGCGCCATCGCCGGACGGAAACGCTCCTGATTGAGCGGCCTCCGCAATCTTGTGCAGCGACGCAGGCTTTCGTCTTCGGAGTTATGTATCCGTCTTGAATCTTGACCGCGAAACGGACGAAAAACTTCACAAGGGGCGTGTTGCCAGTTTTCGAGAAGCTTATCGGAATGCAGCCCGAAGCCAGTCGGGGCAAAAAGCCATATTCCGATAAGACGACTTCTCGAGACTTGGCCTCGCCGCCAAGACAGAGAGTTAGTGCGATGGGATTTTCATTCCGTGACACAAGTTCGGAGCGCATCGGGATGGCGGCACGGTTGGCGTTTGCGAGCCACTCGGTTCCACTAGATACTTCCTAAGCAATATGTATATAATTATTAGAATGGACTGGGAGCGAAGGGGAACAAATTCTGGCCAAATGCCCACGAATTCGGTTACCTATAAAGTGTATCTTCTGGCGACTCGATGAACCAGGAAAGCCTGAACAACAGCAAAGTCGGCGATGCCCCGGCCCAAGGGGTACAGGAGAGCCTGCGCCACATCGAACGCCGCGAATGGAGACTGTGGTATTTCGCATTTTCGGTGACGATTCTGTTGACCGTAGGGATAGCCTCCTTCGCCTTTCCAGCGTTGCTTTCCCAGTCCGGTGACGCCTATGCGTTTTCCATCAACCAAGCCGTGCGCGGGCTTGTGGGTCTGGTATTGCTCTTCATCGTGTATGTAATCTACCAGCAAGTGCAGCTCCATCAGCTTCGCCGCCAGGTGACCGAGCAGGCCTTCTCCGTGGATAAAGTGGAGATGCTTGCGGAAGAGGTTTACAAGGTGGCAGTTTTGGATTCGCTTACCGGCTTGTACAATCGCCGATATTCTCAGCAGAGGATCCGGGATGAGATTGCTCGATCCAAACGGCATGGCCATCCGCTCACGGTGATTTTGTTCGATCTGGACAGCTTCAAGGAGGTCAACGACAACCATGGTCATGAGGCTGGAGACAAGGCGTTAACCAGCTTTGCGGAGCGCCTCGGCAAAGCGACCCGAGGTTCAGACGTCGCCGCCCGGTACGGTGGGGATGAGTTTCTAGTTTTGTTGCCGGAGTGCAAAACCGGAGACGTGCTGTGTGTCTTAAAGCGCCTGGAGGGTGTACAAGTCGAGATCGGCGGAGTGAACACGAAAATCTCTTTTTCGGCTGGATGGGCCGACTACATACCAGGTGAATCCCCCGAGGAATTGTTGAGGCGTGCGGACGAAGCCCTGTATGCCAACAAGCGTATTGCGAAAGGGCAGAGCGAGCCCTCCGTCGTATCAACCTAACTCCTCGGCTACCCCCAGGAAACGCTACATTCAAGACTCTTCGCACCATCACATCTAAATGCCGGGAACCGGTGCCAGCTCAACCGGTCGATACAACACCATATAACCAGTTGATCTGACAATACTTCCCATCGAGAATCGATCTGCACGGCAGTAATCAATCAAAACCTAGACAGGGCTTTGTTTCGCTTGAGTCAACGCCCGTGATCGACATCGGCCTCGTAGACTCCTATAAGAAGACTTTGAGCAGGTATTGCATCGCCCCATTGAGACCGCCCCGTTTATCGGGAGTTGAGTGAAGAAGAGAAATTTCGTTCACCCTGAAAGGCCTCGGGTGTATAAGTGTGCCTCTTCGGGAAGGCAAGACCGAAATCATGGTCTAAACCATGACGAAGCTTGACTACACGAAATAACATTGCCATTTTGGGAGGGGCACGATGACTTTGAAAATTATCAACTATGCAGTTCGGGCGGGAGTGCTCGCTGGCGCGTTCACTGTGTCGTGCCTCGTTCCATCGTTGGGCGCGCAGCAATCCGCAACGACCGCCAAGGACGCTCTACAAAAGGCCCGCGTGCTCGATCGCATGGCTGAAGGAATGGCGGTTGAGCACAAGGGAACTTCGCCGGGCTTTGTGCTCGATCCTGCTTGGCCCCTGCCGTTGCCCCATCACTGGGTGATCGGCGATGTCGGCGGAATAGCGGTTGATAAGCATGACCATATCTGGGTTTATCACCGGCCTCGTTCGGTTACTTCCACGGATAGCGGGATGCAAGGTGTGGCGGGCAAGGACGCCAAGGGCAACCCGATCAGCGCGCTTGGATTCCCTCGGCCTTATGGGCAGATTAACGGCTGCTGCATGGCTGCGCCTTCCGTGCTTGTGTTCGACAAGGCTGGGAAATTGCTGCAGTCCTGGGGCGGTCCCGGTGATCCGGGCTTCCTGGAAACTAAGTGCCGAGAGCAGGATGGTTGCGTCTGGCCTGCGCGTGAGCACGGTATTTACATAGACCAGAACGATTTTGTCTATATTGCAGGCAATGGCCAAGCCCGTAACTTCCATGGTCAGTACCCGTGGGCGCCGAACTTCGGGAACGATTCACAGATTCTGAAATTCAAGACGGACGGCACTTTCGTCTACCAGATCGGCACTGCAGGAGCGAAAGGGCCGAACAGCAACGATATCAGTGGAGGCGTCAATGGGACGCCAGAACCTTACTGGCCGGCCGATATGGCCGTGGACCCTAAGACGAATCTCATGTACATCGCCGACGGTTACGGGAACCGGCGCGTGCTAATTGTGGACGCAGCGACCGGAAAGTATGTAGGGCATTTTGGCGCCTACGGACAGAATCCCGTGATCGGTGAAAACGGCGGCAGTGAAGATGTCGGCGAAGGCGCCGGCTCATGGCCGGCGGATTTCAGAGCCGGCAACATGAAACCAAAGTTCTTCCGGAGTCCTGTCCACTGCGCCAAGCTCGCAAACGATGGGCTGCTGTATGTTTGCGATCGCGGAAACAATCGGGTGCAGGTCTTTAAAGCGTCCGAGGTGGGAAAGCCGTGCTCGAACCAGGAGGGAGAAATAGGGAAGTGCGGTTTCGTGGGCGAGGTCCATGTTGCGCCTCAGACCATCGGCGGCACGTCCGGCACGGTGAACTTCTCAACTGATCCGAAGCAGAGCTGCTTGTACGTCGCCGATCTGCTCAATGATGTCATCTATGTGATCAATCGTCAGAACCTTACGGAGCTGAGTCGCTTTGGAGGCGGCGGCCGCCAAGCAGGCGAATTCCACTGGCCGCATATGGTAGCTACCGATTCCGAAGGAAATGTTTACGTCGGGGAAGTTGATGGCGCTGGGAGAACTCAAAAGTTTCTGCGATATGGAGACACGGGCTGCACAGGCACGGGCAGTCCGGAAGTGGGAAAATACCTCGAATAGGACCGATATGTTTCCGGATCAGGACAGATTACCCAATGGCGTTCTCAGTGCATTCAGAATTCCGTCGTGCCGTGAACTCCTTCCACGTAACAGCGCGCAGTTCGAATCATTTGGTAGCAAAACGCTCAACCGATTAGTGGGGTTTTTGATGGCCGATTTGTTGGGTCCAAACGGGAGTGTGAACTTTTACTCCCACAGCGGGCATGCCAATCCTGAAAGACCTTTGGACGTCCCACTGCGGGCGATCCTTAAATCAAGAACCGCGCACAAAGTGGGTCAAAGGCGCTGACGCATCAGCGCAATCATAGGGGGAAGCATGAAAAATAATGACATCCTCAATGTTCGTTTGGGTGTAGTGGCCATCCTGGTTGCAATCGTTTTTGTCGCGAATTCTTCCAGTGTGCTCTCGCAGGAACTCATGAACCAGAAGGCTCTGCCTGTGGACATGGCGTTGGCGATTGCTCAAGGCGCCCTTGAACAGTGCCGCGCCGATGGGGCTAATGTAAGCGTAACTGTGATTGATGGTACCGGTCTGCCTAAAGTATTCATTCGTGACGATCGGTCCGGCCCCCATACGATCGATTTGAGTCAGCGCAAGGCGTACACGGCATTCACGTACCAGAGGACTTCGGGTGAGCAGGCTAGATATTGGGCATCATTGCCCCCTCCGCCATTCACCGTTAATGGTACCGTTGCGCTTCCCGGTGGCGTGCCAATCAAAGCAGGCAATGAAGTCATTGGTGCGATCGGCGTTAGCGGGGCTGCCAGAACTGCGGCAACGAGTCCGGCGCATCGCGGAATGGAAGCTTGAGTTGCCGGACCGATATTTTCTTCGACGGCGTGCGGCGCAGTCGCCGCGACACGCGCTGCTTCAAGACCTGCATGACTGTCGAAGGCGTGCCCCTGGCGGGCTCGCTGATGAGCAAGTGAATGTGCTCCGGCATGACCACGTAGCCCGCCAGCGCGAATCCATAACGGTCGCGCACCTCGCCCAGGATCTTCGCAAACACATTCTTTGCGCGCGCCGAGGCAAACAGCGGAAGCCGGCGATAGCAACTGCAAGTAATGAAATGGAGGTGGCCCAGTCCGTACCGGCGTCGCAATCCCTTGGGCATGACCAATCGAACCAAAAGCCCCGCCCTTGCAAAAACGCAAGGACGGGGCACCCAATTTCAAAATCAATTCCGGAAAGATTCGGCATTGATTTACTTGAGTGGTATCATGCCTTTGTGGACCGTCAAAAGCAATCGAAAGCCCGGGCCACCCGGCCGAGGTCAACCACTATCACCTCGGCGAGCGGAAAGATGAGGAGAAGTTGCTTACTGTAAAAAGAGTCACGAAAAGCCAGAACCAGCCAAAATGCAAACGGAGCCACGTTGAAGATCGGACTGAGAGCGTTTCGACGCACTTCCGCCACAGTGCCGACTAAAAGGATCAGCCCAAGAACGGGCACCCATGGATCACTGAACAGTTCCTTCCAATATGAGAAGACTGGAGGAGCCGTTCGCATGGCCTGATGGAGCAGTTGTTGGTCGTGATACGCGCGAGCCGGACCTGTCAACTGCAAAACCACCACGGCGCTGTTCACCACCAGGACCCATCCAAGTCGCCAATAATTCCTGTCTAATAGTCTCATTGTTGGCCTGCGTGTCCTTGGTTGTAGCAATCCTGGAGAACGGATATTACCCAACCAGCGCAGTTTGTGCAGATAGGGTGCGGATTTGTGTCCTTGTTTCCTTGATATGTACAATAGTTGGGTGGATTGCCCGGGTTCTTCGCCTTCCTGTCTACGCAACTGCAAGCCCACTCAGAAACGTCACCCTCTTTGTGTCCCGGTTTTTCGTTTGTCTCCCAGTCTCCTGGAACGGGACTGCCCACAACCGTTTTTCCGTTAACGCCGCCTGCCGGACCTAGCCCAATCGACTGGCCCGTCTGGGTGTTGTAGAAGTAGTAGTGTGGAAGCACCGGGAGTCCCTTTAGAGGCCGAGTATGGACTTGCCAAGGGCAAAATCCGAATGGATCAAATAACCCAACCGGATCGTTCTCTACGTACGTATAGAAATTGATTCCCCCTGGGAAGCGTGCGGGATCTTCTGAAACAAACCTACCGCCTTGTGGATCGTAGTATCTGGCGCGGTAGTATGATGGGGTGTTTTCGGGGTCGGATTGGCGCGAATTGAGCATGCCATTAGAATCTCCGAGAAAAAACACTTCAAAAACCCCCACATGTAAACCAGACGTGTGGGGATCCAAATTCGTCACAGCGTTCTAAGGCTGTGACGCCCGCTTGTTTCTCACTCCTTATTGAGGATCACTTCGCGAAGCTTCCGGTTGCCCCACTCCCACATGGCGAAGACGCCTAAACCGATTAGGATAAAATACAAAGGAGCTGCGTCGTAAAGCCACGCAGCGATGAGCCCAATCGCTAGCACGAGATTTCCGACCATGTGACGTAACAACCAGGGCCGCATAGAAGCCAGGTGACGCATCCGAAACCAAGACGTCATCGTAGCTGCCGAAAGCATAGCTAGGGCCAACAAAGCCAACCAGCTTTGATCGCTCGCTTTTTCTGTCTCATGTCTGACGAGCCAAGTGAATGCTAATAAGAGAAGGACGCAAGCGGTGATTACGCCAAGGAACCGCACTCGTGGGCCCGCAATAAGTGGTTTCATTGTTTGCACGTCTGCCCAAGGCATTTGGCTTTTTGGTTCCAGCATTCTGCTAGATTCGCAAAATAGTCTCCTCCGAAAGGGGCAAGCAAAATTGGGGTTATCGCAGTCTGGAGATGCTCGACGGCGAGGAAGCACTCCACAAAAAGTGGACCTGTTAGCCCAGCGCAGCCTAGCCCCCCTCCGATATCGAAAACAGTAGCGGAAGCTACGAAGACTATGAACCCACCTTTTAGGGCTTTTCGTCTTGCTTTCTCCTTGCATTCTTGAAATTTTTGATCGCAGTCTGAAACCGAGTTGGTGTAGTGGCGTGGGGCTAACACATCCGGACCCAGACCAAGCGGATCCTTGAATCGTGTCACATCATTATTAGCATATGCATAAAAATTGTTACCTTCTGCAAAGCCTACTGGATCTTCGCTTGAGAACCTCCCGACTGCTGAATCGTAGTATCTGGCGCGATAGTAGTATAGGCCGGTTTCGGGGTCGGACTCACGGCCTGTGTACTCGAACGGGTTTGTCAGCGAGCCGGAAGAGGCGATTTGATTTCCGAACGAGTCAAACGTGTACGTTTGGGCGAGCGCACCCGCAGTGCTGCTCAGTGACGTGACAGAGCCAAGCCCATCGGCTTGGTAGTAGCTCGTCGCTCCTGAGCGCAGCATGGCTAGGGGTTCGTCGATGTTCTGCGTCTGAGTATAGCGAGCCACCACGCTGCCCGAGGAATTCGTTTCCTCGATCAGGTTGTCGCCGTCGTAAGCAAAGACGCTCGTGGCTGCCGTGGAGGATTTCTTGATGCGCCGCCCGAAGGGATCATAGCTGAACGACACGGTCCCGCCGGAGCCGGGCAGCGTCACACTCGTCAACCGGTTCTCGTAATCCCAGGCATAGCTCGTCGTGTTCGACCCAACTGTCTTGGTCAGCATGTTGCCGTTGCTGTCGTAGGTATAGCTGGCGTTCGAGGTCGCCGTCAGTTCGTTCGACGCATTCGTCGTGTACGAAGACACCCCCAGCGATGCCGTGCGGTTGCCCACCGGATCATAGGTGTAGCTTTCCGTAGTGGTGCTCCCCTGGATCGCGCTCAACAACTGATAGATCGAGTCGTAACCGTAGTTCGTCGTCACCGCCGCCCGCTGGTCCGTCTTCGACGGTCTATTTCCAGCATAATCTAATGCGTAACTCGCCCCGTCAATGGTACTCCCGGACAGCTGGTGCAGCACCGAGGACAGGCGGGACAGGTTGTCATAGGCGTAGTTAGTGGCCACGCTGTTCGGCCGGGTCATCTGCGTGCGCCGCGAGAGAGCGTCATAGCCGAATCCGAAAGAGCCGCTGCCAAAGGCCGATGGCGGAGCGAGCGAAGTCAGCCGGTTGAGCGTATCGTAGTTGTACGCTGTCGAGCCGTTTTCCGGGTCGGTGAATCCCGTGCGGTTCGCCACGAACGTTGACATTTGCGTTGCACCGGTGGTAGGAACGAGCCGTAGTTCTTACCGGAAGCGAAAGCACATTCGTCGCCGCTTGCCACAGTAGTTCTTCGTAGCGATCAGGCCGTAAGCGACGGGCCTGAAGAAAAGGGTTTCCCATGCGCGAGATCATTTCTACCTACCCGAGTATCGAAGTCAAACTCAAGAATGTCAGTGGGAATGGCATCCTCCGGAACAGTAATTCCAACAAGAGAGACAAAGAAGAGCGTGGGTTCCTGGTGCGCGTCTTTGGGAGTTTCGCAGCGAACGAGCGCCTCGGAGTTGCGGTATTTCTGACTGTCCTGCTTGCGATAGTGGCACTCGCCCCAGCGCGAGCGGCTGGTGCGCAGTCTTGCGCGAGCCTCGCCAATCTCAAGCTGCCAAACACCACGATTACGTCGGCAGCTGTAGTTCCCGAAGGCGCGTTTACTCCACCGACGGGACCGGGGGCAGTGACGGAGGATCAACTCGTGCGTTTTGGCGCCGTGAAGATTGGCTCACCCACGTCTATCACGTTGCCGTCCTTCTGTCGTGTGC
>VFSW01007457.1_pt1 | contig 15878 bp, 22 predicted proteins | sample 5358111 | NCBI WGS metagenome assembly VFSW01 (sample SAMN11554181, study PRJNA540505) | mine drainage metagenome | isolation source: sediment from site ElyBrook_90M | place: USA: Ely Copper Mine, Vershire, VT | collected 2017 | reverse complement strand
GATCACAATTCCAACTGCTCCATCTTTCTTCAGGAAACGCTTTGCTTTGCGCGAAGCCACTTCCACGTTGTGTGCTATGATCCACAGTTTAGAATATATGTTGACTGACCGTGCACCTGTTCCTGACCATTCAACACTGTACAGATTCACCGCTTGTCCTTCTGCCATTATACGTTCTCCTTCTCTAGAAACTTCATACTTTTCAGTTTCAACTGTGCACGACCTAAGCCGCGTATGCTGCGCTCCTGCGCTGTGCATACCACGATGCCTTCGCGGATATGCTTGGCACCGTCAACTAGACTCTTTCCTTCGGCCAGTTCCTTCAGCTTTGCTGCGTTGTACGGTCCTGAGTATACCACAGGAACCAACTTCATAATGCCGCTCAACAGACCAAAGGTTCCGTACAGACGTTCTTTGTCTACGTAAGACCTATCTGGCAATTGTACATCGAACGCAAAGAATTGCTCTTCAGGAGTATTGCCATACTGGTACCCTGACTGTGTTGGTGTCACTTCGCCGTGCAGCGTGTGCTTGGGGTTTAGGCGGCAGAACGCTTCGATCCACGGATTTGCTTCTGCTACGCGCCACCAGATGTTAGTCTTGTCCTTCCGCCACTTCTTGTGTGACCCAACCCAGAACTGCTTCCCATCGAAGTAGTACCGTGCATTGCTGCCATGGATTTTCTCCGTAGCAATGACAGGCTCACCCTCAGCGATAGCGCGTGGATAATTCTTGACCGATTCCACGTTATACACGCCGGGGCCGTTCTTGGGTCCGAAAGGTTTTGGTCCAAAGCCAAAGTATTTCAGTATGCGTTGCCACAGGGTTAACTTGCGGCCTTGCGTGCCGAGAACGTAGGACTGGTCAGGCTCCTGCTCCTCGTAATGCGTGAAGCCCAGCAGATCAGACACGTCATCACCTACATCTTGGCAGAGCATTCCCGCTTGGTTATACAGCAGCGTAAAATCTGTTACAGGCATCAGTAATCCCTCGCTCCACTCCTTGCGAAATCGCCGCACAGTGACTCTACGCAAACGTTCAGGTACCGTACCGTCAGCAAACTCACGGTCAGCCCACAGGAACTTGAATGGCTCTGTGGTAGGCACGATGGTGTCAGGCTGGATGTAGAGCGCCAGATCGCCCACCTTGTAGTTGTCTTTCTTCACGACGCACTGGTATCCACCAATGTAGACGATGCCAAGGGTATCAGCGTTCGGGTGCGTCAGAATTTCTTCAATGCGAATCACGTTCACACGGTGCGTGCTGTTGCTCATGTTTATCTCCACAAATAGAAATGGCGGGACCGATTTAGCTCGGTCCCAAGGCTTTATTCAAATGCAGAGCGCGGTTTGAACTTGAACGCATACCACGCTGGGGTGGGTTGGCTGATCAAGGCGCAAACTGCGATGGCGGCATTCTCGTACCATGCAATGCCGCGTTGTTGTTTGTCGGATACTGGGCGTCCGGCTTTGTGAGCCTTCTGCATGATCCGGGTGATGTGCTTGGCGTATTGGTCTAGAACTTTCTGCATGGTTCTCCTTTAGATTGGAATGTTGGCGTTGGCTGTGGCGACCGCTACAGTTGTCCCATTCTCCATGGGAAGTTGTCCGGGTACTAGAGTGTTGAAGTGTTGCAAGTTCGCATTCAGCGCCACTTTTTCATCCTCTCGGTAAGAGCGGAATGTACTTCGCGCACCGTCGCATAGGACATAGCAACTGCCCCCAGCAGAATAGCGAGAAAGCCCAACAGTAAGTTTTGTCTTCGGCTCGAAGGACACGTCGGTCTCTTTGAACCCCTCGCTCTCTTCATCATACTCACTTTTTTTCATCTCCCCTACGACCTTGCGCCACATGGTGATCATGCAGTCGCAGTCTTTGGCAACTTGGCTGCTGCCATCAACGTCATTCGTGGTGATGATCTGCCCTTTCTCGATGCGCTTCGGCTGGAGGATGCGAATCAACTTGATCCGGTAATCCTTTGCCAGCTTTGCGAACCCTTTGCTGATTTGCGACATGTGGACTGTGCGGTGCCCTTGGTTCTTCAGTGTGTCATCGCAGAGTCGCTGTACGTTGTCGAACATGACCCACTTCACGCCGTAGCGCCGGATGCAGTCTCGGATCAGCTTGAATACGTCTTCAGGCTCCTTGACCATCTGCGGATAGGCGAAGTACAGGTCTGCGCTGCGGCTCTGCTGGATGCGCCGCGCTTCAATGATCGCAGCGGCCAACTTTGCCTTCTTCACTTTGGCTTCCGGCGTCCCGGCCTCGACAATGTTGTCCTCGAAGCCTGTCACCAGACTGATCCACTTCTTGGCGAGGCGCACCTGCGTCATTTCGAGGCAGACTACCAAGCCATCCTCGCCGTACTTCTCCACCATGTGGTCGATCAGGTTCATACCCAGCGTGGTCTTGCCCACCTTCTCAGGTGCAACGATGTCGATGATATCGCCATCCTCGAAGCCCACCAGCTTGTTCAGTTCCGGGTATTGCGAAGAGTACGTAGGCGCGGCGTCTTCCTTGCCGTTGTTCTCGTCCTCAACTTGCTGCAATGCGTCCTTCGTGCTGGTCACACCAGTCACGTCGAAGAGCACTGCGGCCTTCTTCATCTCCTCGAACTTCTCCAGCGTTCCGCCGCCGAGTTGGAACCACTCATTGATGTCTTTGCCGGGACGCTTGTGGTCGCACGCTACGTGCTTGTCCACGCCATCCTTCAGCCGCCACCCGTCTTTGTCGCACAGCTTGCACTGGTCGATAGGGACAATGACCTCAAAGTATGGTAGCATCATACGGAAGCATTTGTCGAAACCGATGCGCGATGCGATCTCCTGAGCTGACTTTCGGCCCACTTTGTCATCGTCGTACAGGATGAAGACCTTCAATCCGGTCTCGATCATCTTGTCCAACTGTTCTATCCACGTCGCCTTCTTGATATTCGCTCCCGGCACTCCGACGATGTTGTGTACGCCGTAGTTCAGCAGGGAGATAGTGTTGGTCTCACCCTCCACGAATACAACATCGTGGATGTCTTCGTTCAGCACCTCGCCGTTGTACAGCGGTGCGTCCCAGCCTGTCGAGGATGTGAAGTCCTTGGGGGAGGGTGGAAGCGTCCGATACTTGGCGAACACCACATTGCCATTGACGAGGTATGGAATCACCAGCGCCTTGACTGTGCCAGCTTCACGGAAGAACCGCTGCGGCACTAGACCAAGTTTCTGCTTCTCGATGATCTCTCGGGAGAATCCCCGGACGTTAAGGAGGTAGTCCATAGCGTCGGCATCACTGAGGAGATTGGCATGACACATGTCAGCGTTGGGAAGTTGCTCCTGTTCGCCTTTGGTTCCTGCCCACTCCTTACGAGAATCGACTCCAGCCACGCGCAGACCAAGAGCCTCTTGGAGCGTTCTGAGGTTTCCGGTCTTTTGGCACGATCCATGGTGACAGAAGAATAGCCCATCGCGTGTTGACTCCGCGGGATCGCATACAGCGATGTAGAATTTGAAATCTCTTTTTTTACAAAAAGGACATGTCTCTACCGCTATTTGCCCTCCGTTGGGAGGGTTCCAATTCCAGCCTTGAGATACTACAAAAGCCATAGCTGCGCTTTTATTAAGTTCCAACGGAATAGCTTGTGCCATTTTTTCCTTTCAGACTATATAAGGCACGGATTTAAGTGCGATACTTAGTGCTGTCTCTGCTTCTTTTCTAGTCGCAAACTGTCCTGCTGAAACTCGGCACACTGACACGTATGCCTTCTTAGCAGGCACTGTGTATGTGCCCATAGTTGCACTTCACTTCGTGGCGTGGTTGTGCAGGTCTTTTTCTTTTGTTACCTGAACCATGACACACAGGACAATTTACTCGTTCTAACGCCACTGTGACCTCCTATTGCTTTGTACGTTCGACGCCATCGAACATCAGGCGTCCGATGTTGGTAATCTCGAAGATGCGGAAGTTGCGTTGCGACATAGCATACATCGTAGCCAACTTTTCTCCCTGTTCGCCGGTGATGTCTTTGAGAAGCCCAAGGATCACGAGTTGATTCAGATCGCACAGTTCGGCAGTCATCAGGTTGTACTGCTCGTATGTGTCCTTCTTCATGTCCGGCACTGGCACAGAGATGGCCGGGGTGTTCACTGCCATCTCTGTGAGCGCACCGACTTGCTCGGCGTTTAGTTGTGGAAAGGCCATCGTCACTTCTTTCGTCGTGCTTGTAGCAGGTTTATGGCTACTGAACATTCGCCTGCCGTAATCCCCGTACTGAGCCTGCATACTGGGCACATTTTAGCGGACTGAAAACCGGGGCACAAGCATTTAAGTATAGGCTTATTTCTACTCAGTGACCTAAGCAACTTTTTCGCTGGTTCACTGGCAGGCTGTGCATGCCACTCGGCCTCTCGTGTCACTAACTTCATGCGATCAGGACGGCATCGCTGAACCACTTCATCGGCACTTTCAAAAGCTTCTTTAAGCGAGTTGTATATGCCCAGTTTCTTATCTACTCCTACTGAGGTAATGCTAAGTTCAAACTCTTCTAACTCCGTAGGTGTGATGTGCAGCTTCTCATGTTTATGTTGAGAGAACAGACCCTTGAGTTCCTTCTTTTCAGGAATCTGCAACAGGTACGACCCATCGCTACACCCCATCCACGCGAGCTTAGAAAATTCCTTCACTTCCTCGCAGTAGGGAGCAGCGAACAAGTCCAAGGACTCTATATACGCATCGACCTTCGTGATGTCCGTGAGATGCGACAGGTCTATGGTCGGGTACTTTTCCTGTAACTCCTCCATCTTCTCTGCGACAGCCGTGACGGGCTGACCTTGTAGGTCCATCTCAGGGTTAAGTCCGAGAAGGCTAGGTAATGTAACGAGCGAGCAGCGGCGATAGTTGTCACACACATCTATTACCGTGCAACTTTCTTTGCCTTCTTTCAAGCGTGTGCCACGCCCTACCATTTGTGTGTACAGGGAACCGCTCTTAGTAGGTCGTGCCAGCACTATGCAGGCTACACTTGGAGAATCAAAGCCTTCTGTGAGCAGGGCACAGTTGCACAACACTTGAACTTTGCCGGACTCAAACCACTTTAGCTTTTCTGCACGCTGTGGGTCATCTCCGTAGATAGACTGAGCCATAACCCCATTGCGTAGAAATGCTTCCGCTAGATCTTTGGCGTGTTGCACGTCTACGGTGAAGCAAAGCGTCTGCTTGTCCTTGATGTTGTCCTTCCACGCCTTTACCACCTGAGCATTGCGCTCCTCAGTATTCACAGCGTTGGAAAGCTGATCTACTTGGAAATCTCCAGCCGTGGTCTTAACGCTGTCGAGGTTGGTTTTGGTGTGGATACGGAACCCGTGCAGAGGCACAAGGTACCCCTGTTTAATCCCTTTACGAATTGGGTAACTGTACGTTACTTTGTCGAATACACTCTTCAGCGAAAGGACTTCATCCTCGTCGTCTAAAGTACCCTTAATTCCTTTCTTGCTCTTATTGTGACGTTTCGGTGTAGCTGTCAGTCCGATCAACAGCTTGGTGCTGTCAGGGCGCAGCACACCAGAGGCTTCCAGAATGTTTAAGTAGCTGGAGCCTATACTATGGTGGGCTTCATCTATGACTATGATGCTTATGTCGTCCCAGAAGTGATCCATGCGAGTAGAGCCTGCTCTGCCAATGGAGGCATTGCAAGCTACGATCACGTCACAGTCAGAATCTGCGTGACTCTCAGCTTTCTCCAGCCCCACTCTCAAAGAAGGGTTCCACGAACTGATCTTGTCCACAGCTTGGGTCAACAACTCATCCCTGTGTGCAATGAAGAGTAATTTTCCCGGTTGGAGTTCCTTCAATCGTTCAGGAAGGTTAGCGGCTATCACTGTCTTACCTAGACCAGTGGCGAGGACCAACAGTTGCCGCCTTACACCAGCGCACAGGTTGTCTACGACGGCTTGTAGTGCTTCTTCTTGATAGGGGCGTAGCATCTGTTGGTCCTCCTTTCACACAGTAGGTAACCCTTGGTTATTTTGTTGGGCTTCAGCACCCTGCATGGTCTACGGTTTTCCACTTTTCAGTTGTCAAAGATCACTTCCTTCTACTAACGTCAGTGTAGCTACTCTCCTTAGTAAGTTAATTTGGCAAATTTCTCTTGTTCTCGCTTCATGCCTTCTTCAGTATAGTCACCCTCATCTATGAACACACCGGGTATTGCTTAAGCATTCCAAGCGAGACAACTCTTTGTCACCAGACATGAGCCTGACCAAACTTTTGGGGTAGTTCGCGTTGTCTATGAATACAGGCAGGCCCATGAGAGTGACCTGTGTCTTGGGGCGACTGAAAATCTCCCGCGATAAGTCCTCTGAAATCTCCCCAGTTAACTCTGTAAATCCTTCTGTAAATCCTTCCTGTAGAACCTGACATTCCAAAGCATATACCTGTGCTTGGTGCATCTCCCAGTGCAGGTTAGACTGTGCTAACGCAGCTAGGACTGTGCTTCTATTGATCGCAGCGTCGTTACAGTGAATGTAGTTGTCGCCTCTCATTGTCCATCTCCTAGTAATTCCAGTTTAGTCATTCTCCTATGACTTCAATATGAAAACAATGTCTCTCTTCTTCGACCACTACTATGCTCATCGCTTGGTAATAGCTCAGCATATTGCGTAGCCATACTAATTGTTTGCTAGGCATTCGCTTAGATAAATCCACAGCAGAACCACGTTCGTGTACTGAAGCGGTTTCCCCATCCGCAGGTGCAGCCGCGTAGTTGATACGTCGCAGCCGCACCTGTACACTACGTGGCCTTACCGCTGAGTCAACTACTAGGCGGTTGCCGAATGCCTCGCGGTATGCCTCTGCAAAGGTGTGGAGAAATGACACCGTTAGGGGCAAGGCATACCGCCGATTCTCTGGAAGGCTCGGTGCTACCCGCACCGCGTCATCATTAGGGAGGGCCATTAGCGTTCCAGAGTTTACCAAACTTTTCAATTCATTCTCGTTCTGAATCCTTTGCAACTGCATCTGATCCGCACATTGATTTTGCCGAACTAGGCTTTCGTGACTTGGTGCGAGCAAAGTAGTGGAGGACTTGTAGTGCTTCCTTTTCGCTTCGGCATTCAAGCAGAGCAAAAGCCAAAGCGTGAACACCAAATACTTCTGCATAATTAGTCTCCTTCATTGTGGCCTCCAGCCCTCTGCTCGGTAGAACTTAACTTCCTTATCTGCATTTGCCAACGATCCTATACCCAGTTTATATTCATGTACTCCTGTGTGACACGCGGAGCAAAGTACAATGAGGTTCCATGACTCGTCTGGTCCTTGCTGTGAGCGAAACTGAATGTGGTGCACATGAAGATTTCCACGGAATCCACAACTGCGGCACTTATAGTTATCCCTCTGCAAGATCGCCTTGCAGAGGGCTTTGTACTCGTCCTCAGGCAGAAGTTTTACCATCTTTACGCGATAACCCATGCGTGGAACCGCCACCGCTGTGCCCATGTAAATATCTTTTAGGTTCACCTGTTTTATGACCTCTGGACCGCTCTACGTAAACCCCTGCATCTTTTCCACATCCACACTCACACAAACTCATACGTTCTCCATCGGCAACTCTGTTGTAAAGGTGTTCTCCTCTGCTGGCAACTCTTCTGGCTCAGGGCCGTTATTTGGGTCAGCTAGGAACGCTGCGGCGATCACTTCTAGACATACACCGTCTTTGTACTCAACTGCATTCCCAGTTTCATCCCTGCTTTGACTGCCTAGGATGCGCCTTGCTAATTCGTAGGCAGGCTGTATGACATTATCCCATGCAGATTGCGTAACAGAGCAGCTACGCACTACCATGCGGTTTGGTCCCACCATGCCTTTGAGCCGTTCTACTTCCAGCTTGATCTGCTTAACGTTCATCTTGTCTGAGTCTAGGATCAGCCGAACTATATGCTCATCGAGGGGTTCGGATACATGCTCAGTTACATTCCAATACGTGCCATCTGGGTTCAGAGTAGTTATCTCTCGCAGCTTGCTTATGCCGGACAGCTCGTACCGCTCGCGCTTCAACCCTACCTGATGGCAAACTTTGGTGATGCGCGTGAGATATTGTGTTTTGCGTTTCTTCAGCCCTAGTTCCTCAGCTCCGTACTCCAGCAGAGAAGCATAGCCCCACGCAGTGTAATAGTTGTTCTCCTGTGCTTCGTACAGAAGGTCCGCTAAATCAAAAGTTGAGGACTTCACATCATTGGTCAGGTCTTTTAACTTTGCACGCACCCTTGCGGCACGCCCAGCGACTTGCTCTCCAACAACCACCTGCTCGATCATCCCAGCCCCCAATTACGCTTGCGGTGTGCCCCATTAACTCCGGGGGCGATGAATACGACCAGAAGTAAGAAAGTAGCCAAGAAGAACATGACCCAGTTGCTGCTCGCGGCCCACAAGCACAGGCACAATACCGCAATCGGAATGCAGGCAAACAGGAACAGTCCCAGTATAAGCAATGTCCCTAAAAGTAACTGCTTCACTATAGGTATCATAGTTTTTCCCTTTGGACTGCGGTGGCGAAGCGCCCGAAGTCATAACCACTGCCGTCTTTTACGGAGGCGGGGCAGGGTCGGGGCTGATTACACTCGTCCATACATCCCGTGAAAAGCAAAAGTAGCAAAGCCAGTCTCATTTGAAATTCCTTCCTTAAAAGTACGTCGGACCTTTAGGATTAAAACCTTCGGCGCACTTTGGTTGTGGCCTAAGGTCGTCCAGTAGCATACTACGTCGGACATAGTGAAACTTTGCGCTCAACGTTTCCAAAGCACCATTCGGAGCGTCTGTTACAAACAGGTAATAATATGCGCTCGCCAACTTGCTCAAAGCTGATAACTTGTTCATTTCCGTTTCCTCCAGATGGCGTAGATAACGCCTAGTGTATTCAGTGGGGTCAGCAACACTACAACCCACATCTGCCACAGTTCAGGATGCGTGAAGTGCCCATGGAACAGCATAGTGATCTCCTTTGTATTGCCCACTGCGGTGGTCCCGGCGATTGACGCCGGGGCCGCGTGGTAAAACTACACAGCTACGGAGAGTTTAGGCCCCAGCAGCAGCGCCCATGGCCAAAGCCTTGGGAATGGAAACGATGTTGTCGTTAGCATTTTTGGGTTGGTCTCTCCGTAACGTGGCGAGACTCCGATCCGACACGAAGTTATCCCCTATCCATCCCAATCGAAGCCGTGACGCGCCCACAAGAGAACCTTAGACCCAGACTCGATCTTCCAGCATGCATGGAAGCAGACGCAGGTCGTTATCTAAGGTGCTCTGGTGGACGCGGCGAGAGTCGAACTCGCGTCTTGAGATGTAGCAGATAACAGTTGACGTGTGTAACTTTACTCGACCTACTTCTGTCGAATCTTGAACTGAACGTCTGAGAACTTCACTGTGTACGCGTCGAGTGCCTTCTGAGCCTCTTCGCGGGTTGCATAGAATCCCGGCAGTCCGTATGCGCGAATGAACTTTTCATCCGTAGCGTTCTTCTTCAGGATGATGAACCGCGCAACGTGCTTGCCTTCCGGTGTACGTGATGCCATGTTGTGTTCTCCTTTGTGATTTGAATTTCGGGGCGGCACGGCTTCTGAGTAAAGCCGTGCTCGCCTCCACCAGCCTAGGCTTCCCTAGGCAACTTAAATCTGTATTTTGGCATTCGCCTCTGCAACTGCGTTCGTCTGCACAGATGTTACCTGTGCAACCGGAACCGCACCTGCTAGGGTTTCTGCCACGGCTGCGGCCTCTTCTTCCGCCTCGCTCGCCTCTTGCGTTTGCACTTGGCCCTGTTCGCGTCGTGCCTTGATATCAGCAATGATCTTGCCGAAGTCCTTGCGATCCTCTTCGGACATGACCTTGAAGTCTTTGAAGCCCATCTTGAACGGTCCACCATTCTGCTGCCACGAATACATTGTGAAACTTATGTGCCAAATAATGTCCGCAATGTCCGTGGGTTCTGGAACTAGAGATTCACCTTTCAGCTTGCGCTGTTTATTCTCAGCGCGAACATTCTGCACCATCATCTGCATTAGGTCTGCAACGTTGCCCATAGCATCTTCAAAGGACTTCACGCTGCCGCCTTTGATATTCAAGTAATACGGTCGCTGAGTCTCACGCGCAGCAATGAACAGATGCCAGAACTTCTTGCACGGAGGTGTGTAAGCAGATAAGGCATCCCCCGTAATCCCCTTCGCCTTAGCATCTCTATACTTTATCCAGTTAACATCTCCTTGCGGACAGTTGGCACAATAAAGAGCAAATGGGGTTCGTGCCGTCGGATGGGGTTGCACTGCGTCGAGTGAGAAGCATTCTTTGGCGTCTTTTGTGTACTCCCCTTTGCGGTACTTTTCCCTTTGCTCTACAGGTGCGAATAATATTACAGCCCTTAGCTCTTTATAGGATTCGTTCGTTGAAGTTACTCTGAAGGTACCGGGAATTGCGCCTTCTTGACGGGTTGACTTTGAAACCAACTCCAAAGTCTTCGGCTTCACTTGAAAGAGCCGTGACAGCGCATTAACCTTATGGGCCGTAACTATAGATTCCGGTGCTCGGTTCAAAATTACTAACGGATTGTCACTCATTTATTCTCCTGTATGTGTCCTCGGTTTGTTCTGGTCACTTTGGCTATCTTCGTAGGCTTACCACAGCCACACTCACATAGCTTTACTCCATTGGCAGTTTGTTGTACGGTGATGGCATTTCCTCCCCTTCGGACTCTAACATACTACTGACTGATGGCTTGTCCGCTTCCGCCGTTAAGATAATTGCAACGGGCTGCGGCGTCTCTAGTGCTGGGGTGGAAGGACTCGACAATAAATTCGTCTGTGATGGGGTAAAAGAATACAACAGCATAGTAGTTTTCTTTTCCGTTGTATCTTGTGACGTAGACCCACATGTTACACCTGCTTTCTTCTCAGCCTTCAACCGCTCGCGCTCTGCTTTGGCTTCTACTTTGATCCTGACATTTTCTGCTTCCTTAGCAACCTTAGCTGCGGCTTTGTCCAGCGCCTTCTGTAACTTCTCTTGTTCTTTCTTAATCGCCTTAGCCGTTTCCCTCTGCTCCTTCTTGACTGCGCGTATAGTGCTCTTCTGCGACTTCATGCGCTCTTCTACGCTATCTACCAAGCGGGTGAGTGTGAGGCATGCCAAGAATGCATCTAGATCAGTTACAAAGTCTGCATTGGATAAAAACCACGGTTCGAATTTACCAGCTTCCTCTTCTGATTTTCCTAAACGCAGAACCCAGCGACTTTCAATTGGAGAGTCATGCTCCTCTTGAAGTGCTTGCTGGTACGCAGCAGTCTGAAAGCAGTATTCGGTTTTTAGTTGGTTGCTAGATTTCCAGTCAATAAGACACAGCCTGTGTGTATATTTCTCAGAACAGCACGCTGGGTCTGTGCAAGAGTCCACATAGGCTAAGCCATCCATAGTGCCAGCATAGTCATGTTTGCGACTGTATATTTTCTCTTCTGTCTTCAGCCATTTTACATTGTGGCTGCGCATCCATAACAAAGCTGCTTTGACGCAATTTGTAGCACGTTCATCTGTGAGAATCATGCATGCCTCACAAAGTTCTTGTACAGTTTTTTCTTAGTAATTAGCACTGCATGTGCTGCATCCTCTTCCGAAGCAAACAATCCTAAGTGCGTTTTCTTTCCATGAAGTTTTACATGCGCTTCAAACTTCTTTGCGTGCTTATTCCAACTAACACCAGAAAACCCTGTAGAATTGTTGCCTTGTTTTGCTCGATTGCATTGGCTTTGTGATGGAGTAGCTTTGCGAAGGTTGCTCCTCAGGTTGTTCAGTCCATCTCCATCTTTATGGTCTCCTAGTACCTTTGGGTCCGTAAGACGAAGTATAAAGCGATGCAACTTCTGCTGGCTGTAGACTCCGTTTGCGTTGATAAAATTACGTACAGCGTACACAGTTTTGCGGTTAGGAGGAACATGTGCAAACCAAGGCCCAGCGGCCATTACTCGTTTGTAATCTTTACGGCTCACACGTGTCACGTAGCCTCTACTCAGGTTTACGTTCATAAAGTACAGGCTCCTCTCCTATAGCCACCAGCATTGTGTGCTTCGTTGCAGTGTCTCCAGCAATATCGGCTTTGATGTACTCTTCTAGCCAACTGTGTGCCATGTGTCCAATGTCTCCTGCGTCTTCTAGCTTGTCCTTGTGCGCAGATTTGGCTTCTAACGCAACAGTGGTGAACTCTTCAAAAGTCAATGGCTTTACTCTTATTATACCATCCACCATCTCTGTAGGCATCAAACGCAGTAACTTTTGAATAGCCATCTTTGCTGCCCAAGGAACTAACATATGGCTTTTATCTATAACACCACATACCGTAGTCACACCATTGACCGGGATCAGGTTGCCCAGTTCACCTACGCGGTAATACCTATGCTCTTCTATGTTGAAGCGTAGCTCAACCGTGTGGTCATAGAACCAGTAGGATTCAGTTACATGCCCGTGGCGCTGGATGAAACTTTCCAAACTTCCAGCCGGGGAGGGCTGTAGCCCAAGCTCAGGGTCTTCTTGCTCGCAACACCCTGAGTCGGACTTCTTCGCAATCAGATCAGCAAAACTCACTTAGTCTTTGGCTCCTTTGGCTACAGTTTCCGCGCTTTTAGTGTAACGAGTTGGGTTACAGCGGTTTCCTATTCGCATACTAGTGCATACTCTCCCTCTCCTACTAACCTACTAGGGCGATAGTAAACCATTGCTCCATCTTTTGCAGCTTGTTGTGCTTCTGCAATGGATACTCGCTTCTGGCCTTTTTCAATCTTATCTTGGTTGTGGTACACGTCATATCCCACGGCTTCTGTCGTCGTGATGCGCCGGATGATTCCATCCGCGCACCTTTCTTCTCCCGGCAGAACTTCCGCTGGTACGCTGGTGCCGGATGAGGAGAAGATACGCCTCAGCATATCGACTTCATCATCCTCCTCTGCGCCCAGTGCGTTGACGGTGATGATGGGTTGGCCGCAAAAGCTACCGACCACATCTGTTTGGTTGACTCTCTCATTGCTGATTGCTTCACTTCTTAATGTTAGCAAGTTTCTTCTCCTTTGCGGCCTGCTTCTCCGCTCGTGCCTGTGCTCGTTCTGCTTTAGCTTCTTCTGCGCGGCGGTTGGATGCCTCGCGGCTGCGGTACTCGTTCAGCTTCTTGCTCGCGGCGAATGGCGGAAGGAACTGCTGTGCCACCCATTCAAGGAGCCAAGTGCCGTACGCCATCGCAGCTTGCCTCAAGCGTTCCCGGTCAGTGTTGTTCAGCGGCAGACGAGCAAGGGCTTTGACTTCCGCAGCTAGTGCTTCTTTGGTTGTGGAGGTATCGCCTTCCAGCTTGTGCAGGATGCGTTCAGCTTCGCGCTTGACGGGAAGGTACTCGTCCACCTTCTGCTGCGCTGCCTCTGTCGCTTTGCGTGCCTCTACTTGCTTGTCGAGTTCAGCCGCTCGCACTTTGAGGTTGAGTTCCTTCTCGACCGCGTAGGCTTCTTTCGCGGCGATCCGTTCCTTCACCTCTGCGATCTTCGGCTTGTCCTCTTCCAGCTTTGCCTTCGCAAGATCAGCTATCAGCTTCTTGCGTGCAGCCTCGGCTTCATCTGCGATCTTCTTACGTGCAGCTTGAATCTCACGCTGCTGCTTATCGAACTCGGCAACTTCTGCGGCAGTCTTTTCCCGACGCTCGATGATTTTCACTTCGCGCTGTTTCACATCAGACACGATTTGTATGATTTTCTTAGCCCCAAGATAGCGGGTACCTTCATCTGTCACAATCTTCAGTGTGCGTTCAGAAAAGCCCTCAACTTTCCTTTCTTCCATCTCCAGAATACCCAGCGCAGCTACTACGGAGTTCTGCGCCCTCATCTCGGTACGCCCCACAAGCGGCGCTTTTACGTACGCACCTCCAAGAAACCGCGCCAGCGTATCTGCTGTATAGGGATGTGATCCCCCAAGGGGATCAGATGTTTTTACGGGTACAAAACTAGGGGCATAACGTAGGACATCCTTGCGCGTCTTTGGATCTATTTCTGCAAACTGCACGGCTCCAGAACCTAGCGCCTTCACTGCCGCATTCACAGCTTCTAACGCCACGATCAGCTCACCACGCAAGTTTTCGCGCGTCATCCGCATGAGTATGTCTGCATCGGTGAACTCTTCGATCTCGATAGGAATATCCTTGAGTCCAGCGAGTCGTGCAGCCTCTACGCGGTTGTGGCCGAACGCAATCTCCACGAAGGTTTTGTCCTCGGTATAACGACCATAGACTCCTTTCCAGAATCCTGTCGTTCCAATCGACTCAACCAGATTCTCAACCTTCTCGTTGTCGATGGGGTTGCGTTTCTTGTCACGGTATGGATTGTCCTTTATTTTGCTCAGAGGCACCATCTTCAACATTGAGTTTCCTTCTGCAAGGCATCCTGCCGTGCAAGGTAGTCTTTGCGTGTGCGCTGGTTAGTAATCTCTTCTTCTACAAGTTCTCTGGACGCTGAGTTGAATGCGTGTGCTGCGCCTTCTCTGGTGTGCTCCCTCACTCAGTCTCCTTCTCCAAAGGAACTTCGTTGACATCGCGTAATGGTGCCCACAGATACGGTGGCCGTGAATACGGAGAACTGTTTCCGCTTCAGTCCCGGCTGTGAGAATAAGTTGCGTCCGGCTGCGGCGAACGCCACGCGCACGCTGCTGCCTTGCCCCCGGCCCTGTTGGCACATGTGTTTGATCTTGAGTTCGGGAAACGTTGCTTCAATGGTGACAACTTTCTTCATGTTGATCTCCTTTTACGCTCAATCATTATACCACAACGAAAATCACTTGGGGAAGGGCTTCGTTTTAGTTGCACAGTTCTCTTAGTTCTTTTCGCTTGGCTACCTGCTCTGCCTCCAGTTGTAAGATTTCGGCTTTGAACAGCGTGATGGTGTCTAGTGTTTCCTTAATCACAGGCCGCACCTCCATCCCTTTAGCTTCAACAGTGAAGGTTGATCCCCAACCTATTTTCTTCCACTGGTGAGCTTCCGGCACTTGCAGCCCTTGTACAGCTCATCCCCGGCGTACTTGCAGCCGGTAGAGTGGCGGACGAATATGACCACATCGGGAGCGGTGGTTATTGGCATTGCGCGTCTTCCATTTCAATCTTCGTTAGCTCAGCGTCAAGCCGGGCCAACAGATAGGCCAGCTTTGCGCGGCGGTTAGGTCCCGCGTTGAGATGCGAGACGCATGCGTGACGCCCCGGCAGTCCTAGGTTGACGTAGCCCATAAAGCCCTCAAAGGTCATTCCATGACTTTCAACCGCGGCCACAAAGGCGGCCTTGCTCATATCCCGGATCTTAGCCATTAGCGGCCCCCTTCCACTTCCTCAACGCCTAGCACGCTCAACCGCTCGGTTGACTTCCGGCCTTTTTTGTCCGTCACTTCGATCTTGATGGACTTGTCATCCAGCTTGACCACTCGGCAATAATCCAGCCCTTCTCCCAATGTTTAATCTGATACAACTTTCCAGTTTCTAAAGTGACCATGTGTGCTTCCTCCTACAACTATTGTCTCATGCCGACATTGCGAATCTCCACTGTTCATGATACTTTCAGCAAACTTGTGGAGAAAGTCTCACTGATTACAAAGGAAAAATAATTTTGGTGCGATGATTCACGGTGCAATCTCCTTGCGTACGCCGTGCTCGTAGAACCACACTCGGGTGACCCCGGCCAGCCTGCATAGCTTCAGGCAGTTCTTGCAGGGCCGGGAGTCCCCTGTGGTACCATCTGCTAGGGTACGCGCTATGAACAGAGTCAAGCCTCCGCTTGGCTTGTCGAAGTGCTGCCTGCGAAGTAGTGCTACGTGCTCTGCATGAAGTGAGCGGCAGAACTCAGCGTTGTC
>VFSW01007456.1_pt1 | contig 15878 bp, 14 predicted proteins | sample 5358111 | NCBI WGS metagenome assembly VFSW01 (sample SAMN11554181, study PRJNA540505) | mine drainage metagenome | isolation source: sediment from site ElyBrook_90M | place: USA: Ely Copper Mine, Vershire, VT | collected 2017 | reverse complement strand
CCTACAAGGTAAGGGGTCGGTGGCCACACTGCGCTGACGCTCCGTTCGCCCCGACCCACCTTGGTCAGGGCTACGCCCCGACACCCCTTGTGACCTGAAGCACGTCGACCGTTCCGCGCCTCCCTTCGGGCGGCTTGTCACAGTCGATAGGGCCCGTGCCGGGGAGAAGTGACATGAACGTCACTGCCTTCCCCGGCACGCTGCCCGCGGCAAGTCGGGCAGCATCGCCTTCACCCACCGCGGTGCCGGCCGCCGAACCGCTCCCGCCGCCGGACTGGCCGGGGTGGATCGAGCACACGGTCTCGCGCTGCCCCAAGCCCGGTCAGGCACTGATCGCCGCGTGGGCGGACCTGATGGGGTCGCTCGTGAGCGGCCTCGACCCGGCGCTCATACCGGCGACGGGCAAGATCGTCGAATTCATCCGCCGCCAGGTGTCCGAGCTCGATACCGGCATGGCACTCGACTGGCTGCGCAAGATGCGCGCGCTCTGCGAGTCCATGATCCCCGCGCTGCGCGCGGCGCTGATCGACCCCGATGTCTTCGAAGTCACTCTGAACCCGGACGGCGCGCTGCGCGCCGCCCGGATCGGAGCCGGGAATCCCGTCATCGGCACAGTGAGCCGACCCAATGCGCTCGCGGTCATCAACGCGGTCGCCGAGTGGGTGGACAGCACGGTCCATAAGGACGATCCGAGCATCGAGGGATCCTTCCCCATCGATGGCTCCCGATTTATCGGGATCATTCCTCCGACCGTACCCCGGCCGACCTTCGCGCTGCGCAAGAAGGCGGTGAAGATCTTCACGCTCGAGGACTACATCGCCCAGGGCATCCTCTCCGAGGCACAGCGCGCGGAGATCGTCGTCGCCGTCAAGGCATCGCAGAACATCCTGGTCTGCGGCGGAACCGCGAGCGGCAAGAGCACGCTGACAAATGCAATCCTCGATTGCATCGCGCGGGAATTCCCCACCGACCGGGTCGTGACGATCGAGGACGTGCCGGAGCTTCAGAGCGCAGTCGAAGACCTGGTGCAGCTCTTGACCTCCGCGCCGACCAACGACGGCCGCGGCGGGCGTAACATGCAGCAGCTCTTGAAGGCAACGCTGCGCCTGACGCCAAAGCGCATCGTGGTGGGCGAGGTGCGTGACGGGGCGGCCAATGACCTGCTCATGGCGTGGAACACCGGCCACCCCGGCGGGGTGGCGACGGTGCACGCGAACAGCACCCGCGATGCGCTCGTGCGCATCGAGCAGCTCATTGCGCTCAACGATCTAAAACCGCAGCCGCCCATCATCGCGGCGGCGATCAACCGCGTCGTGTTCATCACCCGCACCCAGGGCGGCAGGCGCGTCGAAGAAGTCGCCGCCGTGCGCGGCTGGTCCCCGGATTCAGGCTATGTCGTCGAACGACTCGCCTAGGGACGGCGCGCAGCACACGAGCGCGGAACAGAGCGGACCGGACGGGGGCGCGCTGAAATCAGCGCACGAACCGCGATACCTGCTGTACCCCGGCGACTGTCGCGAAGTGCTCGGCGCGATCAACACCGAGTCGATCGACGCCATCGTCACCGATCCGCCCTACGAGCTCACCGCAGCGCGCCCCGGCGGGCGCAGCGCCGCGACCCGCGGCGCGCTGATGCGCGGTTTTATGGGGCTCGCGTGGGACGCGACGGGGATTGCGTATGACCCGGCGCTGTGGCGGGCGTGTCTGCGGGTCTTGAAGCCGGGGGCACACCTGCTCGCCTTCGGCGGCACGCGCACCGCGCACCGGATGGTGTGCGCGATCGAGGATGCGGGATTCGAGATCCGCGATTCGATCCTCTGGCTCTACGGCTCGGGGTTCCCGAAGTCAAAGAACCTCACCGGCGAGCGCCAGGGATGGGGCTCAGCGCTGAAGCCCGCGCACGAGCCGATCGTGCTCGCGAGGAAGCCGCTCGCGGAGCGGACGCTGGAAGCGAACGTTGCGCGCTACGGAACCGGCGCACTCAATATCGACGGTTGCCGGGTGCCGACGAGCGAGAAGCTCTCAGGCGGCGACTGTCGTGCAGCGACGGCGGGTGCGAAACACCCTGGCTGGACTCGGCCGTGGATGGACGATCCGAATGCCCTCGCAGCACACGCCGCTCGATGCCGAGAGAATGTCGCACGCGCTGAAGTTCTCGGTCGCTGGCCGGCGAACGTCATCCATGACGGCAGCACCGAAGTGCTCGCCGCCTTCCCCGAAGCGCCGGGGCAATGCGCGGATGCCAAACTTGCCAATGAGCTCAAGACTTCGCGCGTCTACGGCGCGATGCGCCGCGAGCGGGGGGACGAGCCGAGCGCGAACAGCGAGAACACCGGTGCGGTCGGTTTCAAGATGCGCCCCGGCGCTCGGCGACTCGACGCCGGCACCGCTGCCCGGTTTTTCTACTGCGCGAAGGCGAGCCGCGCGGACCGCGGCGAGGGAAATTCGCACCCGACCGTCAAGCCCACCGCGCTGATGGCTCACCTCTGCCGCCTGGTCACCCCGCCGGGCGGCATGGTGCTAGACCACTTCACCGGGTCAGGGTCCACTGGCGTTGCCGCGGTGCGCGAGGGCTTGCGCTTCATCGGAATCGAAGCGCAAGCCGCCTATCTCGAGATCGCCCGCCAGCGGATTGCACTTGAGCACGGCGGACAGATGGACCTGCTGTGGGCGTAGTCTCGACACCCACTCCCGCACGGATGTTGCGGGAAGGCGCCCTCAGCGACTGTCCAAGCCTCCTCGAGAGCTTCGGCCGGCGCCGCTTCCACACCGTCGTCGCCGACCCGCCGTGGCAGTTCCAGAACAAGACCGGCAAGGTCGCGCCCGAACACAAGCGGCTCGCGCGCTACAGCACGATGACGCTCGATGCAGTCGCGGCGCTGCCGGTCGCGCGGCTCGTGACCGAGCCAGCGCACCTATACCTCTGGGTACCGAACGCGCTGCTGCCTGAAGGACTGCGCGTCATGGGCGAGTGGGGCTTCCAGTACAAAAGCAACCTCGTGTGGCACAAGGGCCGCAAGGACGGAGGCCCGGATGGGCGGGGCGTAGGGTTCTACTTCCGCAACGTGACCGAGCTCATGCTGTTCGGCGTGCGTGGCAAGAATGCGCGCACGCTCGCGGCCGGCCGGCGGCAGGTGAACTTTCTCGCCACGCGCAAGCGCGAGCACTCACGCAAGCCGGATGAGATTTACCCGATCATCGAGGCGTGCAGTCCCGGTCCGTTCCTCGAACTCTTTGCCCGTGGAGCAAGACCAGGGTGGGCGGTTTGGGGAAACCAAACAACCGCCTATTACACCACCTGGGCAACCTATCGCAATCACTCGCAGACGAAGTGCGAGGAGGCCACTTGAATCGTTATCCCTTCCATCGCGACACCGTCATGGACGGGTCCATCAGCATCGCCGCCGCCGGCTTGGCGGGATTCGCCTGGCTGCACACCGGATCCGGCCTTGCCGGTCCGGCGCTGTCGATCCTCCTGCCGCTCGCCTGCGCCGTCGCCCCGAAGTGGCGCAGCCGGCTCGTGGCGGCACTCCTGTATTACGGCCAGTGCTCGTGGCCCGTACTCGGCGCCATCCAAGGGTATTGGGCACCCGGGGCCGGCGGTGCACTCGTGCCGGACATCATGGTGCTTGCGGTCAGCGCGTGGATCGGCGCAACCCTCCTCCTCGCCCTCCCGTGGGCCTTCGCCTCCACCTGGCCTCGCGCGCTGCTCGCGCTCGCACTCACCGCGCTGCCTCCCCTCGGACTCATCGGGTGGGAATCCCCGCTGAATGCGGCAGGTGTGTACTTCCCGAATGCGGGGTGGATCGGCGCGATCCTCACGGTCATAGCCATTGCCCTGCTCGCCGATCTGCCGCGGCGCGGCCGCCCGTGGCGGCACCGCACGCACAGCGGCGTTGGTCCCCTGCTCTTGGCTCTGGTCGCCATCCCGCTCAACATCGGCTACTGCCAGCTGCCGCCGCCGCCCGACTGGCTGGGCGGCGACACCCACATCCAGCCGGCACGATGGAACGTCGGCCGCGAGATCGCGAACTGGCAAGCGATCCTCGCCGACGGTACGCGCGGCAATCGTGGGAGCGAGCCGGTCCTGGTGTTCGGCGAGGGATTGCTCGATGAGTGGTGGCCCGGCACCCAGCAGTACATCGCCGATGGTATGCAGTTCGCGGGTGTCTCTCACGATTCCACGTGGCTCATCGGGGCCTCCGCGTACGGCTATGACGCGCTCGTCGCCATGCGGCCGGGGCATCCGATCCGCCGGCCGCAAACCCGCGCCGCGGCCGTCCTGATCGGCGGAGACTGGCTGCCTTGGTCGCACAGCACCCACATCCATGGCCTGCGCCCCGCGTGGTGGCAACACACCTTCGCGCTCGACGGGCCGCGGGTGTGGGCATCGGTCTGCGCCGCGCAGCTCGTCGCGTGGCCGTGGCTCGAGGCACTCGCCGCCGACGATGGTCCGGCCGCCCCGACGCTCATCCTCGCCCTGAGCAACGTGTGGTGGGCACCGCCCGGAAATGCGGCACCTGCCATCCAGGCGGCCTCCACTGCCGCGTGGGCGCGACTGATGGGGCTGCCGGTAATCTCGGCGGTAAACCACTGAAGCAAGGATCTTACCGGCCGAGGTCCTCGCCCCAGCCGTCCTATTCCAGCTTGGACTCCTGATCGCACTCCTCTTCGGTCTCATGTTCGCGTAGGCAATTCTCAGCTCTTCGACTGCGCCATCCGTTTGGCGTAGCAATACTCGTAGGAAAAATCGTGGGAGCCGAGGGTAAAGGAGCGCGTCCTCTGGAGTTCTTGCGCAAACCCTTCGGCACCCTTGACATCATCGAGCATCAGCAGGAATTGCGGAACGCTCAGGAACCAACAGCCAAAGAATGGCTGCCATCTCTCGGGCTTACCCTGCAAAATGTAGAGCTGCTCATTCAAGCGCTTGAGCTCATCAACCTTTCTATTCACCTTTGCGATCTTATCCGCGAATTCTGGGCTATTCGACCCGTACTCAGTAAGCAATTGACCGCGCAAGACTTCCTTAACGACCAATCGATCTTGGAGCCCGCCGTAGTCAGCCAACGATATGGCCATACGCTCGATGTCACGGCCCCGCAACTCTACCGTTTGCTGTGTATCCAGCGCGTCGAGCGTGAGACGTTGATGAGTTCGCAAGTGAAGCTCATGCCAGCCTGACTGAAGAGTTGCATGCAGCATGCTATCGACCATGTCCGTCAATACCGCGACATCGAAACCGCTTCGCGCCGCCCGGGTCAACGACTTTTTTTTAATCTCAACGAATATGACACGCTTGTCCGTCTCGATGACGATATCGCACTGTCCTTGCACCTTGCCAACCGAATACTCACCGAACTTGATGTCAATACCTCGCGAAGCGAGCTCAGATCGTAAAAAATCCTCCACGGCGTAGCCGACGTCCGAATCGATTCCAGCATCTCGAAGCTGCGTAAGCAGCGCCTCGATGAACGCGGGCGAGCAGGCGCTGTGACTGAGGAGAAGGTACCGATCATCGCCGAGGAGTAGCAGCGGCCGCTCGGCGAAGTTCGAGCCTGCACGCTCTGTTCGGGGCAGCGACTCATCCGGTATTTCTGTTGGCCTTGTATATCGGCTATTTGCGCCTTCAGCGGGATGCGCTAGTGCGTCGTGCAGCAACGATCGCACCTCGGAGAGGCTCATTCCCTCGCAGGTCGTCTGAATATCAGATGTTTGGATGACTACTGGGCCGCGTCGCTCCCCGACAGCGCTTTGAATCCCATTTATGACGCATAACAGCCGCTCACACTGCGCCAGGGTGGGAGGGGAAATCCTCTGCAGTTTCACCAAGGACTTCAGCAGTCCACTAAGTATCCGGGGCACATCCCGCGGCCGGAGCTGCGGCAAGGTGTACAGAGCATCGTGGATCGCGATGTCCCTCATCGAAGACAATAGGACCTGAGGGTCTTTGTTCCACCACTCAATGTTAGAGGTGGGCTGGACTGCGTGTAACGTCGCGTAATCCGTGCTCACCTGCCGCAACTCTTCCCAGTTCCGCTGCGTCCTCTTATAGGGTCGCTTCCCAGTAGGATATTTTGCCGCCAATTGAAACAAGAACGCGCTCGGCAAGCGCGGGGCAAAGGGTTGGCCCCCGGGAGGTGCGAAGCGATTTACATCATGGTAGCAGCCGTGTTCTTCGCAGTACGTTTTCTCCAGATACTGAAAAAGCCTTCCGGCGAGTTCACTTCCGCCCATATGCGATACGCGCTTAGCAATTGAACGCGCGATTAACACATCCCGGTTGGGGCTCAATCCATACGGAACTCGGCCGCCCTGCCCGTTCGCCTGAATTCCCTTGAGGCGGATCGCGGCGCGCGCCCGCTCTCTATCGGCCTGAAATAGAAACTCGTATGATGACCGATGAAGGTCGCCGGCGAACGCTCGCTGCTCCACAGCTGCCCGGAGCGCGATGTCCCAGTCGCCTTGAACAGTATTTCCCGAGGCCCCACGCTGCATCGCATCCATTAATCGGCTCAAAATTTCAAAGTATGGATCGAGGGATACTCCGTTGGCGATGTGTTCGTGAACGAGTTGCTTGCGTAACTCTCGACAGTGATAAAACACCATCGAGTGTCCAGAGGAAAATGCGGCGTGGATATCAGCCTGGAGCCGATCGATGATCCCGCTTCGGTTCAAATCCGCCTCAGAGGGCATGCCGAGCAGCGTGTACGCTTGCTCCAACGGTGTCGCCTGGCCGAACCTCGGCGATACAGTATCGACCTTCTCGATTAACGTCTGGAGATCGAGCAGCATGATGACGCACTAACGGTGAGCCAACCTGGGCTCATCGTAGGGGGGTTCAAATAAGGGCGAAACTCCGCTCGATGATGGACCTGCATGTGACCTCCTCTCGTCGGTCCCGCACCCGGGTTCCGGGTCGTGTTCGGCACCGGCCTCGAGACCCAGAATCATCCGGAATCGCTCGAGCGTATTCCGAATCCCCTTGACCACCACTTCCGTGACCGGGTCGTAGTCTTTGTCAATGCCTCCCCGCTCCAGGGACTCACAATATTGAGCCTGACCCACCTTGCGCATCAGCGATACCGGATAACCGGCGTTCAGGAGTTCACTTAATACTTGGCAGGAACTCTGGCGCCCCTCGCGAAGCGAAAAACTCCACCGGCAAATTGCAGAACTCCGCTACCAAGTACCGTGCGATCTTCAGATCAGCCGCGATCTCATCAGCCATCTTGAATCCTGCCGACACAAGCATTTCTACGGCGCGCCGCAATAATCGCGGCTGTTCAAGCGGAACTTCCTGTGGGTCGTCCAATGGTTCGCGGCTCCGCCATCTGCGCGCAGATATTTGTTTGTAAAGGTTTGTTACCTGATCTTCATCGAACAGTTCCAGCTGTTTGCATCGATATACCATTGCCTGTATCGAAACGTTCCATCGTCTCTTGAGGGAAACAAACGCATCCAGTCGAGTAGTAAATATTTCCGCTTGAAATGACTTTCTTGGAAGGAGGAATGCGGATGCAAAGCGGTCTGCCTCGCGCTCGATATCCTTTAACTTCTTCGGGTCTTCCAACTCATCTGCGCCGATCCATCTGTGCAAAATAAGATGTCCAAGCTCATGCGCCGCATCGAAGCGCGAGCGCGCAGCAGAGTCTTTCTGCGACGACAGCACGACGAATGGTCGGTTTCCGCTCCAGAAAGAGAACGCCTCAACAGTTTCTCCGTTAAGTTCGTGCCGGCAAACCGTTATGCCATGCGCCTCAAGCAAAGATACAACGTTCGAAAGCGGACCAACGCCGAGCTGCCAAAGCTTGCGACATTCCTCCGCCGCAAGCTCGATTTCCTCTGGATCATACCGGCCGCTGTTAGAAGAAGGCGAAATTTGCGGAACCTTTACTTCGGGAAAGTTCACAAGGCCATCGAGATAGGTAGTGACCTGCGCAAACCACTTGCTCAGAACGACGCAAGCCATATTTCTCCGTTTCGTTGCTGGGCCGACGGCGCGAAGAAACAGCGAACTGAATGCCCCGAAAATCGGGGCATCATCACTCGTAAAATACGATATTGGCTGCCTCAATACGGCAGAGATCTTCTCTAGAGTCTGAGAGTCCGGAGATTTTTCCCCTTGTTCATAAGCGGAAATCGCCTGCCGGGTTATACCAACAGCATCAGCAAGCTCGGACTGATTCATGAGCGCAGCTATACGCGCATCTTTCAGGCGTCCAACAATCAGACGCCGCTTCGGAAGAGCGGCATTCGGAAACGCTACTACGTTATCTCTCATGGTTCCCCATTATCGCGTTGCCACTTCTCAATCTCTGCCTTAAGACTTAGAAGCTCATCTACGTTCCGCTTTGGTTCTGGCGGTGGCAAATCAGAAAGCGCAACCTCGTACAGCATTCGCATCAGATTCGGGGTCTGATAGATGTATCCGCGTTCATGGAACTGATGCGGTACCCCGATATGGGCAAATTCGAGTTCCTTGTACCCGTGCACCAGCAGAAAGGAGGGGCAACCCGCAACAGAATCGTTATCTTCGGCGCTTTCAAAGCCAGGAAGGCTCAGTTGAGTATTCCCCAGCCTGGCGTTCTGACGGAATACCACATTTCTGGGCTGATCCTTCCAGAACTGCACCTGACTGATTGATAAAGTCGAGTGCGGAAGCCTGACCTCCAAATAACAGCCCGTCGGCCGCGCAAACATTTGCCAGCGAAAGTCTGCTTGCCACTCACCGGACTCGATCAGTCCTTTGACAGCAAAATCCACCGCCCAAGAGATGATCCTTCCCCTGTCGTCCGCCGCAGTAGGAATCTGGAGCATAGGCGTTGCCTTGATGTGCTCCTCGGCTGCCTGATACGCGAGCTTAAGCTTCGATGGCAGGAGTCTCTGTACCTGGAGCGGAATCTGGTCGAGCAAGAACTGCTCTGCGGTGCTGACGTTCATGGGCGCGCGGCGGGCCTCTGGTTGCTCAGGGACGGGTGGCAACTATACCCGATTTCTATCCAGTTTTGTCAACCGCGCCACCACCACCTTACCCTTGCCATTGTCCGGCTCAGCGTCGGTCTCTTCTTCGATTTCTCCCGTCGCGATCTTGGCGATGTGAACCTCCCCCAAATCGCTTCGGCCGACCGCTTCTCGCCCCTCAGCCTTTTAAGCATACTGCCTCCGATAATGCTTTGCGGTAAGCATTCGGCCCCAGACGGCAGGAGCCAAGGAGTTTCTCGGCAGCCGACTCGCCGGGCACGCGGGTCGCGGACCGTGCGGTCCGCATGGACCCGTCCGACCGGTCCGGGGCCGCCTGCCGCGAGTGACCCGGCCGCTCAGACTCATACACGATGCGATCGCTCGTGGCGCGTAGCCGGGATAGCGCTTCTGTATACTTCATCCCGCCTTCGGAGAAGCGCCCGGGAATCCGCGTCAGATCCTCGAGATAATGGACCGCAGAGTGCGGAAACTGTCCCGGGTGGTAGAACGTCTCGACCACGAGCCCTCCATCGGCGCGGCGAGCGCCGTAGAGCTGCAACTTCCACCGATCCCCTTCGTGGCTACACTGCTCGGTCGCATCCGGCTTGCCATGCAGCGTCAAATTGAGGGCAACGGTGAGAAGTCCTTCGGATGTCGCGAGCCGTGAGCGCTCGGCATCGAGTTCGGCGTACGTCGGTTTCTTGCTCATCGCCCGAGGTCCTCCTCGTCGCCGGCCAAATAGGCGTCCCGCTCGCCGGGGGTGTCCCCGAGCGGCGTGGGCCCGAACGATTGCGCCGGCTGACTGCCCACATCGCTTCCGAGCGCCGCGAGGAGCGCCGGGAGATGGTCATTGATGACATTCACCGCGGCGCCGCCATTGATCTCGACATCGTCACAACCGAAGCCGAGACTCTCGAGCGCCACGGTGAGGCGGCGGGCTGCGGCCTCCGCCGTCGAATCGATCCGCCCCTCGGGATGCGACAACCTCTGTTCGGCATGCTCGATCGCATCCTTGGCCTGTCCGATGATCGCGCACCGATCGAAGGCCGGAATGCCGATCTTCCCCTTGTGCGCGTTTCCGATGTAATCCCCGAGCAATACCAGCGCGGGGAGCGACGCGCGCAGAGCGGCAACCAAATCTCGCGTGGTTTTCTCGAGCACCAAACCCGTCAGCACGGGCTCTTTCTCGGCGTGCCCCTGTTCCGGCGCATCCAGCCAAGGGCGCGCCGCGAGGGCCTCGCACTCCGCTGGCGGCAGCCGACGCCCGGGCGCGTGATCGACTGTCTCCACCGCCTTCTTTGCACGTTCCGCGACGGCGTTCATGCGCTCATTGAATCGAACCGGATCCACGGTCTCGATCCGCGCGCACACCACATCACGTGCGACTTCCAAGAGTTCGAGCGCGTGGCCCTCGGCCGCCGCGTTCTTGCGCGCGAGCAGCCCCGCCGCACGCAGCGCATCGTTCAAGGAATCCCGAAGCTCGAACGCTTCGGGTGCTCGCAAGGCAATGACCTCGCGGCACTCCTCACCCTCGAATAGCCCGACCTCGACGCGGCCGTCTTCGCAACGAGCCTGAATATTGTCGATCCCGCTCATTCCTATCTCCCGGCACATAAGAGAATGGGTGCCTCACCCCTCTTCTCCCCTGCCCGGGCCCTTGCACGACGCGACGGCCTGCCGGCGAACCGGGGCTGTTACCGCCCCACGTCCTTCCCGTCGTTAAGCTCCTCATCGTTGCCGGCCCGTTTCATCTCCTCTGACAGGCGCGCCTCAATCCATTCCCGCACGGTGGCGGCCTTGATGATGTAAACCCCCTTGTCCCGGGGCAGGCCGCCGAGGAGTTCCTCTGCAAATTGGCGGCGAAACTGCCAGGCGAACTGACTGACGAACCGAATCTTGGCGCTATCGCCCATATCCATCGCGTCCGCGCCGTCCGCGCATGCCGGCACGAAAACATTGAGCGCGCTCAAACCCAGTTCCGACGATCCAGCACCCTCAAATCCGTACTCGAAATTGCGCGAACACCCGCCGACCAGGGGAAAATTCGCGCGAACCTCGTCCGCCGTGCGCGTGATCTCAACGTCCTCGGTCCGCTTTATGTCGATTTTTGACTTATACATGCACGTTGATCTCCCATGGGTAAAGGTAGCCTTATCGTCCTCTATATAGAGACCGCGATTCTTCAACCTGCACCTCATTTACGGCACGAGGCACACTGTCGGCGGAGCGCTAACGGCCCGGACCAAGGTCCTCAGACTCCTCGGCCTCACTGTCGAGCTCCTCGTCCTGCTCGCCCGTCACGGACGGCTGTGCCTCACGGCTCGCCGAGGCATCCTGATGACGGGCGAGGACCTCCGCTTCCAGAGCCCTCATCCGGGTCAGCGCCCCGATCGCGATGGTAACCACCTCGTTGTAGTGCTTCGCCGTCGGCACCACCTGATCGTCATCCAGTTGACGATCAAACGTCTCGATCTCCTCGAGCGCCTCGCAAAGCATCCAGCCGGCGGCGAGCTGCGCGGCATTGCGCCAGTCCCGAGCCTGCTCGGGCGCGCCGAACTCGGGGCATCCCGGGGTGCGGGCGAGCACCTGGCCGGCGTCATCCACAATGGCGAGCTGACAACCCTGGGATGCCTGATCCGGCTCGACGCGATAGGGACCGCGCGCCACCTCGACTTCGGGCCGATCGGAACCCCGCTCCGCCGCGGCGGTCCGTGCCGGCTCCACCGACCGCCCGATCGCGGCATCGATCACGCGCTGCAAATCATCCGTGCGCACTTCGCGAGGCCCGATTTCGCTCGCGGGCAGATCGGGCGTGATATCCACCGGCTCATTGTCGCCATCCGTGTACCGCCCAACGAGCACCACTTCGGCGTCATCTTTCGGCACGACCGGATCACTGAGGTCGGTGACGAGAAGATACGTGCCATCGTTGCAAGGGATGCGCACTGCTGTGCAATTCCCGCCCGTCTGCACCTCCGTCATGAAGGTGTAGGACTCGACGATTTTCCGGAACGCACCGAGCGGCGGGAGCGTGTCGCGGATCCTCTCCACGTCATACCCGCATCGCGCCTCGAGGTCATAGATCATACCGAGCGCCTCGGCGCGCCGGTTATGGTCGCGCAGACACTGGAACTGTTCCTCGTTCAGGTCTGCCAACCGCAGCCGCTTTGCTTCGCTCATAGGAGGCTCCTGGCACAGAAGAAAATGGGTGCCTCACCCTTCTTCTCCCCTGCCCGGGCCCCTGCAGGGCGCAGCCCCTTGCAGTGCACCGCAGGCCGAACCTGGCCGCCTACCGGTTCATGCCGCGATCGATCTCCTGCTCGTCCTCATCATCAAGCTCATGCGCCTCAGTCCATCGATCGAGCCCAAGGGGAGCTGCCACCACATCGAGTACGGCCTGCGGGAACAGACGCTCAATGTCAGCCCCCATCTTCAGATGCGGGAACTTGTCCCGCACGAGTTGAAGAGTCGCCTGCGCCTGAAGCATATCCCGCCTCTTTTTCCGGGGATCACGATCATCCTGTTGACTCAACCAACATTTGTGAATGGCAAATGCCCTCGGATCGGGTGCCACCATGGGAGCAGGCATCCCATCCTGCCCTGTGACGATCGCACGAAACTTCACGCTCGAGAGCAGCCACTTCATCTCACCTATCCAGGCAGGCCGCAGATCCGATGGTGCAATGCTGTCCTTTTCGGCTTTCCACGGCGGATTGGGCGCTTGCTTGACCAGATCGACGAAAAAGCCGTGCCCATTCACCGCACGAAACCCATTTTGGCCAACCTTCTCGAACGAGCGGTCCACCTTCTTCAACACCGCGAGCACTCCAAACTCGCTCACCTCGGCGTCTGCCCATGCCAAATTCATCGATGATCTGGCATCCCACAGAAAATCAACATCGGTGGTGCCCATTAGCCCCGATTCAAATACCACGCCCCCCGCCGCTTCATAGGCATACATCGCGTTCGTGCCAATGACCATGAGGTTCTTCTCGAGAAACCCCTGCTCATCGAGCTTGCGCAGCACGTCACAGACAATCCTTGGCACCCGGTTGATCCCCACCCCGCGGCTCATGCCGGCGAATTCCGCGAGCGACGTCTGCATCTCCTTCAGCCGAGCGCTCGCAGCCGCCTTGCCATTCACGAACTGCTCGTAAATGAGTTCCGTCTCACTCGACCTCGGTCCCAAGCTCTTCGTGCGCCCGTTCCGATCGAGAATCTTGATGAGGTACTCCCGTCCACCGACGGTACGCCAGGTCATGCCCCCCGCGAATCGCCTCCGAGCAGCCCGTACATCACGGTACGCCTCGAACGTCTGCGCGGTGTCGACCTGCACCCGAACCTGGTTCGCGCTCAGCTCCCGATAGGGTTTCTCGGCCATGACGCGGTACCCGATTTCCAGTCATATAATAGATTTGATGAGTTTGACTGGAAGTCATTGAAATAGCAAATTATTTGCCCATCGCCGGGCCGCCAAGTGGGTCGCCTATTTGCGCATGTCCCACTTCGGACCGAGCTTGCCCGCAGCCTCGCGACTCGGCCACCAGGCCCCCTTGCAGCCGCCGCAGAAGTAGTAATCATTGCCGTTGCGCGTCTTCTTCGCATGCGTGGCCGTTTTGCACTTCGGACACTTCGGACCGGTGCCGGGCGCAGTCCCGGCAGCCGACCCCGTCGACGCGCCCAGCTCGAACTTTCGGCCCGGCGCGCCGTTCTCGTCCACGAAAATCGACTCGCAGGCGAGGCATTTGTGGTGCGGCCAGCCCTTCTTGCTGACCCGAACCACACACCGCTTCTCGCTGCAGCCCGGACACACGGTCATCGCGGCGGCCCCAGGGAACGTTTTCCCCTGGGCGTTCAAGATCGTCGCGATGATCGACCGGGCCGCGGTCACAGCCTCGGCATAGAAGTCCTCGAATGTCCGCTGGCCGCTCTCAATCTCGGCCAGCGCATCCTCCTGAAGCGCGGTATAGCCGGGGTCCACGAGCGGCACGCGCATGGCGCGCAGGCCATCGACCAACGTGCAGCCACGCTCGGTCGCAAACAACGCACCCTTCTTCTGCTCGATGTACGCGCGTTGCTCGAGCCCCTTGATGATACTCGAGCGCGTCGCCTCGGTGCCGATGCCGGAGGTCTCCTTCAGGCGCGCCTTCAACTTCGGATCCGTGACGAACTTGTGGATGCCCTTCATCGCCTCGATCAAGGTGCCATCCGTATACCGCTTCGGCGGCTCGGTGCGTTTCGCCACCACCTCCGCGCTCGCACACCGCAGCACCTGGCCTTCCTTGAGCACCGGCAGCCCCTGCGCCGGACTCAGTCCGGTTCGCGCGTCGCCACCCTCCTTGTCGTCTTCGTCATCGGCGCCGAGCGCCGTCCAGCCCTTCTCCTCCACGATCTTCGCGCTCGCCTTGAAGCGGTGCTGCGCCCGGCACGCTGGATCGTCCGGGGTAACAGCAGGATCGGCAGGACAAAGAAAGATCGCCTCTCGTTGTTCGGATGTCTCGGGACCCATGAAAAGCCGGATGTAGGACTCGCGGATGAGCTCGTACACGCGCCGGGCATCCGGATCGATGCCGGCCGGCAGCGGCTGACCCGTCGGAATGATCGCGTGATGCGCCGAGACCTTCTTTGAATTCCACGCGCGATGCCGGCGCGACGGATCGGCCCCTGCGGGGGGCACTCCCCCTCCAAGGGCTGCCAAGATCCGTTCAGCGTCGCAGTGCTGCTCCTCGGGCAAATACTGACAGTCCGTGCGCGGATAGGTCGTGACCTTCGCCTCATAGAGCGCCTGCGCGGCTTTGTCCACCGCGGCCACCCGGATCTTCAAGCGCCGGCTTGCGAGCTTCTGCAGCGCCGAGAGCGAAAACGGCAGCGGCGCCGCGCGCTCACCCCTCTTCGCGGTGAACTTCTCGACCCGCGCGTCCCTGCCCGTGACGGTCGCCGCACAGCGTTCGGCCGGCGCGCGATCGAGGAGCAGTCCATCAATGAGAAGGTCCTGCGGAATCTGCCAGCCGGCGGTGATATCCGCACCGAGCCTGGCGTTCACCGTGTAGTGGTCGCGTTGCGTGAAGTGCTCGATCTCGCGCTGGCGGTCCACGATGAGCGCAAGCGCGGCGGACTGGACGCGGCCGATCGGCCACAGTGCGCCCAAGCGCTGGGTCATAGCATAGCTGCCCTGGAGTGAGATAAGCCAATCCGCGCGCTGGCGGCCGAGGCCGGCGAGATAGAGTTTGAGGTAGTGCTCGTTCGACTTCACCTTCGCCCAGGCGAGTTTCACGCTCTCATCATCGAGCGCGGAGAGCCAGAGTCGCAGCGTCTTGCCGCGCCAGCCCGCCTCGACGAGCACTTCCTCCACCAGGAGCTGTCCCTCGCGGTCGCCATCGCCGGCATGAACGATCTCTGAGGCCCGCTTCAGGAGCCCCGCGAGCACCGCGAATTGACAGGCCGAGACCTCATCCCGCGGCGCGAGCTTCCACTCCTCGGGCACCACCGGCAGGTCGGCGGCCCCGAGCTTGCCGCTCGCGACATAGCTCTCCGGCGCGCGCTGCTCGAGCAGGTGGCCTAAGCACCAGCTCACCGTGATCGCGCCGCCGCATTCGATGTATCCCACCCGGGCGGCATCGGCGGCCTTCAACTTCTTCCGAAAGAACTCACTGCCGTCCCGCCGTTTCCCGCCGCCGCCGATGACGGCCGCGACTTCGCGCGCGACGGAAGGCTTCTCCGCAATGACCAGTCGCATGCCCCGCTCCGGAAAAGTGGATCTCCCACTTCTCCGCAGCCCGGGCCCGGCCTGCGTGCAGCGGTTCCCGGCGCCCCGCGGAGGGGGGGGGGGGGCGCGGCCCCCGGGGGGGGGGGGGGGCGGCGGGCCCCCCGGGGGGGCCGGGGGGGTGGGGGGGGGGGCAATGCAGCGGCGGGGGGGG
>VFSW01007455.1_pt1 | contig 15878 bp, 14 predicted proteins | sample 5358111 | NCBI WGS metagenome assembly VFSW01 (sample SAMN11554181, study PRJNA540505) | mine drainage metagenome | isolation source: sediment from site ElyBrook_90M | place: USA: Ely Copper Mine, Vershire, VT | collected 2017 | reverse complement strand
GCCCTGCTCCCGATGGTTGCGCAGGAAGGACAGCATGTGAAAGCGCGCCTGCGCCGGCGTGTAGCGAAAATCGCGTCCGACCGGGCAGGCGTGACGCGCGAGGCAACCGACGTCCATGCACTCAGGCTCAGGCGTGCCCGCAAGGTGGCGCGCGCAGGCGGGAACGTCATAAGTGTTGCCGTCGAATGCATTCACCGGACAGGCAGAAATGCAGGGCCGGTCCGCGCAGCTCGCGCAAGGGCTGGCGCGGCGGTCGGGCGGCGGCAGCTCGATCGCCGCGGCGAACAACAGCGCGCCGCGATAGCCGTGCCACAGGCCGTAGTCCGGATGGATCAGCAGGCCCAGCGGCGAGGGGTGGCAGGCTTCGGCGCGCATGGCCCAGCGCTGGAACGGCAGATAGGGCCGCTCAAACGGAAATACGGCGCGCGCTCCCAGCCGCGCGGCGAGTTCGCTCAGGACGCGCGCCGACCATTGGTCCAAAATCATGGGGCCCTCAGCGCGAGCGGCGTCGAAGGCGCGCCACATTCGCGGCCCGGCATTGCCGGCCAGGACGAGGGTGCGCGCAGGCGTATCGGTCTGCAGTTGCGGTACGCCGTCGCTGGCGGCGGGCTGAAACGCGCCGCGCGGGGTAAGCCCCGCGTCTTCCAGCGCCCGCTCGATTTCGTCCAGGTTCACCAAAATCCTCCACATCGGTGGCAGCCGCTTCCGCTGTGGCGATCGCTGTTTGCGGAACCAAGGCAGGTTGACAGCATCCCACTGCACACTTAGTATGATATATCAGTCGTATTCGCGCAACATATCACCAGCCATGGCTAATCGCAAGCCGGCGCGACGCCGTCGGACCACGGAGGGAACGATGCCGAACATGCTGTCGAACGAAGCGGTGCAGCAGTATCGCCGCGATGGTTATTCCTTCCCGGTGCCGGTACTCAGTCTCGAGGAGGCGGCGCATTACCGCCGCTGCCTGGAGCAGCACGAGGGCAAGTCCGGAAAGCCGTTGCAGGGAAACTGGAGGCACAAGACGCACCTGCTGTTCACCTGGGCGGACGAACTGGTGCATCACCCGAAGATTGTCGACGCCGTCGAGGATGCCATCGGCCCGGACATTCTGTGCTGGACCACCAATTTTTTCATCAAGGAAGCGAACAACCCCGGCTTCGTTTCCTGGCACCAGGACTCGACCTACTGGGGCCTGGATCCGGACGAAGTCATTACCGCCTGGGTCGCCTTTACCGATGCTACGCGCGAGAACGGCTGCATGCAGGTGATTCCCGGCAGCCACAAAGTCAACCAACTGCCGCACACCGACACTTTTCACAAGGATAATCTGCTGTCGCGCGGCCAGGAGATCGCGGTCGAAGTGGACAAATCCAGGGCGGTCGCCCTCGTTCTGAAAGCGGGGGAGATGTCCTTGCACCACATCAAGCTCGTGCACGGTTCCGACCCCAACCGCAGCAACGATCGGCGCATCGGTCTGGCGATCCGTTACATTCCGACGTTCGTGCGCCAGACCAAGGTGCGCGATTCGGCGATGCTGGTGCGCGGTACCGACAAATTCCACCACTTCGACTACGAACCGCGGCCGCGGGCGGACCTGGACGAAGCGGCGCTCGCCGCTCACGCGAATGCCGTCGAGCGGCAGGTGAAGGCGCTGTATCAGGGGACCGACAAGCAGGAATTCCGCGCCTGAAAATCGGCGGGCACGCCTACATCATCGCACCGGCGCCGCGCGCGGCGGCCGCATCTTCTTTCTGCTGCAGCGAAAAGATCGAGGTATAGCCGCCCGACCAGTCCGGCGGGATCAGGCACGGGCGCGGGTCGTGGTGCGCGAACGCGGCGCGCTTGCCGCGGATAATCGTCTGGTCGTGCTTGGGTTTGATCGGGTTGACGGTGTACGGAAAAGCATCGGCAGAAGTCAGCGTGTACAGGAGCAACGGCCGCCCCAGGTCGGAGTCGTTGCGCGGTGAACCGTGAATCGTGCGGCAGTTATGCAGCGTCAGCGAGCCTGCCGGCCCGGTCAGGTACACCGCCTTGGACAGGTCGAGTTTCGCCAGATCACGGTCGGACAGGCAGCCGACCCAGTTGCCCTGGTCGTCGTACTGGGTGAGCAAGGGTTCGATCAGGTGGCTTTTTGGAATCACGCCCAGCGGTCCCTGGTCCATGCCGCAATCGTATATATAGGTGCCGACCGTGAGCGGCGAATAGTTGGTATGCGGCCAGAACGAGATGTCGTAGTGCCATTTCACCTCCTCGCCGCCCTTTCTCCATTTGAAGTTGAGCTTGGAGTGGTGAAATTTCACATCGGGACCGACCAGATCGGCTACTGCGTCGGGCATCACCGATTTGGTGCAGTATTCCCAGAAAACCGGATGGTGCTCCGCCGGGTTCGATACCCGCCGCAGGCGCGGGGCGCCCGGCCGGTGATCGGGCTCCAGATCGAAGATCGTGTCGGACTTCGTCACCTTGCGGCTGCGCTCAACCATTTCCTCGGTGGCGTCGCGCAATTTCCTGATCCATTCGTCGCCGATGATCTTTTCCAGCAGGATGTAGCCCCCGGAAAAATAGGACTCGCGCTGCGCCTGGGTCAGCACGCGCGGGGGGATGGCGAGGATCTGTTCGGGTGTCATGGTGCGCTCCTTTCGCGGCGGTTGCATTGTTCCCGGGTGCGACGGTGCCGCTAATGCCCGAGATATAGATTCTTGATGGCGTCGGTCTCGCGCAACTGCTCCGACTCGCCTTCAAGCGAGATGTTTCCCGATTCGAGCACGTAGGCGCGCACGCTGCAGTCCAGCGCCATTGCGGCGTTCTGTTCTGCCAGAAGAACGGTCATTCCGCCGGCAGCGAGCCGGCGGATCGTTGCACCGATCTCCTCGACGATGATCGGCGCCAGCCCCAGGGACGGTTCATCCAGAAGCAGGCACTTGGGCTTCGCCATCAGCCCGCGCGCGATCGCGAGCATCTGCTGTTCGCCCCCCGACATCAAACCGGCTTTCTGCGTGCGCCGCTCGCCCAGTCGCGGGAACATGTCGAAGACAATGTCCAATTCGCGCGCGGCGGCATTGCGGTCGGCGCGGTGGTAGGCGCCCATCAGCAGGTTTTCCAAGACAGTGAACTTGGCAAACACCTGCCGGCCTTCCGGCACCAGCACCAGGCCGCGATTTACGCGCTCATGCGTGGACAGTTGCGAAAGTTCCTCGCCGGCGAAGCGAAAATGCCCGGAGCTCGATTTCTTCAGTCCCATGGCGGTGCGCAAGGTAGTGGTCTTGCCGGCGGCATTGGCGCCGATCAGCGCAACGACTTCGCCCTCGCCGAGGCTCACCGACACGCCCTTGAGAACGTGGTTCTTGCCGTAATGGACGTCGATCTTCTCAAATGCGAACATGAGAATGACCCAGGTAGGCCGCGATGACGTTGGGATCGCGCAGCACTTCGGCGGGTGTGCCCTCGGCGAGCTTGGCGCCGTGATGCAGGCTGATGGCGCGGTCGGCGAGCCGGCCGAGAAATCCGACCTTGTGATCGATGATGCACAGCGTGGTGCCGTGCTCGCGCAGGTCGCGCAGCACCGCTTCCAGGCTCTCGATCTCGGTCTGACCCAGCCCGGAGGCCGGCTCGTCGAGCAGCAGCAGTTCGGGTTCGCACATCAAGGCCATGGCCACGCCGAGCATTTTCTCCTCGCCGTAGGAAAGGCTGGCCGCCGGCTGGTCGCGCGCGGACTCCAGGCGGCACAGGCGGATCACCTGCTCGGCACGCCGCTCCAGGTCCTCGCCGGCATGGCCGGTGTTGCGGTTGAACAGCGTGGCGACGCGGCGCCATCCGAGCCGGCGCTTGAGCATCAGGTGCCCGGCGATCATCAGGTGATCGAGCGCGCTCAATTCGGTGAACAGTTGCGGATTCTGAAAAGTCTTCACCACGCCCGCTGCGGCGATGTCATGGGGCCGTTGTCCCTGGATTTCAGCGGACTTCCAGACGATCTTCCCCGAGCTCGGCGAATATACGCCGGCGATCAGGTTGAGCAAGGTGGTCTTGCCCGAGCCGTTGGGCCCGAACACGCCGACGATTTCGCCCTGCCTGATGGCGAACGACAGGTCGGAAACGGCGAGCAGGCCGCCGAAACGCTTGGTCAGGCCGGTGATTTCAAGCAACATGGCGGCGGCGCCTGAGTGCGACAAACGCTCCGTAGATTCCCTGCGGCATGATCAGGATGGTGAGGATCAGGATCGAGCCGTAGACCATGGAGCGCACTTCGGCACCCAGATTGATTACGTGGGGCAGGGCGGTGAGCACGAACGCCCCGATGACCGGCGCGGCGACCGCACCGCGCCCGCCGAGAAGCACCATGGCCACGATCGCCAGCGACTGGTCGATCGAGAGGAATCCCGGTTCGATGAAGCCGAGATAATAGGCATACAGGCTGCCGGCCACCGCGGCGATCAGGTTGCCCGCGGCGAAGGCGGCGAGCTTGTAGCGAAACACGTTGATGCCAAGCATGTCGCCGAGTTCGTCGTTGAGGCGGATTGCGGCAAAGCAGCGGCCCATCCAGGAGTGGATCATGCGCCAGCAGACCAGGACGGTGAGTGCAAGCGCCAAAAGGCTTAGGTAATACCAGATCAGCGTGGTGTCGGCCTTGACCAGGCCTTGCCCGGGGATCCACAGCATCGGTTTCGCCTGCAGGATGATGCCGAGGCTGCCGTTGGTGACGCTGTTCCAGTTGAGCACGATCAGGCGCGCCATTTCCGAAAAGGCGAGCGTGACCACCGCGAAGTAGAACTCCTTCAGCCGAAAGCGGAAGCAAAGGGTGCCGACAATCAACGAAACCGCAACGACCAGCGCTGCGGCCAGCAGCATGGCGATCCAGAACGATACGTTCCAGTGCTGCATGGCGAGGTGCGTGGCGTAGGCTGCAATGCCGAATGCCGCGGCATGGAACATCGACAGTTGCCCGGTGAATCCGAATATCAGGTTGAAGCTCACCGCGAGCATGCCGAGCAGGAACGAGAACACGAAGATGGTGAGCACGAAGTCGCTGTGCACTACCAGCGGCAGCGCGAGGAGCAGTACCGCCGCAATCGCGACGCGCGCGGCGGTGTTCATCGCCTGCCCGCAAACAGCCCGAGGGGCTTGAACAGCAGGATCACGACCAGAAATACCAGGCCATAGGCATCCCGGAAAGCGAGCGGCAGATAGATCGAACCGATGCTTTCGGTGACGCCGAGAATAACGCCGCCGAACAGCGAGCCCACCACGCTGCCGATGCCGGCGAGGATCGCCGATTCGACCGCCTTGAGGATGTACAGGCTGCCCATGGTCGGTTCGAGCGAATACAGGCTTGCGTAGAGCGCGCCGCCCAGGCCGGCGAGTCCGGTGGAATAGACGACGACGCTGGATTGCAGCAGTTTGGTACGCACGCCCATCAGTTCCGCCGCTTCGGGGTTCTGCGCGTATGCGTAGGCGGCGCGGCCGATCCAGGTTCGGGTGAGCGCCGCGTAGGTCGCGAGAATCACCACGAGCAGAATCAGGAATACCACGAACTTCATTTTCGGCACTACCAGCCCGAATAAGATGAATACCCCGGGCAGCACGTAATGCATGTCCTTGGGCGTGGAAGTCCAGATCAGCAGCGCGCCGGCTTCCATCACCGCGATCAATCCGATCGACACCAGCAGGCCGTTAACCAGATTGTTGCGGGTGAAGCGGAACAGTGCCTGGTCGGTAACGAGACCGAACAGCGCGGTAAGCGCCACCGCGCAGGGTACGGCCAGCGGATAGGGCATGCCGACCTTGTCGGTCAGGTACCAGGCCATGTAGGCCCCCAGCATCATGAACGCCCCGAGGGCAAAATTCACGATGCCGGTGATGCCGAAGGTGAGCGTGACGCCTAGGGCGATGATGCCATAGAGCGTTCCGATGATGGTTCCGTTGAGAAGCTGTCCAAGTATCAGCTGTCCCACGGTTATTTCGGTTCGACATGCGTAGTGGTAATTACGCCGCCTTTCTTCATGTGCACGATGTCGAAGCCGAACACCTCTTCACCGGTCTTGTCGTAGCGAATGTTCCATACGCCCTTGTATGCGATGGACATCAGCGCCTGCCTGACTTTGGCGACGTCGTCGACCGTGCCCGCCTTCTGCATCGCATCGACCAGCATATAGACGTGGTCGTAGCAGGACGAGGAGCACAGCGGCGCCTGGTCATAGGGGAAATCGCGCTTGTAGAATGCCTTGTAGTCGGCGATGAAGGCCGCCGTCTTCGGCTCCGTCTTTTCGGCGTGCTCGAAGTACTTGGGCAGGTAGGCGATGTAGTCGTCGATCAGGTCCTTGTTCTTGAATGCGGGCCCCATGGAGCCGCGCACGGTGAAGAATTTCTTGAACAAGCCGGTCTCGGTCGCCTGGCGCACGATGTCGTACAGCACCGCATCGACGTAGCCGGGGAACAGGTAATCGGGCTTGCCGGCCGCAAGTTTGGCAAGCGGCGCCGAGAAATCCTTGGTGCCGGGTTCGAACAGCTCGACCTGGAGGTCGATTCCGGCCTTCTTGAAAATCGGCGTGTAGATATCCACCGCGACCTTGCCGAAGGCGTCGTTTTGAAACAGCATTGCGACTTTCTTCGCGCCCTGCTTCTTCAGGTAGTCGACCATCAGCGTGCCGAAACCCGAATCGCCGGCGTCCCAGTTCCAGGAGCGTATCAGGTAATCGTGGTTTGGCGTGCCCAGCTTGGCATGGATGGAGGTCGCGCCGCCCATCATCAGGAATTTGCCGTTGTTCTGGGTAGCATAGGGCTCGATGCCGTTGAACACGTTGGTAAGGAACGGACCGAACACATACTTGACCTTGTCCTGCTCGAGCAGCTGCTTCAACTCGATCAGCCCGTCCTGCGGGTTGCCGCGCGTATCGAGAGAGATAAGTTGGAGTTTGTAAGTTTTCCCGCCGACCTTGAATCCGCCTTTCTTGTTGATCTCGGCCACGGCGAGATTTGCGCCCTGGTGGCCCATCCAGCCGTAAGTCGCGAGCGGGCCGGTCAGCGCCTCGATCTCGCCGATCTTGACCACGTTCTGCGCCATTGCGGGCGATGCTGCGAACACGCTGATAAGTGCCGCCGCGCAGGCGCACAGAAAATTGCGTTTATTCATTTTTGCCTCCTCCAGTTGGGTTGGATTGCCGTCGGATCATGCCGTTGTTCGCGTTGAGTCCCCGCTGTTATTGTCCTGTTGTTGTCAGGCCGGCTGTTGCGACAGCGGTTTCATCGAGTGCTTCGCTATCGCTTGCCTGAGCTCGGGCTTGATGTGCGTTTCGTCATAGCCGTTGAATACATGCCCCAACAGCCCCCGTTTCAGATCGCTCGTACCCATGAGCCAGTCGGCAATCGGGAAGGTCAGGTTCATGTTGATGTCCATCATGATGCCCTGGTTGTGGTGCGCGGTATGGTGGCGGCGGATGGTATTGACGAAAGGCGTGTTGCGCACGAACCAGTTCTCGTGCACGTGGCAGCAATAGTGGAAGGTCTCGTAGATCAGGTACTGGCCGACCATGGTGATCAGCAGGATATAGCCGGCGTTGGCGTCGAGCAGCCATCCAAGCAGCAGCGCGAACGGCGCGCCCAGCGCGATGAACGTGAACAGCGCGCGCCAGGGAAAGAAAATGATGCGGAACTCGCGCGTCGAGTCCACCGTCATCAGCCCGTCGGTGAAGTATTGGTGGTGCTGGCGCGTGTGACGGTCGTAGATCGCACGCAGCGCCCATACGTCGACCAGCCGGTGCATGACGAACCTGTGGATCCACCACTCGAACAGATTGGAGAAGAAGAACACCGGCACCACCAGCAGCCACTCCCAGGCGGCGCCATGCAGCCGCGACACGCACAACGAGATGACCGCCAAGCCAACCGCGTACATTACTCCGACATGCACGAGGCCGCTGTAGAGCGGATGAATCTGCGCAATGTATTCCTCGCGGAACCTCTTCTGGCGTTCGGACATCATGTGGCACCTCCGTTTCCTGCTGCGGTGGCAGGCCCGACATATGACATATCAGGCGTATATCTGAAAGATGCTAACCAGTCGCCCCCCTCTTGTCAACGATTGCGCGTGACCGGGGGCGGACTGAATTGAGCGGGCCAATCCGGGTCAGGTTTGGACGCTTTACGCCTTCGCTGCCATCAGGCGTTTCGCCAGGTCCACTGCCTCGCCGGCATCGCCCGCGTAGCCGTCAGCGCCGATGTCGTGGGCGAATTTTTCGTTGACCGCCGCGCCGCCAACGATGATCTTTACCCGGTCTCTCAGCCCGCTTGCCACCAGCGCTTTGATCACCTTGCTCATCTCCGTCATCGTCGTGGTCAGGAGCGCGGACAAACCCAGAATGTCCGGCTGATATTCCGCTACACCCTTGACGAAGGCCTCTGGCGGCAGGTTTATCCCCAGGTCCCTGACCTCGAAGCCGACGCCGCGAAGCATGGTGACCACCATGTTTTTGCCGATGTCGTGAAAGTCCCCGCGCACCGTGCCGACTAGGGCTTTGCCGCTGATCTCGCGCTTGCTTGCGGCCAGATGCGGCTCCAGCACCTTAAGGCCCTCGTTCATGGCACGCGCCGACAGCAGCACCTGGGGGATGAACAACTCGCCGGTGCCGAACCTGACGCCTATGGCCTGCATCGTCTCCAGCATCCCGTGATCGAGAATCTGCTTCGCACTCAGGCCCTTGTCCAGCAATGCCTGGACATGGTCGCCGATCTCCTTGTGCTTGCCCTTGACCACGGCGTCGCGCACCAGACTGTAATCCGCGTCTGGCACTTCCTTCGATTTCACCCTGGCCTTGGCCTGTTCCATCTGAGCCGTGGAAACGGGCCGTGCCGCTCCGCCTTCGAGCGGTAGCCGTGCCTCCTTCTCCACCCGTTCGCCGATACGGATCAGGCGCTCGAAAACCGCGTTCGGCGGGGTGGTGTCGGCAATCCCGAGGATGAACCGCTTGCCCGGGGCGATCACCTTGAACAGATGGTCCAGATAAGCCTCGAACTCGTCGTCCGTGGCCGATTCGGCCAGAACCATGTTCGAAGGTATCCCGCCGAATATCGTCAATTTATCGCCCCACCTCTGGTAATACTCCTCGATTTTCACCTTGGTCATCGGATAAGGGCAAATGGCTTCGGCCACGTGCATGCCCGAGTCGCGGATCAGATCCATCAGGCCGAAGTTCTCGCCGTCGCAATGGACCACGGCGACTTTGCCCTTCGCGCCCAGCGTGGCCGAGGCCTTGCGTATCCACGGCGTGATCTCCTTCTCGAAATACTCCGGATAGGTGATCATGTCGTCCACGTTCGCCCCCCATAGCACCAGCTCGGCGGGGGAATCGGCGATGAGCTTGAGGCCCTGTTCGAAAAAATGCCCCACGCTCTCGGCGAGGCCGCGCAGCTCTTTCTGGCGATCGTTGTAATGGAAGTAGAAATCGGTGGCGTCGAGGAATTCCTTCTGTATGTGGTGCATGGGCGAGCACGCCAGGCCGATCATCGTGCCGGGCACACCGTCGTCCCCGACATATTTCTGCCACGCCCGAAACCGCTCGTAGTTCGGGACGAGTTCGATGTTCTCGAACAGGTAACCCACCACCCTGTAGTCCTCGGGCCGCTTGATCACGTGCTCCTCGATCCATGTGATGGAGGCGCCGGCCCGCCGCATTTCGTCGGAGTACATCGTCTTGGTGCTCACGCTTCCCACCGGCGTGTGATAGACCACGGTCGTGTAATCGCCGTCCCGGTGCACTTCGATGTCGATCGCAGGCGAGAATTTGTAGTCGAACACCATTTCCTTCAGGCGATAAATGCCCAGGGCGCGGTGCAGGGTGTCCTCGGGTTTGTCGACCTTCAGGAACTCCGGCACGATCTTGTGCAGCGCCCAGCCCTGCGCCCGCGAGATCTCGTCCTGGGTCCGTCCCCGGTGCTGCGGCGGCAGGGTGTCGAAGGCCACGTTGGCGTTGTACCAGAGGTCGATGCGCGGCACATACGGGAGGCTGTCCGGCATCTCCCCTTTCAGTGCGGACAGTATTCTTTGCTTGTGGGTTGGCATGTTCCCTCCTCGCTAGCTGTCGGGAGCCAGCTGACCTGCAGCCAGGCGAACGCCCCCGGGCACCGCATCCACGCCGCGTAACATATCAGTAATATATGAGTTGCCGATTTGATGTGGATCAAAGCGACTGCAGTTTGCCGGCCGGGACGATGCTTGCCGGAACGCTCGTGCTAGAAGTCGGTCGTCACCGTATCGCGGGTAAATTTCTCGGCCGTGTCGATCAGCCTGTCCAGGGCCTTGCCGGCCGCGGCTTCTTCGCCCGCGCCGATGCTGCGCGCGATGTCGGCGTGCAGCTTGGCGGTGAGCGGCAGGTCGGCCGCCTGCTTGTAATGGATGTACCAGAAGCGCCGCGACAGCGAGTGCATCAGGCTCATAGCGCCGGCGGCGAACTCGTTGTGCGCGGCAATCACGGAGAGATCGTTGAACTCGCGGTCGACGCGCATGAATGAGACATCGTCATTGGTCCTGGCGCTTTTCTCGAAGCTCCGTGCCAGCTCCAAGAAGCGCTTTCGCTGTTCGGGCGTTGCCCGCCGCGCCGCGCTCCTCGCCACCAGCCGCTCCACCTCGCGCCGCACTTCCAGCAGCCGCAAATGGCTCTTGACGTTGATCTCGGATACGATGATGCCGCGCCGTGGCAGGATGATGACCAGGCGCTCGCGCGCCAGGCGGTGCAATGCTTCGCGTATGGGCGTGCGCCCGATGTCCAGGCGCTGCGATAAAGCGGTTTCGGATACGGCGCTGCCCGGCGGCAGTTGCAGCGTGACGATCATCTCTTCCAAATGCCTGTAGGCGCGGTCGGTGAGGGAATCGCCGGCCTCGCTTGTGCCGTGGGCCGGTTTCTTGCGGGGTGCTTTTCGCAGAGTCATTGGTGCTTGCGCTTTTCCACGAGATTGAGAAATTGTTCGTATTCCTTCTCGTCCACGCCGTAGCTGTGGTCGTCATCCGGAAATCTGCCGCCCTTGACCTCGGCGATGTAGGCTTTGATGCCGTTCACCGCCACCTCGGTCAGGTTGGCATAGCGCTTGGTGAACTTCGGCTTGAAGTCGGTGAACACGCCCAGCAGGTCGTGGCACAGCAGGATCTGCCCGTCGGTGCCGATACCCGCGCCTATGCCTATGGTGGGAATCTCGAGCTGCTTCGAGATTATCGCGGCGATCTTCGCCGGCACGGCCTCGAATTCGAGCATGAAGCAGCCTGCATCTTGGATGGCAAGCGCGTCCTCGAGGATCTTCATCGCCGCCGCGGCGGTCCTGCCCTGGATCCTGAAGCCGCCGAACATGGCGATGGTGTGCGGGGTGAGGCCGATATGCGAAGCGGTCGGGATGCCGGCGTCCACCAGCGCCTTGAGGATGTGCGCCTGGGTCTTCCCGCCCTGCGGCTTGACCGCGTCGCTGCCAGCCTCCTGCATGAAGCGCGTGGCATTGACGAGCGCCCGATCGACGGTATTGTAGCTCTGGTAGGGCATGCATCCGAGCACGAAGGTGGCCGGCGCGCCGCGGCGGATGGCGGCAGCGTGCATCACCATCATGTCCATGGTGGCCGGGATGGTGCTCTGGTGGCCGTGCGCGATCATCGCCAGACTGTCGCCGACAACGGCGACGTCGACTCCCGCCGTTTCCGCCCACTTGGCCGCGGTATAGTCCGGCACCGACATGTAGACCATCTTCTCGCCGCGGCTCTTGGAGTCGCGGATTTCCTGGATGGTGCGCTTTCCTGCGGCTGCATCGGCCACGTCGCTCCCCCCTGTCCACTTCTGATATGCAAGCAGTATATCAATTGCGCATCCAGGAGGGTAGGCGCCGCCTGCTTCAGGCGGTGGCGGCTTGCGCCGCCCGCACCTGGATTGATCCAGATCAATTGCGCAACTCATATATCATTGATATATTAGCGTGGGCTCATGCGGGTAACCGGGCGGATACGGGACGGAGGAACACGATGGCGAATGTGCTCGAGACGATCAAGGAAAAATGCATCAAGGGTAAGCGCGTCGAGGTCATCGAAGAGGTGAAGCGCGCGCTCGCCGACGGAGTCGATGCCAAGACGGTGATGAACGAGGCGCTGATTCCGGCGATGGCAGTGGTGGGCGAAAAATATTCCAGCGGAGAATATTTTCTGCCGCAAATGATGCTTGGCGCACGCGCCATGAGCGAAGCGCTGCAGATGCTCAAGCCGTACCTTGCACAGGGCACCTATGAGAAGAAGGGAAAAGCGGTGGTGGGCACGGTACAGGGCGATTTTCACGACATCGGCAAAAACATCGTCAAGATCATGCTCGAAGGCGGCGGTTACGAGGTCGTCGACCTGGGCGTGGACGTGAGCCCGGAGGCTTTCGTCGCGGCAGTGAAGAAGGAGGCGCCGCAGTTCGTGCTGATGAGTGCGCTCATCACGCTCACCATGGACAGCATGCGCAAAACCATCCAGACCCTGGATGCCGCGGGTGTGCGCAATCAGGTGCGGATCGGCATCGGCGGCGCGCCGGTTACGCAAAAGTATGCCGACGAGATCGGCGCGGACTTCTATGGTTCGGACGCACACGGCGCCGTCGAGAAGTGCAACCAGCTGCTGCAATGAGCAGCGCCAAGGGAGACACACAGATGACACCCAGAGAGCGAGTGATGACGGCCCTGCGCCGCGGCCGGCCCGACCAGGTGCCTTGGGTAGAGAATGAAGTCGAGGAGGTGCTGCAAATCCGGATCATGGACGGGCGCACCGACTACACTCCCGGCGAGCTGTGTCGCGCCCTGGGTATGGACGGCTTCGGCTATCACTTTCCCACCGGCGGCGTCGGTTCGGCGAGCCAGGCGCTGCAGACCTCCAAGTCGGTAAAGGAGGCTTTCTATTTTCCGAAGAAAATTACCTTCGACTTCGTGCCGCCGTGGATCGCCGACATGGGCGTGGAGCCGAGCGGGCGCACTTTCGTCAAGAAGGGCCTCTTGACCGACCGCGATTCGCTCAAGCTGTTCGACGAGTTTTTGCCCGATCCGGACCATCCGGCGCGCTACGAGCAGATCGCGAAATGGATCGAGCAATACCGCGAGGACTACGCCGTGTTCGCGCGCATTCGCCTGGGCACCGCGAGTGCCATCGAGAGCATGGGCCTGGACGTGTTCTCGCTGATGATGTACGACGACCCGGATCTGGTGAAGGAGATTCACCGGCGTTTTTCCGAATGGACCGTGCAGGTACTCGAGAACCTGAACAAGCTTGACCTCGATTTCTACTGGGCCAACGACGACCATGCCGATACCAAGATGCCCTGGGTCAACATGGAGATGTACGAGGAGTTTTTCTACCCGTACCAGAAGATGGTTGCCGACGCGATCAAGAAGCCCTGGGCGTTCCACAGCGACGGCAATATTTTTCCGATACTCGACGGACTGTTGAAGCTCGGCATGAACGCCATTCATCCGATCCAGCCCGCGGCCATGGACATCGGCAAGATGAAGGCGCAGTACGGCTCGAAGGTGTGCCTGATCGGCAATATCGACCTCGACTACACCCTCACGCTGGGCACGCCCGACGAAGTGGACAAGGAAGTGAAGGAAAGGATTGCGGTCGCAGGCAAGGGCGGCGGCTACATTATCAGCAGCGCCAACAGTCTTACCGACTACTGCAAGATAGACAATGTCTGGGCCATGTCGAAGGCCCTGAAGAAATACGGCAAGTACTGAGCCGCCGATGCTTATCGTTGCCGAACGCATCAACGCCTCGAGAAAGGCTATCCGCGCCGCGCTCGAGAATCTCGATGCCGCGGCGATCGTGAACGAGGTGCGCATGCAGTCCGCGGCCGGCGCGCACTATATCGACCTGAACGGAGGCACCTTCCCCGGACGCGAAGCCGAGCTGCTTTGCTGGCTTGTGGACGTTGCCCAAAGCGAGACGCCGTTGCCGCTGTGTCTGGACAGTCCGGATGCGCAGGCGCTTGCGGCTGCGCTTCCCCGGATCAAGGGCGAGCGGCCGATGCTCAATTCGATCAATCTCGAGCCCGAGCGTTTCGACAGGATTCTGCCGCTGGCGCGCCAGTACAAAACCAAGCTTATCGCCCTGGCACAGGGGGAAGGCGTGCCTGCAGCCACAGCAGCGGAGAAGATCGAACTCGCCGCGCGCCTGGTGGAGCAACTGGCGAAGGGCGGGATGGCGCTGGACGATATCTACGTCGACCCGCTGGTATTTCCGGTGGGAACGGACTCGAATTCCGCTGTCGCGACCGTGACCGCCATGCGCGAGATCATGGCGCGTTTCCCCGGCGTGCATACCATCTGCGGCCTGACCAATGTTTCCCACGGTCTGCCGATGCGCAAGCTCGTCAATCGGACCTTTCTCGCAGGCGCCATTGCCAGTGGCATGGATGCGGCGATCATCGATCCCACCGATGCGCTGCTGATGGCCACGCTGCTTGGTGCCGAAGCGGTATTCGGACGCGACGAGTACTGCGTCAACTTCATCGAAGCGTTCCAGGCCGGCAAGCTGTCCTAGGCTGACCGGCGCCGCCGTCGCCTCGAGCGATCATCCATGACGAAGCCTGGACCCAAAGCGAGCGAGGTCGGCGTCACGTTTCTGCCGGACGCGCGCCGCGCGCAGCTCGCCGCAGGAGACCGCCTGCTGCTGGGCGCGTTGAAGGCGGGCGTGGGCATCAAGTCGGTGTGCGGTGGACACGGCAAATGCGGTTCCTGCCTGGTGAACGTGGAGGCGGCGGCCGATGGCGCGCTCTCGCCGGCCAGCGCAGAAGAATTCGATTTGCTGCCGCGCCCGGAGAAGGGGAGGGATTATCGCCTTGCCTGCATGGCGCACGTGTATGGTGAAGTGCGCGTGTCGATCCCGCCCGAGAGCCAGGCCCTGAAAACGCCGCCGCGCAAACCTTACACCGTGACTCGCATCGCCCTCGCGCCGGCGGTGAAGCGCGTGGCCCTCGATGTGGAGGGCGCTTATGCCGAGCCGATGCGGCCGCTGGCCGAGCGCATCGCCGACGCGCTCGCGCGCGCCGGGCACGGCAAGACCGATCTTGCGTCCGCCGCGCTCGCCGCATTCTCGCGCGAACCCGATTTCGATGCGACCGCGGAGATCAGTGCCACGCTGGCGCAACGCCGCGTGCTGCAGTTCACGTGCGGCCGGCCGCGGCCGCTCTATGGCATTGCGGTGGACATCGGCACCACTTCGATCGTGGTGTTCCTGTGCAACCTGGAACACGGTGATATCGCCGCGGTGCGCACCGCCGACAATCCGCAGGCAGCCTATGGCGAAGACGTGATCTCGCGCATGACGCATATCGATGCGGACATAGCGACGCTCGCCACGCTGCAAGGGCTTCTGGTCGACGAAATCAACCGCATGGTCGCTGACGCCGCGGGCGAGTCCGGCATTGCGCTCACCGATATTGCCGATGCGGTGATCGTAGGCAATCCGACCATGCAGCACATTCTGCTCGGTATCAATCCTGCTCCTCTGGGCCGCGGGCCGTATCTGCCGGTACTGCGCGCGGGCGTGGAGGTCGAGGCGGCGAGCCTGGGCCTGGCGATCCTGCCGCGAGCGCCGGCGTTCGTCCTGCCCATGCCCGCCGGATACATAGGCGGCGACACGCTTGCGGCGGTGCTTACGCGCGGACCGGAGTTCTACCGCGGCAACAATCTGCTGGTGGACATCGGCACCAACGGCGAAGTGGTGCTAGCGCGAAACGGCGTCCTGACAGCGACGTCCTGCGCCACCGGGCCGGTCTACGAAGGCGCGCACATCGCCTGCGGCGTGCGCGCCGCGCCCGGCGCGATCGAGCGCGTCTGGGTCGAGGAGGGTCGCAAAATCCGCTGGGCGGCGAATGCGGCAGAAGGCGAGC
>VFSW01007454.1_pt1 | contig 15880 bp, 11 predicted proteins | sample 5358111 | NCBI WGS metagenome assembly VFSW01 (sample SAMN11554181, study PRJNA540505) | mine drainage metagenome | isolation source: sediment from site ElyBrook_90M | place: USA: Ely Copper Mine, Vershire, VT | collected 2017 | reverse complement strand
CACCAGCACGGCGCGCGCATTGTCCGGGTGCGAGCACCTGGCGAGCCAACGTGGGCTTTCGGGTAGATAGAGCATGGCGATGCCAAGGATAAGGCCTGGAACGGCCGCGAGGCCAAGCATCCAGCGCCATGCTTCGCTCTTGGCGAAGGCGTAATCGACGAGATAAGCGGCCAAGATGCCAATCGTTATCGCCAACTGGAATAGTGAAACCTGCCAGCCGCGCGCCTCCGGAGGAGATACCTCGGAGATGTAAACGGGTACCGTAGTCGAAGCCATCCCGATACCTAATCCCACAACAACTCTGCCAGCTACCAGAACGGTCAGTGACGGGGCAGATGCGCAGATGATTGCTCCGGCGATAAAGACGATCGACGTTCCAATCAAGGTGACGCGCCTGCCGAAACGGTCCGCGAACCTGCCTCCGGTAAAGGCACCAACAGTTGCACCCAAGAGCACCATGCTTACGACCAACTCCTGAGGAAACGTTGTCAGGGCGAAGTCTTTTTTAATGAAGATCACTGCCCCAGAGATCACACCGGTGTCATAACCAAATAGAAGTCCGCCGAGCGCGGCAAAACTTGCGGCAATGTAAACGAAGCCGCGATTGGGCTGCGAGGGATGATTACTGGACACGGGCTTCATTCCTTTATCGCGCAGGTTATTTAGTAATGGTGAATTGCGCACTTGGACCCTCCACCGAGTCAGGAGCTATCCAGACGGTGACCTGTGCTGGTTCGACGAGATAGCGCATTTCGATATTCCAGAAAGCGAGTTCCTCGTATCCGACCTTGAACTCCACGCGTTGCGATTGACCCGGCGCGAGTGAAAGCAGCTTGAAGCCCTTGAGTTCTTTCATTGGAAGGTTGACGCTGGTGCCTCGTTGTCCAAGGTAAAGCTCCACCACTTCCTGACCGGTTCGTGCTCCGTTGTTGGTCACCGTCGCGGACACTGCAATCGCATCGCTTTTATCGTTCATTGTCCGCACGTTGATGGACGCAGTGCTTACTTTGATGGCTGAGTAGGCAAAATGGGTATAGGACAGCCCGTACCCAAAAGGAAACAGGGGCGAGTTCTGCTCATCAATGTAGCGCGACACGTACTTCTCGGCCTCACCTCGGGGAGGATGACTGAGATCGGTGTTGCCTGCGGGACGGCCTGGCTTCGGCGGGTTATAGTACAGTGGTTCTTGTCCAACCGAGCGCGGCACTGACACGGGAAGTTTTCCGGTGAAGTTCACATCACCAAACAGCGTTCTTGCCAGGGCCGGGCCTGCCTGTATACCGGGATACCATGCCTCTACTATGGCAGAGACGTGCGCTGCGGCCCACGGAAGCGCCAAAGGACGGCCAGTGAACAAGACGAGTACGACAGGCTTTCCGATGGCAACGATGGTCTCTAGGAACTTCTGCTGATTACCGGGCAGATCGAGGTAGGCACGCGACGCAGCTTCGCCGGTCATGGATGCAGCGCTTTCTCCAAGCGCGATGACGACGAGATCGGATTGCTGAGCTGCAATCACCGACTCCTGGAACCCGCGGTCGCTGGTGCCGTCGATATCTGTCCCTTTGGCGTAGAGCAGTTGTCCTCCGGTCTTCTGCATCCGTTGCATCAATGCAGACTTTAAGGTGACAACCGTTGCGGCATCGCCTTTTCCGGGCCATGATCCAAGCATGTCGCTGGCGCTGTCCGCGAAAGGGCCGAGCAAGGCGATGGTGCGTAGATTGGAAGAGATCGGAAGCAGCGGCGCGCCATGAAGTTCTTCGTTCCTCAACAGCACCAGCGATTGCTCGGCGACTTTTCGCGCGAGTTCAACATGAGTTGCGTCGAGCATCGGTGCAGGTGTTGCCGCAGGCACGTAGGGATGGTCAAAAAGATCCAGTGCGAATTTAACGCGCAGCACGCGACGCACCGCCTCGTCGACCACTGATTCGGGAACACTTCCAGAGCGCACCAGTTCCACGAGAGATCGCCGGTATAGTCCGCTTTCCATATCCATGTCAACGCCAGCAAGTATTGCTTTCTGAGCGGCGGTGGCTGGATCATTGGCCACACCTTGCGGAATCAATTCAGCTACCGCGTTCCAATCACTCACTACGAAACCCGGAAAGCCCCATTCGTGGCGCAGGATCTCGGACAAAGTCATCGGGTTCGCGCTTGCGGGCACGCTGTTCAGTGGGTTGAAGGCGCTCATAACCGTGGCCGCACCGCTGTCCACCGCCGACCGAAATGGCGGCAGGTATATTTGCCGCAAGGTGCGCTCAGAGATATCAGCCGCATTGTAGTCACGACCGCCTTCGGCCGCGCCATAACCGGCCAGATGCTTCGCGCAGGCTGCCAGGGAATCGTGATTCGACAGACTGCTTCCCTGGTAGCCATGTACGTAGGCTGCGGCCATGATTTGTCCCAGGTAAGGGTCTTCACCCGCGCCCTCAACGATGCGGCCCCATCGAGCATCGCGCGCGATGTCAACCATCGGAGAAAAGGTCCAGCGAATGCCATCAGCGGACGCTTCCTGTGCAGCGATTCTCGATGCCTGCTCGACCAGCTGTGGGTCCCATGTGGATGCCATACCAAGCGGAACCGGAAATATGGTCTTGTATCCATGGATGACGTCCAAGCCGAACAGTAACGGAATCTTTAGACGGGACTGCTCCATGGCGATCCGCTGCAGCGCGTTCGTCTCAGTAGCCCCGGTGACGTTCAGCAGGGAACCAAGCTGCCCCTTGGCGATCAGCTCTTGAAAACTTAGGTGCTCCGAGGCTGGCCCAGTGGCATTTCCAGCCGAGTATTGCACGAGCTGCCCTACCTTCTCTTCCAACGTCATCTGCTTGAGCAATGCATCTACCCAGCGCTCAACGTCGGGTCGCTCAAGGCCCTCAGCCGCGAAAAGAGATGAGACAAACAGCAGTACAAGGCTGAGAACTCCGAAAGTTTTCCGCATCCAAAATTCGCCGCAAGTTTTCTGTCGCATATCGGGTCTAGCTCGCGATGGCAAGTTCGTCAGGGCCTTTGTTTTGACGAATGCGAACGGACCTTGCAGTTAAACGAACGTGGCGTCCCGGCCTGACATGCTGAACAACGGGACGCTCGTGAAGGAGCAACTCAGTTGCCCGCACTCGAGCATCTCCGTGAAACCACTCCTGTATAACGTTGCCGCAAAGAAAGTTTCCAATCGAAAGCAGGATCATGCCCTGATGGTGAGCCATCCAAGCTTTCACCAATGATGGGTCTTGAGCGTGAGGAGTATTTGTCGCGCCAAAGTCAGCCGCTTCATAGAATCCGTAGGCACGCAACCAGCCGAGTTCAGCCATGCGATGCAAGTTATCAAGCGCGTCTCCCGGAGCCACCGCAAGGGCCATTGCACTTGCATACGGCGCAACCACCAACTTCTCCGGCACGCGATCTCGCAGAGCCAGCTCCGGCACACCCATTGCAGCATAGTGATACATGCCTGCGTCGTTTAATTCGGCGTAGCCGGCTTCAGAGATTCCCCAGGGGATTTGCCTTGCAGCAGCATACGCCTTCTGCGCGCGGACCGCTCCTTTCATGCTTTGCTGCAGCAGGGTGTCATAGTGGGAGCGCATCCATATCGCAGGCATCAGGTATTCGAACATTGTTCCGGCCCACGAGATCAGGGTTGGTGGGCCACCTCGGGTCGGAACATGGGCGCGTCCCAATCGGAACCATGTTTCTTGAGGCACATCACCTTTGCCGATTGCAATGAAGGCCGCAATGCGCGCCTCCGACGCGAGCAGGTCATAGCAAGCCAGATCGAGTGTCCCGGTGTTCAGGTGATAGCCGACCGAGAGAAGCTTGCGGCGCTGCTCCAGCAGAAATCCGAAATCCATGTCCATCACCCAGCGCTCGCTTTGAGTGGCAATTATGCACAGGTCATGTGTTAAAGAAATGGAGCGCTCGTACGCGCCTGAAAGCAGAGCCAGAAGACGATCGCGTTGTTTCCGATCCTCGTTTGAGGTAGGCGACTGGATGGCATCATGCGAGAGCTGTTCCTGAAGTTTCTGAACAAAACCAGGTAGCTGCGCCAGCGACGGGATATTGTCAGTGCAAGATTCGACGCCAAAACGGCGACGTAAGAGCCCAAACTCCGGCAGAAGCCATGGCATGTAGTGAGTGAATATCTTATGCACCTGTTCTCTGCGCAAGTGAAGTTCAGCTTCAAGCGATGGCGTCGCTCTGCCAACTCTTTCAAGATGTAGCGGGTCAACATCATTAAGCGGTTCCGAAACGAGTGCAACTAAGCGCTCTACCCATGGCAGGTTCTCCTGCGCAAAAAACGATTTGGCCTCTTCGGCTGGCAGAAATTCTGATTTTGACAGCTCGCGGAGATAATCCACGTAGCCCTCCACCAGCGATGGTGAGAGGAGTGGTTTTTCCAGCAGTGCGGTACACTCGACTTTCAGGGCGATAAGCGATGCCGCAAGATTCCCGCTATCGACGCTGGAGACGAAAAGAGGCGGCTCCGGCACCAGCGTTCGCGTGTCATACCAGTTGAGAAAATGTCCGCGGTAGCGTCGCAGTTTGCTCATGGTCTCAAAAGTCCGCCGAGTTTGCTCCACGAATTCAGGAACGGTGACATAACCAAGCTCGCACGCAATCTGACGAGCATTGAGTAAGAAACCGAGGTTGGTTGGCGAGACACGCGCCGCTATTCTTTCCGGCTCCTCTTGTACGCTGTCTGGAATAAGCCAGTGATGCTCGGAGGAGCTGTACTCTGCAAAATAGCGCCAGGTGCGGAGTGCAGCAAGGCGCAGAAAGATTTTATCCGCGGCAGCAACGGTATTGCGCGCCTGACGAGGAGGCCGGTCGAGCCAAATCGAGAGTGCCCTGCCGCAGGCCCAAAGCACAAGGATCGGCAGGGCAACCCAGAACGCGGGCGGACGCACCAGGAGCAGCACAGCGCCAATAGCAGACGCGATCACCGGTGTGAGGGCAAGATACAGATCAAGCGAAGTACGCTTGTGAAATCCCAGCTCTGCTTCGGCAGCGGTTTCCCATTCGAGCAACCTCTGCCGCGAGACAGCGCGCCGATAGGAGCTGCGAAAAGCCGCGTCCAGGGAAACCAGCGCATCGTGGATGAGAAAAGCTACAACCAATAAAACGCCGGTAAGTGCCGTTGCCAATGGCCCGCAAGCATCGCGAAGCCGCGTAAGACTGCGCGCGAGTAATGCCCGTACTACAGCTACAGCGAACCGCAACCATGCCGGCACGAAGAGGATGGAAAGCGAAACAACTGTCCAATACAGCGGCCGGCCAGGTAGTACTGCCCAACCAAGGACGAAGAGTGCGAGCGTGGCGGGGCCGACCATGCTGCGACGCAGGTTATCCATTATTTTCCAGCGCGAGATGAGCGAAATAGGATTGGGTACGCGACGACCACTCTCATCTGGCACGCGCGAAAACAACCATTCGACAATCTGCCAGTCTCCGCGAACCCAGCGATGCTTGCGGCGGGTATAAGTGCTGTAGTGGGAAGGATAGCGATCCACGAGTTCGACATCACTGACAAGTCCCGCACGCGCGTATGCGCCTTCGATAAGATCGTGGCTCAGAATGGCATTATGTGGAAAGCGATGGTCGAGGACACGATGCATCGCCCGCAGATCATATAGACCCTTGCCAACGAATGTTCCCTCGCCGTAAAGATCCTGATAAACGTCGGAAGTCGCGTGAGTATAGATGTCGAACCCAGCAGGCCCGGAGTAGATGGATGCAAGCCGGGACTGTTTCGCGCTCTCGACACTGACTGCAACGCGCGGCTGCAGAATTCCAAAACCTTTGGTGACAACATTGTGGCTATCGATCACGGCCCGGCATAAGGGATGGGCAAGCGTCCCGATCAACCGCAGCGCCGTTCCGCGCGGAAGCTCCGTATCAGCGTCGACCGTGAGCACATAACGGACATGCGGCAACACTGACAGATCCCCTACCTTGTACGGAAAACTATCGTACTGCCCGAGAATAAGCCGGTTGAAGTCTAGCAGTTTGCCGCGTTTACGCTCCCATCCCATCCAGACGCCTTCGCGTGGGTTGTACACCTTATGCCGATGAAACATGGAGAACGTACCTGCACCGTTACAAGCGTACTTCTCATTCAGATCTCGTATGAGCTGGCCACAGAGCCCCACCACGGGATCATCTTCACGTGGCTCCTCGTCTGAGTCGGGCAGGTCCGTCAAAAGCGCGAAATGCAGATTCGCACTCATGTTTCCCAAGTAACGAACTTCGAGATCACTGACGAGCTGCCTGACCTGCTTCTCGTCCAGCAGCAGCGTGGGTACGACGACCATGGTCGTACAATCATTCGGGATGGCGTTGCGGAAATCGAGTTTGGGCAGGATCTGTGGCTGCAATAACGAAGAAACCAGATAATTCATCATCTGCACGGCACTTTCGCTGCAAGGCAGAAGCAAGACAAGCGCCGCAAAAAAGGCGGCCCATAGCGAGTTGAAATCTCCCCACAAAAGGGCGGCCAAAATCATGCCGAACGTCAGGAACTCAATACCTCCCCGGTAGAACTCGTTCGGATATCGGCGTAGAAAGAGCTGCCATTGCTCGCGGAAGGGAAGTCGCACATTGGCACGACGGCACAGTTCCTGCTGTCCTTCGGCAATTAAGTAATAGCCAACGTGTGCCCGCCGATGCGTCAGAACCGGGTCGTCTTCGTGAACGCGCCGGGATTCGCGAGCAAGTGATAAGGCTAGTTCCGCAATGTCCAGCTCCGAAAGCTCAGAGTGTTTCGCCATTTTCACAACAGCGCCGCGATACATTTCCCGGCTCTCCTGATCCATGTACGCGTAAGCTTCTGCCGGATCGCGGCGCAACACTGCGTCGAAGACGATCAGCGGTTCCAGTAGTTCCTGCCACGGTGCCTGACCGATCTCGCGGAGACTTCGGACGCACGTCTCGACTGTCTGCAGGCGCCTATTCGCAATGAGTCGCGAACCATCTGGCTCCGCTACCAATGCAAGCGCGGCGATTCGTTCGAGCAGCACGCACTGGAGCGCTGGAACAATTGAGCGCAACTCATCAAGGCGCAACACAACAACACTCTGAATTGCTTGAAGGTAGGCGCTGTACTCGGAATCATCGAAGCCGTAATCGAGCGACGCAAGCAGATCTTCCGCGATTACCAAAACTCTGGGCGCGATCTGGCCGGAGCAGCGCACATACTCGGTCCGAGTCAACGCGTTCCTTGCGTCCTCCAGCGAAGCTAAAGCGGAGCGCAGTAAGCTGAGATTCTCGCACAGCCAATGGCGCGAATCGGTAGCGCAGTTGCCGGTCGATGTAGATTCGATCGCTGCAAATACCAACTGCAGTTTCTGGTTCAGCTTCTCGATCCTTTGCAAAAAGTGCGGCGACGAGCTTACACGCGGCAGCCATACCATTGTGCTGGCGAATTTCACAGCTCTGGCGTAAAGAAATTCCTTCTGGACGTTAGTAACGTCCTTCTTTCCAGAAGGTATTCCTGTTGAGTATCGGTCTAAAATAGCAATATGTTCAGCCATCTGACTCCCCAATAGGCGCTAGCGATAGCTGGCGGCCTGCAATTCAAACATTTCGGCGTATCGCCCGCCGAGAGCTATTAACTGACGATGGTTTCCATCTTCCGCGACGCGGCCATTCTTCAGCAGAACGATGCGATCAGCCATCCGCACGGTGGAAAATCGATGCGAAATGAAAAGTGTCGTCTTTCCTTCTGTCAGCTCCGCAAATCGCGCGAACACCTCATACTCACTGCGGGCGTCCAGCGCGGCCGTTGGTTCGTCAAGAATTAGAACCTGCGCGTCTCGCAGGTAAGCACGAGCCAGAGCGAGTCTCTGCCACTCACCGCCGGAGATATCCACGCCTTGGTGGAATCTTCGCCCTAGCATCTGTTCATAACCGCCAGGGAGCTTGGCAATTACTTCATCTGCCAGACTCTTACGTGCGGCGGCGAAAATGCGTTCGGTATCGTGCAGATCTTCAATTCTCCCAATCGCAATATTCTCGCGGGCCGTCATTTCATAGCGCATGAAGTCCTGAAAGATAACGCCGATTTCCTTGTAAAGATCTTCGATGTTGTAATTGCGCAGGTCCACGCCATCGAGAAGTATCTGGCCGCCGGTAGGGTCATACAGCCGCGTCAGCAGCTTTACAATCGTGGTTTTGCCTTCGCCGTTCTCGCCAATGAGGGCGACGCGCTCTCCTGGGTGCAGGGTAAAATTCAGGCGGTCCAGCACAGGCCGCGTTGTGCCCGGATAAGAGAACGACACGTCGCGAAACTCGAATCCGCAGACGATTGGACGCGGAGCCGGCAACGCATGAGGATTGGAGTGAATTGTTGGCTGCATCTTAAAAAAGGCCAACAGATCGGTGAGAAACAGCGCTTGGTCTGCAATGCTGGAAGCTGTCGAGAAAATCTGCTGAATATTGTTGCTCGCCTGCAGAATCGCACCCGAAAGAAAGTACAGCGTTCCAATGGTCAGTTCGCCGTTGACGGTACGCCAGATGACCCACGCATAGGCCCCGTAATAACCGAGAGTTCCCAGTACCGTAAGAAGTGCGCCGATCCGGAGTCTGCGTCCGGAGAGTTCGACATTTTCGCGGTAAATGTCATTGGAGAGAGTGCTGAAGCGCTCGGTAAGAAAGCTGCTAAGACCGAAGAGCTTCAACTCCTTTGCCGCTTCCTTGCTCCCTCCCAGAATTCGCAGGTAATCGAGGTGGCGGCGAACGGGGGTCTGACGAAAATTCTTCGCGTACTCCAGAAATGCAAAGTGACTCTCGCCGAGAAACGCGGGTACAACTCCGGCGACCAGAAGCAGTAGCAGCCAGGGCGAGAAGTAAACGATTGAAATCGATAAAGACAGAGTGGTGACAATTTGCTGCAGAAGCCGACCCACGGACTGAATCATTCCCAGCCGGTCTGTCGCCTGTACCCTAGCACGCTCAAGGCGATCGTAAAAGACCGGATCTTCGTAGGTGGCCAGATCTAAGCTGGCGGCGTGCCGCAACACCTCTATGCTGACGTAGCGGGTGTACTTGTCTGCCAGCAGAGAGTCGAGATAATCGACAACTCGTGTCAGCATACTACCGCAAGCGGCGAGCGCGAATTCAGCTCCGACCAGCCACCATAGCACGGGAGAAACCGATTGGTGGCGCGCAATCATCCCAACTATGTTGTCGATGATGAGCTTGCTAATTGCGAGCAGTCCAATCGGCAGCAGCGCGGCAATTATTCGAAAGACGACGCCAAGAAATACCACTGTGGGACCGGCCTGCCACACAATATTGAGCACGGGTGGCAACTGGCGCAGCGCTGACACGCGCTCATTCCATGGCATCCAGGCATTGTGTTTTTCACGGGGCATCTTAGGTGACAAAGAACTCTCTTTCCTTTTCTGTTGGCGCGCACGCACACGCTACGCTGACTAAGCAGCGGCAGAGGGGGTCTGCGCTTGGACGGGTGGCGTACTAGGTTAGATGCAAAAAAACGCAGATGTGACTACATGATCGGATCGAGCTGTGAAGTTTGCTGAAGAAGTGACCGTGACGCGCAGTTATCAACGAAATTCGTAACCCGGCTTAAGTTCACAGCGGTATGTTCTTGTATGATCGTTCTCCACTTTTACATTACATTCGGCCCAGCTTAAGCATAACTCTGGTCCAAGCGGAAAAACGATGCGAGTTCCATTCACCTCCGTGTCGATGCTTACTCCCTCCACTTCAACCGGCAAGGTAAAATTCATGTGTCGGCCGAGAATTGCAGGGTAGGACTGACGAATGATTTCGCCGATTGTCGGATGAACTACCTCAGCTTCAACCAGAAATGTAGCTGGGTCTGACCAATTGCGTACCGAAACCTTGAACTCTCGATCATGCTCGGCAAGATCATCAGAGTCGATCTTTGTGAAAGGGCATGGACCAGCAATGCAGGATACCCGCGGGTTTCGAAACGCATTACCCTCGCCGGCATCGAGCGACAGTTCGGCAGAGGATGCCTTCCATTTTCCGTCGGGCGAGCAAGGGTTTTGACCGCTGCAAGGAATGTTGCCGGTGTTTACCACCTCGAAGGTCTTTGCGGCGCTTCCGATGTCCACCGTTGCCGAGGTCTTAACGGAATACCTGATTGAAACCTGGGCAATGAATGTCGTAGGACCTTCGGGTTTAACACTGGCACCAGAAGGAAGCGGCGACATGCGGACGACGTAAAGCATGTCTTCGACAGGCTGGTTCAGATCGAGTGGTTTGTAATTTGGATGCCGGAACATGAGGGTGATCGGTTGGCCCCGCTTGAGGCCAGGACGTAAACTGAGGTGAAAAAGCCCTGAGGAATCAGACTTGCTGTCGTGCAGCGCCAGTCCGTTTGCCGCGGTAATCTCCACATCGGTGATTGGTTCTTGCTTTTTCGGATCAGCATCCTGACTGATGACGGCTCCGGTCAATGTTATTGGTTGCTCTTTTTTGAGCAGCATAAGCAGAGAAACTAGAGTGAGAATGGCAATTCCCGCCCCAAGCGCAATTTTGTGCCTGCGATTCACCGGTTCCCCTCGACACAATGTAAGATGCCGTAACTTGGAATAGAGAACAGGGCCAAAGGAGAGTCTTACAAGCTTGCCTTGAGCACTTTTCCGAGTTTCAGAAGCTGAGTCTTTTTGGGAAACAATCAACCCGGAGCTGTCCCTTGGAATCAATTACCTGAGTGGACAGAAATAACTCGACGGGCAGTACGCTTACGCGGCGCGCCATACTGGGTGCGATGCTCGGGTTTGGTATGGCCGTGCCATTTGCTCGAAGTGAAATCCTGAGCTGTCTAGCCAATCCGCCGGAGCCAACGTTTCTATCGCAGGACGATCACCAGTTCCTGGATGAACTGGAGCGCGCCAATTGTCTGTTTTTCATGGAACAAGCTAATCCACAGACCGGATTGGTACGGGATCGATGCGATGTGCGCGGGGGGAGCAGCAGCACTGTAGCGAGCATTGCCGCCACCGGATTCGGATTGACTGCGCTCTGCATCGGGCAGCAGCGGGGCTTCATTTCGCTCTCCGACGCGAGCACGCGAGTTCTCGCCACCCTGCAGTTTCTATGGAGGAAACTGCCCGTTCACCGGGGCTTCTTCTATCACTGGGCAGACATGAACACAGGCGAACGAACGTGGAATTCAGAGGTCTCTTCCATCGACACTGCTATTTTGCTCTGCGGCATTTTGACCTGCCGGCAACACTTCCAGGAGCGCGAAATCAAGCAATTGGCACACGACATCTTTAACCGTGTGGATTGGACCTGGCTCTCCGAAGATACCTTCCTCTTACCGCATGGGTGGACGCCAGAAATGGGATTTTTACCGTACCGCTGGGACTATTACAGCGAGTTGATGGCGATGTACCTGCTGGGCCTGGGATCGTATTCCCATCCCCTGAAGCCAGAGACGTGGAAGGCATGGAAACGAATCACATTCGAATATGACGGCCTTCGGTACATCGGATCGTTCGCGCCATTATTCGTACATCAGTACTCACAAGCATGGTTCGATTTTCGCGAACAACGCGATCAGTATGCCGATTACTTTAAGAACTCGAGCATCGCCACGGACGTGCATCGGCGTTTTTGTCTGGCGTTGGCGAAGCAGTTTCCAGACTACAGTGACAATCTGTGGGGCATCACGGCTTCGGATTCAGAGAAGGGCTATGTTGTCTGGGGCGGTCCGCCGGCTATGGGGCCGATCGATGGCAGCGTCGTTCCCAGCGCAGCCGGAGGTTCGCTGCCGTTTCTGGTGCAACCCACGATGCGTGTACTTCGGACAATGAAGGACCAGTATGGCAAAGCTTGGAGCCGCTATGGTTTTGTAAACGCGTTTAATCCCTCGAAAAACTGGTACGATAACGCCGTAATCGGCATCGACACCGGAATCACCTTGCTGATGGCGGAGAATGCACGGAGCGCATTCGTGTGGAACACCTTTATGAAAAACGCAGAAGCAAAGAGAGGAATGAAACGCGCGGGGTTCTATCGATACAAGTAGAGTTACTTGCCGGTTGTTGTCCGCCACCACGCCCGCTGCCTCACAAGGAAGCCTCGCGACCCACCACTCTCGCCACCACCTCCTTTGATAAGCGGCCCGAATCCTATGACCTTGCTGATGCGCTGGTTGAGGCTTACCTTGCTGTTCGCGGGGCAAGAGACTGCAAAAAAGTGCCTAAGCTGGTTGAGTTACGGGCCGGTCGGACGCATTCCGGTGTCGAGCGGTGGCGAGGTTGCATCAAGTTCGCCCACGGGGTGGACGAACGCCATCCCCGTCGCCTCAGGCCCGTATTTGATGACCACCCACAAGCATATGAGCACGATAATCATTGCACCCGCCATGGAGTGCGAATAACTGAAGTGCTCACCGACAGCGGCTTCGATATAGCCGACACTCGAAGCGCACAAAACACCCGTCTGGTATGCGAACCCAGGGAAGAAGCCCCGCAACTGCGGAGGCGACAGTTCGTTGATGTGCGCAGGAATCACTCCCCAGGCGCCTTGAACCATAAATTGCATTAGGAATGCGCCCACCAAGATCGTGGGAATATTGGGCGCGATAATCCAGAGCGGGATCAGTAACAGCGCTAGAGTAACGGAGCCCATCATTGCCCGACGGCGACCAATGCGGTCGGAGAGATGGCCGACAACAATTCCACCGATCAGTGCGCCGGCCATGGAAATCATGGTTACCATGCTGACGATGCCTACGCCGTAGTGCCGCTGGCGAGTCAGGAAGGTGGGGAACATATCTTGCGTTCCATGGGACATGGAGTTCATGAATGCCATCAGCAAGACCAGGTATAAGAAGCGCCGCCAGTGGGAGACGATGGCTTTGCCGTACTGCTTCCAGTCCGTTCGCGATTGGTGCCAGGCCTGAGATTCCTTAACCTTGCTGCGAATGAACAGGGAGAGCAGAGCCGGAAGGCCGCCGATAAAGAACATCGGACGCCAGCCCCAACGCGGGTACACGGTGAAATAAGCCAGAGCCGCCAACAGGTAGCCGACCGCATAGCCTTCCTGCAGCAGTCCGGACAAGATGCCGCGGAACTTGGGCGGGACTGATTCCATGGTGAGCGATGCTCCCACGCCCCACTCGCCGCCCATACCGATGCCGTACAGCAGGCGCAAGAACAAAAACACTTTGTATGTGGGTGCAAGGCCGGAAAAGACCTCAACGACCGAGTAAAAGATTACGTCGATCATAAGCGGCAAACGCCGGCCCCAGCGGTCGGCCATGATGCCGAAGATAATCGCGCCTAGCGGGCGAGTCGCCAAACTGGCCATCAGCGTCAACGCAATTGCGGGTACCGACCGGTGGAAGTCGCGGGCAACGGCGGGGACCACCATTACCAGAATGAAGAAGTCAAATGCGTCCAGCGTCCAGCCTAGAAATCCGGCAACTACAGCGTTTCGCTGATCAGCGCGGGTTTGCATTGCAAGCACGGAAGCCATCGGAAGCCCCCCAAGTCAGGAACATAATAATGGTTCTTTTTAATTGCAGCAATGCTGGAGATGTTCGCAGGAAGTTCGCCGTCATTTGAACTCGCCCCTGCGTTCGCGCTGCGAGCCGACACTTTGTGCTTCAATGCGGGCCAGTGAGTTCGCGTGTTGTGAGCGGAAGTGCCCCGCCCACCTGCTATTCTATTGGGAGATTCACCATTACCGAAGGGAAGCTACGCAGGATAAGCGGGATCAAACCACACCGGATCAGACCAGTATTGGACGCCCGCTTTCGACCCTGTTTTTGAGGAAATCATGGCCGCATTGATCGATGCCATCAGCGTAAAGCGTAAAACGTTCTTCGAAATCGATAACACCCCATTCCTGTGCCTGGAAGCGGAGGTTTCAACCCCTACGGCCAGGGGTGCCCAGACCTTGGTTCGCCTGAAGATGCGCAACCTTCTCACCCGCGCGGTCTTTGACAAGACATTCAAGGCCAGCGACAAGTTCAAAGAGCCGGACCTCGAGATGGTTCAGGCATCTTACTTGTACAGCGACGGAGATGGTTCCCACTTCCTGGACCAGGAGAGCTTCGAGACCGTTGCCCTCTCCGATGAGATGATCGGCGACGCCTTGGACTTCCTCGTGGAGGGAGCAATGATCGAGTTGCATAAGTACAATGGCAATCCGATTGGATTACAACTGCCACCTCATGTGGAACTGGAGGTCACCTACACCGAACCCGGTGCTCGCGGCGACTCGTCAAGCGGTAATGTGACCAAGCCCGCCAAGCTGGAAACCGGTATCGAAATCCGCGTTCCTCCGTTCATTAAAGAAGGCGAGAAGGTCAAGGTGTCCACGGAAACGCGGGAGTTCGCAGGGCGCGCCTGATGCTTTGCTAAATATGTTTGCGTGGGGGCGGGTGCCGCAAACGGTATCCGTTCTCCATCGCTTCAGAAGGTTTTATTGAGTATGTTTCATATAACTACGCTTCCTCTCAATGTGATGTCCCTGATCACCTCGATCGCGGGTGCGATTGCGGTCATGATTTGGCGGGTTCGGGAATCGCGCACGGCAGTTTCGGCGAAGAAGATTATTATCCCGCCTCTAGGAATGGCGACGGGATTCAGCATGTTTGTTGTGCCCGCGTTTCGGGTTCCGTGGAGTTGGGCGGCGATCGCGTTCCTCGGAGGGGCAGTTGCGCTGGCCTATCCATTGCTGAGAACCTCGCGCCTTGTACGCGAAGGCGAGACGGTGATGGCCCAGCGGTCGCACGCATTTTTCGCCGTGGTCATTCTGCTCGCCGGAATCCGCGTGGCCGCGCGCGGTTATCTGGACACAGTGCTCTCCGTGCAGCAGACCGCAGGTCTGTTCTTCATTCTGGCGTTCGGAATGATCCTGCGCTGGCGGACGGAGATGTTCTTCCAATACCGCGCGCTCGTCAAGGCGCCACGCTCCTCGTGCTGAAACTCACGATGGCGGCAGGCGATCAGCGGGTATTCTTACCGACCAGTTGATTGAGTGGTGAGTACCGCGTGATAGCGGTCGCCAGTTCGGCTCCGCCAATACTGAACCCCAGTGCTTTGAGCCAACCGCGCTTTGCAAAAAGTCCGATAGCGACACCCGCGCTGGCAATCATGAATCTGACTGTTTGATCTTTGCCACCGACGTTCCTCTTCATCATTGACCTCCCAGGAATATCCCACTCCCTATGGATGCCCAATGGTGCGTCCATGCCGCCATATTTGTGAATGCACTGAGTCAGCGTACGTCCAAATCGGAACGTGATGAAGGTCTTTTGCCCATTGGAGTCGATCACTGGCTGGATGTTGTAGTGGTGCGGGGAGGGGGACTTGAACCCCCATGCCTTGCGGCGCTAGCTCCTAAGGCTAGTGTGTCTGCCATTTCACCATCCCCGCACATACTTTCAACCGCGGATGATCCGGCGCGATAATGCGGGCGTCATCGGAATCGTCCAGTGTCTCGTCAATTGTGCCACAGGACGCAGGTCAACTCCAGCCGCAACGAAAATCAGCATGATCGATATGCAGACGCCGCCATCTCGCCGGGGAATTTCACAGAACTCTGTTTATGAAGCGGGCAGGAGCGAGGATAATGTCAGGTGACATTGTTTGTTAGGTGATATGGAGAGTGCCCAATGAACTCGAACCCAGTACCCACACCAGAGACACCACAGAGCAAGGCCGTAGAGCACGTTGCAGACGCGCACCAACTCCTGAAGACTCTACGGGAGCAGTTAGATCAGCATCCGGAACTGGATGAGGCCATAAGGAAACTGGAACTCGCGCTAAGCGCTCTGACTCTGCAGACCGGCGGTTTGCTTTAGTGCTTGCCCAAAAGTGACTGCCCCTTCAGGCCCGGATGGGCTGAAGGGGCAGAGAGCAGAGACTAGTTG
>VFSW01007453.1_pt1 | contig 15880 bp, 17 predicted proteins | sample 5358111 | NCBI WGS metagenome assembly VFSW01 (sample SAMN11554181, study PRJNA540505) | mine drainage metagenome | isolation source: sediment from site ElyBrook_90M | place: USA: Ely Copper Mine, Vershire, VT | collected 2017 | reverse complement strand
CGTGCACCGACTCACAAATGAAATCTTGCGTCTTTATCTCCCACTACCATTAGCTGCAGCCTGTAGACAGACCGGAGGCACCGCGGGCACCCTCATCGAATGACGCTCGAGGCCTCAAAATGGTATCTGTTGCCAGAGAAGACGCAGACGCTGCAGGACCTGAGCCGGACGCGGCTGAACGGACCGACGCCGCACCAGGCGCGCGCGTATCACATCGTAGCAGCTCACGGCATGCACTCACGATCGTGCACATTCCACAGGCACCGCAGCGAGAGCGCGTCTCACAGGCACAGTCCCCGACGCGGCTGCGGTCGGCCGAGGCTGCCGCCGAGCAGCAGCGGAGAGGCGGGCGTCGCGGGAGCTCCTCTGCGCAGAAGAGCCGCCGCCGCCGCCGCCGCTGGACCGACCTGCTCGCGCCGGACCGCAACATGGGCGTGCCGCAGCTGATGATGATCCTCGAGCCCAACATCGTGTGGGACCACGTCCGGGGCTTCAACGATTTCCTGGGCAAGCGTGTCGAGGCCACGTACTGCCCCGGGGAGTTCTTCGAGGGGTGGCACAAGGCGGGACGGCTGGCGCACGGAGTCTACGAGGGAAATTATTGGGAGCTGATCGGGGACGCGGACGAGATGATCGACATGCTCCGCAAGATGGCGCGCGCGCCGGCGCTGCTCGACGAACCCGTCCTGTCGATCCCCGCCGGCCCCGACCTGCCCAAGTGGGAGGACTTCAAGCCGCACCTGCAGGCGCTGCCGAGTACGCCCGACCTGCCGCAGCTCAAGCTGCCCCCGTTCCGCGCGCCCATCCTCGACTCCGAGGTGCCCTTCATCGAGCCGCTGTACATCCCGCTGCCCGACGTGCCGGACGGGCCGCAGGTGGAGAAGCTGCCGGCGTTCTCCGCGCCCGAGGAACTGCAAGTGGAGGAGCTCGTCGAGCCAGAGTACGTCAGCCCCGAGCCGCCGGTCGGGACCGAGGCGCCGGCGGCGCCGGTCTTCGGGAAGCCCGCGCACGGCCACGACTGGACGGGCAACCGCCCGTTCGTGCTCGAGACGCCGGCGTTCGTCGCGCCCAGGTCCATGGACATCCCGCGCTTCCTGCACCCGCCGCGCGACCTCCCGCGCCTGCCGCTGACGGAGGACCTGCAGCTCGACCGGCCCGAGCTGTACCTGGACCCGATCCCGCGCTTCGAGCTGGCGTGGGAGTGCGGCCCGGACCCCGAGCCGAGCTACTCGTCGCCGTCGACGTCGCGGGCGAGCTCGCCGCCGAGGACGATGACGCCGGCCGGCAGCCGGCCCAGCAGCGCGCTGCCCAGCCGCCAGGCCAGCTCGAAGGCCCCGTCGCCCATGCCCAGCCGTCCGCAGAGCGCCCAGGTGCCGCGGGCGCCCTCGCTGCAGAAAGTGCCTTCGGCCCAGCCGTTGCCCTCCTCCGCCTCGGAGGCCTCGGCCAAGTGGTCGGTCGTGGTCGAAGTGGAGGCCGGGAAGCCTCGGGCCTGGATCAACTTCGAGAAGCCGTTTGCGGAGCTGCCTCCCATCTTCTTCCCGCCCATGCCCGAGCTGGGTGTCGTCAACGGACGCGAGCCGCAGCCCGAGGACTTCCCCCACGAGCCGCTCGAGGCGATCCCGGACCTCTGCATGCACGGCGTGCACATCTGCGGGGCTTGCGCGGCGCTGTGCCCGCACGGGAGGCAGAGGAACAAGTGCTACGACTGCGTGTTGCTGTGCCCGCATGGGAGGCAGAGGCCCGAGTGCAAGGACTGCGCGGGAAAACCAGACGCGCTAGGGACGTGCGTGCACAACTGCCGCGACTGCGCAGGGTACGGGGGCGGCGGCAAGAGGGGCCTGGTGCCGTTACCTATCTGGGTGCCGCCCAAGCTGAACCTGCCAAAGTGGATGCCGCCCTGCGAGCCGCGGCCGGTCGGCTTCCTGCGCGGCACGGCGCCGATCCTCATCATCGACGTGTCCGGCACGATGAACCCCCGCATCAACGGCAAGTTCAAGGAGATGAAGGCCTGCGCCTGCGAGATGCTGGACCCGGTCGTCGGCGAGATCGCCACTGCGGCCGGCGCCTTTGACGTCATCGCATTCTGCAGCGGCGCGTGGAGCTGGAGCAGCACGTTTGCGCAGCGCATGAGCCTGCTCTCGGCCTCGCAGACCTTCCACTCGGGCCGGCAGGTCGGCGGCAAGCCCCGGCCCGGCAGCAGCAGGGTCGCGGACAAGACCCGCTCCGGCACCTCGCTGCAGCCGACGGAGCCGGACTTGCTCGCTGATGCGCAGAACTGGGTCGACAAGTGGCCGGACGCCGTGGGCCACACCTCGCTGCTGGCGGCCTTCCAGACCGCCGACGAGCACTGGGCGGCGGACAGCTGGTACGCTGGCGAGCCGGTGTCCGAGTCTCAAACCCTCTGAACCCTCCGCCCCGACCTCTCTGACGCACACAGGTACCTATTGAGCGACGGGCTGGCCAACGAACCCACGCTGTGCATCGACTTCTTGGAGGCGCGGATCCGGCACGGGCAGGCGGTTCCCGTCATCCACACGGTCGGCTTCTTCCCCGACCAGGCACCGGAGAACTTTGAGGGTCGCCGGCTGCTGCAGACTCTGTCATCCATGACGGGCGGCACGTTCCAGGAGTTTGACAAGGACGCGCACCGGATCTACCGCGAGGGCGTCGGCTTCGTCGACTACCAGCTCAGCAGCGAGACGCACGAGGAGCGCACCGAGCGCCTGTGGGCCGAGGGGCAGCTGAGGGCCGAGCGGAAGAAGAACCTGCGGCTGGGGATCGTGGAGCGGCTCGAGGCCACCATGGCCCGCGTGCAGGCGCTGCACCAACAGTCGCGTGTGCGCGTGGCGGAGAGCCAGCACGAGGCCGAGCTGGCTGCTGCCAAGAGCAATTACGAGGCGCAGGTGGGTCCTTCGCCCTAGGCCCAGCTCTCGTGGGCGGTTGACGAGGGTGTTGGGGTGGCTACAAAGTTACATGGTCGCAACGTCTTCCAACCTCCATGCCGCAGCTCGCCGCCGCCATCAAGCACAACGCACAGTACGAAGAGAGCCAGAGGACCACTCTCGCTGACGCAATCAGCGGCGTTGAGCAGCGCAACCGTGAGCGCGTTGAGGGCGCGCGGGCGGCCTACGAGGAGGCCCATCGGAAGTGGGTGCAGGCCTACGAGGATGCCGTCAACGAGTGGCAGGTCCACAACGCCGCGCTCGAGGCGCAGCGGGCTGAAGCCGTCGCCGCCCTCAACCGCTCGCGTGGCGGCTCGCGGGCCAGCTCTCGCCCGCAGTCGGCCGTCCGGCCGATGTCGGCGTCTTCCCGTCCCCAGTCGGCGGCACGGGTGGCACCGACCTCACCACCTCGAAGTGGCAGCCCCGGCACTGCCCTAATGGTAGTTTCAGACGGAGCGCCCGGCAGCGAAGGCGCCGCAACGTCTCGCCCAACCTCTCGCCCGCAGTCGGCGTCCCGACCGCCTCGGCCAATGTCTGCGACCAGGAACGCGTCGGGGATGGCTGCGAGCGGCTTGGCGTCCAGCTTGCCCACGCATCCGGAGGACAGCCCGTCCGTCGTGGAGGCCTGCGACTTGGCTCCGACGTCCTCGCTCGCGGCCATCGTCGCTGCACCCACAGCCTCTTCCTCCTCGCACGCTCCGTCTTCCCCTCGGGGTGCTCTTGCCGCCGCTTCCAACTATGACGACGACGACGGGTACATCATGCAGGAAGAGGGCGGAGACGATGTGGGCGAGCTGCTCGACGTCCCGCCGCCATTGGAGCTCTACGGCGACGAGGAGGAGGACGAGCAGGAGCTGCGCCGTTTCATGTTCCCCGAGGAGGTGGTGCAGGCGCTGGACCAGGAGAACGCGGCAGCGCTAGCGTCGATCCGCAGCGAGTGGCAGCGATTGGTGGCTGAGACCGAGGCTCGCAACAGGAAGAAGATCGAGCTGCTGGCCAAGAACAAGGGCGTGCTGGACAAGTACGCGGCGGACGTCGTCGCCTGCTACGCGCGCGGCTTTGTCAAGGACGTGGTGATGGGCGCCGCTCTGCGCACAGCGGCCAACGAGCTGACGCTGGCGGCGGCGAGGGCCGCATACGAGGCAGACGTCGAACGGATCGCGGCGGAGAACGCTCGCGTCGCAGCGCTGCACACCCAGGAGGTGCAGGAGAAGATCGCCAAGGAGCAGCAGTACAAGCAGTTGGTCGAGCAGTGGGAGAAGCAGCGGATGCATCTCGCCAAGGAGTATCAGATCGCGATCGCGCTGGCCAAGAAGGAGCACATGCAGAACATCATCCGGGCGGAGAAGGAATGGCAGATCAGGAGGGAACAGGTGAGAGGGGACTTTTGGCGATGATGATCCTTCTCTTGCTCAACAATGCTCATTCTTTCTGATTGGTTCTTATCCTCTTAATCAGATCGAGGCTCTCAACGTCGCAAGGATGAAGGAAGCTGAGACCGAGCATACCCGGGTGGTCAATTCGATCCACGAGGTCAACGCACAGCACCTCGCAGCGTACGAAGAGAAAGTCAGGATTAGAAAGGTGCGAGTTTGCGGCATGTATTAGAGGCTAGAAATATACAAGCTAGATATTGTCTTGCCTCATTCTCTTTTTGCTTTCAGAGAATGTAAGCCCTATCATCTCCCATCCTTCCTGCTGCCCCCACTCAGAGCGTCGAAGCCCAGAACCAAGCAAAGCTCGCCGCCGCCCGGGTGATCCACCGGCAGCGGCTCGAGATGCTGCAGAGCGAGAACACGGTCAGGCTCGAGGCTGCGCAGGCCGACCACCAGGCCATGTGCGAGAGGCTGGCGGTGGAGCACGAGGAGGCCAAGGTCAACGCGCAGCGCGAGTTCGAGGAGCTGCGCGCCTTCCTGACCAAGCACAACGAGCAGCTGACCAACGAGGCCCGGGCCAGCTACCAGGAGGCGCTGCAGCAGGCGCAGGTGGGGCTGCGATCTCTGCTGCAACGAGGAACGACAAGGGCTGGCGCCACTCGCTCACGTCCCTGCCCTTTCCTCGCCCTCTGTCGCTCTTTCCAGGCGGATTACGACCAGCTCTGCATCAACCTCCGCGAGGCCCACGAGAAGGAGCAGCTGCGCGTGAAGCAACGCAACGCGGAGATCCTGCCTCAGGTGCAGGTCGCCAGGCTGGCAACCGCGGAGCTCGGGCGCGTGCAGGCCTTTGCGGAGCACATCCGCATGTGCGCCAACAAGGTCGGGCTCGGCGTCAACTTCATGCCAAACACGCCGTGCTACGACCGCGTTGTGGAGATGCAGGCTCTGAACGAGGCGCTGCTCAAGGCCTTTCCCGACGTCGCCAGCGATGACTACCCGTGGCCGGACTACGAGATCAAGGGGAAGCAAGGGACGGGATGGGTCGCGGCTCCTGAGCCCAAGTCGCTGGTGCTGCCCAATCCAGCCGCCGAGATCGCCAGGATGGCGCTCGGCAAGAAGCCTCTGTCGCCCGGACGCAGGTCGGAGTCTCCGTCAATGTCGCCGAGGTCGGCGTCCCCGGAGCCGCGGCAGACGAGCTGGCAGCAGTCCCGACCGGCGTCTGCAGCCCCTGCCATCGGAGCTGCTGGCAAAGCAGAGCGGATCTCGTCCTCTGGCCGGACTCGCTTCTCAAACCTGATGGAGACGTCGCCGTCACCTCGCGCGGCGTCTCTCTCTGCGTCCCTTTCTAGCCGGAGAAAATCTCCCGCGACGGCATGGGCAGGCTTCTCTGCCGACCAGTCGCCGCTGTCAAAAGCGGCTGCCGGAGGCAACAAGGCTCTGCAGCATCAGCAGCCTTCACGGCCGCAATCTGCGCTCACCCGCTCCGCCTCGTCCTCTGTCTTCAACCGCCCGGTGTCCGCTTCCAAGTACCTTCCAGCGCGTGTGTCGGCCAAGTTGGGCGGCATCCAGTCCACGCTGGCCGCGACGACCGCTGTGCGGACGTCTGCAGGAGCGAGGAATCAAGCCGCTGCAGGCGGGCTTTGTAGGCGACCTGCCCCGCCTTCGGTACACCGAGATCGACGTGCAGGCCCTGGAGTGATGAGGTTGGCCGAAGGCCTGAGAAGGATCTAGATTTTTCTCGTGGCTCGGAGGCGTAGGATAAGGAAGTTTCCACACCCTACGCGAGAATTCGAATACGGCGAATATATATCGCAGAGCCGATTCTTTTCACAGAAAAAACTCTCTGCAAATCTGAAACACACTCTCACAGCAACAACAAACAACTCTCATGGAACACCCTGCGATCGGCATCGACCTCGGCACCACCTACAGCTGCGTCGGCGTCTGGCAAAATGTAAGTGGGGGACGAGCATTTCGTCCTAGTTCGGATGCCGACCGACTTCATCTCTCTCTGCGCAGGACCGCGTGGAGATTATCGCGAACGACCAGGGCAACAGGACCACGCCTTCTTACGTGGCCTTCACCGAAACCGAGCGCCTGATCGGGGATGCCGCAAAGAACCAAGTGGCAATGAACCCCAAGGTAGGTGCAGCGCAGCTGGCTTCGTCCACATACAGGCGGCAGGTGCAGTTCATTGTCAGCGATGACCCCGATGCCCTTACCTGACTGTCTCCGCCCGTGACCCTCCGATACGCAGAACACCGTCTTTGACGCCAAGAGGCTCATCGGCCGCAAGACCTCCGACCCGGCCATCCAGGCCGATATGCAGCACTGGCCGTTCAAAGTTGTGTCGGCCGCCGGGGACAAGCCGATGATCTCTGTGAATTTCAAGGGCGAGGACAAGACGTTCGCGCCCGAGGAGATCTCTGCGATGGTGCTCACCAAGATGAAGGAGACCGCACAGGCCTACCTCGGGATGGACAAGCAGGTCAAGAAGGCCGTCATCACGGTCCCGGCCTACTTCAACGACTCGCAGCGCCAGGCCACCAAGGACGCCGGCGCCATCGCCGGCCTCGAGGTGCTGCGCATCATCAACGAGCCCACCGCAGCGGCCATCGCCTACGGACTCGACAAGCAATCCGAGGGCAAGGGCGAGCGCAACGTCCTCATCTTCGACCTGGGCGGCGGCACCTTTGACGTGTCGTTGTTGACCATCGACGGCGGAATCTTCGAGGTCAAGGCCACCGCAGGCGACACGCACTTGGGTGGAGAGGACTTTGACAACCGCCTCGTCTCCCACTTTGTCCAAGTAAGAGAGATTTTGTTGCTGCTGCTGCTGCTTCCTTTCCTCCTTTGTGTAACAACTCGCTGGCCTTTTGGCTGATCATCCACTCCCTGTCCTCTCCACCACGTACGTAGGAATTCAAGAGGAAATACAAGAAGGACTTGAGCGACTCTCCCAGGGCCCTGCGCCGCCTGCGTACCGCCTGCGAGCGCGCCAAGCGCACGCTGTCCTCCGCCGCCCAGACCACCGTTGAGATCGACTCGCTGTACGAGGGCCTGGACTTGTTCTCGAGCATCACCCGGGCCCGCTTCGAGGAGCTCAACATGGACCTGTTCCGCAAGTGCATCGATCCGGTCGAGAAGGTCCTCACCGACGCCAAGATGGACAAGCGGCAGGTCCACGAGATCGTGCTGGTCGGCGGCTCCACGCGCATCCCCAAGGTTCAGCAGCTGCTCCAGGACCTCTTCCACGGCAAGGACTTGAACAAGAGCATCAACCCCGACGAGGCCGTCGCCTACGGCGCGGCCGTGCAGGCCGCGATTCTGACCGGCGGAGGCGGCAACAAAGTGCAGGACCTGCTGCTGCTCGACGTGGCGCCGCTCTCGCTCGGAATCGAGACGGCCGGCGGCGTGATGACCCCGCTGATTGCTCGCAACACGACCATCCCGTGCAAGAAGGAGCAGATCTTCTCAACCTACGCCGACAACCAGCCCGGAGTGCTCATCCAGGTCTACGAGGGCGAGCGATCGCTCACAAAGGACAACCACCTCCTCGGGAAGTTCGACCTCAGCGGCATCCCCCCCGCGCCCCGCGGCGTGCCCCAGATCACCGTCACGTTTGACGTCGACGCCAACGGCATCCTCAACGTGTCAGCCGAGGACAAGGCCAGCGGCAAGAAGAACAAGATCACAATCACCAACGACAAGGGCAGACTGTCCAAGGCCGACATCGAAAAGCTTGTCCAGGATGCTGAGAGGTACAAGTCCGAAGACGAGGCCCAGCGCAAGAGGGTTGAGGCGAAGAACGGCTTGGAGAATTACGCCTACGGGATGAGGAACACTGTACGCGACGGCGGCGAGGCGGCGGGCAAGTTGGACGCAGGCGACAAGGCCAAGATCGAGAAGGCGGTCGAGGACACCATCTCGTGGTTGGAGCACAACCAGCTGGCCGAGGTCGACGAGCTGGAGCACAAGCAGCGCGAGCTGGAGCAGATCTGCAGCCCCATCATCACAAAGATGTACCAGCAGAACGGCGGCGCTGCGACCAACGGAGGGGCCGCGCACGGTGCTGGCTCGACTTCTGGTCCCAAGGTGGAGGAGGTCGACTGATCGCTGATTGGACTCGGCAATTAAGCTTCTTTTGTGTGTGTGCATAGTTGAATAAAGACTATCGGTCAGTGAGATGATGTAAATGATGTAAATAGAGCGTGAACTGCAATCCAACAAACGCTGCGAAGAAGAACGTTGATGCGCGCAAATAAAAAGATCCCCCCCTCCCCCTCCCCTTATTATCCTATTGAACAAGCCGTCATCTTGTCCATTAGGCTCTTCTTGCCTTTTGTCCGTTTTTTGCTCGGTGCCAGATCCACGGTCCGTGCCCTCTCGTCTCCGTAATCCACTGTTGAGCTGGGTTCTGTGGGCTCTGCCGAAAGCACCTTGGGCTTTGAGGGCATGACCTCCTCTTCCGGCTGCCCCGACTGCTGCTTCCGCTGGGCGAGCTCGGCGAGATAGACGAAAACCTGCGCAGGACCATTTGAATGCCATCCGCTCAGCTCGCGACTCTCCCCTCCACATCAGAGTGGTGCATGGCACGCTTGCATGGCGCACCTCGACCACGTTGATCCCCTCCTTGACGCACGTGCGGTACAGCTTCAGCCCTAGCTTGCGGGCCAGGCCCTCCACCTCGGAGGCCGAGACGACCGCTTGATCCACCAGGTCAACCTTGTTCTGTACCAAGGCCACTGCAATGTCCCCGCACTCCTGCTCGATCTTGCTCTTCCACATCTGAACGGCGTCGAAAGAGGCCCTGTCGGTCGTGGAAAACGCGATCACGGCTGCCCCTGCGCCCCTGTAGTAAGTCCGGGTGATCGCGTCGAACTCCTCCTGCCCAGCTGCGAGGGAGGGGCATGTCGCGACGCCATGCGCTCATCCGCGAGCCGCGCTCACCAGTGTCCCAGAGCATGAACCGAACCTCCTCCCCCAACGCGTCAACGAACAAGGCCTTCTCCAAGAAATCGACCCCTATCGTCTTCTTGTACTCGTCGGTGAAGATCCCCTTGGCGAAGCGCCGAATCATGCTCGTCTTGCCTACGCCGCCGTTGCCAATCACCAGCACCTTGAGCTCGCGATCAAAGTCCTCCTCCATTTTTGAATTCTGACCCATGCGCATGCCCCTAAAGAGCATCAGGCAGCGTCCACGTCAACCACGTCCTCCGTCCTTCTTGCCCCTTCCTGATGCACGCCGGCAGCCGCCTGGAGCTTCTTGCGCCTCTTGATCCTGTCGAGCAACGAGCGGGCTGGCTTGAGCACCTGCTCCGTGATGACGTGGCTCGTGCCTGCACACACACAGACACACGAATACGTCAACTGTATTCAACGACAATTGGTGCATATATGAGGAACGCACCTGCAATCGGGCATTTGGCCGGGTGCCCTCTCCTTGCTTCCTTGCGAATGTGTTCAACGATCACCGCCTTCTCGTAAATGACTCCCTTTTGGTCTGAGACCGGTTCTGAGATCTCAAACACCTGGCATCATAAGAAAAGGTGGCACTCATTCTTCACCTCAAGTACGATTCTGGCACCTGAGCCTCCTGATGCCACGCGCACCAACTCTCACCGATTTCAGCGTCAAAGGGCACTTTTCGTTCACGAGACCGTTTGAGCTTCCCCCAACCTCGGCGATGTCTTCATCGTCATCTGCCCCGTTGCCCATGCCAGTTTCTCTGTCAAAGGCCTTGATGTCGTTGCTGAGCTCCGGATCAAAACTGCAAAAACAACGAGAGGGAGGTGCGTGAGCATCGATGGCCAGAGTAATTCATGTCCTGCCTACTTTTGCAAGGCCAGAAGTCGGTCGGTCTTCTTCTTGATGTCCCCTTTGAAGTTAGTGGCGGATGCAGAGGGCTTGTACTTGGTCTTGAGGCTCTGGAGCGCTTGGACATGCATGCTCACTTCGTTCTCCAAGCTGAGGAGCCCTTTGAACGCATCTCGAACTTCGGGCGCCTGTGACCGAGCTGCAGCATGCATGGCAGGGTTCGCGATGACGATGGTTCTGCCTCTCACCTGGTCCTTGCTGCCCAGGTCCATTACGGTCGTAGCCATCTCTTGGAGTTGCGACTTCATGCCTTGTATCGTCTGCAACACATGCATGACGACATGGGACGACGCAGCAGCATCAGGGGCAAGGAAGGAGGTGCCTGCCTGCTGAAAGTCCGTGTCTCTCTGGATCAACGAGTCCACGCCTCTGACGACGGCGTCCGAGCTGTATCGTATCTCCACATCGACGGGTGCTGCAGACGCCGACGCCATCGATGCGATTGTTCGAGTTCAATTTCAAAAGCGAGGAAGTCCATCCTTTTAACGCTCTGATCGCAGGGCGAGATTGCGCACCGCAGGGGACCATGCGTATGAATCTCATACGCTCAACCATGCGGTCTGCACGGTGCCGCCGGCGCTGTGTGGCCAGCATCAGCCGTAGGGACACCTTGGCAATCTCAGCAGGGACCATCCTACAGCTGGGACTGTGTCGTGATTCCGGTGCCGCTTTGGATTTGGACAGCGCGAGCAATCTTGAGGTGCGAGTGTGTGGTGACTGCTCTCGTAGACCACACACACGCGCAACTCTGTCATGCAGGAGGCGGCATCCAGTGCCTACGCGGAGCAGGACTACAAGACCACAGAGAAACTGCTCACAGAGCTGCAGCGGCGAGACCCGCGAGGGACGAGATGGCTTGAGATGCGGGCGCAGGTGATGCGGGCGCAACACGGAGAGCACAAAAAAATGATTGAGCACGTCATCTCGTTCACAGGTACTTGTCGATGAAAAGAACTTTAAAGCTGCCCTGAAGGACTACGACGAAGCAATAGCAATCACGACAGGTCGAGACAAAGTGATGTATAGCGGGGGTGAACTGGTGTCATCGAGTTATGCTTTTCGCTCAGGCATGGACCAAGACGTGCTCGCTCGGCTGCATGCGGGAAAGGCTTTGGCGCTCGAGGGCATCTCCGAATGGCAAGCAGCATTGGATGAATACGATTTGGCCATGGAATTTGGTAACGCCGCAGGGTGAGATTTCGTTTGCTCGGCTCAGGCGCAACGCTCGGCTCAGACACGAAGCTCGTCTCAACTGTTCATTGCAACAGGTTCACGCCGGACCCCTACATCTACAACAGCAGAGGGAACTGTCTGAACTCTTTGGGGAAGTGGGCAGGTTGGTCGGATACCTTCTCGTCGAGTGCTTTATTCTCAACGCCTGCTTCTTCTCTTTGCCCGTCTCGATCACGCAGACGCTAGAGAGAGCTATTTGATATCATCAGAGATATTCCAAGGAGCCAAGGGCTTCATAGGAAGGGACGGTAACACGACCAACCGATTAGATGGTACGGTTGTGGCAACCATGGAGTGTGAGCATGAGGCCAAGCTTTTTATCCATCCGCAGGCGCAATCTTCTCCGCGTCAAACGCTGCCCTCATGCTGGCGCAGATGGGTGACCTAAACGGGGCATTGAAGGAGGTGAGCCGGAGGGTGAAGAACTTCCTTTCCTATGATTACTCATGCCCCTTGGAACATTCAGATGCAGCGTATCGCGCGGAGGGCGCCAGGGAGCGCGGACATGCGGGCAGCTTTGGCTGCCTTGTACTACGATCAAGGTTTCCGAGAAAAGGCAGAGAACGAATGGAACTATGCTTGCGAGAAGCTCGTGGTTAGTGCGCAGCATTTGGAATGGCTCTTAGCACCCAAACTCACCCTCTATCTTGTCTCATCCTCCGTGCCTCAGGTCGGGTGCCAGAAGTACAGGGACCGAGATTGGGTCGCTCGTATACGAAGGTACGAGGTATTTCGGGGGCAGGAGAGAAAGAAGTTTTGAGATCTTTGGGCTTCAAGGAAGGCCCTCCATCCTCTATGTTACGCAGATGGCCGCCCGTCATGGTAGAAAAGCTATTCCGATTCATCAAATTACAGCCCATCGGACAGTCTGAGGTCAAGAATGCTTGAGTGTGTACAAAAGTGTGAACGTGATCTGACATGATTTTATTGTGAGAGAAAACCCACCAGATGGTACCAACAGTGAGGGATGCATCAGGGAAAAGGCAGTGCCCTCCGAATCGAGAGCAGCGTCCAGGCAGCCTTGCCGATCCAAGGATGCGCACCAATCAAGGACAGCAGGTGCACGAGGAGGCTGACGACGACATGGAGGGAGGCGAGGATCTCCAGCAGGAAGGCATCGTCATGGCAGTCGTGTCTGCGGGCTGCGGCAGCGTTGGCATCGCGGCGTACGACTCTGTGCAGGACACGATTTCGGTGGCACAGTTTGTGGACGACATCCCCAAGGGCCCGGCGGCCCAACAGGCGGTGTCTCCGGGAGGATTTCAGCTGCTTCATCTCGTCAAGCTTCAGTTAAAGCCATCCGTGATCTATCTCTCGAGCAGGCAAGTCCCTTGGATTCGAATCGGTGCCATCTCAACCTTGCTTCCCGGGCAGGGCCGATGGAGCACTCAAGGATGCTTGCAGCAAGTCCTTGCTTGGAGCAGAAGTGGACGAAGGAAGCGCCGATCACAGGGAGGATGTCGGCGAGCAGGAGACTGTAGAAAAAGGCATCGAAGTACGGATCGAGAGGGCGGCCACCTTCAACCACGCTCAGGTTTTCATTTGAGTTGCAGGACATTGACGGGAAAATCGATTACCATCCTTTCTTCTGATGTGTAGGCCTTCAACAGCCTTGAATTGCTCCGCGTTTCGGGTCTTCCGGAGGCTGCGACGCCTGAGGAGCACCTGCAGCCCATCAACACGCTCATTGATATATCACGAGATCAGCAAGTCGCTGCCTTAGGGGCTCTCGTCCTCATACTGCAGAGGGTGCGAGCTTAGAATAAGTGCTTGCGTGAGCTACGCGAGATGCGATTGTTACATTTTCAGGACGGCATTGCCATGGATGAGCCTGACGGAAGCACTGCCCGCCTGGGGCTTCGAGTCCAAAGACTCCAGGAGCTGCCGTTGAGCGGGTAGGAACCTCGCCTCTTACCCACGTGGCCAGTGTTCTTTAAATGTCTGTTGGGGTCATCAACCTCAGGTGCCTGATGGTGGATCCTCTCACTCTGAGGGCGCTTCAGGTCTTTGTGGACGAGCCGCACCCCTCTCACATGGGCATCGGCAAGCCAAAGGAAGGGTTCAGCCTGTTTGGGATGCTATCGGGCAAGCTCACTACCAACATGGTGAGCTAGGAGCCCTCCGAGACGCGCATCGGACTCCGTTCAGCTCACAATCTCCTCAATTAGGGCAAGCGTCTTCTTCGCTCCTGGATGCTACGGCCCGTGGTCAACCTGGCCGTCATCACCGATCGCCAGGACGCGGTCGAGCTACTCATGACATCGCCGGATATTGCGGGAGCCCTGAAAGCGGTTCTGAAAAAAGTAGGGCCGCAGATGAAATGCCAGGGTTTGAGCTTACCTCTGCTTGCCCACCGCCATCCTCTTTTCCTCTGCTGCCATCCCAATCCTAGATGCAGGATCTCCCTCGGCTGATGCATCGCCTCTCCAACGCCCAGATGCGCCCCGATGCCAGATGTTTCCAGCTCGTCGCCAGCACCCTGCAGCAGCTTCTTCTTCTCAGGGACACGTTCAGGCAGCTATCGCCCAAGCTCATGCCCTCGGTGTCTTCCAGGAGTCAAATGCGACAGGTGGTGTGTGCCAGGGATGGGTTCGTGGCTTGTTGTTCACACAAGGACCATAAACCTTTCGTTGATTGACACAGCAGGGCGATTCCTCCACGTTGGCGTCCTCTCACGATGCCCCGGGCTGCGGTGGAGGGCAAGTTCCGCCACCCTCGTGGAGCACGGTTTCCATCAGCCACAAAGTGATCTCTCAAATCAGCGACGACCTCCACTCTTGCCAGGCACTGATCTGCGACGTGATTGACTTTGAGCAATGCGAGGACTTCGTTGTCAGGTGATAGCTGCTCTTTTGATGTTGATCGGCACGATCGGCACCTTGACCCGGTCTATTGCAAACCCTGCTGCCTCAGACCAGAAGTGTGTGAGGAGCTGGACACCCTCAAAGAGCTGTACTACGGTTTACCCGACATCCTCACAAGGGTATATAAGGGGGGTGGCAGGGCAGCGACTAGGTCCACAAAGGGATGCGGCTCTGTCTCCCATGTTCTTCTTCGAGCTGCTGCTGCTGAACGCTGGACCCGTTGACCGCGACTCCGACCAGGCTCTAGAGAAGGAGCTGCGTCGGATCCCACCCTCCCTGGCCCGAAGCAACGCAGACCAGCTCTGGTCCGTCGTCTACCTGCCTCAAATCGGATACGTCATTCAAATATCGGGCACGCACATCTCAGGTGAAATCGATCAGATGCAGCATTGGTCCCTTATTCCACGATTGCTGCCCAAGAGGCTCTGATCGACGCTCTCTAACCACGTCTTCTGCAAGAGGAGCTGCTCGCGGAGCTCGGCGACTATGAGCCAGTCATGGAGGGGCTTGCGGACGACGGCTCTCCCTCGGTCTACTACCGCACTGAATCGACCAGCGAGCTGAGCTCCTCCATCGGCGATGTGCTGTACAAGATCCAGGACCTAGAGGTGATCTGGTAACGTGTCTGATTACCACTGTGAACATTTTGACGGCATGCCCTGCTGTACATGCCGCACAGAGCACACTCTGCACGGAACTTGTGAAACGGCTGCTGGAGCATGCTCCGCAGCTGCACGCTGCGTCAGGAGTGATCGCGGAGCTTGACTGCCTGTTAGCCTTTGCGGCCTGTGCCCGTGAGCAGCAGTACTGTCGCCCAACCCTGGTATTCGACAACGTGCTGGAGATTGAGGAAGGCCGACACCCACTGGCCGAGCTTGTGGTCGACACATTCATTCCCAACAGCACCTGCATGGGATCTGGGCAAGGGCGAGTGCTGGTTATAACAGGTAGCATTGCTCTGCTATCTCTTCACTCTTTGCTGTTGTCGATCGCTAATGACGCTCAATTGTCCAGGCCCAAACGCTTCGGGAAAGAGCTGTTATATCAAGCAAGTTGCAACCATCACTTTCCTCGCACACATTGGTAAGTAGGGAGTCCGAAGAAACGAATATGAAAAGGGACTTGAAACACGACTCATGTGTTCCTTGCTCAGGGTCCTTCGTACCAGCCAGGAGCGCCCGCATCGGAGTGGTTGATCGCATCTTCACGCGTCTCGTCAGCCAGGAGAGCGCGCGGGTGAAGCAGAGCACGTTCATGATCGATCTCACCCAGGTGCCAATGGTGACTGGAGGGTGCGCAATGGAATCCTCGGGGTCAAGCATTGCAGGACAGCCGGCCACCTCGGTCAGACCACACCTCGATTTCTTGTCTCTCTGCCTGCCAGGTTGCGAGCATGCTGATCAAGGCCACGGACCGCTCCTTGATCATCGTGGACGAGTTTGGCAAGGGTACGATCAAGGCTTTGTTGCCATGCACGATGGGACAGACAGGGAGGCTAACCCCGCCGCCGCTCTCTCTCTGATGCACGCCGCCAGGTACACTGACCTCTGACGGCGTAGGTCTGCTGTCGGGCTTCATCCAGCAGTTT
>VFSW01007452.1_pt1 | contig 15880 bp, 17 predicted proteins | sample 5358111 | NCBI WGS metagenome assembly VFSW01 (sample SAMN11554181, study PRJNA540505) | mine drainage metagenome | isolation source: sediment from site ElyBrook_90M | place: USA: Ely Copper Mine, Vershire, VT | collected 2017 | reverse complement strand
GTTTAATATATATACTATGGAAAGACACAAAAGGTTAACGAATAGACAGTTCCGGAAGTTCTGCCAGGAGTTCAAGGTACTTTCCGATGTGTATTCAAAATGCGGCACTACTACAGAAACAGACTGGAAGAAATACGAGAAAGATTACGCGGATCGCGTAAGATACGTAGGCAGAGAACTCAACATCCTGACCGGGGAGGCAATAAGTTTCATAAGCACCGAGAAGTCAAATTTCGGGAGGCCACAAAAGTTGCAACTTCAACAAAAAGTTGTTGCACTTCTGCTGAAGTCCATATTCGAAAAACACAACCGCCCGATGGCAGGACTTCTTTCGCTGTTCGGCGCCTTTCTGGGAATTGACGTGAGTTACAAAACTATAGGGAGGTTATACTCCGATGAATTAGTCCGGATGGCACTGCATAATATATTCGTTCTGACGATAAAACAGAGGTGCGGTAGAATTGTGGATGTTTCCGGAGACGGGACAGGATACACTTTGACTGTAACGAAACACTACAGGACTATGATGGACAAAGAAGGTTACAGAAAGTTTGTGTATTCCTTCAATCTGATTGACATAAAGACAAAACTTTACGTCGCATGGGGGTTCTGGTATCAGATCGGAGAAGGAGGCATTTGAAAATGCAATAAAACAGCTCACAGAGATATGCAAAGAAGCAGGGATAATAGTCGGAAGTGCAAGGTTGGACAAGTATTACAGCTATCAGTCCACCCTAAGATATTTTGATGACAAAACTGTACTTTATATACTTCCAAAATCAAACACAAAAATAAATGGTTCGCGCAGATGGCGGGGCATATTCAGACGAATGATGAAGGATCCGCTTTCGTACATTATAGAATATTACAAGAGGGAAAATTCGGAAAGCGGTTTTTCTGTTGATAAGAGGGCATTCGGATGGAAAATATGGCAAAAAAGAAATGACAGAATCGATACAGCGGTTGGCTGTACCGCAACGTTACATAATCTTTTTAGGGTGGGTTACGGCTGACTTTTGTCCCAGAGTCCGTCGCCCCGGTTCCCGCACAATATGGGAGGTATATTAAAGTTTATTTGCGATATGGTTCCGATAATAGATGCAGAACTTCAAGACTACCGCAGATATAAAGGTCCCCGAGAAGCTGATCGACCAGGTTATCGGGCAGAAGGGCGCCTCCGAGATAATAAAGAAGGCTGCGCGGCAGCGAAGGAATGTGCTCTTGGTGGGTTCACCAGGGTGTCTGATAGGCGATGAAAGAATATTTTTGGGCACCGGAGCTATAATGAAAATGGAAAACTTTGGCAGCAGACACCTTGAGCCTATAAGCAAGGGCGTAATGGTAGGGAAAGGAAACAAAGTGGCAAAAGCCACTGTTTTCCATTCTTATAAGAATCAACCAGTTTTAGAGATAATTACGGAATCAGGAAAGAGCATAAAGGGCACACTAAACCACCCACTGCTAATTGCAACGAAGAAGTATATCGGAAAGCGCAAAATCAAGCACGTAAAAACAAAGAAAGAAATTGAAGTAGATTGGTACCGCCCGTCACAAGAATGGAGAAGACTCGACCAGATAAAGCTTGGAGACAAAGTCGCCGTAGTTAGCGGTGTAAGATGCACAATTGATTACTATATAAAAACCAATTTTGCGCCTGTTAGTCACAACAAATATGGCCCCAAATTCCACGGAAAACTACCGCAGGAAGTTACACCATCTTTAGCTGCGCTATTTGGCTATATGATAGGTGACGGATGGGTTGATTCTAATAGAGCTAGGGTTGGTTTTGTTGTTGCTGACGATGAAAATGATATTCTCCCGCAATTAATCTCTTTTGTGAAAGAGAACTTTGGCATCGAACCTTATAGCTATAAGAGAGTAAGAAAGGATAGAAAAATGCCAATGCATTACGTTGAAATTTCAAATCAAGATATATATTCGAACCTGCATTTCCTGATTGAAAAACGCATCCCAGATTTAATTTTGAGATCTGGCAATGAAGTAGCTGCACCATTCCTTAAATGGCTTTTTACTGCAGATGGTACTACTTATAATCATGGCCGCGGCCGCAGAGGGATCTCTCTAAAGGCCAAAAACGTCGAACTTTTGAGGGATGTACAAATGCTTCTGTTGAGGTTTGGGATAGAGTCTAGAATCAGCACCTACGGATCCAATGCAGAAAATTCGGTATCTAACTTGCGCATAGATCGTGGACGTAACATCATCAAATTTGCTAATAAGATAGGGCTTGCATGCAAAAAGAAAAAGGACATTATAAGCCAACTAGCTGCAGATGCGCCAAAATTCGCTAGATTCAGAAAACAAAGAAGCGAAAAAGTTGTTAAAATAGTCAAAGGAAGCTTTGCCGATGTATTTGACATAGAAGTTCCTGATGGGCACAGATTCATAGCAAATGGAATCATTTCACACAATACCGGAAAGACGATGCTCGCACAGGCAATGGCAGAATTGCTTCCATCCACCGAACTGGAGGACGTGCTCGTTTACAAGAACCCCAACGACGAAAACATGCCGATAGTCAAGGCGGTTAAGACCTATCCAACTGAGGAATCAAGGACAAAGATGGGCGACGGCCAGGGCAGGCAGATAATTCAGAAGGAGAGATTGAAAAACAGAATGGGGATAAACCGCGGAGCATCCATGATAACCCCGATAATCATGATGCTCGTGATAATACTTTTTGCACTGTCGCTCAGCGGTTTCATAACCGGCTACGAGATAATAGTGCTCGCAGCTCTGATACTCGGAATATTCATATTCGGAGCCATGGCGATGTTCATAGGCGGTGTTACTAGAAGAGGCGGCGCGATGCTTCCTGGAATGAATGACTATAACGAGCCGAAACTCATAGTCGATAATACAGGCAACTCCCACGCTCCGTTTATCGACGGTACTGGTTCCAGGGCCGGATCCCTGTTCGGCGATATTCGTCACGACCCGTTGCAGAGCGGCGGGTTGGGTACCCCCGCGCACCTCAGGGTAGAGAGCGGTGCAATCCACAAGGCTAACAAGGGAGTGTTGTTCATAGATGAGGTGTCAAGGCTCGAGCCCAAGTCACAGCAGGATCTTCTCACCTCCCTGCAGGAAAAGAAGTACCCGATAACCGGCCAGAGTGAGATGAGCTCTGGCGCGCTAGTCAAGACGGAGCCCGTGCCAGCTGATTTCATACTCGTGGCGGCAGGAAACCTACAGGACATTCAGAACATGCACCCCGCGCTGAGGTCGAGGATACGCGGCTATGGATACGAGCTTTACATGGAGTCGACGATGGAGGACAACGACACGAACAGGACGTCCCTCGTTCAGTTCATAGCGCAGGAGGTCACGAAGGACGGAAAGATCCCCCACTTTGACAAGGGCGCGGTAGAAGAGATAATAGAGGAGGCAAGGAGGAGGGCAGGCAGGAAGAGGAGGCTCACTCTCATACTCAGGGATCTTGGAGGCCTCATAAGGGCGGCGGGCGATATCGCCGTAGAGAAGAAGCAGAAGGTTGTCACCAAAGAGGATGTAATTGCGGCGAAGAACCTCGCCAACTCGATAGAGCAGCAGGTCGTGTCGCAGCAGATAGAGTTCACCAAGGATTACCGTGTATTCACTACAAAAGGATTCAGCATAGGAAAGGTCAACGGCCTCGCCGTCATGGGAACATCCACCATAACGTCCGCAGGCATTGTGCTGCCGATAGTTGCGGAGGTAACCCCCGCAAGCTCCAGGTCGGAGGGCAAGTTCATACCTACAGGAAAGCTGGGCAAGATAGCCAATGAGGCGGTCAAGAACGTGAGCGCGATAATAAAGAAGCACATAGGCAGGGACATAGCCAACTACGACATGCATGTGCAGTTCCTGCAGTCATACGAAGGCGTGGAGGGCGACAGTGCGAGCATATCCGTGGCAATAAGCATAATCTCCGCAATGGAAAGCATGCCGATAGATCAATCGGTTGCTATGACGGGCTCCCTGTCAGTAAGAGGTGAGGTACTGCCTGTAGGCGGCGTCACAAGCAAGATTGAGGCGGCGATAAACGCCGGCATACGCGCCGTGATAATACCTGCGAGCAACTCTGAGGACGTCTACATCAGCAAGGAAAGGCTGAGGAAGATAAAGATAATACCTGTAAAGACGCTTGCGGACGTGATAAAGTACTCGATAAAGCAGAGCAAGAGGAGGAACCTGATAATAGCAGAGCTGAAGAAGCACGAGAAGCCCCTAGGAAGATGAGCCGATGAAGGAGAAGAAAGGCGGAGCGGTTGATGCCAAGAAGGTTCTTGAGGAATTCGGCGATGGGATGCTGAAGGAGATAGAGAACGGAAAGAGCCCGAAGTTCGTCACCACCTCAAGGTCAAGGTCAAATATACATTATGATGATAAAGAGGGGCTGCTCACATTGGGCAACAAGAGCGAGGAGCGCAGCTTTGTCAATGTGGGGCAGGCGAAGAGGTTCATGCAGACCTTTGCGATAGCTGCAAAATGCCACAAGTTCCTCGATGAGAACCTGCACACCACGATAAGGGGGCTGTTCTACCAGCTGAAGTATTCGCTCGGGGAGGACGTTGACGAAAACATATTCAACGAGCAGGCCGAGTCGAACCCGCTGATAGAGGACCTCGAGGTCTCGCTCGGGCTGAAGAGGGAGGACCTGAACCTCAACGCCAACAGGAAGGGAGTGCTCGCAGGTAACATGACGATAATCGATACCTTTGGAGGAGAGAAGCAGAGAATCGACGCATCGAAGCAGGGCAGGAGCGGATGGGCGATTCCCAGCGACGTCGACAACGAGATAGAGTTCGTCGATGTAAAGGCGAAATATGTTCTGGTGGTCGAGAAGGACGCGATCTGGCAGAGGCTTAATGAGGACGGGTTCTGGAAGAAGGAGAACATAATACTGATATCGCCGCAGGGGCAGGCGTCGCGCGGCACGCGCAGGATGATAAGGAAGCTCGCTGACAAGGGCCTTCCCATATACGTATTCAACGACTGCGACGCTTGGGGGTGGTATATTTACTGGACGATAAAGACTGGAAGCATAAACCTCGCCTACATGGGGAGCGCGATAGCCACGCCGGAGGCGAAGTTCATAGGGGTCACCATGGCGGACATAGAGCACTACGACTTCCTGAAGAAGATGGTGATGAAGGCGAGCGAAGTGGACATAAAGAGGGCGCAGGACATGCTCCAGTACTCGTGGATAAACAAGCACAAGGCCTGGGTGGAGGAGCTCAACAAGGTCATAAAGACCAAGACGAAGCTCGAGCAGGACACGCTTCAGGGGCCAAGGCTCGCTTTTGTCGGGGAGTACATAAAGGAGAAGATAAGCGCAAAGAAGTTCCTGCCCTGATTATCTCCCTATCACGGGGCTCATGCTCTGCAATCCCAGTTTCGCGAGCGTCGCCTCGGGGCTGTCATAGTAGCCCTTGACAATCTCGTTTATGCTTCTTAGGTCGCGTATCCCCTTCTCGTTCATCTTGGAGAGTATTGCGACCCTTACTCTCTCTTCTGCAAGCAGGTCCTGGGGCGGCACCCCCATCAGCTTTGAAATGTTGTCCCTATAGGTGACGCTGGGCAGTATCGGCAGCGACTCGTTCGTCTTGTAGTCAAGCTTGTAAAGGTCCGAGAGCAGCACCTGCGTCTCCAGCCCTGATATCTCCGACATCTGCACAACCTTTCGCGTGCCCTTGCCGCCTCTGGACACCTGCGCGGCTACCACGATGGCGTCTATTACGGGTATCATCTCCATCGGCACGTTCATCGGTATGTGCTGGAGCCTGTTGATAATGTCTCTCGCCGTCGACGCGTGTATCGTGCCCATGCAAATCTTGCCGATGTTCATGGCGGTTATCATGTCGTTTGCCTCCGCGCCTCTCACCTCCCCTATTATTATCATGTCGGGGCGCATCCTCAATGCGTTCTTTACAAGGTCCCGCATCGAGAGATTCTCGCTGGTCTCTAGGTTGACACAGTTTTCCTGCGTGCGCGTGTCAAGCTCATAGGTCTCCTCTATCGTGACTACCCTAGCCTCGGGCCTGAAGAACGAGAATAGCGCGTTCAGCAGCGTCGTCTTGCCCGATGCGGGCATGCCCCCAAGAAGGAGGTTGGCTGGCCTTACCCCGAAGCCGTCTACGTAGACCCAGAGCCTCGCCGCGATCTGGTAGTCGATTTCGCCCATGTTTATCAGGTCGATTATGCTGTATGCGTGCTTCTTGAAGTTCCTTATCGTTATATCGTAACCAAGAGGCGAGGAAACCACGTTCACTCGGTTGCCCGTAGGAAGGTGTACATCGATAACGTTGCCGTGCGCCGCTTCGTTGGTCGCGTAGAGCTTCAGCTTGTCGACAAAGGTCTCCAGCTGCTCCCTGTATTCGAACCTTTCATCTATTTTCTTGTACTTGTCTGCGGAGTAGTAGACAAATATGTTGTTCGTGTTGTTGACCATTATGTCCTCTATGTTCTCGTCCTGCAGGTACTTTGCCACGGGCCCGAGGTCGTTTATGTCGTCTATCATCTTCTTTAGCTCCTGCTCGGATATGCTAGGATTCACGGCCTTTGCCGCGTCGGTTACCAGCTCGCTGCGCTTTTCGGGCATTGTTACCGATACGAACTTTCCTTCAAGCAGCTTTAGCACCTGCCTCTCCACCGAATAGACGGAATCATCCATGCTCCCACCACGAACAATCTACGGCAAATTATAAAAGACGAGCGCAGTCAGCCTGCTGGGAGTATCGAATCGACCACGAACTCAGGCGTGTATGGCACCAGCGCATCGTAGGATTCCCCCACACCGAAGAAGAGCACAGGTACGCCTGTGGTGTGCGCTATCGAGACTGCGTTCCCGCCCTTTGCGTCGCAGTCCAGTTTCGTCAGCACTATCCCGTCTATGTTCATGTGCTTCGAGAACTCCTGTACCTGTCCTGCGAGGGCGTTGCCTGCCGTGCTCTCTCCTATGAATATGGTAATGTCAGGCTTAGAGATTCTCACCATCTTCGTCATCTCGTTCACCAGGTTCTTGTTGGTCTCCTGCCTTCCTGCAGTATCTATCAGCACAACCGGTATCGCATGCGCCTTCGCATACGCAATTGCATCGAACGCGACGCTCGCTGGGTCTGCTCCATAGGTGCTTTTTATCACAGGTATGCCTATCGCCTTTGCGTGGTGTTCGGTCTGCTCGATCGCGGCGGCCCTGAACGTGTCGCTCGCTGAGAAGAGGCACATTATGCCCTGCTTCTTCAGCATCATGGCGATCTTTCCCATAGTGGTCGTCTTTCCGGTCCCGTTTGGCCCGAGAAACAACACTCTCACAGGAACCTCGCCCAGCGAAATCTTCTGCCTTATCCTTTCAACTATGTCGATACCGGGCTTTGTCCTGCCGAGCATCTCAAGCAGCGATTCCCTTACGCTCTCCATCATCTGTTCCCTTATGTTCCTCGATTTGAACTTGCTATCAGACATCTTACCCTTGAGTATTCCAAGGAAATCGTCGGTCGCGTCGTACGATACGTCAGATTGCAGCAGCGCAGGCCGCAGTCCCTCCACAAACCTCTCCATATCTGCGTCGTTAAGCTTTATGCTGTCAAGAAATGCCCCCTTTATCTTGGTGCCAACCGAGAGGCTTATCTCCATGGGCTTTGGGCCGGGCTCCTGCTGCGCCCCCCTTGCGGCCGGCTTCTCGGTTCCTGTCTCCGCTTTCAGTGCTGCAATATCATCCGCAGGCTTCCCGATTTCCTTCTCTTCCTTCTTTATGAAGCCCTTCACAGCATTAGAAATCTTCTTCCTCAGTTCGTCGAACATTGGATACCTACCTTGTGCCGATCTCATCTATCTTGATCGAGATCTCACGCAGCGCGGCGGCAAGCTCGTTCCTGTTTTTTATGAGCTTGTTGAACATTTCGGTAATGCGCTCGATCTTCGATGCGAGGAACTGCTTTACCTGAATAATCGTCTTCTCGACGAGGTAACCCCCTCCAATGCTAACTACTACGTTATCGAGTTTCTTGTTCTTTGCAGCCATGTAGATGTTTGCGCCAAGGTGGACGAGCGCCTCCCTCCCGCTTATCTGATCAGAGCTCTCTACCGCCTTCTGCGCGGCGTTGAGCTCTCCCAGATAGGATACAACACGGTTTATCTCGCTCGATAGGGCGCCGTACTGGCTTTGGTAGAGCTGCTGCAGGTACCGCAGCGTATACATCTCCTCATCGGGATTTGCAGCCTGCTTGTTGCCTGCTTCCATAAAATCACGGCTCCTTCTTAACCTCAGTTATCTCTATCGCAGTGGCTCTGAGCCCGTGCTTGCTTCCAAGCCACGTGGTAGCTACCGCTGCCGCGTGTTTCGCGCTGTTCGCAATTACGTTTACGTGGAAACCCTTGTGCTCCCCCTTTATGTTTCCAGTGACCATGAAACTCTGCTGCTTCTTTGCTGCCATAATATCATCTATCTTACTGCCATTCAATCTATGCTGAGCGCATCTATAATCCTTGTGAGTTCAAAGCCGGTAGTCTCGTCCCCGACCAGAATTCCGTTCGAGTTGGTTATCGAGGCGAGGCCAATGCTGAGACCCCCTCTATTGGCGGTTGTCCTCACAGAGCTGAACCCTGTGAGCCTCTCGAGCTCTGCCTTTTCCTCGTCCGTGCCCCTGTTGTTTATTACAAGGCCGGTATTGGTCAATATGTTGTTGGCACCCACGGTTCCGAAGCCTCCAGCCGATCCCCTGACCACCTCGACACCAAGTACGTCGGCTATCTGCGCGGTGTCAGAGGTGGAATACTCTGGGTGCACTATCGCTATCTTGTCGTTCGCGAGCACGTTGTTTCCTATCGCGTTTATGTCGCTTCTTATCCTCTCCACGTTCATTCCCTCGCATTTCTTCTTTATAATGTTTACTTCCTCATCCGTCGCTATGTTGGCGATCGCGATTCCGTTCTTGTTCGCCCTGGATAGCAGTCCTATCAAGTCGGTGCCCCCTACGGATATGCCTACGCATTCCGTGTTCAGCATCTTTGCGATGAGCTTTCGCGTGCTCTCCTTCACGTTCCAGGCCAGGAATGTGACCTTGTCCGTGGTGGTGGCGAAAGCGCCTATATAATCGCTGCCCTCAATCTGCAGCTTAGCCGCGTCCATCATGGCAGCACCATCACTTCTTCGGCGTTGCCGCCTCCTTCTTCACCGCACCGGCCGCCTTGGGCGCCTCCTGCGCTGCTGCTCTCTCCGGCATGAACGGCTCGGCGAACGCCTTTCCATTCTCCATCTTCACAGTCATCTTGACTGGTGACATCTTCTTGGAAAACTGCTTTACTATAAGGGAGTTGAGCTCCATGCTTATCTTTACGTTGTCGATATCGGTCTTTGTGAAGTGCGATACGCGATCGCGCACGTATCTTGTGGCCTTGTAGGCGCGCTTGTTGCGCGGCTGCGTTACCAGATACTTCCTCAGGTTTATCGTCAACAGCATTCTTCCGGTTGCCATTATATCAATCCTCTATGCGCAGTTTTGTCTTCCTCCAGTTTCTCGCGAAGAGGTTGCTCTGGAGTCGCCTGTGCGTCCTCATCATCACAAGGAGTGGCATCCTCCTCGACTTCTTCATCTCCTTGCCGAGGCGCTTCTTCTTCAGGTTCGACTTCTTAGTCATAACATCACTCACTTGTGCTTGAAATTTATCGTTGTTTCCTTCCTGAACGTTACCTTGTCGAGTATCGAGAGCAACTGTTGCTCGCTCATCTTGCCCTGCAGCCTGTTGGTCTGCGCGAGCGATATTATGAGATTGACCACTTGCGAATAGAGCTCGGGACTCGATAACCTTATGTTCATCAGGCGTTCATAAGCCTTTGTGTCGAGCAGCTGCTTCATCACTTCCTTCCTCTGCTGCTCCATCTGCATGTTCTTCAACGCAGCGGAGACCCTCTTTTTGAGCGCCCTCTGGTTCGACTGCTCCTCCTCTTCATAAGCCATGTGATTACCCCTTACTTCTGCGACGGCTCGATCTCGATCTGCTTTGCAATTTTGTCGAGGAAGGATCTGCCCTGTGGGGTTATCATCCTGCCGCCTTTCGTGTTCTTCACGAAGTTTATCTTCTCAAGCGACTGGAACGAATCTCGAATGACGCTGCCTCCTGCCCTGACCATGTGCTTCCTGTGGACACTGTGCTCCTTCCTTGAGCCATATCTAGTCCTAAGCCTTGAGACCCCTATGGGCCCGTTCACATACACCTGGCGCAGTATCGATGCACTCCTCATGTACCAGAAGTCAGGATCGGACGGAACCCTCTCCTTGTTGGCGCCCGACTTGACGTAGTTGAGGTATCCGGGCTTTGTTATCTTGCCCTTGAGCTGCGCCGCGGCTGCCTTTACAAGCTCGGAAGCTTTTACATCGTATACGTTAGACATTCAAATACCGATAAGAGCAAAAGAAGCAGCCCTTGACTATTATATCTATCCTAAAACCATTAAAATCTTTGCTATCGCGCCATGCCCGCTCATTTGGAGTGCCCGCTTTCGGATTTAATTGCATCCTCGAGTATGTCGAGGCCCCTATCTATGTGCTCTACCGACATGGTCAATGGGGGTATTATCCTTATTGTGGATGCGCCACAAGGAAGAAGCACCAATCCGTTTTGGAAGCATCGTTGCAGGACCGCAGATCTCTCCTTGACCCCTGGCGTCTTGCTGCGTTTGTCCTTGACAAGTTCTATGGCAAGCATCATTCCCAGGCCCCTTGCATCTCCTATAACCTCATACTGGCTCTTCATCTTCTCAAGCCTCTTCATTATGCGCCTCCCCTTTTCTTTCACCATCGTCTCAAGTTTCCCCCTGTTCTTCTTTACGTACTTTATCGTCGCGTTTGCGGCTGCTATGGAGACCAGGTTGCCCCCGAATGTGCCAGCATGCGACCCTGCAGGGGTGTCGCCCAGCGAGCTCCTGGCAACCGTTATTCCCAGCGGCATGCCCCCGCCGGCTGCCTTCGCCATCGTGTAGATATCCGCGGTAACCCCAAAGTTATCCATTGCAAGGAACTTGCCTGTCCTCATGTAGCCCGATTGAACCTCGTCTGATACAAGGAGAATGTCATTTTCGCTGCAGATCCTTCTCAGTTCCTTAATGAAGCTTCTGGGCGGCACGATGTAGCCGCCTTCGCCCTGAACTGGCTCTACGAAGATTGCAGCCACCTCTCTTGGCGAGCATTCCTTCCCAAGTACATTCCTCTCAAGGTGGTCTATGCAAACCTTGCTGCATTCTTCCGGATCTGGGGGCTGGCACCTGTATGGATAAGGGTAAATAGAATGGACCACATTCGGGAAGGGCCCGAATCTTTCCCTCTGCGACGTCTTTGTTGCAGTGAGGCCCAGCGACCCCAGCGACCTCCCGTGGAATCCGCCATAGAAGCTTATCAGGTACTGCTTCTTGGTGAATATCTTTGCAAGTTTTATTGCGTCCTCGTTCGCCTCCGTCCCCGAGTTGGAGAAGAAAACCCTGCCGAAGCCTCTGGGCATCATTGTAAGCAGGTTCTCGGCGAACTGCACCGGCAATTCCGCATAGTAATCAAGGAATGCGGCATGCATCAGCTTGTCGACCTGCGCCTTTACCGCCTTCCTTATCTCCGCGTTGGCGTTGTCGCCGAAGTTGTAGACGCTTATGAAGCTCGTGAAGTCTATGAACCGGTTTCCCTCTATGTCGTATGCGAAATCGCCCGACGCATGATCTACAACAAATGGAAATTCTTCCCTTGTCGTAGTGAATATCACTTTCCTGTCGCGCTTTATCGCGCTCTCTATCCTCTTTGTTATCTTGACCATCAGATCAGCCCCTTCTTGTACCTTGAATACTCTATCAGCGCATTCAAAGAGCGTGTTGCGCTGTCAGGCGAATCGTACACCGGCACGCCAGATTCCTCCATGAGCTTGACATGCGATTGCGTGTAGCTGCTGCCGGCGCTTACTACAATTACCGGCTTTGTCTTCTTTAGGGCTAGGTTTATCACGGCGGCTGCCACCTTCTCATCGGCACCGGGCGTCTGGAATAGCACTATGGTGATTATGGCATCTACATTTGGATCTTGGCCAACAAGCTCCAGTGCCGCAGAGAACCTGTTTGAGTCTGCGTCGCCGCCTATGTCAAGAGGCAGCCTTATGTTCACAATTGGAGGCATAACTTTTCTGAGCGCCTTCTGCGTGGCTTTTGAAAGGGCGGCAAGCCCGAGCCCGCTGTGATATAGCGCATCTGTCGCGATGACGCCGTGGCCCCCACCGTTTGTTATTATAGCAATCTTCTTTCCTGTTACGGGCGGTTGGGTATCGAATATCTTTGCAAAGTAGGTGAGGTCCTCAAGAGTCTCCGCCTCTACAAAGCCGAACTGCCTGAATACTGCTTTATAGGCCTCGCTGCTTCCCGCCAGCGAAGCCGTATGAGAGTGCGCTGCACTTGCTCCAAGCGGCGTGGTGCCGCCCTTGATTATAACGACCGGCTTGAGCTTGGTCGCTTTCTTGGCGAGCTCGACGAACTCCCTGCCCCGTTTTACCCCCTCAATGTAGAACACTATCACTTTTGTGTCGTCATCATGCGCGAGGTAGTTGAGTATGTCCACTTCGTCGACCACCGCGGCGTTGCCGTACGAGATAAACTTGGAGAGACCGAACCCTTCGCTGCTTATGAGGTCCAAGGTCGAGCTCCCAACAGAGCCACTCTGCGACACGAAGCTGACTCCCCCGATTTTGGGCCTCGCTATCTTGAATGTCGGAAGGAACAGTGTGTCGTTCCTCGATCGCGTGTCCATAACGCCAAGGCAGTTGGGCCCTATTATCGGGATCTTGTACCTCTTTGCGGCAGCAACAAGCTTCTCCTGCAGTTTTTCATTCCCCACCTCGGCAAAACCACTGCTGACCACAACGATCCCCCTTACCTTAGCTTTCCCGCACTCGATGACGCTTCCGACTACTGCCTCGGCAGGCACGGATATTACTGCAAGGTCTATAGGTTTCTTTATCTCCGAGACGCTCTTGTACGCCTTGTGCCCCATTATCTTATCGTAGCCCGCGATGTTAACCGGATATAGCTCCCCCTGAAAGCCGACGTCAACGTAGTTCTGCATTATTACATTCCCAACCTTGCCCGGCTTGTCCGATGCGCCTATGACCGCCACGCTCTTTGGCTGCATTATCGGCTTCAGGTCTGCATATTTTATTTTCATTCTGTTTTCACCAAATTGTCCATCCACCTTCAACAGGTATAGTTTGCCCGGTTATGTAGTCCGAAGCATGAGATGCGAGAAGCAAGATAATCCCTCGCAAGTCATCTGGCTTGCCGAGCCTGTGTAACGGATTTAATGATTCGACGTACTTTACCGTTTTCTTGTCTTTGAGCATCTCTGCCGTGCCCTCGCTCGGGAATGTGCCAGGAGCTATGGCGTTTACATTTATACCATATTGCGCGAATTCTACTGCAAGACCCCTAGTCAAGTTTACAATGCCGCCCTTTGACGCATAGTATGCCGGCATGTTCCAACCTTTTGCCGCAACCAACCCAAGAACGCTCGCCATGTTTATTATCTTGCCGTATTTGCGCCTCGCCATGTACTTCGCGGTCTCTCTCGACATCAAGAAGTTGCTCACCAAGTTCTTCTCAATCTCCCATAAGAGTTTTTTCTTATCGAAGTTAAACGAGGGTTCATCTCCGGCTGTGCTGCCTGCCGTGCCCACGTTGTTAACGAGTACGTCTATGCGCTTATACTTGTTGAAAACCTGCTTCAAGAATTTCACAACTTGCTTCTCCTTTGTGACGTCTACCTCCATGCAGAATACGCCTATCCCGTATTTTTTCTTTAATATCGCCGCAAACTCTTCCAGCTTCTTGCCCCTGCGCGCGCAAATTGCCAAGTTTGCGCCTTTCGATGCTAGCGTGTCCGCAAATATCTGCCCGAGGCCTGCAGATGCTCCGGTTATCACGGCAACTTGCCCCTTCAAATCAAAAAGTTGATCAACGTTCATTTTACCTTTACCCTTCTATCGCCAAATCTGTCGCTGTCAAAATAATATACAGCTTTTGCTGTTATCTTGACAAACGGCCACTCGCAATTTTTGTCCTTGAAGTATGAAACATCTGTCTTTGGCCACTCTGGCAGCTTACTGAAGTATATCCTATATGCGTTCTCAATGCCTCTCATGTCCTTTACTGGTTTGGCTTTCCCCTCCATTTGCACGCCAATTTTCCCTCCCAGTGCCTTTTGGGCTGTATTGTAAATTGCAACCGCAACGCCACCGCTCTTGGATATGTTTTTCATGTGCCTCGATCTTGGACTGGACACAAAATAGACATCGAATTTTGAATCTGTAGCGAAAGCAACAGGAGATATCCATACTCCCCCGTTACCTGCACTAGCTATTGAGCAGTACATCGTGGAAGCCGCGCATTTCTTCACAAGTTCTTTGACGCCCATTAGCTCACCTCAGCATTCTCAGGTCCACGGCATCGTAAGTGCCGTCGTGCAATATTACTGGGTTGAGGTCCAGCTCCGAGAAGTTTCCATTGCCGAACATCTTTGATACTTTTACAACGAGGCCCGCAAGGGCATCCATCGACTTCTTGTCAGGCGCCACCACGCTTTTCGAGCGCAGCCCATTTATCATCCTCAGCGCCTCATGCCTGTCTATCGGGCACACGGCGAGCGCGAAATCTTTGAACGTCTCTACGTATATCCCGCCGAGTCCCACGAGCACCATCCTGCCGAACTGCGGGTCGACGTTGCCGCCAACTATTATCTCGATGCCGTTGGGTATCATCTGCTGCGCTATTATCTTGTAGGGCTTGAACCTCGCTGCCCTTTTTGACAGCATCTTGTATGCGGACCTTATCTCGTCTTCGCTTCCGAGGTCCAGGGCAACGAGCCCCAACCTTGACTTGTGCAGCGCCCTTCCAGAAAGCGCCTTCAGCACAATCTTTCCCCTTTTGTTCCAGAACGAGACTGCTGCATCTTCGCTCGGAATGTACTCGCTCCTTGCGCTCCTTATCCCATATCTGCCAAGTATGCTTCTTGCCTTGTAATAGTCAACCAAAGAGGGCATTTCCACCAACAGTTCCCCCTGCTCAGATTACGTGCGTAATGAACAGGACAGCAATCACAACTACAACTATGACGACGCCCGCAATTCCAAGCATCATATTTCTATTCTTGGCTCGCCTTATCGTCTCCTCTATCTCATCGAGCGTCTTCACCTCCGGCTTCGCGCCCGCTTCTGGAGCCATCTCCATCCCGCTTGGCATCCCCACCTGCGGTGCAGCCTCATTCGGCGTTGGCATCCCCATCTGCGGTGCGGGCGGAGGCGGTAACGGCATCGATTGGGCCTGCCCCGGCACCTGCGGCATTCCCGTCTTCGCTTGCATCAGCCCCTTTTCGGTAAGCATTATCTCTATGTTGCCGTTCCTTATGTCGTAGGCTACGTACTGCTGCTCCCCCAGCTTGTATATGTGGAACGCAAGGTCCTTCGGCCTCAGGTTCAGTGAGCTGCCCAGCTCCATGTAGGTTCTCTTTCCCGATTGGAGCTGCGTTATTATCGCAAGGTCGACCTGGTCGAACGGCAGCTTCGCCTTCTCCGCCGCATCTGCGAGCAGCTGCTTGCCCGTTTCCGTTACCGTTATGGTGCTCTGCACGGGGAAGTTCGCTGTGAAGTCGACAAGGTTCTTTAGCCTGAGCGATCCAAGAATATTTGATCCGTCGAAGAACGATGAATTTATCTTTCCGCCGAATTTCTCTACAACGAGGTCCGGCGTTATCCTGCTCAATGCAACAAGATCAAGAAGATTTACTTCATCCGTCATAAGCACCAGTCCTAGCCCTATATCGATGGGAATATTTAAATAGATACTCGCAAAACTTCCAATCAG
>VFSW01007451.1_pt1 | contig 15884 bp, 6 predicted proteins | sample 5358111 | NCBI WGS metagenome assembly VFSW01 (sample SAMN11554181, study PRJNA540505) | mine drainage metagenome | isolation source: sediment from site ElyBrook_90M | place: USA: Ely Copper Mine, Vershire, VT | collected 2017 | reverse complement strand
AGCTTGGGATGTTCGATCCTCCGGATATGGTCCCTTACACAAAGATTGACGAAAAGGAGCTCGATAGCGCTGAACATCGCGCGCAGGCACGCAAACTCGCGAATGAGTCCATGGTCCTGCTGAAGAACGACGGACTGCTTCCCCTCAAGCCGGGGATCAAAAAAATCGCCGTCGTAGGTCCGCTCGCCGACCAGACCAGGCCGCTGATCGGAAACTATGCCGGCCAACCCACGCTTATTGTCTCCATCCTCGAGGGCCTCAAGGCGGAGTTCCCGAACGCGAAGATTACCTACATTTCGGGAACCCAGTTCCTGCGCAACGATGGGGACCCGGTTCCGGATACTGCGCTGACAACTCCCGACGGCCAGCCTGGCCTGAAGGCGGAGTACAGCGAGTCAAGGGACCGGCCCGGCACCCAATCGAATCCAACGCTCGCGACCAGAACTGAGACGAATGTCAATCTCTCCAAAAGCAATTTGCCATCGGAGGTTGCCGCGAAAAAGACCATCGCCGTGCATTGGACAGGCTCGATCTCGCCCGCAGAAACCGGCGATTACCTTCTCGGGGTGCGCGGCACAGGCTTCGGAAGACTATCGATTGAGGGCAAGCAAGTTGCGACGCTGGTAGCCTACGACGACGTCGAAACAGCGACTGGTCGCGTTCACCTGGTCAAGGGGCAAAAAAACGAACTGAGCCTGCATTACGGCAGCAGGCCAAATGCGCCGCGTGCCCAACTAATCTTGGCGAAAGTGAATGATGCGCCTTCGCCCGAGGCCATTACGGCTGCAAAGAATGCCGACGTCGTAATTGCTGTTGTCGGCATCACCAGCAGGCTTGAAGGTGAAGAGATGCCGGTGACCGTCCCCGGGTTTTTAGGCGGAGACCGCACAAGCATCGATCTCCCCGAACCGGAAGAAGCACTCGTCGAAGCCGTTGCTGCGACCGGCAAGCCAATGGCCGTGGTTCTGCTGAACGGCAGCGCCCTGGCTGTCAACTGGATCAACAGGCACGCCAACGCCGTTCTCGAATCCTGGTATCCCGGCGAAGAGGGCGGATCGGCGGTGGCTGAAACGTTGAGCGGCAAAAACAATCCTGCGGGAAGGCTGCCGGTTACGTTCTACACCGACGTCAACCAGTTGCCCCACTTTGAAGATTACGGGATGGCCAACCGGACTTACCGGTACTTCAGCGGCAAGCCGCTTTATCCGTTCGGCTATGGACTAAGCTACACAAGCTTCAAGTACAGCGGCCTCAGTGTGCCCACCCAGAGTGTGGCTGTGGGACAGGCTCTCGGCGCTGATGCGACGGTGACCAACACCGGCAAAGTCGCAGGAGATGAAATCGTGCAGGTCTATCTCAAGTTCCCTCCTGTGAAGGGCGCACCGCTTATCGCTCTTCGTGGATTCCAGCGCATTCATCTTGAACCGGGTGCGAGCCAGAAGGTTCACTTCGAGCTGAAGGACCGTGACCTGGGCATGGTGACCGAGGATGGAAATCCAATCATCGCTCCAGGTGATTACACGATCAGCATCGGTGGAGGCCAGCCCGATACAGGAGCGCCAGTTGTTACCGGAAAGTTCCATATCGAAGGCCAGATCGACTTGCCGGAATAACGGTCAACGGCTGATTGCCGCTCGGGGACAAAAGGAGGATTTGTGCACAGGCGAGATTTCTGCAAACTACTTACGATTCGGCCCCCATTGTGATGTCATCGGCACATGGGCCGCGGCGGCGCGAAAGCAGGGTCTACGGTTCGGCGTGACGGTCCATCAGGCGCGCAACTGGTGGTGGTTCCAGCCCTCGCATGGTGCCGACAAGTCCGGACCATGGGCTGGCATTCCCTATGATGGCCGTCTGACGTAGGCAAAAGGGAAGGACCAGTGGTGGCAGGGGCTCGATCCCCAGCGACTCTATGGCGCTCTCCCCTTTCTTCCGCTCTCCAGCGGGAATATCTTTTGCAGCGATTATGGTTTTCGACCTCAGCGACGCTTGAGCGCGGCACTCTGCCATCCATACCTGGCCACTGCGAGACGGCGACTTCGGCCTCAGTTCGCTATGGATGGAGTTGACGTTGCCTGCACGCTCTCAAGAATCTCCTGCATATAGACAGCATCGGTGGTTGTCGCCGTTCTGGAGTGCCGGAGGGGATCCTGCGCGTCCTTCACTATGCCTTCTTCTGTGCCAGTATAGCGATCGTTCTGCGAATCACCTGAAACGTCAGCTTCGGCAGCCCCAGGTCCTTTGCCAGCTTGTGCAATACCCGCTTACGGTAGTTGACCGTGTCCAAAAATCCTCCGGTTTGATTCGGGAAGATGAAGGCATCCGGGAACGGATCAGGGAATTGTGTGCGCTACTCCACGAGGTCGGCTGAAAGGCCGTTCGGGACATGAATCACGGCAACGCTGTTTCTGGTTTTTCCTCAGGAGCGAATTTTGCCTTTGTAGACCGTCTCCGTGACGCTCATCGTGGACTCTTCGCTGTCGAAGCACTTCCACTTGAGCGCGAACAACTCGCTGGCAACGCAAAGGTCTGGGCGCCGCCATAGGTTGTTCCAAGCAACGAAAAGAGCGCTGTGTTCTAGCTGATGGACAACAGCGGGCCATTGCAAAGGGCCATCTGGTTGCAGCAAAGTTCCAGCCAACCATCCCTATAACTTGATTCCCTTTCGTCCATTCCCTGCATCGTTGAGGTGCTCTGGTTTCAGGTTGTACGTCGCTGTCATGGCACTGCATGCTCGCCACCAGTTGCCAGCTATGACTAGGCGGCCCTCGCAATAGGGCCTGCCTGATCGACGGTCTGGCTCCCTTACCAGATGCGCAGGACGACGCCGCTTTCTATCCGGAGATTGTTCTGCCGATTGCCATAGCTATTGGGCAGGCGGGTGAGGAAGTAGTCCGCCTGGACAGGGCGGATGGCGAAGTGGCGTGACAGCGTCACCTCCACACCGCCACCGAGGGCCATGGCCAGCGAACTGGCCGAGTCCGTCAGGCCTCCGCTGCTGGTCGGGAAGATGGCTCCGAAGCCGTGCGCTCCGCCGAAGGTGGCCTGGGCATAGGGCGTGATGCCCCGCTTCGCGCGATAGCTGACGCGCGGACCCGCCGTGAAGGCCACGAGAGACAGGCCGCCGTCGCTGGTGCTGGCGTGGCTCGTCCGCTCGCCGGTAAGCTCCATCGCGAGGCTGAGGAAGCGGTTAAAGGGAAACACCGCCTGGGTGCTTCCGCCGTTCATGCCGAAGCAGCCGCACTGGCTCTGCGCGAGGTTGGCGTGCATGTAGCTGTAGTCGAAGGAGAGTTCCAGCTCCGGCAGCGTCTGCGGCTTGGTGGAGTCGTGTCGATAGGGGCTGTAGTAGTAGGCTGCGGCGTTGGTTGGAGCAGGAGCTTGGGCTTGAGCGGCAGGCTGAGAACTGCTCTGCGCCAGCCCCGAGCCGGGGATTGACATCGCCAGAGCAAGCAGAGCAACCGCAGCCATGCGGGTGCGATGCCTGCGCCGGGCGGTAGCGTGTGGTGGCGGCGCGAGCGCAGCCGTGTGGTGGAACTGCTCGCGCGAAGCGGCCAGACGTGCCGGCGCGAGGAGCGGAACAAAGCGCGTGAAGGATGGAACCTGCAAAAAACTAGATCTCAGCATATCTCTCCTATTCCACTGTAAGGTTGACGCTGGTGGAATGCTGCAATGTTCCGCTGGTGGCGGTGATGGTAACCGCGTAGGTCTGCGGCGACTGGTTGAAGAAGCCTCCTCCGCCGCATCCGGCCAGGCCAGCCATAGCCCCTGCCGAGGCGGCCAGCAACACGATGATCGCAACGTATCGCGGCAGGCTGCGGCCCCTCTTCCTGAACAGACCTGCGCCGAAGAACGGCAGCAGAAGCAGTCCTAACGCGATGGGGGAGCGCGGCAGTCCGCTGCCTGGCGCTGCGGGGCGCGTCATGGCGGCAATCGGCTTAGGTGTCTGGATGGCGAGCACCACGTTGGTTGTTCCTGCGCCGGCCGGGATAGTTGACGGGGTGAAGGTGTAGGTCGAACCCGCTGGCAGGCCGCTCAAGCTGAGAGTGACCGGAGCGAGGAACGTTCCGCTGGTGGGCGTCAGCGTGAGGTTGTAGACCCCAGCGCCTCCGGGTGCGATCAGCACGGACGTGGTGCCGACAGCGCTGAAGTTGAAGTCAACCACCGACTCGCTCAGCGCCGCCGAGGTGCCACCGACAAAGTTGGCGTCTCCGCTGTAGACTGCTGTGATCGAGTGGCTGCCAACGGTCAGGCTGGAGACGGTCAAAGTCGCCACACCGTTCATCAGGCTGCCCGCGCCAAGCGGAGTCGCCGAGGCGCCGTCGAAGAAGGTGACCGCGCCTGTAGGCGTGCCAACCGAGTACGACACCATCGCCGTCAACGTGACCGCATTCTGCAGCAGCACCGTGGGCGCCGATGGCGTCAACCCTACCGCTGGCGTAGCCTTGGTCACCGTCAGCGTGCCGTCCACATAGGTCACGCCGTAGTCGCTCAGATTGCTTCCTGTTGAGGCAGGCACGATGCTGTACGTCCCCACCGGGCTGGTCGCCGTCGCCGTCGTTGATCCGGTCACAGTGAAGGTGTCCCCGTTCACCGCCCCGGTATAGCTGCCCGTGAAGGCCGGGTTCGCTGCTCCGTAGACACGGCTGGTGCTGGCCGCCGTCACCGTCAGCGTTGCCTTGCCTATGGTGAGCGGCAGCACAGTCGCGGTGCTCGCGGAGAACATGCTGTCTGCGGGCATATAGACGGCACCGATCGTATGGCCGCCTGCGGTCAGGGTGCTGAACGCGAACGACGCCATGCCGCCGGAGAGCGTGATGGGAGCGCCAGCCGCTGCGCCGTCCACGCTGAACTGCACCGTCCCAGTAGGACTGTTTGTTCCGCTCGTCGGCGCCACTGTCGCCGTCACTGTGACGCTCTGTCCGTAGGTCGCGTTGCCACCGGCTGGAAGGGTCTGCGCAAGGGTGGTCCTGGTCGGCATCACCGGCGATACGGCTGAGCCTGTCAGCGTTACGGTCTGGGTCGCGCCGCTCTGGTTCAGTTGGTTGTCGGTTAGCAGCAGTTGCCCTGTCAGCATCCCGTTCTCATAGACTGTCGGGGTGAACTGGATGCTGTAGTTGCAGGTTGCGGCCGGAGCAAGGGAGAGGCTCGCTCCGCAGTCCGCGGGAGTGCCGCTGCCCGCGACCTGCGTGTAGTCCCCAGGCAGGTTGGCGCCGCTGACGACGCCTGCGCCGGTGAGAGTGGCGTTGCCAGCATTGCCGACGACCACCGACTGAGCAGCGCTCGATGAGCCATCGTTGATGGAGGGGAAGGTGAGGCTCGGCGGAGTCGCACGCGGCACCAGCATCACATTCCCGCTGGAGATCAGCAAGTTGCCACTGCTGTCCACGACAACTGAATACATGGCCCCCAGTCCAGTGAGGATTGAAACCGGGGTTGTTCCCCCTGCAGGGATTTCATCCAGTTGATTCTTGCCCCGCTCTCCGATGTAGATGTTGCAGGCAGCGTCCAGAGCGATTCCGAGCGGAGTGCTCAAGCCTGAGGCCAGAAGCTTGTTTGATCCACCCGCTGCTGGCACAAGGGTAGCCGTGCCTGCATCCCGGTCGGAGACGTAGAGGTCGCCTGCCGGATCCAGAGCTATCGCGAAGATCGCACGGAAGCCTGAGGCTACTGTGGTCTGAACTCCGGAAGGAGCGACTTTGACCACGGTGCCCGCATACGCGTTGGCTATATAGACATTCCCGCTCGCATCTACCCGCACTGCGGATGGAAGATTCAGACCTGTTCCAACCGTGTGCAACAAAGTTCCTGCAGGAGAGAACTCGTCCACAACATTGCGATTACTGTCGCTTACATAAACATTTCCCGCGCCATCGACTGCGACGCTCGTTGCCTGGGCAAAGCCGCTTGCGAAGGTAGTCGAAGCTCCCTGGGGCGTGATCTTGTAGACCGATCCGGTAGGATCCGCAACATACTTGTTCCCTGCAGCGTCGAACGCAAGATCGACGGGATAGGCAGGTATTTTGGCCCCGGTGAAGGTCACTGGAACTGGAGACGCGTTGGAGAAGATCGCCAGAGGCCCTGCGCCTGTGCCACCTACGTAGACGGTCTGCAAGATCGCGCCGCTCGGGTCAGTCAGCACCACAGCTCCCATTCGAGTTCCGGGAGCGGCAGGCGTGAATGTCACATCCACTCTGCACACCGTGTCGCTGGTAACCGTGCCCGGAGCACACAGGTTCGGATTCGAGTCATTGGACTGGGCCTGGAAGTCCAGCCCCGTCGCTCCATTGGTGACCACGCTGATTGCTCCCAGCGCGGTGCTTGCGGGCAGGTGGAAGTAGAACGGCAGAGTCGCGCTCGCGCCCACATTCACGCTGGAAAACTGGCTGTTCGCCAATACGTTGATGGCGGTACTGGTGTCGGTGAGTCCTGCTGGGGGGAGATTGAGAGGGTGCGGTCCAGGCATTTGGACACCGCGGTTCGGTATGCCTGCATGCGGATCGGAAGCTGTGATGGTCTGCGCACCGGCGGTGGCCAGGGTGACGTTGAAGGTTCCCACGCCATTGGTCAGCATCGATGGCAACGGCAGAGTCGCGCCCGCGTCGGTCGAGGTGAAGGTGACGGTCCCGCTGTAGTTGGAAGCCAGGGTGCCGTCAGGATTGTGAGCCGTAATCGTCAGGGGGAAGGGAGATCCAGCAACGGCTGTAGGAGGCACAGCGATGGTGAAGCTCGCCGCTGTGACTACGGAGACGAGTGTGTTCCCCGAGCTGGCCAGAAAGGAGCCCGGAACTGCGGCATAGGTGGCGGTGATGTAGTGGTATCCAGCAACGCTGAGCTGCACGTTGGAGAGGGTCGCTACGCCGTTGACCAGAGAGATGGGCGCGCCACCGTTGAGGGAGACGGTAGTGGCCCACACACGATCCACCAGCGTAACGCTTCCGGTGGGAATGCTTGCGCCGTTGCTTGTGTCCTTCACGGTTACGGTGATGTTGGTGGTCTGGTCAATGCCAATCGGGCTCGGAGAGGCGGCAACAAGGGTGGCGGTGATGTCGCCCGGCAACACTGCGGTGCCGCTGAGGCCGATGGTCTGAGTCGCGCTGGGGCTGGAGTTCAGACTGTTGTCCGTCAGAACGACGCTGCCGCTCACTGAGCCATTGTCGGGAGAGACTGGCGCGAACTCCAGGCTGAGGTTGCAGCTTGCGCCAGCCGCCAGAGAGAAGCTGACTGTGCAGTCCGCGGGAGTGCCGCCGCCTGGTACCTGGGAAAATCCGGAAGCTATGCTCAGCCCCGGAGATACAGCCGTCAAGGCCGCATTGCCCGTGTTCTCTACCGTCACCGACTGCGCAGCGCTTGTCGCCCCGTCGTCCGCGATGCCATAGGAGAGGGTGGGAGCGTCACTCACATCCAGCTTCACCATACGCTTGTTGAATGTGTCCAGAATAAAGACATTCCCATTCCCGTCCACGGCGCTGGCGAAAGGAAAAGACAAACCACTGGCTGGAACGACGACTGGCGTGAAGGTTCCGGGCGAACTGCTGGATGGTACTTCCTTGATGATCTGGTTATTGCCGCTATTAGCGATGTATACGTTGCCGAGAGCATCCACTGAAACGCCGAGTGGGAAGCCCAAACCCGACGCCACGACGGAGGAGGTGTAGGAGCTGCCAGAAGGCGTCTCCATCAGAACCTGGTTGTGCGTAGTGTCTGAAACATACACGTTGCCGTGCGGATCGACAGCGACCGCCTCAGGTTGGCCAAGGCCGGTTGCAAGGATGCTTTGCGTATAGGAGCCGTTGACAAATGCTTCCTTCAGCAGTCGATCATTGAATGGATCGGCAATATAGACGTTGCCGCTGGCGTCCACAGCGACACCGCCGTCCGAGAGACCTGAAGCAATCGTGCTCTGCTCATACGTCCCGCCAGACAGAGTTTCCTTGTAGACATTTCCCGAAGCAGTGCTGAGATATACGTTGCCTGCTCCGTCCACCGCTACACCTGTGGCTCTAAGGCCGCTCCCGAGGGTTGTCTCGGTGTAGGATCCCGCGCCTGACGGAGTCTCAACCAGCACAGAGGGTAGATCGGGGTCGGCGATATATATCTTTCCTTTGGCATCCACAACCAGGTTGTCAGGATGCTGCAAGGCCGTGGTGAAGGTCGGAACGCTCTGAACGCCAGGGCCGAAGCCAACCTGAGGGCCGGTGCCGACGCCATGCAGAAGGACAGTGGCCAGCACGTTGCCGCCCGTGTCCGCCAGAACGACTGCGCCTGTACGGAAACCGGGAGCTGCGGGATGGAAGGTGACGTCCACCGTGCAGGTGCCGGACTGCGCAGCGGCTGTATGGCACAGGGTCGTACTGCTGTCCGGCGAGGTCGCCTGGAAGTCCAGCCCCGCCGCACCCTGGGTGAGGATGTTGATAGCACCAAAGGTCATGGAGCCGGTCACCGTAAAGCTGACCTTCTGCTGAGAGGTGGAACCAATTGCAACGCTGCCGAAATCAATCGGCCCTATTGGCTGCTGCGCAATAAAGTACGGGTCCACTGTGTCGGTAGAGGAGGCGACCTGGTTGGCAACCACTACGCTGCCTTGCGGATCGAGAGCAATCCCACCCGGACCAGAGTTGGTGTGCAACAGGGAGGAGATCGGCTGAATCAAGTAGGACACTACGCTGGATAGGCCCAAATAGTTTCCACCAACCAGGAACTCCTCTACGCCGTAGAGGTACTGGTCAGAGGTGTATACATCCCCGGCAGCATCCACGGCGAGGCCGAAAAAATCGCTGCAGTGGACGCTCGTCTGCACGATGGTCGTGTAGGTTGTTCCGTTGGCGGCCTCCTCGTACACGCCCCAGGCCCCGGTGATGTTGCTTCCGGCGTAGTAGACATTCCCGGAAGGATCGATCGTGACAGCGCCAAGGGAAACGCCGACAGGGATGGCCAGAACCACGGCACTTGGGGTGGCTACTCCTGTCGCAGTGCTGTACGCAACATTAAGTAGGCGCTTATTTCCTGTATCCGCAATGTAGAGATGGCCGCTCGTATCGACAGCAATGCCTGAAAGGCCTGACGAAAGCTTCAGCGTGCTCCCGCTGAATGAAAGGGATGCAGAGATTGTGGTGAATGCGGTTCCGTTGTGCACGCACAGGATGCGGTTGTGGATGTCATCGGCTACGAACACATTGCCCTGCCCGTCCACAGCAATGCTGCTCCCAATGCCCAGAGCGAGCCCGTCCACCTGCGCACCAGGGCTGATCAGATAGCTTGCCGTGCCGCCGGGGGTGTATTCCACCACAGAGCCGTTGCCCGTGTCGGTGGCGTAGTACATGCCTGCCGCACTGATGTACAGACCACTCGGATTGTTCATCGCAAGGCCGACGGACGTGAAGCTGCTGCCTGGCGCACCATAGAGAACCGCCGTCCCCACCTGCTGCACCCTCGATCCGAATGCCCATGCCTGCGGGGCTGCGCCGCACACCACCGCCACCAGCGCGCACAGCGCCAGCCAAAACCCCACCAAACCCCGGGTCGAGACTGCGCGAGAATGCACGCGAACGCTACGGTGCCGGGCTGTTCCGGCGCAAAAAGGCTGGGCTGAATTCATCGAAGATATCCCCATAGCTGAAAGTGATTCGAACCAGTTGCAAAGTTGTGGACGCAATTGTTCTTTCGCACGCAGATGTGCACAGGCCTGCATCTGAGGCCGTCGTGGTCAACTGGTTTGTTTGTTTGTTTGCTTGTTTAGACTCGGTACTAGTTATGGCATAGAAATATTGATCCGCTAGATGCAGAGGAGGCCGAAACCCTAACTCGTTGTAATGATTACTGAATTTTTATAATGTCACACTGGTAGTGTGTCAAGTGAAAATGTTTCAGTGTCATTTTGATCGGGCTTTCCTGCGGTGGCGAACAGCGCGGCGCGTGTGCGCGACACTGCACCGGCAGGAGAACTTCAAGCTCAACCGCGATCCGCTCTTCATCGGGAAGAGAACGAACCGGCGGAGCCTCTGCTCTTCCGGGTTCACGCCTTCGCGTATGCCTGCGAGCAGAACGCCATCGAACATCGCCGCACCAGGCCCAAACATCCATGGACCAACGGGCAGGGCGACCGCCTGAACAGGACCCTCAAGGCCGCAACTGGCAACCCGTACTACCAGACCCATCAGCAACTCAAAGAACATCTTCAGACGTTCCTCATGGCCTACAACTTCGCCAAACGTCTCAAGACCCTTCGCGGCCTTACCCCCTATCAGTTCATCTGCCAATCCTGGCAGAAAAGCCCACTCCGATTCACCATCAACCCCTTCCATCACACTGTGGGACTAAACATCTAAACCTTGCTTCCTCGAATTCATCAAAGCCTCCTAAGCTAACTCTGGCAAAAGAACCCAAACTCGGACGGCATCTCGACAGGAGCCATCTCCCCGACGTAGATCAGTTGCTAAATACGTCAGATGCTGTGAGAACGATTATATTTTGGGTCACACGCATACTTCTCTTCGGTAGAAACACATATCAATAGAAATTTAATTGTGGTGAGTTCAGGTGGCGTTTGCAACGCGCAATATCCCCGAGGCAGAGATTCAACCAGGGTGCTTTGACCCGTGCCAGAGGGAAGGCGCTCAAGCCGAGTGCTCCGCTCTGGACGGGGATCGTTGTGGGTACGGTGTGACAAGGAATCGAATCTGAACCGGCTGCTATTTAGGCCTGATGAACAACTGCATGTCACCTTCCGTCTTCGGCAACATGTCATACCGGGCAATGCGAAACTCTGCCCAATATCCCAGCCAGCGCGGGTCTTTCTGTAGCGCAATGCCGAGTTGCCGAATCATCTCCGCGCGCACCTCTGCATAGGCCGGTTCCGCGATAAGATTCACAGCATCGTTTACATCAAAGTCGTATAGCTCATCATTCGGAGAGCTGCAGTTATACGAATAGAGGAAGTGCCTGCCGTCTGGCATCCGATGCTCTAGACCGCATGCAAAGTTGACTCCGACATGCCAGCCGCCGAAGAACAAGAGCTGCCAACGCTTCTCCAAGGGACGGCCGCTCAGCGCCGGAAGCAAGGAGCTCCCATCGAACTTTGCTTCGACATGGATGCCTGCGACGTCGAGCAACGTCTGCGACAAATCAAGCAGCGACACCGAGTCTTTGACCACTTTGCCGCGCTCTCCGGCTGCGGGCTTCACCACAAAGGGAACGCGCAGCACATCAGGATGCAGAAAGACGCCTTTGTCCACCGTAGCCCGGCGGCCGTTCATCTCGCCGTGATCGCTGATAAAGGCGATGACCGAATCATCATAGAGGCTGAGGGTACGAATCTGCTCCAGGAACATCCCGATGACATGATCGACCAACTCCATTTGGAGGACATAGGCTACCCGGTAATCGAGCAATGTTTTGGGATAATAGATCCCCCAATACTTGCGGTAGATGTCGATGATTTCAGGCTCTTCAGAGCCGCGGCGGAAGTCGCGTTTACGCACCGCCTCATAAGACTCCGGCAGAGTCATGATGCTGCGCAACTCCTTTTCCCTCTCTTCAAAGCCTGCGGGAATCGCGAATGGCTGATGCGGATCGAAGATATCCAACTGTAGGTAAACGGGGTGTTTTGCGGCGACGCCTGTGCGCACAAGGTCTTCCAGAATATTGCCCGCACGCTGCGCAAGAAAGTAACTGTACTGGGCTTCCAGAGGGAAAGGACTGCCATCCTCCTGCACGATCCATCCACCGGCTGAGTTGCCGGGTGTCTTTCGATCCTGTTGGAGGAAGACGATCTCATGTGAGTACTTCTGAGGCTTGACGCCCAGACTGTGTTGATACGTGAGGAAGGCATCATCATCGAAGACCGGCGGCGACCAGCGATCCCAGGGCTGGTCGTTTTCTCCAAAGGCGTCGATGAATTTCTCCGTCCCGACGTGTGCTTTGCCGACCTGCCGCGTAACATAGCCGGCTGCGCGGAGGTATTCCGGAAAGATGGTGTCATCGGATCGAAGCCGCGTCTCCAGTCCACGAGGCGCACGCTCTCCGTTGCCCTGGATGTAGCTATACCGGCCGGTCAAATAGGACGCCCTGGACGGAGAACAGAGCGGAACAGTACAAAACGCATTCGAGAAAAACGTACCGTCCGCCATAAGGGCGCGGATGTTCGGAATCCGCACATGCTGCGCAAGGGACCGACTGGGATGATACAGATCGGGACTCACCATGTCCGCCGAGATCATGAAGATGTGAGGGCTTTTGCCGCTACGCGTCCGCTCAAATGGGCCAGTGCCGGTGCGTGGATTGGTGAAGGCAAGTTGGATGGCCGGCACTTCGCCCTGTGAGAATGCGGGGGAAGCAGCACTCCCCGCGACGGCCCCTGCTGCGATCCCCAAAAACTTTCGGCGATTCATCCCATTTTCTCCGCTCCTGAACATATCCCGAACCGTGCTCAATGTAAAGCATTACAGGATGAGCTATCGCCGACTTGTATTTTTAGGAGGCGGTCCAGTCGATGCGCGAATAATCAAGCGGGGGGCGATAGAGGATGCGAGCGAAACGGCTGGCGCCTGCTTGCCGGCCTGCAAAGCATAGAACGCGCGGGTAGCAATTTCTTTTCGTGAAAGATGAAGAGTGGTTAGCGCGGGCTGCACAATCTCGCTGAGCAGCAAGTCGTCGAAGCCGATGAGCGACAACTCCTCCGGGATCTTACGGCCCAGGCGATGCGCGGTATGGAGCAGGCCAATCGCTGTCATGTCATTTGAGCAAACAATAGCGGTCGGCCCCGGTCGCATGGCGAAGATTCGTTCGGCTGCGATCTGGCCGCCGGTGATCTGGTGATTGCCTTCGATGATCCACTCCTCGCGAATCGGAAGATGATGCGCCTCCATTGCAGCCAGAAATGCCTCACGACGCCTGACAGCGGAACTCAGCGACGAGGGCCCAGCAACAAACCCAATGCGGTCGTGCCCCAGCATTCGGAGGTGCTCGACCGCATCATCGAAGCCGCGCACATAGTCCACCGCGATGTTGCGAAAATCCTTGTCAGCTGCCAGTTGATTGAGCAGAACAACAGGCGGTTGGGACTCGCGTATCTTCTCGAGGGCCGTGCTGCTCACCTCCGAGGTAAGGATCGCGAGGCCATCGATGCCGCGCTCCAGAAGCCGCTTTACGGCGGCAAGGAGCCGTTGCTCGTCGTATCCCGTGTTGGCGAATGTAACGCCAATTCCATGCTGCGTAGCGAGGGATTCAAAGTGCTCGATCAGATCGGGAAAGAAGGGGTTGCGAATGTCGGAGACGATGAGACCATACAGATTGCTGCGTCCGGAACGTAGAGTTCTGGCATAGGTATTGGGCACGTAGTTCAATTCGGCGATAGCTTTGCGCACGCGAATTGCCGTGCTTTCGCGCACCTTGCTCGACGCATTGAGCACCCGCGACACAGTCGCTGTAGAGACGTTGGCGCGACGGGCAACAGAACTAATATCCATAGCTGGCATGTGACCACAAGACTATATTCGCCGCGGAGCAGCACCCTGATGCATGGCTCCGGAGGAATGCAGCCCCAAGTATACTTGACACGCAGTGAACCGCTGTGCGACCGCCCGTAACAAATCACTGTAATGCTTTACACTCAGGATTGCCATTGCTCCGGACGCATTCTTTCAAGGGCTAGAGCGATCGCACAGTCTCGTGGGAAACAGGGAGATCCATGCGCATCAGGCTCGCTATAGCAGCTACAGTCTTCATTTCGATAGGCTCGTCGCAGGCCCAGATCAGCACAGCGCGTCCGCAGCCCAGGATGGCAATGGTCCACGTGGCTGCAAGCGGCAGCGAGCGGGTCCACGATACCCTTTTCGGCAGCTTCCTTGAGCCCATCGGAAACTCGATCAATAACGGTATCTTGGCGGAGATACTGGTGAACCGGAGTCTTGAGGCTGGTCTGTGGAACCATACCAATCTCGAGAATCTCTTTCGCGAGCAGCCGGAGCTGATCGACTCCACCAATGACACCGGAATACCGTTGCCGTGGCAATCGCTGAACACCACGGCCGGCAACCGCTTTGAGCTCCATGTAGGCGATGCCGCGAATAGCTGGCAGTCGCTTGAGATTCTGGGACAGCCGGATGAGCTGACAGGCATCATGCAAAAGGTCTATCTGCCGGTTCAACGGGAGCTGACCTACAACGTTTCTCTCTATGCCAGACATGTGAGTGGGCCTGCGGGATTGACGGTATCCTTTCGCAACCGCAGTACGGGCAAGGTGCTTGCAATATCCCGGCTCGAAGCCACGGCGCCTGAGTGGACGAAGTATCGCACCACCCTGCGGCTGGCAGCGGACCAGGTACGAAGGCTTGAGGCGGTGAACTTTGCCGTCTACGTAGAAGGTGCAGAGAACGTGGACGTGGACCAATTCTCACTGATGCCGGCGGATGCGGTCGGCACCTTGGATCCCGATGCGGTCGCAATGGCCAAGGCCATGCACATTACCGAGTTGCGATTCGGCGGCAACTTCAGCTCCTACTACCATTGGCGCGATGGCATCGGCCCTGAGGATAAGCGGCGGACCATGGAAAACATCGCCTGGGGCATTCCGGAGTACAACAACTTTGGGACGGATGAGTTTCTTCAGCTTTGTAATCTTCTCGGCGTGATCCCGCAGTTCGACCTGAACATGGGCAGCGGCACACCGGAAGAGGCTGCCGACTGGGTGCGCTACATCCGCACACATTACAAAGGACGCGTGCTGTACGAGATCGGCAACGAGCTATACGGCAGGTGGCAGGTGGGCTATCCAACCATCAACGAGATTGCTGCACGAACACTGGCCTTCAGTAAGGCGGTTAAATCCGTAGACCCGCAGGCGGAGATCATTGCAACCGGACTGGGTCCCATGACGGACGGAAAGTGGAACGCTGCGCAGTTGACCAATCCGCCGGGCACGTTCAACAACCTCTCGCTGCATTTCATCCTCGGCACCAATCGTCCAGCGCTGGCGGGAGCTTCGCCGGACTTCATGGCCGCCGCAGCCTATGCATTGCCTTATGCAGTGGGGCCTTACTTCGATAAAGTCCAGGCCCAGGTGGATGAGCACCCCGATCTGCGCGGCAAGGTGCATTTCGCCATCACAGAGTGGCTCTTCAACAGTAAGGGGTACGGGGAACGAAACTTCACAAACGAGAGCCCAAGCTGGATGAACGAGGGCGGCGCGGTGTTGGCCGCAGGCTTTCTGAATACGATGCTGCGCCACTCCGCCCAGGTGAACATAGCTGACATGACCGGCCTGATGGAGTTTGCCGGCATATGGAAGCGCCGGGAGCAGGTGTACGCCGTGCCTGCGTTCTATGCCTTCCAGATGTACACGAGCGTCAAAGGCAATACGCTGTTGCCGGTGTCCACTGACTCCGGCAGCTACAACGTCTCGGGCGGGGTCAGACCGCTGGACCAGGTGAAAGATATTCCTTACATCGACGTAGTGGCTACACGCAGCACCGATGGCAAGACGCTAACACTGCTGTGCGTCAACCGGAGCCTGAGTGAGGATATCTCCACTCAATTCGATCTTGGCGCTTTGCGCACGGCCGGGACTGCACGGGTACAGCAGATTAAAGCAGCGAGCCGGTATGAACGTAACGATGAAGTGGAGCCACTGCACATCGTACCGCTGGAAAGCACGGTCAAAGCTCAAGGTCCGGGCGCTATGTCGATGACGCTGCCGCACGAGAGCGTGACTGTGATTCACGTTCCTGTTGAATAACAGGACGGAACATCAAATGCTCTAACGCCGGCCGGTCCAAGTCTCACTTTGCCACCCATACTGCGGGTGCCCCACGTCTCGCTTCTCAGACGTGGGATTTGATGGTGGCATGATCTCTCTCACAACCAAAACAAGTGCTGGAGCGGGCCAGGAT
>VFSW01007450.1_pt1 | contig 15884 bp, 10 predicted proteins | sample 5358111 | NCBI WGS metagenome assembly VFSW01 (sample SAMN11554181, study PRJNA540505) | mine drainage metagenome | isolation source: sediment from site ElyBrook_90M | place: USA: Ely Copper Mine, Vershire, VT | collected 2017 | reverse complement strand
CCCCGCCCCCCCGCGCTCCACTCCCCCACCCCCCCCCCCCCCCCCCGGCCCCCGGGCCCCCCCGCCACCTGCTCTACGGTCGAAGGACGGAATGGCGGCCGTCGCAACGCGGCGGCTTTGCTCTCTCTCGAGCTCCAAGCCGAGAGATATCGCTGCAGCGTGCGTCGTCAGTCGAGGGGCGTTGAGCTCGCTGTTCCGCCGGCCATCTGAGCTCGTGCGGTGAGGCGCTCCGCCTTCTTCTCCGGAACGACAACGCTGACCGACATCTGGATGTGGGAAGCCTCCTGGCCGTCGACCGCGGCTGCGAGGTCGTCAAGGAGCTTGAAAACCGCCGTTCGCCGGCCGGCGTCCTCGAGGTTCGTGTTCAGGGAGACCTTCAGCTGCACGTCGGGCGATGAGCCATACCCACCCGACTCGGGCCCTGGTCCAGGTCCAGGTCCGGGCTCGGGACCTCGTTCTGGTCCGGGCCCCGGCTCGGGCTTCTTGTCGGCTCGCCGAGCCAGCCGGAGCGACGCCGATCCGACGCCGATCTCGCCCGCCTTGGTGACGACCCGTTCTGCCCCATCGTCGCCCACCAGCCGAAGCGAGCCGTCGACTACTGCCTCGAAGATGGCGCGCTGGAGGTCCGCATCGCCGCCGGAGAGGAGCGGCATCCGCGGCGCGCTCCAGAAGAGATCTCGGACCTCGTCCAAGGGCCGCGAGTAGTCGGCGTCCACCAGGTTGTGCAGGAGTGCCTTGGCGGTGAACTCGCCGATGCCGACTGCCTTGCCGAGATCCTTGAGCTTCGCCCAGACGATGCTGCCATCGAGGGCCGACTGGTTGTCCTGCTCGAATCGGAACTCCTTGTCGGCCCGCCCTTCCCCGCCGTCGCCACGGCCGAGATAGACGATGTGCTGGTACGCGCGTCTGACGGCGTCGTCCATGACCTTGCGGGCGGCTGACCGCTTCTCGGCCGCCTCCGCTTTCATGTCGTCATCGGCCTTGACCGCGGCATTGTCCACGACGCGGGTCCAGGCGACGTAGTCGGTCACGGCCGCCCGGGCGTTGCGACGCCGCTGCGTGTTCACAACCGCGAACACGGCAGAGGAGGCCCACTGGACCGGCAGCTTCTCCTCGCCCACGCCCATCGCCGCGCGGATCGCGCCGCGTGTTTCGCGGTCGATGCCGTTGAGGAAGCTGAACCGCCGGGGATCGAGGACGACGAGGCGGGTATTCCGGGCATCGTCAATGCTCGCTGTCTCCAGGAGCGTGCGGAGCGGCCTCGGGTCGTCCTCCTCCGACTTGGCCTCCACGACGAGTTTCGTTTTGAACGGTCCAGTCGTCGTAAGCCGGTCCACGACCCGCACGAACTCTTCGTCGCGTTCGCCATCGGAGACACCGGACCGGGCGGCCCTGAACAGCATGTTGAGGGTCTGGCGCGTCGACAAGAACAAGCGTGCGGGCTGACCGCCGCGACCTTCAATCCGCTCAAGCGCCGCAAGCCCCACATCCGGATCAGACAGCTCGGCGAGGACGGAGTCAGCCTGAGAGACATCGAATGCCACGTCCGGAACGAACCCGGCGGCTTTGAGTTCGGCCTCCGTGGCACCTTGGCGCCCCTGTGTCCGGGCACCGACGATCGACAGGAGGAAGAGCGCCGTGGCCATCCGTTCGGCGGCACGTGGGTTGGCAGCGGCGAAGGGTGCCTTGGAGCGGTGGAGGTCGAGCAACCGCGCGGCGCCACGTTCACCGTCGTCGCTCACGATGTCCGTCGCCGCGAGCTGGCGGTAGTTGGCGGCGGTCTTGTCGTCGGCGATCAGGCCGGAGCCGATGATGGCCTCCCGCACCTGGGGCACGGACAGCGGGAGGTCGCCCGGCCCGACGAGCAGCGGAGCCCACTCCTTGGCACGTCCGCGCTCCGACTGCGCATAGGCGGTCGCGGCGAAGATGAGGATCGTCGACCGGACCTTCTGGAAACCCGAGACCGGAGCCCATTCCTGCTCGGCAAGATGGATCAGCGACGGATGGAACGGATAGCACCGCGCCACCTCTTCCGCGAAATCCCCACTCGCTGGACGTGGGAGGTGGGCGAAGACCCGCTCAGTCCAAGCAGCTGTCGCCGTCCGCGCAAACAGGTCACTTGCCGCTCGGATTACTTCTGCAGGAGCGGGCGTCTCGAAGAGCCGACGTCGGATGATCTCCGCAAAGTCCGTGTTGGACGTGACCGTGGTCTTCCTGCCGTTCCGAACCAGAAGAGCCTCGATCTCCTGTCGGCGAGCCAACCCCGGCGGGTCGAGGACGATCGAGTCGTCTTCGGACCGGATCATCACGACCACCATGGCGACGTGCGAGACGTCATTCACCGTGTCGGTCAATGCCCGCAGGAACGCGAGGTCTTGGTTGGCGAGGTCGGCATGCTCTGCGAGCGAGAGCTGGCGGACGTAGTCGAGGATCTCGTCGACTAGGATCAGGACCGGCCGGTCGATCGCCCCAATCGCCTCGGCGATCTTGGACTTGTCGGCGAAGTGCGGCTGATAGCGCTTGTAGAGCGAGTGGTCACCACCGAACAACCGCCAAAGGAAGCGTTCGTGTAGCGAGACGGCCGGGCCATCATTCGCCGGGTCGCTGCGGCCCGCGGTCATGTTGTCGCACGACAAGACGACCACCTGCGGGCTCGCGAGGTCCCCTGGCAGCGACCCACCGATGATCTTCGCCGCGGTGGCCCAAGCTTCCCGGCCAATGTCGGTGGCCCGGAACTCGACGGGGTGAGCTGCCAGATGCCACAGGCCGATCATCGCGTGGGACTTGCCGCCGCCCATCGCCTGATCGAGCCGCCAGAGGGCCGGAGCCGCCGTGTACCGCGGTCCGCCACCGAGCCGGACGGCGACCCGTGCGATGAACTCGACGAGGTTCGGACTCGGGTGGGTGATCTCGCCGTAGTACGTGGCATCCGTGTACGGCGGCCGCTCCCCAGCCGCCCCGTACACCGCGTTGAAGAGGGACATCTGCACGTCGTCGATGACGCCGGAGCCGGCGACGATCTCGCGCCGGAGGCGCATCGCGTCCCACCAGGGCGTCACCGCAGCGCTCATCGTTCGCTTCCTCCAGCGTCTGGTTCGAAGAGCCGCATCTGGTCGTCCGCCTGCTTCTGCTTCGCGGCTCTCGTCGAGTGCTCCTTGACGACGCCTAAGGTGGCAGATGCCACGGTGCGTCGCCCACGCACGATGCCATTCCAAGCCTGAACGTCCGGGTCGGCTTCGGGCAGCCGTGCCGAGAGGAACCCGATTGCCGCCCAGAGGTGTGGGTCCTCGCTGTCTCGTCCGCTGGCGGCAAGGATCTCGGCCACTGCGTTCAGCCCATCGGGCCATACTCGTGCCATCGCCAGTGCGACGTCGACGACCGACGACGTGTCGTCGACAGGTCCTCTTGCCTCCCGTCCGAACGCCAGTCGAACCCCCTTGCCACCATCGCTTTCGCGCAGGATGTCGTTGATCTCTTGCAGCGCGATGTCCGAGACCATCGCCTGCCAGCGCGCCTCCGACCTGGGAGCAAGGCCCCGGCCGTACAGGCGGACCCAGAAGAGCGCGAACCGGGTGCGCGAGTCAAATGTCTCGAGGGGCAGATCCTCGATCTTGATCGCCGCGGCCTCCTCCACAGCCCGCCGCGCGAGCACAAGGTACCGGGTGGTGTCGATCGGCTCGCCGAGCTGGTTGAGCACGGCGGAGTAACGGCCGACGACCTCCATCGCCGGTCCTGCGGATGCCATTAGTTGATCCGTCAGCGCGAGGTTGGCTCTCTCCCACTCGGGCACGCGGGCCCGAACCTCGAGGCGAACTTCGTCGTCAACCTCGTCGACCCGGCCAGCCGCGCGATTCGTGGGCGCCGGTCGACACGACAGCGTCAGGGTGGTGACGATGTTTGCGGAGCCGGCCTTCCCACCCGACTCGGTCTTGGCCGGCCACGATCCGGTGAGGTACAGGCCGCCCGCCGTGATGGCCCCGAGGAGCCGGTGCCAGACCTCAGGGTCGCCGTGGCCGAAGACGATGGTCACTACGCCGTCTTCACGAACCACGCGGCGCGCCTCAGCGAAGGAGCGCGCGAGCATCTCGTCGTAGTGCTCGCGGGTTCGATGATCGCCGGTCGACGAGGCACTGTCCTTGACGATGATCTCCTCGGTCTTCTCCTGGACACCGTGAGGATCTGCTGTGATCGCGAGATCAGGGTGCGTCGTTGCCAATGCGCGTTTCAGCCAGACGTAGAACAGGTCAGAGGCATCGGAGTAGTCGATCATGTCGTCATAGGGAGGGTCGGTCACGACGGCGTCGACGCTCGCCGCCGCGAGCGGCAAGGCGACAGCGGTGCCCTGGCGGACGATCGCGGGACGGCCGGGAGCTCGCGCGACCTGGTTCCTCACCACCGCCTTCGTGTCAGTGCCGACGGATCCCCAGGAACCCGGGCCGTCGAGTGCGCTCTCAAAGTAGTCGTACGAGAAGCCGATGCTCGACTCGTTCCTGAACAGGTCCGATGTCTGGACTGTGTTGGTCGTTGCCGTCAGGTGCAGTAGGAGTCCGACACCTCGGGTGGATCGCCGAAGCCGTCTCGCAATCACGGACCCTGCGTATCCGGTCAAGGCAGCCGCGTAGTCATGGCTGACACCGGCGTCGGTGAGCTCGGGCGCTAGGTCAGCGATGATCCGACTCAATCTCGCAAACCCAAGGGTCTGCCGATCGTTACAGAGATCTCCATAAGTCCGAGCGCCGTACATCGAGGCGCGGACTGCGTGGTTGTTGCCCGGTGGGATCTCCTCGTTTGGCACGGCGGGTAGGCCGGGTGCAAACGGTGGCTCCTCGTCCAGGGCTGATGAGGCCGCCGTGGCTGCTTCCCGTTCGGCCTCCGTAGGTTCGCGAAAGACCTTCCCGACGTCGTCGTCGATGTCCGCGGCGACGAGGAGGGCGTCCTCACCGAGCCTCTCGGCCGCGAGGCGGGTGTGGACGTCCTTCGGGTGGACATGCTCGCAGAACGGGCAGACCGCGGCCTTTCCGCGCTGGGCTTTGCCGCGCTTCGTGATTGTCACCAGAGTCGGTTGCCCCGTGGGTGGCCCCTCGTGTACAACCGCCCGAAAGGTCCCCGCAGCCCGGTCGGCCTCGATTCGGTAGGCCTGGCCGGGGTCGTGCTTGATTGGCAGCGGGTGGCGCAGCACGAGCGAGCCCGTGACCGGGAAGCGTCGTCCACACTCCTGGCACGGCAGCGTCACCGCCCACAAGTAGCCCCACGGCTGCTTGCCGTTGACCTTGGGGTAGAACCTCGCCATTGACGCCTCGTACCGGCGTCCGACTTCGTCGAGTACTCGCTCTACGTCGGCGACCAAGCGATCCTCGACCAAGCCTGCTGTCCGGCCGAAGGGCAGGGGTGCCTCGTTCGACCAGTCGCGGAGCGGGTAGTCTGCAAGGAGCGTCCCGGCGAGCGTGGCAACCGGCGAGTAGTCGATCCCCCACGCCTTGACGCCGAGCCGCGCTGCTTCGAGTGGGATCATCGCTCGACCCGAGAACGGGTCGAGCATCGACGCCCCGTTGGGGTACGTCCGCTGCAGCTCGGCGACCAACTCCTTGTGAACCGCATCTCGATCGGACATGGCTTCACGAACGAGTCCCTTGAGCCGTTCCTGTTCGCCCGGGTCGTTTGGCCATGGCAAGAGGCTCGTCAGTACCGCCGCCTTTGCCTGGGCCAGCGGCCGTGCGGCAAACCAGATGAAGAGCGCCTTCTCGCTCTTGCCGCTGCCCCACCCGCTCTCGCAGGCCTCACTCACCTCCGCACACGGGAACCAGCGTTCGATCATCCTCATGTCGGCGAATCTCCCGCCCTGGCAGAGACGAGCGCACTACCTGGGACGGCGACGGTGGTCAGATCCTTCATCAGGTCCTCGAAGCGGGCCGCCGGGTCCTGGTAGACGCCGAAGAGGCGGCCGGTGCCGTCCTGGCATTGGTCGACGACGTAGAGCCAGTAGGCCTCACCGAGCTGGCGTGCGATCAGGAGCTCGTGTCCAGTCATCCTCACCCCACGCGAGCTCGCCGCGTCCCAGACCCCCTTGACCTCGATACTCCGCTGGTCACGCCCCTTGCGGGCGAGGAGGTCGTAGCCACGGGGTTCCAGGTGGACGTCAGCTACCGACCAGCCGGCCTCTCGCAGGAGGGACGCGACGAAGCGCATCGCGATCTCCTCGCTGTCGGCATCGACGGCACTCAGGGGAGCGCCCGCCGCGGTGACGGCGGCCCAGCCGAGGCGTCGCGGTTCGCCCACGTCCACGACCGCCATCCGGCGAAGCTCGGCCAAGCGATTCTCGACCGCCTTCTCGACGCGTTTGCGAGCCCCGACTCGTGCAGCCGGGTCGTCGATGTGCGAGGTGAGAGCCGATGGGAGTCGCTCGAGCTCGGCGACGGCCCCCGTCATCCATGCATCGAGGACCTCCCCGCGACGGGATCGCTCACCAGCCACGACGTCGGATGCGCATTGGTCGGCATCGAGGATCCGGCCGGGGTGCAGGGCGCTCGCTTGTCGCTCGCCTGGCTCGAGGTTCGCCAGCCACTCCCACCGCAGGCTCCGCGAACCCATGTCATCAACACGAACCAGGAACGGCCACGTGGAACGGCGCTGGCCCCCGAACTCGGCCACGTCGGCCTCGTAGGCGAACAGCGTGTAATCGGTCACGGACGTCCGGTCGACGAGGCGACCACCCTCGAACAGCGCAGGACGGACGTCCTGCGCCGCCGAGGCCACGATCCCGCGGACCGCCGGGTCGCTCGGTCCGAGCGGAAGTGCATGAGAGACGTCGGCGCCGGCCACCCGGGCGTTCTCGAGCGCCGACCCGCTGGTCGCAACGAGGGTGGGCCCGCGTCCCACGCCTGAGATCGGGGCGACGCCGTCCCGGCCGCCGGAGACGACGAAGATCCCCGGTCCCGCCGCGTGCGCCTTGACCTTCAGCAGCCCGGCGTCAGACAGCCGTTCGAGGAACGCCTCGACGATCCGCGGGTTGATCCGCTCGAGGGTCTCTTCCTGCAGTGCCGCGACCGCCTTCGCGATGTCGACCGCGCTGCGCAGGGCATCCTCCTCGGCGGCCGCACGCCGGGCGGCCGCCGCGAGCCGCTCGGAGGAGGCGGCCTTGGCCGTCGCGAGCGCCGCCGCGGCCCGCTCGGGCGAGTCGAATGTGCGCGCCAGCGTCTGCTCGAAGTCGAGGTTCACCAGCTCCGCGAGAAGGCTCAGGCTGTCGAACATCTTCCCATCGAGCTGGTTCGCGGCCACCACGAAGTTGGTCAGAAGGACCTCCAGGACCTGTCCCTCCTTCGTGCCTGTGGCGACGAGGTTGTACAGCTCGACGTCGCGCGTCTGTCCGACCCGGTGGATCCGCCCCATCCGCTGCTCGAGCCGCACAAGCGACCACGGGATATCCCAGTTGACGAGGACGTGGGCGGTCTGGAGGTCAATGCCCTCATTGCCGGCGTCAGTCGAGACGATGACCTGGAAGTCGCGCGCCGCGAACCGCTGGCGAACCGCCTCGCGCGTAGCGTCTGGGTCTCGGCCTGAGTAGCGCTCGGCGCTGTAGCCGTCGGCCCGAAACCGTGCGACCAACCACTCGGCGGTGTCGGCGAACTCCGTGAAGACGACCACCTGCATGCCGTTGCCGGGAAGGATCCCGTTGGCCGCCAGGCATTCCTCGACCATGCGCGGCCACTTCGAGACCGCCATGTCGGGCTTGTTGAGGACGACATCGAGCTGGTGGATCGCGGCCTTGAGATCTTCCTTCTCGGCGCGGGCCGAGAGCGACTGCTCGACGACCACCTTCTCGAGATCGCGCCCAGCGTCGTCCTCGAACTCCGGGTCGACCAGCATCGCGGCACGGGTCGGGCTGTCTGTCCCCATCAGGTCCCGGCGCCGCTTCAGGGTCTCGCGAAGCGCGTAGAGGCTCGACGCCGCGCGCTTGCCGTAGACCATCTTGGCAAGCGTCACGGCGGACGGCGGGAAGTACTGGTCCACGAGCGCCAGCGCCTGCTGGTAGAAGGCCTCCTCGGTGGCATTGAGGGCGACCGAGAGGTTCTGGGCGCGGCGACCCTTGAACAACCGTGTGACCCCGTCGTAGTCGAGGAGGTCCTCCTTCATCCGCCTGAGGAAATGGACCGATCCGGGCTTGAGCTGACGGCCGAGGTCGTCGCCCTCGTCGACCGAGGGGTAGACGTCAGGATCCACGAGGTGGAGGAGCCCGCGGAACAGCGTCTCCTTGCCCCGGTGTGGCGTAGCGGTCATCAACAGGACGCGCGGCGCCCCACTCATGAGGCGCCCGAGCTGGTAATAGGCCTGGGCCGAGAGTGTCATCCGGTGGGCCTCGTCGATCACGACGGCATCCCATCCCGCGCGGTCCGGCCGGATCGCCTCCTGGACCATGGCATTCACGGACGCGAGGTCGAGCGAGGTGACCCAGAAGTCGTGGTCGACGGCAAGGGCGCCTTCGCGGACCGTGTCGGCGGTGATCCGCCTGAGACCCCCGCCGAAGAACCTCGCGAAGTCGGCTCGCCACTTCTCCACGAGATGGGCCGGGCAGATCACGAGTGCCTTTCGGATGAACCCAAGCCGCTGCATCTCGCGGAGGTACATCCCGGCCATGATCGTCTTGCCCGTGCCAGGTTCGTCGGCGAGGAGGAACCGGAGCCGCGGCTGGGGCAGCATCGAGCCGTAGACCGCGTTAGTCTGATGCACGTACGGGCGGAGGGGGGTCGTCGCGAGCGTCGTCGCCTTCGACTCGAGTGTCGCGGCGCGCATCCATTCGGCCCACAAGCCGGCAAGGACGACCGTCGGCTCAGCGGCACCGTCCTCCGCGACCACGGTCACCTGTTCGGCAAGCGCTGGGGTCAGCAGGACCTTGCGATAGGCGCCCGACCCGTCGTCGACGAAGAGCTGCCAGCCCTGGGGCGTCTCGGCGGCGATCTCGACGGTGCGCAGGACTGTATCGCCAGGCAAGCGAACTCGCTGACCCGCCTCAAACGTCTTCGTGAAGCGCCCTCCTTCCCGGCGGGTGGCCGACTGCGGCGCGCATACCCTACGCTGCCGGGTCCCCAGGCAGTAGGCACACCTGCGTTCCAGACGTCGCGAAGCCACGTTCGTCCGTGAGTCGCGCGCCGCCCAAGGTTCCGGTCGCGGAAGCTCGGTTTGCGCCGGTTCAGAGCCTGCACGCTGCGCCATCGCAACGAACACGACGCGGACTTAAGGCGCCTTCGCTGCGGCGCCGCAGCACCGACCCGACGCGAGTCTCGCTCTGCCTGACAGCGTGGCCCACCGAGGGCATCCGCAGCCCTACCGCGGCGCCGCTGCGGCTTCCTCGTCCCCCTCGACGACGAGGGTGATCCGGCGGGGCGCGGGCCCGCTGCCGAAGGCCGACTTCCGGACGTAGACGTTCGCTGCGGGGGCGTCTGGGTCCGGGCTATCGAAGCGGTACGTCCCCTTCGTCTCCTTGACCTGCTCCAGTGTCACGACCACTTGCTGCATCGCCTCCTCCTCCGTCGTCGCCCCGGAACCGACATATCGGAGCGCACCGGGGCCGGGAACCCGGCGCTGGCCCATGGTGCCACTCCCGTGCGCTCGACGACTCGTGTGGCACGATGCTGGTGCGCCCGCTCGACGCTGATGCGCAGGTTCCCGGGTCACGAAAGGACGGGTCCACGTGGCGCGCGTCGATGCAAATCATCGGTGGCCAGGGAAGGGGGCTGCCGCCGCCACCGCCGGATCCGTCACTGCCCGAGCATACCGGCCGGCGTGCCAGCTCGCATGGCACAGCCTGCGCGCGGCGGCCCACACCATCACCACCTCGTGCTGAGCTGAGCGCCGGCTGCTCGCCGGTCCTCGCCCAAGGTGCCACGCCTGTGGGTCACGCCCAGCAGGGCGACACCCCGAGCAGGTAACGAAGAGCGCCGTTCGCGGCCTTGAGGGCCTATGTGAATTGAGGTCTTCCTGTTCTATATGAGATCATTTAATAAGTCTCTGTTTGCACCTATTCGTATAGGATCCAGTTAAAGGTGTGCTAGGCTGTGGTGGTGGCCGAGTGGCTGACCGTGAAGCAAGTGGCTGAGTACCTCAAGCTCAGCGAGGCGCAGGTGTACGTCCTCGTCAAGCGCGAGCAGCTGCCGGCGCACCGCCTCGGCAATCTCCTCAGGTTCGACCGCGATGAGATCGACCGACATCTCAAGTCCAGCTCGGCATCCAGGGCTGACCGTGGCTAACTCCCCGCTGACGTATGCCTACTGTGGGCTGGAGCGGGCGTACCAGGTCACCGAGGACCCATCGTTCGCACGATTGGTCGTCCCCAATGGGAACGCGATGGAACCCGTGCACCGCTGGTTCCATCTGAAGGAGGCGTTCTCGGTCGAACTTGTCCCGACTGCGATGGCCAGGTGGGGCGGGGGGGGCGGTGCCGGAGCCTTCGTCGACCCGTTCGCCGGGGTCGGCACTGGTCCCCTCGTCGCCGCCGAGGGGGCTCAGGCACGCGCGACGTTCACCGTCGCCTATGGGATCGCGGCCCATCCGTTCCTTCACTTCGTTGGGCAGACAAAGGCCCGGGCCCGACCCGCAGGCGCTGACGGTCTGGTCGAGATCGCGAGCGACGCAATACGGCTCGTAGAAGCCGGGCGAATCCAACCGGGACCGACCCCCGGGCTGTCGTCCTTCTCAAACGCTGCCTTCTTCCCACCGGCTGATCTGCGCCGCTTGCTGCAGCTCCGCTCGGCGGTCGACTTGATCGGCGGGTCCAGCGTTGCGAGGGACGTAGCCAGGCTCTGTCTGGCGGCGTCGCTCGAACCTACCAGCTTCCTCCGTCGCGACGGCCGCGCACTGCGCTATGAGCCTCGCAAGAGCCGCGCCGATCCCGTCGCCGAGTTTCTGCGCCGCGTCGAACTGGCCGCGGCTGACGTCGCCGACGTCACGAGCACGGCGCCCGTGCGGATCCTTCTTGGCGATGGTCGCCATTCAAGCGCGGTCGTCCCAGCAGGGACCAAGATCCGCGCATCCGTCTTCTCCCCGCCCTACCTGAACAACATCGACTACACGGAGATATACAAGCTCGAGGGCTGGTTCCTCGGGTTCTACGCTGACCAGACGCAGTTCCGCGAGCAGCGACTTCGCACGGTGCGGAGTCACCCGAGCGTGAGGTTTCCGGAGGTCTACGGCGCCTCTGCGAACGGCCATCGAGAGGATTTCGACCGACTGCTCTCGCCGCTACTCGGTGCGATCCCGGATGATCGTTATCGGGCGTGGCGCGGACCGCTGTTCCGCGGATACTTCGACGACATGTTCGACACGCTCAGGTCACTCCACACGATGTCCACGCCAGACTCGCTGGTCGTCTACGTCGTCGGCAACTCCCTCCACGGATCGAACGGTACGAGCCTCCTGGTCGCGGCTGACCTGATCATGGCCAGACTGGCTGAACTCGCCGGCTTCGAGGTCATCGAACTGGTCGTCGGGCGCCGGCCCACGAGGAAGCGGGTAGATGACCATCTCCTCCGCGAGAGCGTCGTGGCGCTCAGGCCCAGAACGGCGGGGTGAGTGATGCCGGTCTTTCACCTTGACCCAACTGCCAGGCTCCAGCGGTTCCTCGGCCGCGAACTCATCGCGGATCCGAACCTCGCCATCATCGAGTTTGTCAAGAACTCCTATGACGCGGGGGCAGCCGAGGTGTTCGTCGACTTCCGGCTTGACGGTGACCTCGATGACCACGAGATCGTCATCTCCGACAACGGGATCGGGATGGACGTCCGGGCCTTCGAACAGAACTGGATGCACCCTGGTTACAGCCACAAGGTCGATCCATTCGCACCAGGGGTGGCGCCCGACTCGTCGGCGGCCGAGCGCCAGCGATCGCGCGTCGCGGCCGGCGAAAAGGGCCTCGGCCGACTGGCGGCGGGACGGTTGGGCAGGCTACTGGACGTCTACACACGGCAGGCACCCGGCGACCCATGGCTTCACGTGATCTTCGACTGGGACGAGTTCGATCGCATGGACATCCCGATGCGCCGGGTGCCAGTGCGGTACGAAGTGGGTCAGGAACCCGCGGACGCCCGCTACACCGCTGGGACTGTTGTCCGGATCCGACGCCCCTACTTCAATTGGACCCACCGCGTACGGGGCCGCAAGGTAGCGGGCCGGTCCGATAGCAGGCTCGGGCGCCTGCGTCAGGACCTTGCCTTACTTATGGACCCGTTCGCGCGCAGCGGTGAGGACTTCCGCGTCTTCCTCGGGGTGGACAGACCCGAGCTCACCCAGCACGCGGGCCTGATCACACCGGAAGAGCTGTCGGTCCGCGACTACGTCTGGGAGTTCGAGATCCGACCAACCAGGACTGCTCCGATTGTCCACCGCGTTATCCGCAGGTCCCCAGCGGTGGTCAAGAAGACCGGCCATCCGGCGGAAAGCAAGCTCGACGTTCCGTCGGCTCTCGAGGCTGAGGACGGGGACGGAGCGACGGAGGCCCTGCGTGCGGGCCCAATCAGGGGGGCCTTCTACTACGCACCGCCCCAGGTGGCAGAGCGTGGTGCCGCTCTGGGTCGGCCGTCGGGCGTCTATCTGTATCGCGATCGAGTCAGGGTTGAGCCCTACGGCTCGCCCGGCGACGACTGGCTCGGTGTTCAGGCGCGGAAGGCGAGCCGCCAAGGCTATGCGGCGATTCAACCAAACCTACTCACCGGGCACGTTGAGATCAGTAGGGCCGAGAACCCAGACCTGATCGACATGTCCAACCGAAACGGCCTGGTCGAGAACGAGGCCTACGACGATCTCGTCGCACGTCTTCGAGCCGAGTTCCGGGCGTTCGACGCCCTCGTCCTCGACGAGCTCGTCCGGCCCAACTGGGAGGAGCCTGCTGCGCGCGCGCAGCTTGCCGCGCAGCGGGCACAGGCCTTCACCGTCGCGCTCGCGGCCGCGGCCGGTCATTCGATCAGGCAGCCCGTCGCCGCACTGGGGGCGGAGCTGGAGATTGTCCAGGCAGTCGCGGAGAAGGTTGAGGACGAGGCACTGAAGCGTCGCCTCGAAGGCGTCGTGACTCGGTCGCGGCTGCACCTCCGCGCGATCGATGCGTCTCTCGAGCGGCTCGCAGCCATCGAGTCCGTCGACCTGGCGAAGACGTTCGCCGAGATCGAGCTCGCGGCCGTGGTGGACAAGGCCGCGGCGCGGGCGCGGCCATACGCCGATGCGGCAGGCATCCCCATCGACGTAGCCGCGACGTCGGTCATCGTCATCAGCGAACCGCAGGCACTCGAAGAGGCGGTGTTCGAGCTGCTCCGCAACGGGCTCCGTGCCACGCAGGAGGCTGGGCGACATGATCCGGTCTCGGTGTCCGTAGGGCGAGTCGGCCGGGCCATCGAGATCCTCATCCGCGATACGGGGGCCGGGCTAGACCCGAGAGTCCGAGAGCGACTCTTCGAGGAGACGGTGTCGACGAGCGGCCAGACCGGCTTTGGGCTCATCCACATTCGCGAGCTCCTCGCGCTCGTAAACGCGCAGGTCGAACTTCGGTCCAGCGGGCCTGATGGCTCCCTATTCGCCATCGTGGTTCCGTCGGCGGCTGCCGTTCGGAAGGAGGTGTGATGGCAGCATCCGTTCTGCTGATCGATGACGAGCGTTCCTTCGCGGAGAGTGTGGCCGCTTCGTTTGAAGCGCGAGACCTGGGACTCGATGTCACAAGCTCGTGGGAGGCAGGACTGGCCCTCTACCGCGCCGGGCTCCACGAACTCGTCATAGCGGACTACAACCTCCCTGGTTCCAAGCTCGGACTCAAGCTGCTCCTCGAAGTCAAAGCGCTCCGTCCTTCGACCCGACTCGTGCTCATCTCAGGTCGCGTCACACCAACGGCCATCGATCTCATCGCCGCCGCGGGCCTCGTAGATCGGTTCATTCCGAAGACCACGGAACTTGCTCGCGAACTCATGGAGGAGGCGAGGGAAGCCGACCGTCGTGCGGAAGAAGACACCGACTGGCGGCAGGTTGCGACGGCTCACCTCGCACGCAACACAATCGATCAGGTCGCGCTCGATCGCGTGGACGCTGCGCTCCGCGTACAACTCGAGTCCTGACGGTGGACAGCCTCTACTACTTCGACGCAGACCCGCTGGTATGCACAGCGGACGCGCTGGTCACGACACCAACGGCGTACGACGCCAAGGTCGCGGGCGTTGTTCGGGCGCTGATTGAAGGGCCATCCCGGACGGCCGTCTCCGAAGTGACCCTCCTGGAGGTCCACAGCAAGATCTGCGACCACTGGCGAGCGAGCGAGCGACCCAGCCACGACGCTATGTGGGCCGGGCGGTCGATCGACCAGCTCATGGGCTGGCTTGCGGACGGCAGGCTCGAGGTCCTCCGGATGCCGCCGAAGTTGCCGGAGAAGGCGATGGTGAACGTCGAGGAGGTCACGCGAAGGACGGGGCTCCAACTCCGAGCGTGGGACGCGGCGCATCTGATGCACGCAGTCGCCTGGAGCAGGAACGAGGGTGCACGCGTGACACTGGTTAGCGCAGACAAGTCATTCGAGAGGGTCCTCGCTGCCCTGCCCGAGTTCGCTCCATTCCTCGACCTGCTCAATGTCGGAGCCTGATCCAGAACGCGATCCTCACCTCTCCGGCGACAGCCGCTGGTCTTTGGCGCCGGCCAGAGGGTGTGCCCACAGGGGGCTCCAGACCAGGAGCGATGAGCCCCTCGCGGGCGCGCCCGATACAGATTCGGTCAAGACCGCCAGGCTGGTGGCGGCCGGGGTCGGTTTTCGACCGGCGTTACGATCGAGATCGACGGGCCAATCCGCTCGGCGCTCCCGGTCAGCGAACCTGGCGTCCGGCGCGTCGCGCAGCGCTAGCAGGATATCGGCCCGCACCCGCCGATGCCGGGCCAGAACCTCACTTGGGGGACGGTCCTTCCAGCGCAGATAGACGAGGTGGTTGGCCGCCTGGGTGCCCAGCCCGCGTTCATCGGACGGTCGGCGCACCCCGCGGGCCTGCCGCGCCACGTCGGCCTTCCAAGTGCGTGATGTGCGCCAGCGCGTCCTGCACGGTCCAGGGGTCCTTGGCCTCCGGCCGGGACACGGGCAGGGAGAAGGCATCGGCGCCCAGCACCGCAAGCAGCGCATCGAGGCGCTCGAACTCCGCGATCGTGCGCGCTAGGACCTCGTCAGGGGTGTGCCGTATACGCGCAGTGTAAACCCGGATCGACCGATCACCGAGGGCTGAGAGGCTGCGCAGACACCGAATCGGGTGCCCTTCTGAACTGGGAAGATGGCTGTGAGAAAGCCCACCAACCCGGTCACAGCGGAGCACCCGACAGATGCGATCATCGCACAGCCTCGACCGCCTCGACACGGCCTTCGACGACGATCGCCTGGTGGCCGACGCGGGGCTCCTGCTGCCGGCCACCCTGGCCCAGCATCTTGGCCTCAAGCACCTCGTCGAGTCCCATCTCGATCTCGGGGCGGCACCCGGACGGGCGCACAGCGGGGACAAGCTCCTGACCCTCGTGCTTTCGGCCCTGGCGGGTGGCGACTCAATCGACGACGCGGATGCCCTGCGCGCCGGCGGCACGGGACGGGTGCTGGGGTTCACGGTGAAGGCGCCCTCGACCCTGGGCACCTTCCTGCGCAGCTTCCGCTGGGGCCACGTGCGCCAGCTCGATGCGGTGAGCCGGGCGCTGCTCGGACGGGCCTGGGCGGCGGGTGCGGGCCCGGGATCTGCGCCGCTCACGATCGATCTCGACTCGACGGTGTGCGAGACGTATGGCCTGCAGAAGCAGGGCGGGCGGGACTTCGCCTATACCGGGGTGCGCGGCTACCACCCCCTGCTCGCGGTGGCGGCCGGCACGGGCGACGTGCTCATGGCGCGCCTGCGCGGCGG
>VFSW01007449.1_pt1 | contig 15886 bp, 17 predicted proteins | sample 5358111 | NCBI WGS metagenome assembly VFSW01 (sample SAMN11554181, study PRJNA540505) | mine drainage metagenome | isolation source: sediment from site ElyBrook_90M | place: USA: Ely Copper Mine, Vershire, VT | collected 2017 | reverse complement strand
AGCCAGCCGTGACACCGCGACAACAGATGTATGGCAGACCCTTGATGGATTATCATTGCGCGAGGAAGATGGGGTCATTTATGTTTCCGGCGGCCATGTTGTTGGCGAACTCCCGTTCAGTGACGTGGCAGAACTGCACAGCGACACCACTTTTTCGCTGCACGGCAGGACTGCAGACCTGATCAATATCGCGGGGAAACGCACTTCTCTCGCCAGCCTGAACCACCACCTCAATGCAATCGATGGCGTGCTGGACGGCGTATTTTTCATGCCCGAAGAGCACGACGGGAACACGGTTAGACTGGCTGCATTTGTCGTGGCTCCCGATCTTGATACCCGCGAAATACTGGCTGCCCTGCGGCTGCGTATCGACCCTGCATTTTTGCCCAGGCCGATGCACAAAGTGGATGCATTGCCCAGAAATGCCACCGGGAAATTGCCCCGCGCCAGCCTGGCCGCCCTCCTGCAGCAATACAAGGGAGCGGCATAAATTGACCACGCTGTTGTTGCAGTTCCCCGCAAACCATCCTTGTGGCGCCGGCCACTTCCCCGGCAACCCTGTCATCCCGGGCGCACTGCTGCTGGACGAAGTGCTGGCCTGCATTTCTGCCAGCCTGGATGCCGGCGACACAGCATGGAAAGTGAGGTCCGCCAAATTTCCGGGGACGGTCAGGCCCGGCGACAAGGTGCGCATCAACTTTACCCGACCCGGTAACGGCGACATCTGCTTCGAATGCACCGTGTCCGGCAACAAGGTATTATCCGGCACTTCAAGTATTCGTCCCGTATCCGCCGTGGAATCACCATTGTGAGCCAGGAGTGGACCACCCGTCCCGAGCGCAGCAATGTTCTCGTGATCCGCTTTATCGTGTGGTTTGCACTTGCCGCGGGGCGATACGCGTCCCGCGCCCTGCTTTTCCCGATTTGCCTCTACTTCATCATCGTTTCCGCAAAGGCGCGTGCCGCCTCCCGTGATTACCTGAATCGGGCATTGCAGCGCCGCGCCACTCTGCGGGATATTTTCCGGCATTACTTTTTCTTTGCATCGACCATTCTCGACCGGATATTCCTGCTCGACGGGCGAAACGAATTGTTCGAGATTCATGTGCAAGGGAAGGAGTTGTTAAAAGAAGCCATCTCCGGTGGCCGCGGCTGCCTACTTATCGGCGCCCATATGGGCAGCTTCGAAATTTTGCATACTGTCAGCCTCGACCATGGATACGCTGAAACCAGCATGGCCATGTACCAGGAAAACGCACGCAAACTGAACACCGTCCTCGGGAGCATCAATCCCCGGCGCAACCCGTCCGTGATCTCCCTTGGAAAAATCGACTCCATGCTGAAAATTCGCGAGGCGCTTGATGACGGCGAAACTGTCGGCATGCTGGCGGATCGCGCCATATCGGGGGAAAAGATGATCCGCTGCAATTTCCTGGGTGGGACTGCTGAATTTCCCTCCGGCCCGTTTCGTCTTGCGGCGATACTCGACCGCCCTATCATCCTGATGTTTGGCCTGTATCAGGGCGGGAACCGTTATAATGTTTACTTGGAGCGCCTGACCAGGCTGCCACCGGGGCAGAATCCGGGGCGCGATGAAGAAACAGAACAATCCGTAAAACAATTCGCCAGGCGGCTGGAACATTACTGCATCTTATCCCCCTACAACTGGTTTAATTTCTATGATATCTGGAAATAATCCCGATTTGATTTTGCCAGCCCAAACCACCTTACACGCACGAATCACGCATGGCGCAATAACACCCTCTCCGGCAAGCGGCAACAAACCCGGTGCGTATCCAGGGAAAAGCAGAGGATTGGATGGTTTCCTTCCTGCTGACAGCCGGCCGCGCCCGTTTTTCTGGGTGTTTCTGGCAGTTTTTTTCGGCCTGGCGTGCCAACCGGCTTATGCAGCCGAACCGGAAAGCGATGCATGGAACCTCAATGCACTGATGCACGGACTTGCCCAGGTAAAGCACTCCAAAGCCACCTTTGTCGAACACAAATACTTGAGCATACTGAAAACCCCGCTGAAATATTCCGGAACACTCACCTACAGCGCCCCGGGACATCTTGAAAAGCTCACGCTGCTTCCCAAGCCGGAAAGCCTGGTACTGGATCAGGATATTCTGGTCGTGCAACGCGGCGAGCCGGTCCAGAAGCGCACCCTGTCCCTGCAGGACTATCCGGCGATCTGGGCATTCGTCGAAAGTTTCCGCTCCACGCTGGCGGGAGACATAGCCACCCTCGACCGCTTCTACAAGGTATCCATGGAAGGCCAGCCGAATCAATGGCTGCTCATCCTGCGGCCGATCGACCCGAAGATGAAAAACCTGGTCAGCGAAATCCGCATCACTGGCAGCCTTGCGCAAATCGGCACCATCGAGATCCGCGAACCGGGCGGTGACTATTCGGTAATGAACATCAGCAAGGATGATTCGTGAAGCGTTTCAGCCGGTCCCTGTTTAGCCGGCATGCCGCTGTTGCAGCCTGGATTTTTTTCCTGGCGCTGTGCATTTTCGTTGTCAGCAGAGTTCAGGTCGGCGCCGACCTCAGCGCATTCCTGCCGCGCACACCAACCCCGGCGCAACAGTTGCTCAGCGAACAATTGCGTGACGGCGTTTTTTCCCGGCTGATCCTGATCGGCATTGAAGGGGGCACGCCGGATGCCTTGAGTGCAGCCAGCAAACAGCTCGCGCAGCAATTGCGCAATGAAAAACAGTTCTCGCTGGTCAATAACGGCGATGAAAACAGCCTTGCCAAAGACCAGTCTTTCCTGCTTGAAAACCGCTACCTTCTGAGCTCCGCAGTCACCCCGGAACATTTCACTCCCGGCGGACTGCATGCAGAACTCGAGAACTCACTGCAATTGCTGGGTTCCCCGGCCGGATTCATGGTCAAACAACTGATTCCCCGCGACCCCAGCGGGGAACTGCTGCATCTGCTTGAAGGATTTTCCGGCCAGAGCCAGCCATCTGCGCACAACGGTGTGTGGGTATCGCATGACGGCAGGCGCGCGCTGCTGCTCGCACAAACCAGGGCGCCCGGGTTTGACATCGATGCCCAGCAAAAAACCATAGCGCTGATCCATACCCGTTTCGCAGAAATTACCCGCGCTGCGGAATTTTCCGGCTTGCGTCTGGTGATGAGCGGTCCCGGCGTGTTTTCGGTGCATGCGCGGGACCATATCAAGGACGTCGCTTTCATTTTTTCCGTCATCACTTCAATTCTTGTCAGCATCCTGCTGTTGCTGGTCTACCGTTCCTGGCGCGTGCTCGCCTTGTCGCTGCTTCCCGTGGCCAGCGGCGCACTGGCGGGAATCGCGGCAGTCAGCGTGGGTTACGGCGTGGTTTATGGGGTAACGCTGGGATTTGGCATCACGCTGATCGGTGAAGCGGTGGACTACGCGATCTTTTTCTTCACCCGCCTTGCTCCCGGAAAACCGCCAAACATGGCGCTCGACAGGATTTGGCCCACCTTGCGCCTGGGCGTAATGACCACGATCTGCGGTTTCAGCCCGATGTTCCTGGCGAATTTTCCGGGCTTCGCGCAATTGGGGCTGTTCTCGGTAGTAGGCCTGATCGTAGCCGTGCTGGTCACCCGCTGGGTACTGCCCAGCCTGGTACCAGACAATTTTTCCACCATTACGCCCGCGCGTCTTTCCGCCCGGCTGATGGATCTGATACGGCAAGCTCCGCGGATGCGCCCGGTGGTATTGGCAGCAGTACTGGTCGCGGTCCTGTCCATCGTTTTCCACCGCGGGCCGGCGTGGAGCGACAGCCTCTCCAGCCTCAGTCCGTTGCTGGAGGAGGATAAGCGACTGGACGAATCGTTGCGGCATGATATAGGCGCACCGGATGTGGGCTATATGGTGATCGTCGGCGGCAATAGCCGCGAGGATGCGCTGGTGAACAGTGAAGCGTTGGGCGCCCAACTGGATATCCTGGTCAACAGCCATGCCTTGTCCGGTTACGATACACCCGCCCGCTACCTGCCGAGCGACAAGGCGCAGCGCGCCCGACTGGCCGCATTGCCCGCAGCGGAAAAGTTGCAGGCCAACCTGAGGCAGTCACTCGCGGGCCTGCCGTTCCGCGCGAACCTGTTCGCGCCCTTCCTCAGCGATGTCGCCAACGCCCGCAAGCATCCGCTGCTTGCACCCGATGATTTGCGCGGTACCAACCTCGGACTCCAGACTGAAAGTCTACTGGTTCAGCGCGGCAACGGCTGGGCAGCCATCCTGCCGCTGCGGGGCGTGACCGATATCACGACTGTGCAGCGCGCAATCACCCGGCAGGGTGGGAACATCGTATTGCTGGACTTGCAGCGCGAAAGCAATCTGCTCTACCAGACCTACGTTGATGAAGCCATAAAATTATCCAGTTTCGGCGCCCTGGCGATCATCCTGCTGCTGCTGATCAACCTGCGCTCGGTGCGCCGCGTGGCAATGGTGTTGCTGCCATTGGCCGCCGCTGTAATCATCACCACGGCCATTGTGCTGGCCAGCGGCCAGAAGCTGCTGATCTTCCACCTGATAGGCTTGCTGCTGGCGGTTGCGGTGGGTTCCAACTATTCGCTGTTCTTTGATCGCGAAAGTTATTCCGGGCAGGATGACGACAGCAACCGGCGCACCATGCTGTCGCTGCTGGTTGCCAACATCTCCACCAGCATCGCATTCGGCATGCTGGGATTTTCCGGTGTCCCGTTGCTGGCCGCGATAGGCGAGACCGTAGCGCTGGGTGCATTCCTGAGCCTGCTGTTCTCCGCCGTCCTGATGGGGCAAAAAGCGGTCCGCTGAAACTCACCCGGCCTGGAAGCCAGTACAGAAATATCTCATGAATATAAAAGCGATAATTTCGCCGGCACGGCCGACCTTCAAACCGGGGCCTGGCCTTAAACGGAATTATTCCTGCGCAGCGACGGAGCGGAACGCAAGCACCGCATTGCTGCCGCCGAAGGCGAATGAATTGGACAATGCTGCCCGTATCGGCACATTGTTCCTTCCCTGGCCCAGGACATGATCCACTCCCGCACAATCCGCCCCGATTTCAGTCACATTGGCGGTGGGAGGGGCAGCCTGACGGTAGAGCGCGAGAGCGGTAATTAGCGCCTCCATCGCGCCGGCCGCCCCCAATGAATGGCCGTGCATGGATTTTGTGGAGCTCACCGCCAGTTTGCCGGCATGCTTGCCGAACACGGATTTTATCGATTGAATCTCGATGGCATCTCCCTCGACGGTCGATGTGCCGTGGGCATTCACATAGTCAATTTCATCGGGATGCAAACCACCGTCTTGCAGCGCCGCAACGATGGCGCGCGACTGGCCCGCGCTGTCCGGTCGTGCTATATGGGTTCGATCACAGGTATTGCCATAACCGACGATCTCGGCATAAATGCGGGCTCCGCGGGCGCGCGCATGATCCCAATTCTCTATCACCAGCGCGGCGGCACCTTCTGCCAGGGTAAGCCCGGAGCGGTTTTTGGAAAACGGGCGGGTGGCGCGATAAGCTGTCGCCTCATCCCCGTCCGACAAGACCCGCATCGCCTGCCAGGCACGTATGACGCCGTAGGACAATGGCGCCTCGGAGCCTCCCGCCAGCATCAGATTGATCCTGCCCTCGCGTATCAGCCGAAAGGCATCGCCGATCGCTATCGACGAGGAAGCGCAGGCTACCGTGCTGGTGACACACGGCCCCCCCAGCCCCAGCTGTATCGCAATGTGGGATGCGGCCGAGTTGTTCATTGCCAGCACAACCGACAGCGGGGAAACCTTCTCCTTGTTTTCGAAATAAAGTGTCTGGTAGCCGCGCTCGATGGTCAGCGAGCCGCCGGAACCGGTTCCCCAGCTCACCCCGTAATCATCCCTGCCGGCGGGTTTGGCAAGGCCGCTGTCCTGCCAGGCTGACAAGGCGGAAGCCACCGCAAAATGGCTGAACCGGTCCATGGCGTTTGCCAACGGCGGCCCCAGTGTCTCAATCGGATTGAAATGGCTGCATGCGACCAGCGGCAATGCCAGCGGCCGCGGGCTGTTGCCCAGGGTGTGATAACGGATTGCGGATTCGCCGCGCATGATGCGGGAGAAAAAATCCGCCACATCCCCTTCCCCGTATGGATTGATCAACCCCAAGCCTGTAATCGCTACACGATGTCTTTTCACAACATGCAATTTATTTTATTGCCTGGCGGCTTCGGATTTCTTTTAATTGCTGGAGCAATTCGCCGACAGTCTTGGGTGGAGGGATATCCGTGGGCACGGATATGCCGGTCTTGTCCTCGAACTCGAACAGTAGCTCGACCTGCATAAGGGAATCGATGCCCAATTCTGCCAAGGTTGCCTCGGGCACGATCTTCTCTATTTGCGCGGGACCGATCCGGTTTTTGAGAAAATTCCGTATCAACTCAAGGTCGTTTTTTTCGTTTTCGTGAGGCATGAACCAAAGCTCCTATAGTTTTTCTGAATCCGGCGTAGACAGGAAGTTTTTATTAAAAATCAAGGCATGATACTACATCATCCACAGCCCCCGTTATGACTCGCGCCGCCGCTCAATTTTCACTGGCAGCCGGTTCCGGATTGGCCAAAAATGATGGCCGGTTCAGCGACAGGGCCGCAGCCAGTGCACCCAGCACAATCCCGGCAAGCATATCAACCGCAACATGCTGCCTGGTCGCAAGAGTCGAATATGCGATGCCCGCGCACCACAACCAGTTGGATATGCGCACCACACGCGGAGCACCCACCTCCAGCAACTGCCGGCCAAGCCAGGCCGCGGAGAAGACCGCTGTCGCCACATGAAGGGAGGGACACGCATTTCCGGCTGCATCCACGCCCTTGAGCATGGAAAAACCGTAGCTGTTTGCCCAATCAATATTTGCCGGAGGTACCGCGGTAGGCCACAACAGAAAACAGGCCAAACCCGCCAGGCACAGACCCCCAACGGCCCAGCCGTAATTGATCAATTCGCGCCGGGTCGAAAACAGCGCCGGGGGCAGGGATACATACAACCACAGCGACACATACAAAAATATCGAATAAGGGTGGAACCCGACGGCGTTATCCAGTGCAGTGACCGGCATTACGGTCACCGCGAAAACAGGATGTTTCAGAAGGTAAATATAGCCGGTAAAAAAAGCCAGCATAAAAAGCGTGATGCCGGATGTTTTAAGGAAAAAATGGCTGCGCATTCTGGCCAGGATTTGAATCTGCCACGGTACTGTCTGGCCGGGGAATTGACCGGGGGATATTTTCATGATGGAAGCAACGCATTCATTAAGCGCATCAGGGCGATCTGTTGCCCGTATATAGCACATATCAGTTGAAATAATCCAGATGTCGTTACGCGGCCAGCCTATCGCAGCTGCTGTTGCTACGGGAATATCCCCCGGGTTAGAATGCCCCGCAGCCCTTCCCTTCCTTGGCAGGCTGCCAATGCACAAGTTTGACGGTCAACCCGTTCGGCCCCATGAAACGAAGTCCATTACCTCATCGCAGTTCTTTGGGAGACAGCAAAATGCACTGCAATAAAACATTCATACCGGCTGTTTGCCTGATTTTACTGATGGGCTGCGCCTCGCAACAAAAGACCGACACGACGCAAGTCCCGGCAAACGCAGCATCGGCCTCCGCTTCAGCAGCTGCAACACCAAATGGGCGATTAGTGAAATCCAAGGATGGAACAATTGAAGGGGAAATCGTCGGCAAGCCGGCGCCCAAGAGCAAATTTGCCAAATTGCAAATCGGCATGAGCCCGGAGGAAGTCGTGAAATTGATCGGAAACCCTGACGCCACAGACAGCCATATAACCGGCAAGGGGTTCATCCCGTTCCACTTCAGCGGGGATACGCAACGCCTTGAAACTTTTTACAAGCACGAGGGACAGCTGACGTTTTATAACACCAACAACTTCATCTCTCCAAACGCGCTGATTAAAATCGAGGTTAATCCGAAAGCAACCGGAATATCGAAGTAGCCACTGCGCGCGCCTCCCTGCAGGGAGGCCGCATAACACCCTGTCTTCGCGCTATTGATGCTGCCATGGATCAACCCAATTAACCAAAACATGACGGGCCTGGAACAGCAACTGCTTGAGGGAAGGCCGATGACTTTTCCTTGCCTCGTGTTCAGGCCGGATTTTTGCTGCATGACAGCGCAAAACAGGCGCAACCTCCTTACTGCAAAGTATATTTGAAATGCTTCCCGACGCACCCCCCAATCTTGCGACAAAGGCTGGACATCAGACCGCTGAAAATATTGTTCAGTTGCCGTTTTGGCGTGCCAGCCCCGTACTGCTACTCAGCACGCCTTTGCATTTGGTTTGCCTGGCGCTTGTCTTGCTGGCCCCTTCCCTGTGGCGATGGGCGCTAAGCGCCGTGATAGCGAATCACGTCCTGATCCTGGCATCGGTAATCTTGTCGCCGCGGGGCCGCCTGCTCGGGCCGAACATGACACGCCTTCCACCAGCGGCCGCACAACGCGGAGAGGTGGCACTTACCTTTGATGACGGGCCGGACCCCATGGTCACGCCCCGGGTGCTTGATCTGCTCGACCGTTACGGAGCCAAGGCCAGCTTCTTCTGCATAGGCAACAAAGTCCTGGCATACCCGGAGCTGACGCGCGAAATCATCCGGCGCGGACACAGCGTGGAAAACCATACCAACAGCCACCCCCATGCTTTTGCACTGTTCGGACCGGCGGCCATGCGGCGGGAAATCGATTCGGCCCAAACAGCGATCTGCGAGACCACCGGCATCGCTCCGTCATTTTTTCGTGCGCCCATGGGTTTCCGCAACCCGCTGCTTGCACCGGTGGTTGCGCGCACCGGAATGCACTATGTCAGCTGGACTCGGCGTGGTTATGACACCGTTGCGAAATCTGCCGAACAGGTTTTGCAACGGCTGCAGCGCGGCCTTGCGGCCGGCGACATATTGCTATTGCACGACGGTCGTTCGATCCGGACCCGCAATGTTTCGCCGCCAATTCTCGAGGTGCTGCCGCGCTTGCTTGAACATCTCAGGAAGCACAATCTGAAACCCGTTGCACTGCAAACCGCCGGCCATGTCGGTAAATTTTAATGCCCTCGTTGATGCCGCCACCCGGCCCTATGCCAGCGCCGGGCGTTATGCCCACCATTTCGTGCGCGGCAAATTGCGCCGCGATCCGGTGTTTCGCGCCATACTGAAAAATGGCTTGTTGCCCGACGAAGGCCGCCTGATAGATCTCGGCTGCGGCCTGGGCTTGTTATCGGCATTACTGGCCGAGGCACAAAAGCAGCATCAGGACGGGAACTGGGCCCCCGACTGGTCAACGCCCCCGCGAAACCTTGAATTTCACGGTATAGAATTGCAGGGCTGGAAAGTTCAAGCAGCAAGGCAGGCTTTTGGCGATAATAGCCCCATATGCCAGGGCGATATTCGGACCGCTGAATTGCCTGACTGCACGGCAGCCATCATGCTGGATGTTTTGCTGTATTTGAATAATGCGGAACAGCGCGAAATCCTGCAAAAGACAGTTCGCGCCCTGCGGCCGGGCGGAACCCTGCTGTTGCGTGAAGGAAATGCTGCCGGCGGCATGCGCCATTTCGTTACAAGCACGGCCGAACATATCTGTTGCCTGTGGCGCGGCCAGGGGTGGAAAGCCCTGCATTATCGAACCGAGGCAGAATGGATAGCACTGCTGGAGGAACTGGGATTTTCCGTTGACTCCCTGCCGATGAATCAGGGCACGCCGTTTTCCAACCTATTATTCCGCGCCACACGGATTACCTGATCATTGGGTTTGTGATGGACAGGTTCAAGCCTTGGTTGCAGTTTCAACTGCCGGAACAAACAGGACTGTTGCGGCGCCAATGTGTCATTTGCAGCCAATATCAAATTTCATTTTGTTAATATGCGCGCCGATCACCACAGGCAATTCATGGAAAGAAATCATTTGTATCCCCTTCAATTATCCGCGTTCACGCTGTCCACCCCGCTGGGGGCCGGGCTCTCCGCGACTTTCGGCGCCTTGCGTGCCGGGCGCACGGGGCTGAAGCGCTGCGACTTTCTTGATGTCGATCTGGATACCTGTATCGGGCGCATCGATGGGCTGGAACAGATGCCGGTGCATGCCGGCCTCGCCGCTTACGATTGCCGCAACAATCGCCTCGCGCAACTGGGTCTGGAACAGGATAATTTCACCGGGGCAGTTGGATTTGCACGATTGCGTTACGGCCGCGAACGCATCGGCGTGTTTCTGGGCACCAGCACCTCCGGCATACTGGACTCCGAACTCGCCTACCGGCAGCGCAACCCGGAAACTGGCGCTTTGCCAAAAAGTTTCAACTATGCGGGTTCACATAACTGCTATTCGGTGGCCGACTATGTGCAACAGGTGCTCGGCCTTGCAGGCCCGGCCATGGTCGTATCGACCGCATGCTCCTCGTCCGCAAAGGTATTTGGAACTGCCGCGCGCATGATACAGGCGGGTCTGTGCGATGCTGCCGTCGTCGGCGGTGTCGATTCATTGTGCCTGACCACCTTGTACGGGTTCAACTCGCTGGAGCTGGTATCCAGCCGCCCCTGCCGCCCGTTTGATGCGGATCGCGACGGCATTTCCATCGGCGAGGCCGCCGGCTTCGTGCTGCTGGAAAGGGCCGCGTCAAAAACCGATCCGGACAGCATCATGTTGCTGGGGGTTGGCGAAAGCAGCGACGCCTATCACATGTCCACCCCGCATCCGGAAGGGGCGGGCGCGCAACTCGCGATACAGGCGGCACTGGCCGCGGCTGGATTAACCGCCGGCGACATAGACTATATCAACCTGCATGGCACCGGAACGAAATCGAATGACGCGGCCGAGGACAAGGCGGTCTTCAATGTATTCGGCGGCAGTACCCCGTGCAGTTCCACCAAGGGTGCAACAGGCCACTTGCTGGGTGCAGCCGGCGTGAGCGAGGCGATAATCTCGGCACTGTGCATCCGGAATGGATTCATGCCCGGCGGCTTGAATACGCAACGCCTGGATTCGGCACTCAACAGCAACTACCTGCTGCACAACAGGGAGCAACCGGTGTCCCGCGTGCTTTCCAACTCGTTCGGGTTTGGCGGCAGCAATTGCAGCCTGGTGCTGGGACGGCCCGGGCAATGAGAATCTCTATTGAAGGCATCGGAGTTCTGGGACCCGGCCTGAATGGCTGGCCGGCCAGCCAGGCCATACTGGCAGGAGCCGCTCCCTGGGCTGATACGGCGGTGGTCATTCCGCCCGGCGATTTGCTTCCGCCGGCCGAGCGCCGCCGCACCGGGCCGCCTGTCAAACTGGCCCTCGCTGTCGGCTGCGAAGCCATTGCCCAATCGCAGCGAAATGCCGCCGATTTACCCGCCGTGTTCGCTTCATCCGCCGGGGATGGCGACAACATGCATTACATTTTCGATATGCTGTCAAGGAATGGCCGCGAAGTATCGCCGACGCGATTCCATAACTCGGTGCACAACGCGCCTTCCGGCTACTGGTCGATCGCAACCAAATCGATGGCACCGACCATGAGTCTGGCTTGCTTCGATGCAAGCTTTGCTGCCGGGCTGATCGAAGCCGCCACGCAAACGTTGGCAAGCGGAAATGCCGTGGTGCTGATTGCCTACGACACCCCCTACCCGCAACCGCTGCATGCGACACGCCCCATCAACGCGGCTTTGGGGGTCGCCCTGGTGCTGGCGGGTAACCAGACGAACCGCAGCCTGGCCGAACTGGAAATAAGCATAGTACGCGCGGGCACTGCCAGTACACCGATCGCCAACGCCGGACTGGAGACATTGCGACTAGGCATACCCACTGCACGCAGCCTGCCGCTGCTGACCGCCCTGGCCGCGCTGACTCTGAACACGGAGCCGGCCCCGGAGAAAATTTCCCCGGACAGGATTTATCTTGACTATATTGCCGGCAACCAGCTTGAAGTAGTGGCTCACCCATGCTGATCGGCCGGGACGAAATACAGGCACTGATCCCGCACAGCGGAAACATGTGCCTGCTGGCCGGCGTGACCGCATGGGACGCAACGCATATCAGCTGCACGGCGCACAGCCACCGCAATCCGGACAATCCACTGGCACACCACGGCAAGGTGTATGCGCTGAGCGGAATCGAGTTTGCCGCGCAGGCGATGGCAGTGCATGGCGGGCTCACCAGTCTGGCGGGAAAGCGGCCGCGGGCAGGACTGCTGGTGAGCGTGCGCGACGTGGAAGCGCGGGTGAAATATCTCAGCGAGTATGCGGACGATTTGCACATCGAAGCTGAACAGCTGATGGCCGGCGACAGCAGTGTGACGTATTCTTTTCTTATTCGGGCGGGCGCGCAGGAATTGCTGAGCGGGCGCGCGACGATCGTGCTGGATGCAGGGGAGATCATGCGATGAAACGCGCACTGGTCACAGGCGGCAGCGGCGCGATCGGTGCGGCAATATGCCGCCAGCTGGCAAAAGACGGTTGCGAGGTGATCATCCATGCCAACAGCAATCTGGCTCAGGCACAACAGATAGCCGATGAGATCAAAACAAGCGGAGGCGCGGCACATGCCGTCGCCTTCGACATCACCGACGCTGACGCGACCAAAGCCGCGCTGGAAAAAATCCTCGCCGATGGCGCGATACAAATTTTGGTGAACAACGCGGGTATCCACGACGACGCAGTGATGCCCGGCATGAAACCCGAACAATGGTCGCGCGTGATCGACGTGTCGCTGAACGGATTTTTCAACGTCACCCAACCGCTGCTGATGCCGATGATAGGCAAGCGCTGGGGGCGCATCATCAACCTCTCTTCGCTCGCGGCCGTGATGGGCAATCGCGGCCAGGTCAACTACGCCGCCGCCAAAGCCGGGCTGCATGGCGCCACCAAATCGCTGGCGCTGGAGCTCGCCAGCCGCGGCATCACCGTCAATGCCGTGGCGCCGGGCATCATCGCTTCGCCGATGACAGAAACCGCCTTCCCCAAGGAAACGATCAACAGCATGGTGCCGATGAAGCGCGCCGGCAAACCGGAGGAAGTCGCCGACCTGATCGCCTTCCTCGCCTCGGATCGCGCCGCTTACATCTCGGGCCAGATCATCTCGATCAACGGGGCGATGGCATGATTCCATCCGGGGATACAAAGTGAAGCATCCGGCTGCTTGCCAGGGTTGCGCCCGGCATGGAATGATCGAGGCCGGCGCCGGGCAGGAGACATCAGGTTGAGCGATAATGACAGCAACATCCAGTCCCCTTGCATACGAAATTGCTGCCTGGATGATGACGATATTTGCCTTGGCTGTTTTCGTTCACTGGAGGAAATCACCCGGTGGGGGACGGCAACAAGGAATGAGCGCGTTATTTTTTTGCAGAATGCCCGGCAGCGGCAGAAGGAGCTTCGCCCGGGCGGGAATAATTAATACACGGATTTTCAACGGCTGATTTTTAGCAACCTGCGTGTACTGCTGAATATCCACCTAGCAGGCTATCAACCTTCAGCGGCGCGTTGGGAACAAACACCGGGGTTTGAGTAAAAGTCGGGAGATACAACAATGGATCACAAGCAACATTGGGAACAGATATATTCCACCAAACCATCTGACGCGGTCAGCTGGTTTCAGGATCACGCCGACCAGTCGTTGCGCCTGATCCACAATACCCGGCTCGGCAGGAACGCCGCCATCATTGATGTGGGAGCGGGAGCCTCAACACTGGTGGACGATCTCCTTGCCGAAGGCTATACCGACCTGACGGTACTGGACTTGTCCCCGGCCGCACTTATGGTCGCAAAGCAGAGATTGGCAAAACATGCCGAATGTGTACGCTGGGCAGAGGGTGACGTCACGCGCATGAAGTTTCCCGTTCACCGTTTCGACATCTGGCATGACCGGGCGGTATTTCATTTCCTGACCGAACCGGCCGACCGTCATGCCTATGTTGAGCAGGTTATTCGTTCGGTTCGCCCGGGCGGGCACGTTATCGTCGCCACTTTTGCCGAGGACGGCCCCGAAAAATGCAGCGGCTTGCCCGTGGTGCGATATCAGCCCGAATCCCTGCATGCCGAATTCGGAGACGCGTTTCTGCTTGTCGGGCATGAGAAGGAAGCCCACCACACCCCTTCCGGTGCGGTTCAGCAGTTTGTGTATTGCTACTGTCGCAAGGCCGATTGCTGACACCGCCGGAATTCAAAGGGCGCGCCAAAGTTACCGTTTGTTGTGCAGAAACGCAGGCTGCGCGGGGCAGCCAATATCGGGTTTTATATTGGAGGAAAAATGCTGGCAGCACATGCCGCCCCAGACATTGGGCCCGCTGATTTCACAGCCCGCCAGCGCTATCTCACCCTGACAGGCGCCTGGGTCGCCTGGCTGTTCGATGCCCTGGATGCGGGCATATTCGGTTTCGTGATACTGGCTATAGCGCACAGTTTTTCAGTCAAGCTGGGGGATGTCGTTTCGACAGTGGCCTGGTTTCTGTTGGCCACGGGTATAGGCGGCTATTTCATTGGCAACATATCCGACAAAATAGGCCGCAAGAAAACCATACTCCTGTCGGTACTGGCTTACGGCACCGGCACGCTGCTGTGCAGCTTTGCCCACAACCTGGTTGAATTGAATGTGTGCCGTTTTATCGTGGGTATTGCGGTCGGGGGGCTTTGGCCGGCTGCCGCTTCCCTGATCTGTGAAGTATGGAAACCCGAGGGCCGGGCAAAAGCAATCGGTGTCATGCAAACGGGCTGGTCGGGTGGAAATCTGCTGGCCGCGTTTTTCGCGTGGAATTTGCTGGATCCGTCCAATCCCGAATCCTGGAGGACGCTCTTTGTTTATGCCAGCCTGCCGGCCTATGCCACTTTCCTTTTTGTCCTGTTTTTTGTCAGGGAATCGCCGGTCTGGCTGGCCAACCGCGAATTCATGAAAAACAATTCGCACAAAGGGAACCTGCTGGAAATCTTCCGCCCCCCATATCTGAAGTCAACGCTGCTGGCCCTGGCAATTTCAGTCCTCGGCATGCTGGGGTACTGGATAGTCTTCACCTTCACGCCGGCGTTTTTGCAGAGCACACTCAAAGTGCGCATTGACCAGGCACCCGTGTTCCTGGTGTGGACCGGCATAGGCGCGATATTGGGCTACCTGATTTTCGGCGTTGTTGCCGAGAAGCTCGGCCGCAGAAAAACCTTCGCCCTGTTTTTCCTCGGCATGACTATCATGGTTCCGGTGTTCACCGTTTCGGCCGGCATGATGACCTTGACCGATGGAAAGCTGGCCTTCACGCCGCAAAATATCGCGATGCTTGGCAGCCTGGCCGCGCTACTGGGTTTTTTCACCGGATATTTCAGCGGATTCGGCGCCTGGTATTCGGAACTTTTCCCGACCAGCATACGCTCCACCGCCTCCGGGTTCTGCTTTAATTTCGGGCGCGTGGGTGCCATCGCGGGGATCAAACTGGTGCCGGTGCTGATCCCTGTTATCGGCTTTGCCGCGACTATCTCCATGGCGTCAGCCGCCTATTTTCTCGCGGCCATCATGGTGTTTGCACTCAGGGAAACCAAGGGTACGCAACTGACCAGCGGGAATTGATTTTCAGCGGGGGATTCCCGATATAAGGGCATCCCGTTCCTGCGGTAATTGAATGTTGTTGTGCCGAAAAATATTTGTTCAGCCCGGCCCGGTTCCGATTGAACGACAGCCATGAAGGAATCCGAATCTCGGCATGGCGTGAAAAACCCGAGCCGCGCCGGCCACCAGTCCTATCAAGTCGGCCATCTCGCAGATACGACTTTTCTGCATTACAGTATCCCTGTAAAACCGGATCAATCAGCCTGCATCACTTCGGCCTGAAGATGATCTCTTTCATGCGCTCCAGTTTCGGCGACACCACAGGCACGGTCAGCATGGTGCTGGCGACAGCCATCAGCAGCAGCG
>VFSW01007448.1_pt1 | contig 15887 bp, 9 predicted proteins | sample 5358111 | NCBI WGS metagenome assembly VFSW01 (sample SAMN11554181, study PRJNA540505) | mine drainage metagenome | isolation source: sediment from site ElyBrook_90M | place: USA: Ely Copper Mine, Vershire, VT | collected 2017 | reverse complement strand
CTGTGACGGTAGCCTTCGCGGGCGAGTGCGAGCAAGGCGTTGGGGCCGAAGTCGACTTTGACGGTAATGCGGCGGGTGAAGTGCACCCCGAGAAATGGAAATCGCGGATCGGGGACAGGATAAATCAGGGAGCGTACCAGCGCCGCGCGCGGGGGAATCAGGGCATAATATTCGCCACGAAAAGGAACGATCAGCACGCCGGGTTCGTCGCCCGCCATGCGGCTGATGCGGTCGCTGTGGAGTCCGGCGCAGTTGATGAGCGCGGCGGCTGAAAATGCCCCGCGCGAAGTCTCGACAACGATTTCGTCGGGCATGCGCCGGATGCCGGTGGCGGCGGCGGAGGTGAGGACGGTGCCGCCGCGGGCGCCAATCAGTTCCGCGTATTTATCGCACACGGCGGCGTAATTGGTGATCCCAGTGGAGGGCACGACCAGGGCTTGGATGCCGGTGGCGTGGGGTTCGATCTCGCGCAATTCTTCGGGTCCGATGACACGCAGGCCGGCCAGTCCGTTGGCCTCGCCGCGCTTGCGTAACTCCTCGAGGCGCGGCAACTCGCCGGCGTCGGTGGCCACGATGACTTTCCCGCAGACCTCATGCGGAACGCCGTGCTCGCGGCAGAACTCGACCATGGCCGCGGCGCCGGTGACACAGAGGCGAGCCTTCAGCGAGCCGGGCTTGTAGTAGACGCCGGAGTGGATAACGCCGCTGTTGTGTCCGCTCTGGTGGCGGGCGACGCGGTCCTCTTTCTCCAGCAGAAGAAGACGTCGTCGAGGAAAGCGGCGGGTGATTTCGAGCGCGACTCCGAGTCCCACCACGCCACCGCCAACGATGATTACGTCGTAATGAGAATCGGTCATTCCGCGGAAAAGGTTTGGCAGGCTGGGTCTTCGCCTGCCCTAAATCTCTGATCCGGCTATCAGTTTACGACGAGCGTGACCTGGGTGGCTTGACCGGCATCGGCGACTGCGCCGGGAGAGGCGCCGGTCACGGTGATCTTGTAGGTGCCGGGCGGAGTTCCGGGCTGGCCGCCTCCGCCGGCGGTGCTGGCGCCCCCGCAGGAAAGAGTCAGCATCAGCAGAAACAGCATAAGAAGCGGGCCTGACACTCGGAAATTTCTTGCGGCGGTGCGGCGGCCCGCAACGCAGCCGATCACGATGCCTGGCGCCAGAAGCCACAACGCATAAAGGCTTGGCCAATAGCGGGCCGGCAAGCGCGAATCCGCGGTAGTTGCGGCCGTGGTGGAGATCGTCATCACCACATTCGCCGCGGAGTTTCCCGGCGTTACCGGAGCGGAGGGAGCGAACGAGCACGAAGAGAGCGTGGGCAAGTTGGCGCAGGAAAGCGTCACGGCGGCGTTGAACGAGGCGCCGACGGGCTGGATGGTCAGGCTATAGGGTCCGGTGGTTTGTCCGGCATTCACGGTCTGGCTCGCCGTGGTGGAGGTGAGCAGAAAACTCTGGGCGACGGTCAGTGCCAGGGTGAAGGTGTGACTGGGCGCTCCGGTCGCGTCCTGAGTGCCGATATTGATGTTGTAGGCTCCGACAGTTGCATTGTTGGGAACGTTGATCAGCGCCGAGAAATTGGTGATTCCGCCGCTGGCGACTGCGATGGGATTCGCCGGCGTGAGCGTACACATAGCTCCGGCGAGGGCGCTGGCGTCGCAAGTGGCGTTAACCATCCCGCTGTAAAAGTGAGACGAGATCAAGGTGAGAGCGGCGGTGCCCTGAGCGCCCGGCGGAAGCGACAGAGTCTGCGTTCCGGAGATGGAGTAATCGCCGACGTTAAAGGGAACGGAGATGGAGTTGGTGAGGCTGCCCGAAGTTCCGGTAATCGACAGCGAATAGCCTCCGGCTGAGAAACTGGATCCGTTAATGGTCAGGATCGCGACTGCCGGGAACGTGTTCACCGACGTTGGACTGATGCTGCAACTGTTGGCGCCGAAGGTCGTGGGGCAACTCAAGGTGACGACGCCGCTGAATCCGTCTTGCGCCGCGAGGGTGAGGGGCCCGGTGGGGCCGGTGCTGCCGGCGTTGACTTCAGGAAAGGCCGAGGGCTCGGAGAGAACGAAATCTGGATTGGACGTGACCGTGAGGTTGAACGTGACGGTCGCCGGTGTCGGAGCGCCGCTGGATGTAGCCTGGATGGCGACCGGGTAAACGCCGGGCGACGTTCCCGCGGGCACAGCGATGCTGGCCGTCATTTGTACTGGATTGGTCGACGTGGGGTTCACTACGGTGCCGGGAGTTAGGGCGCAGGACGAGTTGGCGATCGCGACATTGCAGGAGACGGTGACGCTTTGATTGAACGATCCCGCAGCGGTCACCTCGAAGCTGACCGGGGATGACGTGCTTCCCCGCGGCACGGTAACGTTCGACGGCGACGGAGTAGTCAGTGCGAAGCTGACCACCAGCAGCGTGAGCGGTATCTCATGCATGATGTGGTTGCCGTCGGCACCCACTCCCTGCACATTGAAGGAGTAATCGCCGGGAGCGCCAGAGACGGAAACGTCGAACGATACTCCGGGTCCGGGAGCCAGCGGGGATTGCGGTATCGAGCACGTGCTGGGTGGAGCGGTCGCGCCCGGCACGCAGGCCAGGGTGACCAGATTGGAATAGCCATTCACGGCGCTTAGAGTTCCGGTGAAAGAGCCGGTGCTGCCGGAGAAAACCGTCAGCGGCGAATTGGAGACGGCAATCTGATAATCCTCCGTCACGGCCAGACCGAATTGCCAGATGCCCCGGCCGTAGGTGGAAGCGCGCAGCAACTCTTCGCCTCCGGAATAAAAAATGCCGAGCGCAGTAACCGCAACGTTGGGTAGAAATCCACTTTGGGCAGACCCCGGTACCGGGCCCAACTCTGTCCAATTGGCGGCGGCGGTCGAACTGGCGAACACGCCCACCTCGGTTCCGACATAGAGTTGCGGTTGAGCGGGATCGACGGCCACGGCGTTAACCGGCGAGTCGGGCAGGTTGGCGGTAAAGTCAGTCCAGGCAGTCCCGGCGTTGGTAGTTTTCCAGACGTGGCCGGGACCTCCGGTGAAGCCCATGACGGTAACGTACGCGGTCGAACCGGTCACGTCAGAGGGATCGATGGCTACACTCGATATGGGGAACTGGTTCGGATTTATGCTGCCCTGCGGACCGTTATCGGTAGCGTCGCTGAAACTCTGAATGCCGGCCGTGGCGTTCGTCGTGATCCAGACGCGGCCGCCGGTAGGCGTCGACAAGTTGAGCGATCCCAAGCCGCTGGTCGTCGCGTAGACCACCTTTGAGCCATTGCTGTCGGTGGGTCCGCCAGCGCCGAGGGCGGTGACAGTGTTCACTTCGCTTCCGGAGCAGGTGCCCGAACCGAGAGTATCGAAGTTAGGACTTAGCAGTGTGTAGAAGCCTCCGGTGCGGGACCCGCGCCACACGCGGCAAGTGCCGACCAGCAGGGCTGACGGCGATTGAGGATCGAGAACGAAAGGAAAATAGAAGGCGCCGTCGTCGCCGCCAACGGTGCTGCTGGTGGCCACGAACGCAAAATTGCGGTCGACGCAGTTCACGCCGCTGGAACAGAATTGAATGCCCAAGCCGCCCGGAGGAACGTCGGGATTTGAAGCATAGAAATTCGTGGGCAGGTTGGGATCGATGGCATTGTAGCCGCCATCGCCCCCCAGAACGTTGCCCCAGGCGCTATTCGTGGTGGACTGATCGGTTGCGGGTGAGCCATTGTCCTGCGTCCCCCCCAGCAGCTTGTATGCTACTGTGGGCTGCTGTGAGAATCTAACTAATTTCGTCATCGATCCCAGATTCTGATTCCGGGCGGCGAACTGGTTCGTGCCCGAACAAGAACCGGAATTCACTCCGGCGAAACCATCGAGGGCGCGATAGATGCCGCCGTCGTTGGCGAAGTACAGCAGAGCGTTGCCGGACGTTGGAATCACATAGGCCAGGGCGTGCTGGTCGGGATGCACGTGGGCGGGCGCGCCGATGGGATCGCATCCGTAAACGTGGGTGAGGTTCATGAACGGGATCGAGGCACATGCGGGATTCTGCGCGTTGATGGAGCACTTGTAGAGATTGATGGCGCCGGCGTACAGATCCGTGCCGGATCCATTCGGAACCGCTTGCAGTTCGAGATCATAGGCTCCTTGTTCAGCGCCGCAGCCCGCGCTGTCCCCGCAATTCGTAATGGTGGTTTCGGAAATTGAGGTCCACGAGGCTCCGCCGTCGAGGCTTTGCCAGATCCCGCCATCGACGGTGCTTCCGCCCGATGCAAGAGAAATGAACCAGGCGTACATCTCGTTGCGTCCCGGCACCACTGTGATTTCCGCGCGGTAAAGGGGGCAGGCTCGATTGTTCGAGGTGGATTGCGGCGGACAGGCGGTCGTGCTCAGAGACGACCCAGCGGGCTGCGCCGCCAGACGCGTCCAGGTCACACCGTCAGGCGATGAGTAGAAACCGTGGTAGCGAACGGCGGCGAAGAACTGTGCGGCGACGGCATTGTAGACCACCGAAGTTGCCGAGGTCGCGTCGGTGGCTCCTCCAGGATCGACCAGCGCGTCATAAGTCCAGGCCTGGCCGGCGTCCAGGGAAGTATAGAGACCGCGCGCTGTGTTGGCCGTAACCGCGCCGTCCACCGTGCCTTCGGAAGTGGTAGCCATGGCGGCGACGGCTGCGCTGGTCTGGCCGCTGGTGGTGTTGAAGGCGATTCGAGTTCCGCCCAGCCCGCTGAAAGAAAGCGCCCCGCTATTGGCGGTGGAGATGAGTGTCCAGTTATTTCCTGCGTCAGTGGAGCGCAGAATGCCCAGGCCGAAGTAGGAGTCGGCGGAGTTGTCGGCTTCGCCGGTAGCCGCGAGGATGACACTGTTCGCTGGATTGGCGTTGCCGGGCTGGATGGCGATCGCGCCAATCGAGAGTGTGGCTTGGTCGTCGGTTAGCGGAGTCCAGGTCACGTTGTTGGCCGGGGGACTCGCGGCGTTGGCCGACTTCCAAACTCCCGCCTGCGCGCCGCCAAGGTAAACCGTGTTGCCGGTAGGATCCGCGGGATCGATGGCGACGGCGGTCGCGCGTCCGGAAACCTGGCGATAGTCTTGCGTGCCGTTGCCCGTGGCGTCGGAGGCCAGAGGCGCGGGGCCGAGCGGCGTCCACGACGTGGAAGCACCCGGCGTGGAAGGCGAGCGCGCGAGAGTAGCCAGCGCCGCGGCATGCTGGACGCGCATTTGCAACTTGGCTTGATAAGCTTTATGACGAAGCTTCGCGGAGGGTTTTCCCGGTACCAGGCGGCCGCGGAAGAACCATTCGTTGCGCTCCTTGATATGGTCGGAGTCGGAATCGGGGATGGGAGCTTTCGGAACCGTCTGTTTCGCGCCCTGCCCGTGTACGATTGAGACCACAACGCAGCAGACGAGCCCCACGGTGCGCGCGCGCGATAAAAATCGAGCGCTCGGTCCAAAATAAAATCGACCTCGTGGCAGCGAAACCGTCACGCTGCCAGTATCGGCAGCAGATTAGGGCGAAGCAATGTAAAACCGGCTCGGCAAGCCGATTACAGACCACTTTGGGAATCCTGGCGGAGATTGCGCCCGTGCCTTGCGGCCAAACTTGTACAATCGGCTGTCCGCGGTCGATACCTCGAGTTCGAGATTGAATCGGAGACTACAGCAGATGCGTACTGGTCGCCGTGCATTCGTCGGCCGTGCATTCGTCGCAGGATGGTTTTTTCTGGCTTCTCTTGCAGGATGGGCTCAGGTACAGGCTCAGGTACAGAAAGATACGCGGGAACTCATCGTGGCGGCAGCGGCGGATCTGAATCCCGCGCTACAGGAAATTGCCGACGGCTTCAATAAGAAGACTGGCGTGAAGGTCAAGCTTTCGTTTGGCGCCTCGGGCGCGCTCACGCAACAGATTCAAAACGGCGCCCCGTTCGATTTATTTTTCTCCGCGGATATGGATTATCCCCGTCAGCTTGTAGCTGCGGGCGCGGCCGACGGAGCTAGTTTGTATCAATATGCGGTGGGCAGACTGGTGTTGTGGGTTCCCGTGGATTCTCCGCTCGATGTGGAGCGCATGGGCATGAGGATTCTGCTTGATCCCTCGGTGAAAAAGATTGCCATCGCGAATCCGCGGCATGCTCCGTACGGACAGGCGGCCGTGGCGGCGCTGAAGCACTACGGACTCTACGATCAGGCCGCCGACCGGTTGGTGCTGGGCGAGAACATTTCGCAGGCCGCGCAGTTCGTTGAGTCGGGCAACGCGCAAGTGGGATTCATGGCTCTGGCCCATGCCGCCGCGCCCGCGATGGAGGGAAAGGGCAAGTACTGGGAAGTTCCGGCGGAGGCTTATCCTCCGCTGGCGCAGGGCGTGGTCGTGTTATCGCGCTCGCAGCATAAGAAGGAAGCGGCGGAGTTCCTGAACTACATCCGAACGAACGAATCTGCCGAACTGCTCCGCAGGTATGGATTCACTCTTCCTTAGAGTTAGAGAGCGGAGCTTAGAAAACGCGGTTTAGAGAAACGCTATACGACCATGGCCATCGACTGGCAGGCATTCCGGCTGACGCTGCAATTGGCAATCACTGTGTCCGCGATTCTCTTGCTGGTCGGCGTTCCCATCGCATACTGGATTGCTTTTTCTAGCTGGCGCTGGAAGTTTCTGCTGGAAGCAGTCGTGGCTTTGCCCATTGTGCTTCCGCCAACGGTGCTGGGATTTTATGTGCTGGTTGCGCTGGGACCGCGCAGCCCGCTGGGGCGCTGGTCGATCTCGCTCACCGGACACACCCTGGCTTTCACCTTCAGCGGCCTGGTCATCGGCTCCATTCTCTACAGCCTGCCGTTTGCCGTGCAGCCGTTTGCCGCGTCGTTCGCCGCCGTGGACCGCAAGCTGCTGGCGGCCTCGGCGACCTTGGGAGCTTCCCCGCTGTCCACTTTCTTTCGCGTGGTGGCGCCGCTCTCGGTTTCCGGATTAATCACCGGCGCGGCTTTGACCTTTGCCCACACCATGGGAGAATTCGGCGTCGTCCTCATGGTCGGCGGAAACATTCCCGGAGTTACACGGACAGTTTCGATCGATATCTTCGACCGGGTGCAGTCTTCGGATTATGCCGCCGCCAATCAGACGGCACTCCTCCTGCTGGTTTTATCTTTCGCTGTGCTGGCCATCGTCTATGGATTAAACCGGTATGGATTAAACCGGCGAACCTGGACGGTCGGCCCCGTAAAATAAACTGCGATGAGCCACACGCCCACCCTCGAGTCCGCGGCAGTTCCGGCGCCGCTGTCTTCCGGCGGAGACAAGCCCACCGGCCCGCGGCTTGAGGCTCGGTTCAGCAAACAGCAGTCCTCCTCCCAATTTGTCCTGCAAGTGGAGTTTCAGGCTGCGCCAGGGTTCACCATTCTGTTTGGCGCATCCGGCGCGGGCAAGACGACTTTGCGCGACTGCGTTGCTGGATTGGCGACGCCAGACTCGGGGCGGATCGCGATCGATGAGCGTGTCCTGTTCGATTCAGCGCGGCGTATCGATCTTCCAGTGGCGAAGCGGCGCGTCGGATATGTGTTTCAGAACCTCGCACTGTTCCCGCATCTGACAGTGCAGAAGAATGTTGAATATGGGCTGGCGCATTTATCGGGGCCCGCGCGCAAAGATCGCGCCTCCGCAATTCTGCAGGCATTCCGTATCGCCCATCTCGCGCCGCGCAGCGCTCGCGAAATCTCCGGGGGAGAGAGCCAGCGCGTGGCCCTGGCCCGAACTCTGGTGACCGATCCCGCGATGCTGCTTCTCGACGAGCCGCTCGCGGCGCTCGACGCCGCGACCAAAGCAACCATCATCGACGATCTGCGGGAATGGAATCGCGCCCGCAACATTCCTATTCTTTATGTCACGCACAGCCGGGACGAAGTCTTCGCTCTGGGCGAACGCGTGATTGTTCTGGACGTCGGACGCATCGTCGCCCAAGGCACGCCGCATGAAGTGATCGAAGCGCCGCGGCAGGAAACGGTCGCGCAACTCGTGGGCTTCGAAAATATCTTCGACGCCACCGTGGAAGCGGTGCATCCGGAGCGCGGGACTATGCTGTGCCGCGTGGCGGGGAACCGTGGGCCGGTCGTGTTTGAAACGCCCTTAGTGCGCGCAGACGTCGGCGCACGTGTGCGCGTAGGCATCCGCGCCGGCGACATCCTGCTGGCGACTTCCCTGCCCCTCGGCCTGAGCGCCCGCAATGTGATTCTTGGGAGCATCAAGTCAGTTCAGCAACGCGATGTAATCGTTTCCGCGCGGGTAGACTGCGGCCTGGAGGTGGAGGTCCACCTGACCCTGGCCGCCCGCGATTCGCTGCAACTGGCGCCAGGGAAAGAGGTGTGGCTGGTGATCAAAACTCACTCATGCCATTTGATGCAGAGATAGCCCGTGATCTGCCGTTGCTGAGCGAAGCGCGAACCCATCGGCTCCGTGCGCATTGCACAGCCCCTTCGACAGGCGGAGCGCGCGATCCTCCGCATGACGCGATGTTTAGTTCTTCGCGTTTTGTATATCGCTCCGCTCCACCTCAATAACGGAAATCCACTGCCCCTTGCGCTCTTCGGCAAACACGATATGTCCGCCAAGAATCTGCGCCGCAGCCCCGGGCGGCAGGTCGCGGTGGAAGCCGAAGAACCGGCGTTTCAGATCGCTCCAGGCCTGCCAGCGATCCAGCAGCGCATGCGGCGGCTCATATTTCGTGGAGAAAACAAGCGCGACTTCAAAGTTCTGGCGGAAGTCGGCGGCGGAGAGCACTTCGTCAAGCGAGAAATCCTCGATGCGCACCACTTGCACCGGGCGTGTCACATAACCCAGCCAGGGAGTTCGTAGTTCGTCGGAAGCGGGCCAGGCCGTGAGCACGTGCGCCATGGGATAGCGGGCTTCGAGGAAACGCTCTCCATCTTCATGGAGAACGATGTAGTCGCGGTACGCCAGATTGTCCTCGGGGGAGAATCCGTAGGGCGGATTCCAGAACCATCCGGCAATGAACCCGCAGCCAACGACCGCAATCGCGGCCGGCCAGTAGCGCAAACGCCGGCGCAACGTCGAGACGGCAACAATGATCACCAGCGGAACTGCCGTCAGCATGTAGCGCGCCAGCACCGCGCCGCCGATCAGCGCCATCACGACTACGTAGGCGGACACCACGACGAGAAAGATCATTTGTATCGGGATGGTGATGCGACGGCGCTCGACACCGTCATCCTTCAGCGGCGGCAACCGCATCGCCAGCAACATTCCCAACGTCAGCAGCCAAAGATGCATGTAGCCGAAGACCTGCCACAGGCGCAGCCCAAGAGCTAGCAGAAATCGCACGGGATTGAGCGTCGACGCGACGTTGTAGCGGAAGAACTCAGGATTGCCAAAAACGTATCCGGTGCGAGCATAGTGGTAGGCATACCAGAGAGTCGGCGGGAGAAGCGGAACGAGCAGCGGCAACGTTCGCCGCGTCACCGTCGAACTGCGCTCGACCGGGCCGCCGGGAGCCTGCTCTGAGCCTGTCGAAGGGGCGGCTGTCCCCATGTGGGATCCAAACTTTCCAGGCAGCCGGATCCGAAAAAGTTCCCACCCCGCCAAGGCGATGGGCGCGAGGATCGCCGTCTCTTTGGCCAACACGGCGAGCGAGAACCAGATCGCCGTCGCCATCGGCCGTTCTTCGAGATAGGCGCCCAGCCCCCAGAGCGTGAGGCCGGCCGCGGCCAGGTCCACTTGCGCCAGCGAACTCTGCGCGAAGAAGACGGGATACAGCGCGGTGCACACGGTAGAGGCGATCGCCACTTCCGTATTGGCCACGCGCTCCGCCAGCCGGAATACTCCCAGCAGCGAGAACGCGGCAAACACCAGCATGGCCGACCGCGTCACCAGCGGAGCATAGCCCACGCACTTCCACCACAGCGCCACCCAGGCCATCACCAGCGGCGGATGCGCGTTCGACACCGTCGTGTGCGTGATCAGGCTGCCGGTCAGCCACAGGTCGCGCGCGGCGGGAACGTAGTATCCGGCCTCATCCCAGAAGTAAGGAAGCTGCAACAAGGGTGCGTGCAGCAAAAAGATCGCGAGAAAGATCAGGGCAAACACCAGGGCTGGATGCGAACTGGAGGATCGGGTTGAAGAGGGCATTCTAGGAGTCGGAAGCGCGCCTACTATATACCTGCTCTATTCTCAACCTACTACATTCGCAGAGGCATTTGCCGCAACGTTTCTGTCGGCAGCGTCATAAATGCGCCGGCGGAGACGTTGCGCAGCTACGTCTTGCACCTATGCCGCCGACTCTAGTGCACTGGACCTTGCGAGCCCATGCGCGGGTCGAGTTTGATCTCACCGAAGGCGCTCTCGTAGCCGGCGATGTTCTGCTGGAGCAGTCCGAGCAGCGCTTTGGCTTGCTGCGGACTGAGATAAATCCCCTGGAAGTTCTTGATCTCCACATGCGTCTCGGTCTGTTGCTGTAAGGTGCCGAAGACGAGGAAGAAGTCCCAGATGTTTACGCGCATCTGCACGCTGTTGGCATAGTTCTCGCGATAGTCCGGGGAGTTCGCTAGTTTCAGATTGGGTTGCGTCGGATTGCTCATATCCCGCAGTGTAAAGAGTTTAAGGGCCGGAAGGAAAGGGCATGAGGCCCCGGTTGCCCCGGTTGATCGGCGCAACCCGCGCGGAACCATCCCCGGGGTTACTTTCGGCATCCATTTCCTCCACTGGCCTCGGGATTAAAGGCACACGTAATGGGACCATCGTCACTTCATCTTTATGGCCTGCTTAGCGCAAAATAACCAATAGGCGGCCGTGTCAAAGCTCGAAGGTTCCCTGCCGCAAACTTGCAGCAATTGCTCGTGGAATAATCCATAAGCTGTTTTCATACATGAGCTTAGCGATAAAGCCTCGACCTTCGTTAGAGAACCAGCACTTTCACGTGATCGTGATCGGCGGCGGCATTAACGGGGTCGCCGTGGCGCGCGAATGCGCCCGTGCGGGTAAGCGTACCCTGCTGGTCGAGCAGAACGACTTCGCCTCCGGCGTTACCAGCCGTTCCACCCGCATCATTCATGGCGGTTTGCGCTACCTGGAGCACGGCGAGATCGATCTGGTTCGGGAATCGCTCCGCGAACGGGAACGCCTTCTCCGCGAACGATCGCACCTGGTGCATCCCATTCATTTTCTTTTCCTGCTCAACGAGACCAGCCAGCGCAGCGCCATGAAGGTGCGCGCCGGGTTGTGGCTTTACCAGCGCCTGGCGGGAAAACCGTCCCGCGACCTGACTGCGATGGAATTGAAGCGCGTGGAGCGGGCGCTCGACGCCGGCCACCAGTGGTCGATCTTCAACTACGAAGACGCGCAGTGCGAATTCCCCGAGCGCCTGGTCGCGGAGTGGCTTGCCGAGGCGGTCGAGGCCGGCGCGGTGGTGCGAAATCATACCGAGGTGCTCGCGGTCGACGTAGCCCACGGCCGGGCGCGCGGGGTGCTTTTGCGCGATCGCAGCCGGGCACACAGCTCCGGCGTCGATGCCGGACACAGCCCCGGCGGAAGTTCGGAAAGAGACGAGCGCGTCGAGGCCGCCTGGATCATCAACTGCACCGGCCCCTGGGCCGACCGCATCTGCCAGCGCTCTTCGGTACGCACCAGCAAGCCTATGCTAGGTGGGGTTCGGGGATCGCACATCGTTTTGCCCCGCTTTTCCGCCGCGCCCAGTTCGGCGCTCTACGTCGAGGCCGCCGATGGCCGTCCGGTCTTCGTTCTGCCCTGGAATGAGCAGGTACTGGTCGGCACCACCGAAGTTTCCGACACCGGCGACCCGGGCCGCACTGCCCCTTCGAGCGAGGAAATCGAGTACCTGCTCCGCACCGTCATCCAGTTGTTTCCCAAAGCTAAACTCTCCGCTCACGACATAAAATATGCCTTCGCCGGAGTCCGTCCGCTGCCGAATTCGCCCGCCAATAAGCCCTCGGCGGTGACTCGCCGTCATTTTCTGCACGACCATACTGAAGAGGGCGCGGCACATCTCATTTCCGTCATCGGCGGCAAGCTGACCACCGCCGCCTCTTTGGCGCGGGAGTGCGCCCGCAAAATCGGCATCGCGGTGCCGGAGCCCACTTCGGTCGCGGTCGGTCCCGGAACCTCCCTCGACCCCATGCTCGATCAGGAAGTCATCGAGATCGCCCGCGCGGGATCGGTTAGCGAAGAAACCGCCCGCGGCCTGATGGAGTGGCATGGCCAGCGCGCCATGGATATTGCCCGCATGGCGCTGGTGAGCGCCGAACTGCGCGCCCCCGTCTGTCCGCATACGTCGCACATTGTGGCCGAAGTCGTCGAGGCCTATCGCAGAGAGTCCGCGGTTACTCTGGGCGACGTCCTGCTGCGCCGCGTTCCAGTGGCGCTGGGCGCCTGCTGGTCGGAATCCTGCAGCCGCGAAGCGGCGCTGCGCATTGGCGCCGTCATGGGTTGGGATGACCAAGCCCTGGGCGCCAATCTCGAATCGTTTGAAATGGAACGCGCCGCCTTCCTGCACCGCCCCTCCCGCGGTGTCTCGGCGCGGGAAGCGGCCGCGGATTAGCCGCGCTCGGTGGACGATGCGCCGCCGTTCGCAGCGCTGCGGCCCCGGCGCTGCCGGGCGGGCCATCGCGGATTACGAAAGATTTTTCCCGCTCGGCCGTGATCTGGGAATGTCCCCATCCCAAAATTACACTGGCGCGGGGCGTTTGGGTGTCTGAGGAATTTTCACGGTAACCGGGAAAAAGCTCCATGTTGGTTCCCATCAAACACGACAATATGACAGTCCGGCGCTGGCCGGTCGTCACCTTGGCGCTGATCGCCATCAACGTCCTGGTTTTTCTCTTCACCATGTCGGCCATGGACCAGGAAGCGCCCGAGTTAGGTCGAGTGAAATCCCGCATCCTGATTCTGGCCGCGCTTCACCCGGAATTGAAAATGAAGCCCGAGTCGCAGCAATTGGTCGACGGACGCAAACAGAGTCGCCCCGAAGCCTGGAAGCACCTTCAGGATCCCTACCGCGACATCATCGACCCCAACGACGCCCGGATTAAAATGACCGAGGACGCGTCGAAACTGCAAGACGAAATGGATTCGCTCAACGCCCAGTTGGTGAAGCTCTCGAAGACGTCCATCGTGGATCAGTATGCCTTTGTGCCGGCTCACCCTGCCGCCATCAGTTATCTGACCGCCAATTTCCTGCACGGCGGCTGGCTGCACATCATCGGCAACATGTGGTTCCTGTGGCTGGCGGGATTTGTGCTGGAGGATGTGTGGGGCCGCTGGCTTTACTCCGCGTTTTATTTGATTGCCGGCGCCGTCGCGCTGCAGCTTTATGCCTGGTCGAATCCCGGCAGCCTCACGCCCACGCTGGGAGCATCCGGCGCCGTGGCCGCGTTGATGGGGGCGTTTCTGGTGCGCTTCCCCAGAATGAAAATCGAGATGGCTTGGCTGTTCATGTTCAAGCTGTACCGCTTCAAGGCCTCCGCATATTGGCTTCTGCCCATGTGGCTGGCGATGGAGATTTTCTACGGATCATTGTTTGGCTCCGCCGGCGGCGTCGCCCATTGGGCGCACGTTGGCGGCTTTTTATTTGGAGCGCTGGCCGCCTTGGCGATTCAGCATTCTGGAATCGAGCAGAAAACCAACCAGGCGGTCGAGCAGAAGATCAGCTGGAGCGCCGATCCTGAAATCGAAAGAGCCAATGACCTGATGGAGCACGGCCAACTGCCCGAAGCCATTACGCTGTTGACCAACCACGTTGCCGTGAACCCCAAGTCGCTCGACGCCTGGAACCTGCTGCGCCTGATCTGCCACCGCCAATCCGACACTAAATCCTATCTCGAGGCCACCATCAAAACCTGCGCCCTCCGCCTGCAGGCGCATGACATCGAAGCCGCTTTCCAGGATTATGCGGAATTTGTGGATTCCGGCGGAGGCAGGATGCCGCCTTCAATCTGGCTCGAACTCTGCAAGGGCGCGGAAGAGAAGCTCGACTTCGAGCGCGCCTTCACCGAGTATCAGCAACTCGCCCAGGCCTATCCCGCGGAGCGGCAAGCACTCACGGCGCAACTCAGCGCGGCTCGACTCTGCCTGAAGCGGCTGAACCGTCCGCAGGATGCCCTGGCGATCTATCAGGCAGCCGCGGCCTCGTCCATTCCGCATCTCGACTGGGAACAGCACATTCAGTCCGGCATCAAAGAGGCGAAGGCAGCCCTGTCCTCGAGCAACGCCGCCGCCGTCACCGCCCATTGACCTTCCCGGCAATCTCTGACAGAACCATCTCCGGCAGAACCATCTCCAACAAAAAAACAGGCCCGGCCTTAAAAGCCCGGACCTGCTGGCTTGCCCGTCACTCATGATAGTTGTTACTGCATCGGCATCGACATTGGCATCGACATCGCGTTGGAAGAATCTTTCTGCACCACCGACTTGAAGTACAGGAAGAAGTTCGAAGGCGCCTCCACGGCTGCGCCCGCCTTCACCGCCGCCTGAATGGCGTCGTAAGAAGTCAGGCCGCGGCTGCCGTCCTGCGGCGGCCAGTCACTCTGTTTTAGGACCAGCACCGGAATTACCTGCCACCAGATTGCCGGAACGCTGATGTCCGGCTTGATCACCACATGGCTGTGATTCGGTGTCGGAACAAAAATGTTGGCCTTCGGAGGGCTGCTGGTATACCCCAGCTCCGCCAGAACCGGCGCCAGGTCGAGCCGCGACGCATGCATGGTGCAGGTTCCCGGAGTGCCGCCCGGCTCGGGGCATTGCGTATAAACTGCCGGCTTCGCCTTGAAGCCTTCCGGCAACGCGCCGAACAACTGAATCAAAGTCTTGCCCAGCGCGGGCCCGCAGATCGTGCCCGGCACCACATTCGTGCAGGAGATGGCGTCGTTCGGATTCTGGTCGTTGTCGGTCGAGAACATTGGCACCAGAACGTAGATGGGCTCGGTCGTCTGCGCCGGATTGCCAATTTGTCCCGGAGGGTTAATCGTCGGCTGCGTGCCAACCTGACAGATCGGAATCTGCATCTCGCCCGGATCGGACCGAGCCTCGATTCCGTTGAAGTTGAGATCGCTCTGCGGTTGATCAATACAGTCGAAGTTTTGCGTGTAAACGAAGTCCAGAACTTGTCCCACTCCGTATCCCTTGGTGGTGTTGGGGAGCCAGGGTGACGACGATGATGAGGCTGTCTGAGCGAATGAGCTTAGGGCGATTGAGGCGACGCCGGCCGCCATGAGCACCGACCGGCAGATTCCGATTTTCATGCTTCCTCCCAGGCGGTTTCAAAACCGCTTCTGGTGGATGTACGAACCGCCCATCGGCATTGGATTGCATGAAGGAAACTTTTAGCGGCAACCGCTCCATGCGAACCGCAGTGTGGGGTTGATTTTACGTGGTCAGCGTCCGGCAGAGCAGGCTGGTGTCATCGGAGATGATGCCGTCGACGCCGAGGCCGGCGAAGCGCTGCATTTCGGCGGGGTCGTTGACCACCCAGACGATCACTTTCTTTCCCGCGCCCTTCATCTTGCGGATGAGTTCTGGCTCGGCCAACTCGTGCTGGGGAATCACAAAGGCGACTGGCACTTCGGTCCAGAGCCGGAGCTGCGTCTTGGTCTCGCAAATCAGGCCCAGCGGAATCGTCGCATCCTGAGTGTGCAAATCCTTAAGCGCGCCGGGCAGAAACGACGAAACTACGAATCCGCGGCGCGGCTTATGCCGAAGGAACAGATCGACCAGGATTCTTTCGACGCCCCTGACCTTCAACTCAATATCGAGGAACGCGCTGGCCTGGTAGCGTTTCAACACCTCCCGCAGGCGGGGCAAGGTGGGCAGTTGCTGGGCCGTAGCTCGCTCAATCTTCATGCCCCCAAATTTTGGGGCGTGCCAAAGCACGGCCTCTTCGTCGGCGGTGCG
>VFSW01007447.1_pt1 | contig 15887 bp, 16 predicted proteins | sample 5358111 | NCBI WGS metagenome assembly VFSW01 (sample SAMN11554181, study PRJNA540505) | mine drainage metagenome | isolation source: sediment from site ElyBrook_90M | place: USA: Ely Copper Mine, Vershire, VT | collected 2017 | reverse complement strand
CGCGGGCGATCTGCTACACGAAGCGCGCGGCGAATAACATACCGTGCCGGTAGAACCAGGGCGCTATCCGATGACAACGCACGGCGTGCACGCCGGGGTAACAGAACAGCACCTCGAGCACGCTTTTGGCAGCGGGATCGGCCTGGAAGACAGTTTGAATCTGCTCACGAATTGCGCGAATCATGCAAGAACCCGATCCTATTATCGCCCGGCTAAGGGTTTTCAGGGGCGCAGATGATCTTCTTGCGCACGGCGTAGAGGACGATGTCGGCGGTGCTGTGGAGGTTGAGCTTCTGCATCAGGTTGGTGCGGTGGGTTTCGACCGTGGAGAGGCTGAGGTTGAGCAAATTGGCGACGTCTTTGTTGGAGTTCCCCTCGGCGAGAAGCTGGAGCACTTCGCGTTCGCGTTCCGTAAGCAGGTCGTAGGTGTCGTCGAGCTTGCGCTGGCGGAGGAAGCGGACGTAGTCCTCGAGCAGGGTTTTCGCAATGGCTGGGCTGAAGTAGGACTTGCCCTGGGAGGCAGCGCGCAGGGCGGGCAGCAGGTCCTCGGCGGCGCTGTCCTTGAGCAGGTAGCCTTTGGCGCCGGCGGTGAGCGCGCGCAGGATGTAGCTTTCGTCGGAGTACATGCTGAGCATGATGACCCAGGTGCCGGGGCTGACCTTGCGGATCTGGGCGGCGGCCTCGATGCCATTCAACTGCGGCATGGCGATGTCGATGACGGCGGCGTTGGGATGATGTTCCGCGCAGAGGCGGACCGCGTCGCGGCCGTTGGCGGCTTCGGCGACGACGGTATGGCCTTCTTCTTCGAGCACGGCGCGAAGGCCGGTACGGACGATGCCGTGGTCGTCGGCGAGAAGGACGGAAAGGCCACTCATGAGAAATCCGCGGCGGGAACGGCCACCGGGCGGGGCTCGGGAATGCGGACCAGGATGCGGGTGCCGTGGCCGGGAGAGGAATCGATGGCGAGAGTTCCGGCCAGTTCGCGGGCGCGCTCCTGCATGCCCATGAGGCCGAGTCCGCCGGTGCGCGCCCAGGCGGCGTTCATGCCGACGCCATCGTCGGCGACGATGAGGCTCAGGAGGTCGCCCCGGCGGCGCAGCGTGACGTTGACGCTTTTGGCGTGCGCGTGGCGGGCGCAGTTGGTGAGCGCTTCCTGGACGATGCGGAAGATGTTGGTGCGGTGGTGCTCGGGCAGAGCATCGAGCGGCTCGTCGAGTTCGAGCGTGACCGGGACATCGAAGCGACGGGAGAAATCACGCGCCTGCCATTCAAGGGCGGCGCCGAGGCCGAGGTCGTCGAGCATCGATGGGCGCAGCCCCATGGCGATGTCGCGGACGGCCTGCAACGTGCGGTCGAGCAGCGCCTTACCCTCGTCGATGCGGGCCCGGAACCGTTCGGTGGGCGCGCCCTGCAGCCGCGTGAGGGCGCGAAACTCCATGCGCAGGCCCGTGAGCATCTGTCCAACTTCGTCGTGCAGTTCGCGGCTGATGGCTTTACGCTCGGCCTCCTGCGCGCGTACGATCTGGTTTGAAAGGCTGCGCAGTTCCGCCTCGGCCTGTTCAGCGCGACGGCGCTCGGCGTCGGAGCGGCGTTCGAGCGAGAGGACGCGGTAGATGCAGACGATGGCGATGACCAGGCCGAGCAGTTCGGCGATGAACAGGGTTCGCTTGGCGTAATTCTTAAAATCCTGCTCGCTTTGCGCGATGTCGAGCTTCTGGCGCTCGAGGCCGTCCTTGTTGACCAACTCGACGAGGGCCACCAGTTTCAGGACGCTGTCGCGGCGCGGCATTACGTGATTGCGGAGGAAGATGTAGCTGAGTGCGCGCTTACGGACCGGCGTCCACTCGAAGACGGGGTTGAGCGACTCCCAGTAGGCATTCACCTCGCTGGTGAGGTTCGCGATGGCGGCCGCATTCTCGGCGCCGCTGAGTTTGCGGACTTCCTCGAGCTGGCGCGAGGTGCTTTGGCGAAAGCGGCGTAGGGCGGCGCGGTAGTAGTCGTCGCGCAGGTAGGTCGGGTCGAGAAGATAGTCGCGGACGTATAGGCTCGATTCGCTGATGCCGGAGCGGATCTGGTGGAGGCACTCCTCGTTGCGGCGGTATGCGTCGTTCAAGGCGAGGAGGCGAGCGTAAACCTGGCGGGAGCGGCGGATGTTGGCGATTTCCGAGACTCCGAGCAGCGCCAGGAGGCTTGCAAAGGCGATCGTGAGGACGAGCCACGATGGAAGGCGCATGCTATCTTCCATTGTTAGCTCACGCCCCGGTGAGTGGCCAAGGCGGCCTGACGGGGGCCGCAGGGAGCCAGCGGATTCCGGATCGTTAGGCACGGCCGACAAGATAGCGCTCTCCGCGGGATGAGCGGGCGCGGAGAGCGCTGCCGGATGCTTGCACTCACCCGGCGAAATCGATTCCAGCACGCCGTCACTGCACAGCGGCCGACACGGCGGCGGCCGCGGGGGAGGGGGCCGCGGAGATTCGCCAGTCGGGCGCCATCGCGGGCCGGCAGGGATCCGTTGCCGCGACCGTGTCGAGGAGTTTCTCGAAGAAGTGGGGCGCCGCGGAGAGGACGCGAGACCATGGCGGAAGGTCTTCGCTATCTACGTTCTCCGCAGCGCACGCCTCGCGCAGGCTGAGGCGGAAGGCCTCCACCGCGCTTTCTTCGGCGTGCCGGTCAAAATTGAGCGCGTTGCACAGGGCGTCGGCTTCGTAGCGACGGACCGCCTCGCGCGCCAGATGCAGATACCGCTCTTCGAGGACGCGCTGGGCAGCCGAGGTGAGCGCGAGGCCTTCGGAGGCGGCGGAGGCAAGCAAGGCGCGGGCGATTTCGGCGCTCATGCGGCGCAGGCCCTTGGTGGCGTCGCCGGGCGATAGCTCCTGGTGTTTGTGTTCGTAGTTGTCGCTGATGTCGATCTGGCAGACGCGCCGCGCGCCGCTGTGGCGCCAAGCCTCGGCGAGCAGGCCGACCTCGAGTGCCCAACCGGCGCCGAAGCGGCTCGATCGCGCGAGCCCGGCGGTCATGGCGAACTCACCGGAGAGCGCGTAGCGGAAGCTGTCCATGTATTCGAAGAACCCGGAACCGGGCTCGAGGCCGCGCAGGGCGCGCACGAGCGGGGTGAAGAACAGGCGCGTCACGCGGCCTAAAAGCTGGTTGGCGACGCGGGCGTAGTAGCCCTTGGCATATTCGAAATCGAGCCCCGGATGCGCGAGCGGCGAACAGAGACGCGCCACAAGCGAGCGGCGGTAGTTCTTAATGTCGCAGTCGTGGAAGGCCATGGCGTGGAAGCCGCCATGGGCCAGCAGATATCCGGCGGCGAGCCAGCAGGCGCGTCCTTTACCGGACGCGCCGGTGTGAAGGCCCTCCTTTTCGAGGCTTCGAAGCAGCGTCGCGATCTTCGGATGGTCGACTTGCAAGAAGGTGACCGGCGTCTCGAAGTCATCGAAGAACGAACGGGCGTGGCGGTATTCGGCTTCATTGGCGCGGCCGAGCGCGACCACGATCCGGCTCAGATACCGCTGGCCGCGGAGCTCGTTCGCGATTCCTCGCATCGCCGGGCGCTCAAACTCGGAGTACAGGGCGGGCAGCGCGAGAGCAACAGGCCGCGAGGCGGTGTAGCAGGCAAGTTCCGCTTCGGCTCGGGTGGCGGAATCGGCGGCGAAGCGGTGCAACGTGGTAACCACTCCGGTTTGATAAAAATCGGCCATGCGGCGGTCCTCCCTTCCTTGACCAGAGTACCGGCCGAGGCACGCCTCGGCCATCCTGTCGATAGGGGAGAGGGGAAGTCGAGGATTCACACGCGTTCTTCGGCAGCGGGAAGCGGGATACGTTCCAGATCGGCGGCGCGAGGCTCGCTCCATTCGCGGAACCACAAGTCCAGCATGAGGAGCATCCAGAGCCAATAGCTGTTATCGCGGCGGCCGCTGGTGTGTTCGGCGATGAGGTGGGAGACGAAGATGGGCGAGGTGAAGCCGCGGTTGCGAAACGACGGGCCTTCGAGATGGTCGCGGAGGAACTCGCGCATCGGTCCGCGGAACCAAATGGGAAGGGGGAGCGCGAAGCCTTTTTTGGGCAGCGTGAGCAACTCGGGCGGCAGGCGGTCTCCCAGCGCGTCGACGAAGAAGCGCTTGCCGCGGCCCTCGCGCAAGTTCCATGGATACGGGATGCGCGCGGCCAGGGCGGCGAGTTCGTGATCGAGCATCGGACTGCGCACCTCGAGGGAATTTGCCATCGACATGCGGTCGACTTTCACGAGCATGTTGCCCGGGAGTTTCACGGCCGCCTCGAAATAGAGCGCCTGGCGGACGATGTCTGGTTCGCCATGAAGCAGGCCGCCGGGAAATGTGACGCGGAGGAAGCCTTCATCGTCCGGTGTTCGCCACGGCGGGAGCAGCAGGTTCCGCAACAGGTAATGCGGCGTGTAGCTGGCTTCGAAGTAACGCTCCAGGGCGTTCGGGCGGCTCACCATGCGAAGGTAGTTTTTCCCGTAGGCCGAGTAGGGAAGCGCATCGGCGAGAGCGCCGACGGCGCGGCGGAGAGCGAGGGGTACACGGTCGAGCCATTGCTTTCGACGGATGAACCCAGGCGCCTCGTAGCCGGCAAACAGCTCGTCTCCCCCATCGCCGGTGAGAGCGACCTTGACGTGCTGGACGGCGAATTGCGAGACAAGGAACGTTGGAATCGCCGACTCGTCGCCGAACGGCTCGTCGAAATAGCGCACGAGAGTGGAGATGAGCGGGACGCAGTCCGGTTCGAGGACGATCTCGTGGTGTTCGGTGTGAAACCTTTCGGCGACCCGGCGGGCGTGCGGCAGTTCGTTGAAACCGGCCTCGCGGAAGCCGATGGAAAACGTCTTCACCGGGGCGCTGGTTTGCAGCGCCATGGACGCGACCACGGAGCTTGAATCGATGCCACCGCTCAGGAACGCGCCCAGCGGCACATCGGCGATCATACGCAAGCGCACGCTCTCGTCGAACACGTCGCGCAACTGGCGGCGCGCAGTGTCGGGGTTCAGCGTAGTGTCGCCGGCTTCAGCCGGCACGGGCAGCGTCCAGTAGCGACCCTGGCGCACCGTGCCGTCGTGCGAGTAAGTGAGCCAGCCGCCGGGCGTGAGTTTGCGAATCGCGCGGAACGGGCTATGGGGATCGGGGATGTAGCCGAAGCGGAAGTAGAGGCGCAGCGCGTCTTCGTCGAGCTCGAGCGGCGCGCCTCCGGCGCGCAGGCACTTCAGTTCGCTTCCGAAAATGATGCCGCGATCGAGGATGGCGTAGTACAGCGGCTTCTTTCCGAAGCGGTCCCGCGCCAGAAGCAGGCGGCGGGCGCGGCCATCCCAAATCGCGTAGGCGAACATGCCGCGCAGCCGCGCGATGCCCGCCTCACCTTCCTGTTCGTAGAGATGGACCAGCGTTTCGGTGTCGCTGTGGGTGCGGAAGCGATGGCCCTGGGAAGCGAGGCGCTCGCGCAGTTCGGAGTAGTTGTAGATCTCACCATTGAAGACCACCCAGAGTGAGCCGTCCTCGTTCGAAATGGGCTGATGCCCGCCGCCGAGATCGATGATGCTGAGGCGGCGCATGCCGATCGCGCAGCCGCCGTCGACGTGATAGCCTTCGTCGTCCGGGCCGCGATGCCGGATGAGGTCGCACATCGCCCGGACCGTGACAGGGTCGGGCGGGGCTTGAGGACGATAGTAACCAGCGATTCCGCACATGCGGCGAGACTCACTCCCAACGATAACATCGGCGGCGCGGGCTTCCGGCTCAGAGGCCCCTTACGCGTGGTAAGGCGCGGTGGAGGAGCGGACGATGAGCTTGGTGCCGATGACGGCCTCAGTGCCTTCTTGCTGGCCGAGGTCCATGTTGCGCGCCAGGCACTCGAAGGCGCGCTCAGCGATCTCCGCGCGCGCCAGACGCACGGTGGTGAGCGGAGGATCGGTGAAGGCGGCGAGTTGGATGTCGTCGAAGCCCACGACGGAGATGTCCTCGGGCACGCGGAGGCCGGCGCTCCGGATGGCCCGCAACGCGCCAATGGCCGTCAGGTCGTTTGAGGCGAGAACGGCGGTGGGACGTTCCTCGAGCGCGAGGAGGCGCTGCATCGCGTCGAGGCCGCCGTCGATGCGGTGACTGCCCTGGGACACCATCCGGTGATCCTCCATCGTGAGGCCCGCGTGGCCGAGGCACTCGAGAAACGCCTCCTTGCGCACCCACGCCGATTTGAGGTTGTCGGGCCCGCTCAGGAATCCGATGCGGCGGTGGCCGAGCGCGATGAGATGGCTGACCGCGGCGCCCACCCCGTCGGCATAGTCCACCCGGAGGTTCGAGATCAGGCGGCCTGGCACGGCGACGTCGAGAAACACCATCGGCACGTTGCGGTTCTTGAGTTCGGCGATCAGCGCCTCGTCCATTTCCGATGTCATGATGGCCACGCCGTCGGCTTTACGCTCCAGCATGCGCCGAATGGCGAGTGAAGTCCGCACGGCATCGTAGTTGGTGGAGGCGAGCAGGGTGTCGTAGCCATTCTCGAGGGCCGCTTCGGCGAAGCCCTGCACGAGTTCGGGGAAGAAGGGGTTGGTGATGTCGGACACGATGAGTCCGGCGATGTGGCTGCGCCCGGAGGCGAGCGAGCGGGCGTGGACGTTGGGGTAGTAGTTCAGTTCCTGGACCGCGCGCCAGACCCGCTCGGCAGTCTCCGAGTTGACCCGGGAGTCATGATGAAGCGCGCGGGATACGGTCGCCGTGGAGACCCTTGCGCGCTTTGCTACCTCTCGAATACTCATGCCTGTTTCGCCCAACTTGGAGGATGGCGCGAAGCGGAGTGGGCCTGCAGCCAGAGCCGTCCGGCACGCGCTGTAAACGTTTTCGAGGATAAGGCCGGTAGACTTATAAAGTCAAGTGAAAATGTGCGGGCGTGTCAAACGGATGGTGGCTTCGGGCACCGGGTCTGCGTGTCTTCCGGGCGTTACCCCCCTCACACGATCCGCGGCATGAGCGGCTGGGGGACTCGTGCAAGCGCCGCCCTCGATTCGATCGACACTGGACGGGGCGCGGAGTGCGTCTCAGGCACGATCGGCCCGGCTGGGAGGATGCTGGAGCGCAGGCTTCGTCTGTATGTGACGGTCCGTGCCTCTCTCATCGAGCTGGCGGCGATCTCCGGCTTGGCCCTTAGCCTTCAGCCGCCAGCGGACCATCCCGGCTCGGAGCGGTTCTCTGCCGCTCTCCCTTGCCCCTCGAGCAGGCCTTCGCCCCGTGTGTCGTATCGTTAACTCTGTCGACACGAAACGCTGTCGATGCCCCCGGGTCTCGTGGTTCGACGGCCCTGTGCTGGGTGGCGCTGGTTCTAATCGCGATCTCATTCTCGGGAACCTCCGCGACCCGTTCTTGAGCGACGACTACGTCCTCGTGAGCCGCGCCTCGATGCGCGCTGGCGACGTGGCCTGGTACTTAGTGACCCCGGGCGGCGACGGGGCGTTCCGGCCGGCCGGCTATCTTTACTTCGCCCTCGTGAAGCAGTGGGCCGGACTTGAGCCTTCGAAATGGCACTTCGCCGGACTGGTGCTGCACCCGGTGAACTGCGCGCTGGTTTACCAGCTGGCGATGGTGCTCTGGTCCGATCCGGCCATCGCTTTGGGCAGCGAACTCCTGTTCGGCGTGCAGGCGGCCCACCCGGAAGTTGTGACGTGGGCGGCCGGATCCTTCGATTCCGTGGCGTGCTGCTTTTCTCTGGCCGCGCTTCTGTGCGCGTTTGGTTCAGGATCCGCGAGGTATCCATGGCTGTCCCCGGCGCTCACTTCCGTGTTTCTCGCCTTGGCGATATCCAGCAAAGCGAGTGCCTACGCAGCACCGATCGCATTGGCTAGCCTCGGGTGGGCCAGGGGTGACCTCAGGCGTGCGGGCGTCAAGCGTTCCCTGATTGGCGCGCTACTGGTCTGCGTGGCGCTCCTGCTGTATCGCTGGCAACTGTTCCACGGCCCAGGCGGTCACCTGAACCCTGCCACCGGGCGGCCGGCGATTCTCTCGTTGAGCCTTGCGGGTTCCTCGAAGGCCACGCTCGTTCGGCTTTGGGCCATCCTGCTATTCCCGATTGACTGGCAGGCCGGCGGGAGACTGGGCTTGGCCGTAGCCACCGGAGGATTGCCTCTGCGCACGTGTACCTTGCCTGCAACGCCCGCCATGCCGGGCGGCGCCTCCGCGTGGCGCTCCTGGCGGCGACGGCCGGGCTCGTGTTGCCGGCTATTCACCTCGCCTTGATCGGCTCATCCGCTCTCGGATCGCGAATCCTGTACCTACCGAGCGTGACCTTCTCGATGCTTTGTGCACACATTGTGGCTATTGGTCCTCGCCGTGCGAGTCGCGTTGCGGTTCAAGCGGTTCTTGGCTTGGGGATGTGGGCCGGCGCCCTGGTCCACAACCTGGGGGCGTGGCATCGGGCTGCCAGACTCTCAGATCAGTATTGCACCTGTGCGTTGGTGGGCGGGGCAGGACGGACAGCTCGGGCGTTGCCGCCGTCTTCCGTTGACGGTGTGTTCTTTTTCGCGAATGGCCTCAAGGAATGCGAGTCGATGAAGCGCAAGCGGTACGCTGAAAAATGACCTTCCGTGCCCTCGCTTTAGCTCTGCCCAGCAATGCGGCGCTGGTTGTGATCGACGTGCAGCGGGCGATCGATCACCCAAGTTGGGGCGTGCGGAATAATCCCGGCGCGGAGCGGAACATCGCCGCGCTGCTGGCGGCTTGGCGTGCGAGAGGCCGGCCCGTGTACCACGTCCGTCACGATTCGAGGGAACCGGAGTCGCACTACCAGCCCGGCCAATCGGGGCACGATTTCAAGCATGAGGCCACGCCCGAGGCGGGCGAGGTGGTCATCGCCAAGCAGACGAACAGCGCCTTTGTTGGCACGGATTTCGAGGCCCGCCTTCGGGCGGCAAATCACACCACGCTTGTCGTCGCCGGCGTGATCACCAACAACTCGGTCGAAGCCACGGTGCGGATGGCGGGCAACCTCGGCTTCGAGACGTTTCTGGTGGAAGACGCCTGCTTCACGTTCGGCCGCAAGGACTGGGCGGGCACGTTCCGCACAGCGGAGGAAATTCACGCGATGAGCCTCGCCAACCTCGAGGGCGAGTACTGCGCCGTGGTGCGGACCGAAGACGTTCTGCGCGCGGCCGCAGACTCTACGAAGTTTTCTTGACCGGCCGGGCGACGGGCTTTCTTTGCACCGGCGGCTTCTCGCCCGGTGCGTAGATGTGCTGGATGGTGACACGCGCCAGTTTCACCGGCGTGAGCGGACGGTCATTGGCATCGCGCTTCACTTTCGAGATGGCATCGGCGACTTCCTGGCCTTCGATCACCTGCCCGAAGACGGTGTAATCACCGTTGAGGCTCGGATAGGGCGCCACGGTGATGAAGAACTGGCTGCCGTTGGTGTTGCGGCCGGCATTTGCCATGGCGAGCACGCCTTTCTTGTCGAACCGGTACTGGTTGTCCTCGTTCTTGAACTTGTAGCCCGGCGAGCCGGTGCCGTCGCCCTTCGGGTCCCCGCCTTGAATCATGAAATCGGGGATGACGCGATGGAACACCGTACCCGTGTAGAGCGGTCGGCGCACGAGGCGGTGCGTTTTGGGGTCGGTCCACGTCTTGGTTCCGCGCGCCAGCCCGACGAAGTTCCGCACGGCGATGGGCGCGTCCTTGTCGTAGAGCTTACAAACAATATTGCCCATGGATGTTTGAAACGTGGCGTAGAGACCCGGTTCGCGCTGGGGGGTGGCTGCTGCGCCCGCCGCCGGGGCAGTTCCCGTGGTCTGCGCCGCCGCCCCCGCCACGCAGATCGTAAGTATCGCCAAAGTCCTCATGCATCCGGATTATACCCGTCTGGAACCCTTTTACATAGGTGCAACCTGGCCGTCATTGGGGTGTGATGCAAGGCGTTCAACATAAACACAACGGACTTTATGCTTGAAATGAAACCCGCTACGCGGCAGGGCTTCGCCGCACCCCTCGATGTGCTGTTTCCCGCGCCGCTCCCGCGCCCGGTGTTGGCCGCGGTGGAGCGTCTGTTCAAGCTGGACCGCCTGTATTCGCTCTATGAGCAGGCCCGGCGAGGCGGCCCGGAGCGTACAATATTCGACCGCCTATTGGAGTCGCTCGGAGTTCAGGCCCGGGTAGAGGCGCGCGATCTTGAACGAATCCCGCGCACCGGGCCGGTGGTGGCCGTGGCGAATCATCCGTTCGGACTGCTCGAAGGCCCGATCCTTGGCTCCCTGCTTCCCCGAGTGCGGAGCGACGTGCGGATTTTCGCCAACACGGTGCTCGGCGCGATGCCGGAGATTGCGCGCCACTGCATTCTGGTGAATCCGTTCGGAGGCGCCGAGGCGTCCCGTGCGAACGCCCAGGCGCTGCGCGAGGCGATTGACTGGCTGAAGCAGGGCGGGATGCTGGTGGTGTTCCCGGCCGGAGAGGTAGCCCACGTTGCCCCGGGCGCGTGGGCGATTACGGACCCGGCGTGGAATCCGGCCGCCGCCCGTCTGATCCGGCTGACCGGTGCGACCGCCATCCCGTTTTACTTCGGCGGGGCCAACAGCGCGCTGTTCCAACTTCTGGGCCTGGTGCACCCGCGCCTGCGCACGGCTCTGTTGCCGCATGAGTTTCTCAACAAGCGCCGGGCGACGGTGGAGTTGCGCATCGGGCATTCAACACCGGCGCAGGCGCTGCGGTCATTCGCCGACGCGGCAGCGCTGACGGCGCATCTCCGCGAGCGGGTTTATCTGCTTGCCCGCCGGGGCGACCGGCGCCTGCCGCGCCTGGTGCATCCCCGCCCCGAAGTTCGCCCGCTCACGCCCGTGGCCGCGGCCGAGCCCGCGGCACTGGCGGACGACGTCGCGCGATTGCCGGAGGAGCGCTGCCTGGCCTCGCATGGGCCGCTGGCCGCGTTCGTCGGCACGGCGGCGGAGTTGCCCTCCGTCCTGGCTGAGATCGGAAGGCTGCGCGAGATCGCCTTCCGGCGCGCCGGCGAAGGGAGTGGGCTGGAGCGCGACCTCGACCGGTTCGACTCTTACTACGAGCACCTGTTCCTTTGGAACCGCGAGAGGCAAGAGATCGCCGGGGCCTATCGCTTTGGCGCCACCGAGGAAATCGTGGCCGCGCGCGGCGTGGCGGGTCTGTACACGCATACGGTGTTTTCCTACGGACGGGCGTTTCTTACCCGCCTCGGCCCCGCGCTCGAACTTGGGCGATCCTTCGTTCATCCGGATTATCAGAAGAGCTACGCTCCACTGCTGCTGCTGTGGAAGGCCATCGGCGCGCTGGTCGCGGCACGGCCCGAGGCCAAGACGCTGTTCGGCGCAGTGAGCATCAGCAACGATTATCAGACCGCCTCGCGGCGGCTGATCGCCGACTATTTGGAAGACGCGGCGCTGGCCCCGGAGCTTTCGCGGCTGGTTCGCCCGCGCCGCCCTTTCCGGCGCATGCCGCCCGCGATGCGGCCGGCGGCGAGGCCGGCGGATCTTGACGAACTGTCGGCATGGGTGGCGGATCTGGAAACCGATGGAAAGGGCGTGCCGGTGCTGCTGCGCCAGTATCTGAACCTTGGCGCGAGGGTGGTGGCCTTCAACGTTGACAGGCGGTTCTCGAACGCGCTTGATGGACTGGTGGTGGTGGACCTCACGCGCACGCCCCCGGGGATGCTCGAGCGCACGATGGGACGCGAGGCGGCGCGCGAGTTTCTGGCCTACCACTCGCACGCCTCGCGTGGCGCCGCGTGACCAATTGACAACGGCGTTCCGTTCGCTCAGACTGGCTCTATCCGGATACGACCGCTGCGCTTATGCCTATCTTTTTCAGCAACGACTGGCAACTCGGCAAGAAACGGCCTGACTGGGCGGGACCCGTTTCGATCGTCATCGAGGAGATACCGCATAAGAGTCATGGCCTAGTGTCGCGTCAGACGTCCGTGATGGGCATCGTTGCGGCGCGCTCGACCAAAGGACGCAAGAGCGCTCCCGAGCCGTTCTCCTCGTTCCGGGTCAGCACTTCGGCTACGCCCAGCTCGACTCCGTTGGCGTTCAACGGGCGCAACACAGGGCGGATCGACCTGGACAAGGGACATATCATGGCACTGGAACTCGGCGGCCCGGATATTCCGGAGAACATCGTGCCGCAGTGGTCGAACTTCCAGCGCAACGGCGTGTGGAAGCGGATGGAGAACGACGTCCGCAAGAAGGCCGAGGAGTTGGACGGTGGACTCTCCCTCGTGTTCTTCGCGATCGTCCACTACAAGAGTTATATGGACCTGACGACAGCATCATTCACCGGTCTCTGCGTGCCGTCCGGTTTCACCGTTTACACCATCGAGCAGGATGAGAAAGGCCACCAGGGCGCCAAGACGGTGGTGTTCGATCAAGACCAGGTGCAGGATGAAACCGACGACATGATGGCCTTGCGGGCGTTCGAGAAGGCCGACAAAACCGATTACACGGCGTTGTACTCCGATCTCTCGAAGAAGGGTTCCGGAAAGAAAGAGAAACTTACTTTCGGAGAAAGAGGACAAAACCCGCTGTACGGACCGCCGCCGGTAACTTATTCGACGCAAGGCGCCTTCGGCCAGACGGCGACCAAGTTGCTTCTTGACGCTTCGGTTTCCTCTAAGCTGCCTGAATCGCCGTCGAACATGGATCTCAGCAGCTGAAGAGTCCGGCCGCGGCGTCAATTCAAATCTTCGAACGATTTCCCTGGCATTTTTCGTCTAGCCGCGCGGGCAGAACCGCGGCAGTGGCGCAGCCATGTGCGAATTCACGCACGGATGTTGAATCCGGCTGCTGTCCGGGGCCGGTCGGCTCGGTATTTCGCGAATGGTATCGGGCGTGCAGTGTCGATCTGGGGGCAGTGAAAGACGGAAGGAGTTATTCGATGAGATGCTTAACCGCATGGTTGACCGCAGCCGCGGCGATCGTGATTCTGGGCGCTTCGGTCGCACAGGCGCAGCCTGGTCCCGGCATGCGCCAGCGGATGTATGACCCAAGCAAGGAGACCACGATCAAAGGCACCGTGGACAAGGTGACGCAGGGCACGCGCGGAATGTGGATGGGCACACATCTGATGGTGAAGACTGCGGACGCGACGATGGAAGTAATGCTCGGTCCTTCGAGCTTCATTTCGGGAAAGGGGTTTTCATTCGCCAAGGGTGACGAAGTCGAAATCACCGGCTCGAAGGTTACGATCAGCGGCAAAGAGTCGGTGATCGCGCGCGAAGTAGTGAAAGGGGGCAAGACGCTTACCCTGCGCGACAAGACCGGCCGGCCGGAATGGAGCGGCGGGATGGGGATGCGCGGCCAGATGCCCTGCTGTCCCCCTCAGTCGTAACGGCCGGCGGGAGGTACGGCGCCGCAGGAACGGCGCCAATTTATCCGGCCTCGACTCGAGCCCTCCGACGTGGTTCTCTCGGTGGACCGGTTGTCGATGCGTTTCGGTGCGACGCGAGTACTGCGCGAGTTGAGCTTCAACTTGTTGCGGGGAACTTCGTTAGCTGTGATCGGGCCGAACGGCAGCGGGAAGACGGTTCTGTTCCGAGCATTGATCGGCGCGATCCCGTTCGAAGGGACGGTCCGGTGGCAAGCCGGAGTCCGCCTTGGGTACGTCCCGCAAAAACTCGACCTCGAGCGCGACATTTCGGTCACGGGCGTGGATTTTCTCCATGCGCGGGCCGCATTGATGCGCGGGGGCGCAGCAAGCGTGGGTCACGTGTTGTCCCTGGTTGGAGTTTCCCCCGGTGCGGCCCGGCAGCTGATCGGCACTCTTTCCGGCGGGCAGTTTCAACGTCTGTTAGTGGCGTTCGCATTGGTGGGCAACCCGGAGGTAATTCTATTGGACGAGCCCACCGCAGGCGTCGATGAGCCGGGGCAGGAGCGATTGAACGAGTTAGTTCGCCGGCTCCAGCAGGAGCAGGGACTTACGGTTCTGTTCATCTCCCACGAGTTGTCGATCGTGTATCGTTACGCGACGAATGTGCTTTGCTTGGGAGGCGAGCACGCCTGCCTCGGTCCCCCGAAGACGATTCTCACTCCAGCGCTGCAGCAGGCTTACGGGACACAGGTGGACTATCACATCCATGACCATTGAGACCATCCTGCTGCCGGTTGCGATGGCCGTGGCCGCCGGACTGGTGGGTTGTTTCGCAGTGATGCGGCGGATGGTTCTCGCCGCCGATGCGCTCTCGCACGTCGCGCTTCCGGGAATTGGAATTGCGCTCGCTCTTCACCTGCATCCGGTGTCCGGCGCCGCGGCGATGCTATTTTTCGGAACGTTGCTGATTTGGGCGGTGGAGGAGAGGTCACGCATCGCGACAGAGAGACCGTGATCGGCGTGGTGTTTTCCGCCGCGCTGGCGATCGGGAGCATGCTGTCCTCGGGCGAGGAGCTGATCGACGCGTTGTTCGGGAGCGGCGGTGCGGCGAGTCGGGCGGAGATTCTGTTCGGCTTCGTGGCCTCCAGCCCTGTCATCGTGTTCATCGGCACGCAACGCAACCGGCTGATCGTGACTTTGGTCTCGCCCGACGTGGCGCGAACGGCCGGCATCAACGTGCGGCTTCTGAACTTGCTCTATCTACAGGCGTTCGCGCTTACCATCGCGCTGGGCCTGCGCTATCTGGGCGTCTTATTGATGGGCGCGCTGATTCTCATTCCGGCCGCAACCGCGAAGCGGCTGGCGAGGGATCTATCCGGGATGCTGGCCGTCGCCGTGGTCTGCGCGATTGCCGCGACCCTCTCTGGAACGTATGCGGGTTCCCTGCTTCAGCGGGAGACGGGGCCTCTGATTGTTTTGTCAGCGGTGGCTTTGTTCGTGCTCAGTCTCATCCGGCCCACGGACTGAAGCTGCGAGCCGAACGCCGCAACGCCGGCGCGGGGCGGTTGCACGTACAATGTCAGACATCCATTTTCCAGGGATGCCCCGCCGTGTCGACCGAACCTCAGCTTGCGCCGGCCGCCCGTTCCGCGGTGGTCATCCGAAGGGCCACGCCGGAGGACGCTCCGGTCTGCGGCACGATCTGTTATAGGGCATATCATCGGAATGCGGCCGAGCATACATTCCCGCCGGACTTTCCGTCACCCGAGATCGCGATTGACCTGCTGGCCGAGATGTTCTCGCATCCCAGCTTTTTCTGCGTCGTGGCTGAGCGGAACGAGCGGATTGTGGGCAGTAACTGCCTGGACGCGCGTTCGGCGATCGCCGGCATTGGTCCGGTGACGGTGGATCCCGACGTCCAGGACAGCGGGATCGGGCGGACCTTGATGGAGGCCGTGATCGAGCGGGCACGGGGGAGCGATGTGGCCGGCGTGAGGCTGGTTCAGGCGGCGTATCACAACCGTTCGCTGTCGCTTTACGTCAAGTTGGGGTTCGATGTGCGGGAGCCTCTGGCGGTGGTGCAAGGGCCGGCGATCAGCAAACCTGTGGAGGGCTGCGTGCTCCGGCCGGCGCGGCTTGATGACCTGGGAGCGTGCAGCCGGGTGTGCCTGCAGGTGCATGGGCACGACCGCAGTGGTGAACTCGCCGACGCGATCCGGTTGGGCACGGGGCGCGTCGTTGAGCGGGGATGTCACATCACCGGCTACGCCACGGCACTGGCGTTTTTCGGGCACGCCGCTGGACTGACGAACACCGACATTGAGGCGCTGATCGCGCAGGCCGAGTGTTTTCTTGGACCCGGGATCCTGGCGCCATCATGCAACACGGCTCTGCTGCGATGGTGCCTGGAAATGGGCCTGCGCGTGGTGCAGCCGCTGACGCTCATGACCATGGGCCTTTATCATGAGCCGAAGGGTGCGTATCTGCGGTCGGTTTTGTACTAATGGCCTGTCACGAAATAACTAGAACATTTTAAGGCCGAATGTTTTATGCTGGGATCAATGCCAG
>VFSW01007446.1_pt1 | contig 15888 bp, 8 predicted proteins | sample 5358111 | NCBI WGS metagenome assembly VFSW01 (sample SAMN11554181, study PRJNA540505) | mine drainage metagenome | isolation source: sediment from site ElyBrook_90M | place: USA: Ely Copper Mine, Vershire, VT | collected 2017 | reverse complement strand
CCGCAAATCCAGGATTGAATGTCGCGTCCACCGCCCCGGAAGGGAGCAGGCGGCCAATGTGGTTCCAATTCGTCCCGTTGACGGCGGCGAAGGTGCCGCCAAGAATGATATTCCCACGAGAATCGAGCGCGATGGCGTTCACCGGCTGATCCGTTCCATTTGTGACGCCTAGTCCGGAACTCGGCAGGAACGAAGTGTCAAGGTTGCCGGTCGGCAGAATGCGCGCGATATGGTTGCAGTTTGTCGTGTTGAAGGTGGTGAAGTCGCCACCGGCCAGGATATTTCCGCTGGCATCCAGGGTCAGCGCATACACACTTCCGCTGGCTCCTCCCCCGAATCCAAATCCGGTGCTGAAGCTCTTGTCCACCGCGCCGGTCGCCAAAAGGCGGGCGATATGATATTCTGGAACGCCATTCACAGAGGTGAAGTCGCCCGCGATGACAATCCTCCCCTGGCTGTCGATCACGACGGCGCGGACGAAATTGTCGGGGCCGCGTCCGGGATTAAAGCTCGTGTCGATAAACCCATTTGTCAGTAGGCGGGCGATGTAATTGATCGAGCTCGCGTTATACAGGTTAAAATCGCCGCCAATCACCGCCCTGCCGCTTGAGTCGATGGCCACTGCATTGACAAACGAGTCCGCGCCGGGGACGGCGTTCTGGGGCGGCTGGGAAGTGGGGTCATTGTCAACATTGTAGTTTCGATCCACCGCCCCGCCCGGCTCAATTAGGTTGGTTACGATGTCATTGAACTGGATCGTGAGCCTTGCCTGGTCAATCGTGCCCACTGAAGCGGGTATCATTGCGGTAGCATCGCCCGTGTCGCCTGAGTTTAGGAAGAGTTGAAGCTCTATATCTTCATCAAATTCAACGAATCCGTTTTGGTAAATTGGAATTTGAATATACTGCGCACCCGGGTTGCCTTGGCCGAAGGTCAATTGGCCCTCGATGCCCGTCCAGTTTTGCGCAACAGGGAGCGAAAAATCAAATGCCACCAGCGTGGGGGTATTATTTGACGGGATAGCGTAGTCGGATTGCGCTACGGTGGCAAACAGATTGTCGTCAAGAACGCTTATGTTGGGAAATAGGGAATCCATCGTGTAATGCACCGTGAGCGATTCAAGGTTGGCGGTCTCGTTGCGGAGGGTTCGCTGGACCGGTATGCTGGCGATAATACAGTTCTTTTGCACTCGAAACGTGTACCGCTCGAAGTTCATTTCCGAGAAGACGGCGGGATTGGTATAGAGCCGGGTGTAATTTGGGTTCATGCCGTAGTAGTTCAGGATATTCATCACCGAATTTGTTTGGGCGATGGACGGCGGAACGATATCTGGATTCTCAAGCGGGTCCAGCACGGCATTGGTAAGGGTTAGATTTACATACGGATTTATGCCCGCGAAAGTGTAATTGAGATCCACATCTAAAATCGGGGCAAAATTATTTTGTTGTAATTCGGTGAGAAGGCGATCAAAATCCTGCGGTCCCTGGGTGAATGTATCCACGGCAGGAGGGCTAAATCCCGCGCCAGGATATATCGGGACGAATATATCCTTGCTCATTTCAAAGTCGTCAAAAACAATCGTGTTTGTTTGCGCGGTGAAGTCGTAACCGGACCAGGCGGATGGCACAATGGCGTTGGTTTTGGTCCGGAAGCATAAGGAGTTGGTTGTGGTCAGCGTCCACGAACCGTCGCTATTGGAGGTGCTGCCACTGTGCGAGAATGGCGACGGGGCGACGCACGGGAAGTTCGTAAAAAAGTCAGGCAATCCGAAAGTCGTAATGCTGACAAGGTTTGTGATTGGCGTGCCCTCAATAAGCGTCAATGGGCCCGCGCCGTTGGTAGGGCCAAACCCAATATTCGTTTGCACAATCATCTCGTCATTATCCAAAGGCATGTAGGTGAACTGGCCGTCCTGCATGTTGGTAAAGAAATTGACGGACGCTGCGTTGGTTACAAAAATGTTGGTGAAACTAATGATCGCGTTGGTGTCTGGAGTTCCGCTGGCGCTGCTAGCAAAGTTGGTAATGAACAGATTTGTAACCAGATAATTTGTCGTGTATAAATTTGTATAGAGACCTGCCGTCATCATCAGTGTCACTTCGCAGCGGCCAATGTTTCCGCCGCTGCGAGTGATAGTCAGGCGGGCATTGGGGCTTCCGTTGGCTGTGCCAAAAGTGCTCGGTCCAATGCCCCCGCCGTCCACGACGTAATTTTCAAGGCTGCTGAATAAAAACGCAGAGGAGGCAAATCCAAATCCGCCGGCTGACAGGCTCGGCCCCCAGTTCAGTTGGACTTTTCCCTGGCTCAACCCATCAAAGCTGTCATTGGTGCTGCCAACCTGGATGTAATAGATCGTTCCCTGCTTCGCAGCAAAATCCACCCTGCTGGTGAACAGATTGGAGGAGGAATCAAGCATGTTTCCAGCCACGCTCTGGAGGCTGGCAACGGTCACCGGCGCATTGGGGTCAATGTTCGTATAGACTCCCATCATGGTGAAAAGCGGCAGACCTTCAAGATCCACGCTGCCGCGGGTATTGAAGTCCATTTCCGTGGAGACTGGAGCCGTCCATGAATACCATATCGTTGATGCGGGAGGGACGCCGGGAACGGGGTCTGGCTCCTTCGATTGAACCGTCGCTAGCAAGTTGGTCCCTTGAACAGTGCCGCTCAATCCCACGATCCCCTGGGCGTTGGTGAGGTTGTCGTTGGGGGGAGCCGGTTGCGCTTGGGTTTTCAGCGCGGTGCCGCCGCAGATGACCGCCGCGGCGCAAAGCGTCCATACTGCTTTGGCGATTCGCTGCGTTCCGCGTAAATATTCTCTTAACATAAATCGAACTGTCTTTCTCGGTTTTTACGGGATGTCCCGCACTGCCACTGCCTATCGGTTTTGCAACAGCACGGTACCGCTCACATTGGTGCCGAGGAAGTAGCCCCGTCCGCTGCTTCCGATGCTGATATTTGTCAAAACAACGCCTGAAATGGGCACTTTATGATTATTGGCCGGGTTAATAAACCATCCCGCGAAGTTGCCGGCTGAGCCAATTGTCACCGCGCTTTTGGGGCCGGTGTAGGTTGCGAAATCTTTCGTCCCAAGCGTGTTTGTGATCGGCGCCGCCAAATCGCCCCCGTTGAGGAGCATCAAGATGTTCGTATCAACGAATGGGTGGGACGAAGCTGCCGTCGGAGTGTGCCAGGGCGAGCTGGACATCTGCATGATGTTATCGAATCCATTCGGATAGAGTGGAGTTCCGTTGGTTGGCTTCACCCAGGCGATGTTCGCGCCGCTGATGCCGTTGCTGACGGTCGCCCAGCCTAGAACAGTATCCTTGGTCGATGGACTATAGGCGTAGAACGGCCAGTTGCCGTACTTTGAAACGGGCGCGCTCGAACTGAAATGGGAACCGTCCGCCAGCGAGCCGACAAGAGTCAATTGCCCTTGCGGCGTCACGCTTCCCACGCCCCAGCTATCGCCGCCGGTTTCATTGGTCGAGTCCGTGCCGGCATCCCAAGGCAAAACGGTGACAAATGATCCTGCGAACGGCGATCGGCTATTGCCCGGGTAAAACGGGCTGTAATCTGCCGCCAACTGCGCTGCGAAGGAGCTTCCGGTGACGGTTCCAACTATCCCGCCGCTAATCCCCGTGGTATCCAACTGAAGGTAAACCGCCAGAACTCCCCCGTGGCCCTTCACGTCAAATGACGCGATTCCAGCTCCATTGAATTTGGAGTTGAAATTGTAGGCGTACGGTCCCATCTGCAGCTTTCCTGAGAAGCCGCCGGTTGAGGCCAGGCTTAGTTTCACAAGCCCGGAACTGTCCGGGGCGACGGCGTTGGTGTCGTAAAAGAGGCCGGCATAAGAGCCTTCGAGCGACGGGAACGGATTTTCCACGAAGCTTGCCGTGGCCACAGTATTGGTTAAGAAGGCGAAAGTCACCTTCTGGTCATAGCTGGTAGTGACGGCGCCTTGCTGCGAAACGATCCAATCCGCGAATATCCATCCGCTGGCGGGTCTGGCGGTAAGGGTATAACTGGTGCCTAACACGACGCTGTTGGACGGCAGGGTCGGGGTTGTGCTTCCCAAGCCGCTATGGGCGATGGTCAGGACATCCGAGGCGGCGCTTGATCCGCCAGAACCGGAGGAATTCACCAAGTACGATACCTGATTCGAGCCGGGCGCGCAGTTGCAAGGGAAGGTGTAGTTGCCGGGGCATGGGATATTGCTCGACAGGTCGCCTGGGTCATTGAGGAGGTAAGGGTCGGGCGGGGCCGAGGAATCCCCATTTAGCACATAGTAGTTGGCCCCATAACTGGGCCAGAAGGATATATCGTGGCTGTTGGCCACGGCGTCGTTCATCAGGCAAACGATGCTGCTATTATAGTACGGCACTGGCCGGACGCTGTTGGGGCCGACAAAGCTTGGAACCCAGACCAAACCCGAAACTGTGTTGGTTAATTTGCCGGGATCGCCGTTCGAGTCCGCAAAATAAATCGTCATGTTCGGGTCGATTTGAATTCCAGACCGGTAGTTCGTGCGGGCGTAATTGGTCAGATCGAGATAATCGACATACATCGCGTTGCGGGTGCCCGCGCCGCTAAAACGCAACACGCCGTTGGACGAGCGATCCAGCACGAGGTGGCCAATGGTCGCGTTATTGGTAAATCCAATGGGGCTGGCGCCTCGATCTTCGGCCGCCCACACATGGGTGATCTGTTGATTGTTTCCGGCGTAAGTGTAAAGCTCCGTCCCAAAGAGATCGCCGGTGGCCGGTTTGACGGGCAGGTTGAAGCCGTCGGTTACGTACCAAGTATTGACAATGACGCTGTTCGTATTGGTTGTCGGCGTTCCCGGCACCAAATCACTAAGATGGTTTTCGGCTTGAATCGTAAGTGTTCCACTTCCGCCATATCCCGCGTAAATAACGGAATTGGTCGCCTCGATATTCATTGCCGACAGGTAAACGTCCGTTCCAGCATAGGTGTAGTTGGTAAGACCCGAAGACAAGCCCATGAATAGATTCTCGGCTTGAATATCGACGGAACCGATGCCGGCGCCGAAGAGAAAGCCGTCCTGCTCAACTGTGCGCGCCTGTATTTGCGGAACATCCGCGTAAATTGTGCCGTAGTTGGTCACCGTGTCGACAGAGTATTTTCTTCCAACAGGCCCGGACTGGCCTTTGCCGGGGTCGAAGCCGATGTCCAAGGTGTTCTGGACTCCAAGGTATCCGGTTGGTTCGATAAGCAGATTCTTGAGATATGGCACATTGGCGGGAACGAAATTCTCCGCGTTTTGCGAGAAGACCACGTTCGTGGCAACGATGAGGTTGGCCGTATTGATGCGCACTTGATTAATTACGCCAAGGTTGTCGCTGAGCGTGAGTGACTTTGGCCCGTTCAGAGTAAGATTGCGCACGACAGAAGGAAAGGTCCCGAAGATGTTTTGGTCAACCACGGTAACATGAAAGTGCCAGACATTGGTCGCCCCGGCAGTGCCCAGGATGGTATTCCCGTTTGTTAAGGTGACGGCGTTAGTCGTGATATTTTGCCAGTTGGCTGACCAAGCGTAGACGTCACCGCGAATGCGGCTAAAGGTTGAGGGGAAGATATTCGATACCATCAGAATGCCATTTGTGGTGCCGATCGTGGCATTTTCCTCGCCCCAGTCCACGCCGGTCGGGTTGGAGCCGCCCAAGTTGGTGGTGTTTATGACCACGGTGCCCTCAGCCCGAATTCGGGCCATGGTAAGGTCAAGATTGCCAGCGTTAAGCTCAATGCGCCCGGACAGATTTGTCGGGTCCGGGAGAACGACCCGCATTTGGGAAAGATATGAGGAGCCTATCGAGTTTGAGTTGGCAAGACTGGCAAAGGAGCCATCGAGGCTGGCTGGGTTGTGGCCAATCTGGGCTCCGTATTCCGCTATTGAGACAGGCTCCTTTGTCCCCGTTGACGCGCCTGCCTGGTAGAAAACCGTGCCGTCGTAATTCATATCGCCAGTGGTGCCCGCTAACCACTCGCCTGGAGTCGCAGTTATGACGGAGAAGGCATTGGGCCGCCTCCCTTCCGGCGTAGAGTCGTTGATGGCAATGGACATCGAAGGCAGAACCGCGCCGTCGTCGATAACGTAAATGCCGTTCGTCACCATTTGCCCGGTGATCACATCGAAAACCGGCTCAGAAATCTCAACGATGGTTTCTTCCGCATTGATGTCGTTATTCGGCACCGTCAACAGGTCTTCCGGGAAATATGGGAATGTGAATTTCGCGGTGGCGGTGATATTCGTGTCGTTGAAGTTGGTGTTTACGAAGATGACGTTGTAGTAATAATTGCTGCTGATTGCGTAAAGATAGGCGCTTGCCGAAAACTGAGCCGTATCGAAGTTCACCGGAAATCCCGGCGCAAGATCGCCGGCGCGGGGCGTGACAACGATATTCGGAACACCGGTTGGAAATTCGCCCGCAAATCCCGACGTATCAATGGTGAGCGCGTTGGTGATTCCCCAGAAGAGATCATATACGCTAACGTCCGGGACAAAATAGTAGTTCCCGCCGATGGCGTCCCACGAGGTCAACCCTTCCAGCGCTGTAAGGTTGAAATCAACGGTATTTGTGGGGCCAACGGTCTCGGCCTGTCCTGCGATGAGGTTTCCGTGATAATTTGTGATGGTTGTCCCACTGAGACGCAGAAGGCCATAGTTGCCCACTTCGAGAGTGCCCCTGTTGTAAATATGCTTGGCAAATATGCTGATTTGGGACGGAATTGGCGCGCCGTAGTTGTAAAGGGCGGTGGCGACCGTGGTGCCAAGAGGCGAATAAATGTCAGGAAAGCCTGGAAAGTCGAGCGATTCAATCAAACCGAAGTTTTCAAAGGCCGCCGCGGAGCGCCTTGATCCTGGAGCGCCTGTGTCGAATCTGAAACCTGGATACCCAAACATCTGGCCGCTGCTTGTATTTGTAAAAAACCGCGTGCCCATTGTCATGAAGGGAATCGGGTTGGCGCCGTATTCATTGAGAGCGGAGGATACGTTTGTGGGGCTTGAGCTTACTATTGTGTCGATGTTTATAGTGCCAGCGTTAACAAATATCCTGGCGTCCACAGTCGGGGCTGCGCTCAGGTATTTGTAATTGTAATACTCATTGGGAGTACCCCCCCCACGCGCCAACAGGGCCTGGCAGACGCCAAATCCCAGCAGCAGCGTTGTCAAAAATCGTTTCATATGCGCTCAATCATCCTAGCGAACTCTGGCGGGTGCCCCTCCGGCGCCACCTGTTCCACCGGCGCCGGTGGTGGCGTTGGTGTTTGCAGTGGGCACAGGGTTCCAAATATTGGGGCTGATGGCGGCCCCGCCCTGGGTTAATTGGGCTTCCAATGCCGCCAAACTGGAGCCATTCGGAAACACAATGGGCTCATTCGTCGACCCATCAAACGATCCCCACACAAAGACAGGGTATTCACCGTAGTTCAGGCCATCCAAAAATCCCGGGCTGTAGTTGTAATAGATAGCCCCGGCATTGTTCAGGATGATCAATTCCTGCGGAGCTATCGTGCTGGGTGTAATGCCTCCGCCCAGTGAAACGTAAGGCGACTGTATAAAGGCTCCCGTCTTAACCAGTTCAAAATCGGTGAAATAGGGAGCGGTGGCCACCAGATTCGATGCCGCGAAAATGATGTCGGGAGTTGAAACTGTCCGCGAAATCTGCAATTGAAACAGTTGCGAATTTGTAATGTAGGGCAGCGTGTATTGGTAGGTGATGGGCGTGAAATTCGTTCCCAATAGCGAATCGAAGCCGACCCTGACAAACCTTATTTTCTCGGCCCCTCCCAAGACTCCCACAAAATTGCTGACGCCGACGGAGCCATTGGTGGTGTTGACTCCCGTCCAAGTGCTGAGGGATGATCCCGTGACGATGGAATTGCTATCCAATTGCTGGAAGGCGTAGTTGCCCTTGCTGTAAAGATATTTCAAGCCCCCCATGTCGTCACGGGTGAAATTGAGATAGTAGGCTCCGTATTGCAAGTTGTTGCCGGTGGCCACCGCGGAATAGCGCAAGGCGGTTGTGTCGAGCGGAAGTTCAACCGCGTCACCTACGTTGACCGCGACCTGGCAGCCATCCCAAATGAGGTAGGTGTATAAATGCCCGTTGACGTAGTCGGAAGGATTGTATGTTCCCGGCTCGTAGTTGCGGTTAATGACGAAGTACTCGTAGGCGCAGTTTGGCGGAGCGTATTTCGCTCGCGCCGCCAAATCGAACACATGCGTTTCCCCCAGCAGCCCCATGTGCTCCGCCATGAGATAGAGAACAGTCGACTTCAAATCCATCAACTCCATCGCCTGGGCGGTGTAATTAACTTGCTGGTCGCCATCGGTCAGGAAGCTGTTCAGGTTGGCGGAGGAGGACGAAGGCAGCGCATTGAGCACGTTAAAGGCCGCGTTTACCGCCGCCACGCCTTGCGCTCCAAAGTATTCCAGAAACGTGTCGTCGAAAGCATAAGTGATGATCGGCGTGGTCAACCGCGATCCCTCGCCGAAGTTCTTCGGGCCACCAAGCTCAATTCCATCCAAGCCTGGCTCTACATAAAAATAGTAGTAGCGCGGATCTCCGTAATCCAGATCCGTCGTCTGCCATGTTTCAAGGGGGCCCCACAGAGTGAATGCCTGCGCGCAATGCGCGGCGGCAAGCGCCGCAACCAGGCCAAAACATTTCAGTAATTTTCGCAGCATAAGTCTTACTGTGATGATCCCAAAGTATACGCCTGGCCATAAAGGTCGAAGCCCGATTTGCCGGCCACTCCCGATGAGTTGACAAAGCTGGCCCAGACCACCAGGAATTTATTAACGCCATCCCATGCCACCGCCGGATGAAACTGCTGGCTTACCGTGGTGGTGTTGACTTGAACCTCATCGCCCATCGGCTCGGCTCCAGCGCGCAGGAAGCGGCCGAAGACTCCTTCGCGCGACCCGTCCTGCCCCATGCTGGTCCAAACCACCATGCTGCCGGCGGGTCCGGCGGCGATCTTGGGCCCATATTGATCGCCGTAAAGATAGGTGTTGATGCGGAAATCGGCGCCGCGGGGGGAGCCGGAAGGGCTAAAGGCGCGACCCCAGATATCCCAGCTATTGGTCGGCACAGAGTCCTTTTGGGCCCAAACCACGGTAAAGCCGCCGTCATTCAACGGGGCGACGTCAGGAGTGTCGCAGGTCAGGGTGCCGGAGTTAATGGGAAGCTCATCCGTGATGGGAACCCCAGCCGGAGTATAAATCCGCGCATAGACATCGATGCTGTTGTAGGCGCGCTCCTGTTCGGAAATCCACGCGACAACAAAATTGCCATTGGCGAGGGTCGTGACCGCCGGCTTGCGCTGATTGTATTGGGTGTATTGGTTGACTTTGAATTCAGCCGCACCCGTGGGCGCGCCGGCAGGGCTTAACTTCCTGGCATAAACTCCCCACATGCTGCCGTCCTGGCCGTCACTGGACCATGCCACCACGGAACTCCCGTCGGCCAGCCCGGTCACGACTGGATCAGCCACCTGCCCCTTCCGATAGGTGTTTAAGCGAATATCAATTCCAGAAAGATTGGTGGTGTAGGCGCTGGTCGTCTTGGTGGTGGCCGCTTTTGCAATTCGCGTGTAAATGCCGTGCGTGCCTGCCACGGTGCATTGCCAGACGAAGATGGTCTTCTTGTTGGCGAGCAACTTGGCTTTGGGGTTAAGCATGCTGCCAGTGGTCGCCTTATTGGCCGTAAATGGCTTTGACGCGCCGTAGTGGGCGTCCAACATGGCTGCGCCAATGCCGAACCCGCTTTTCATCCTCGCATTGTCCTGCCAGGCGATGATGCCGCCGGAGGAATCGAGTGAGATGCTCGGCCAAACCTGGTCGCCCAGGAGGGGGCCAGTGATGGGAATTTCCCCCCCTTGCGGAACGAGCGGAGTTCCGGCGAACACCGCGCTGGAAACAGCAAGAAAAATCCCCCCTATGAGAATCTTAGAGACGCGAAACATTACGGATATACGATTCATTTGTTTTATCAGGACAGCCCTCCGTTGTCCAGCTATTCTTTGTTTTGTGGCAGTGTATTGCATTTGGGTGTCACAGGGTAATGGCGGCCTTTGCATCAACAGGCCCCCGCCGTTTCCGGAAACAAATCATGGGCATGAGTGATTGACGATTCCAGCTCTCGCAAGAGCGTTTTGAAACCCCAACGGGCATACAGCGGCCGCAATGCTTCGGCATTGACGGCTTTGCAAGCCAAATCCTCCAAGCTAACTTCACACGACAACCGATTGTTCAAACGCACCAACTGCTGGTTGCGCCGAACCAAGCTCTCCGCAGCCTGCAGGCTGGCCCGCAGTCGGTCGGGTCGCACGTCCTCGATGCGCTTATACAATGACTCGACGGCGCCGAATTGATGGAGCAAAGCCGCAGCAGTTTTTGCGCCAACGCCTGGGACGCCGGGAATGTTATCCACCGCATCACCTATCAGGCTTAACCAGTCCACTATTTGCGTGGGATTCACGCCGGTCTTGGCGACCACTTCTTCCGCGCCCCAAAGCGCTTCCGTCTTGTCGTTTGGGTTCAGCAACCGGACGCCGTCGGATACCAACTGCATGAAGTCCTTATCCGAACTGGCGATGACCGATGGCAGAGCGGCTGCGACCGCGCGTTCGGCGAGCACCGCGATCAGGTCATCCGCCTCGCACCCATCCAGCATCAGCGAGGAAATGTTCGAGGCCTTGAGAAAATGGACAATTTCATCCAACTGCGACTCCAAATCCCGCGGCATTTCCGGCCGGTGCGATTTGTATTCGGCCAGAAGCTCTTTTCGCTCGGCCGCCAGCCCTCCATCCCAGATAACGATTAAATGGGACAGCTTGAGCCGGGCCTGCATTTTTGCGAGCATCCGAATGAAGCCGTAGATCGCATTTGTCGCCATCCCGTCCGGTGAGGAGAGCGAGCGTATCGCAAAGAAGGCCCTGTAAGCGAAAGCGTGCCCGTCGACGATCAGGAGTTGTCGTCGCGCTGTTGCTTCAATTGTTGGGCTGCTGTGCATTGAGGGGCGCTCATCGGTTTGCCGGGCAAGACCCTTACGGAGCCGTGGCCGCCGCGGGCATTGGTGTGACAACGGTTGCTGATGTCGGCTGCGGCGGAATGACTGTGCGGCCATAAGGGAGATCGTCGTCCGTGTGAACGCGATTTCCCGCCGGGTCGATCATCGTCGGCGTGACGAAGATGAGGAGGTTTTCCTTTTGGCTGTCGGAGGATTCGCTGCGGAACAGTTTTCCGAAGAAAGGCAAATCGCCGAGCACGGGAACTTTGTCTTTGACCTTGTAGATCTGCTCCTGGATCAGCCCGCCGAGCACGACGGTCTGGCCGTCCCAGACGTCGCAGACTGTCGCGACTTCGCGGATGCGGAAGTGGGGCAGCGGCAACTGAGCGGTAATCGGCACGCCGATGGTTGAGCCGGCGGCTGCTTGCGCCTGGGGAACGAATTGGCCGGGGGGATCGTATTGCAGGAATTCCAGATAGGTCGGCAGAAGCGCCATTTCGATGGAGAACCCATCCGATGAGACGGTCGGGATGACGTCCAAGCTTGGACCGAGCGGGATAAACGAGGTGGTGTAGTTCACCGACGGGGCAGCCACGCCAGTTCCACCGGTCAAGCCGCCGGCGACGGACTGGGTTTCCATCACTTCTGCTTGTGTGACGATATATTGCAGGTCCTGCGCGGCCATGTGGGCCTGGCGGCCACTTTCGGTCGTGACGCGCGGGGCCGAGAGCAAGTCAGACCCGGTGCGGTTCTCAATGGCCTGAATGGCCACGCGGAATTGCGGGTCGGTCATAATCCCGGTGAGGGTTCCCAAGGTGGGCAAGGCCGTTTGGCCTGAGCCAACGACGTTATTAAGACCCGAGGTTAAAAGATTGTCGGTCGAGGCAGGCACAACAGCGGCAGGTCCGGCGGTAAAGGTTCCAGGAGCTGTCGTGCTGGGACTGCCCGGGCCGGGGAAAATGCCGCTCGGATTTGCCGCCGTGCCTGCCCCCTGATATGAAGGAGCGGTTCCAGCTTGAAGTCCCATTCTTCCGTTGTTGATGAGTGAGTTTCCAAGGTACCACTGAAAGCCGAGCCCCTTCATGTCCTCCTGGGTCAGATCGACAAATTTTGCTTCCACCATGACTTGGGGCGGCGTTTGGTTGAGCAATTCAATGGCTTGCTGGATCATATCCAAATCCGAAGCCGTCGCTTTGACAAGCAATTCACCGATGCGATCATTGAAGAAAATCATTTTTGGCGGAGTCAGGTCGATGCCAACCGCAGTGAAGTAGGCGCGAACCATGAGGTGGGCGTTCGTCGTGTTGTTGGTGACGGTCACGTAGCGCAAACCAACCGAGCCGCCGCCTACGGGAGGCGCGCCGGTGCCTGTGTCAACGGGCGCAATGGTCACTGTGGGAATCGTAGCGACACCTGGTGTGCCGCCGCCTGGCGTGCCACCGCCGCCGGCAGCGCCGCCGCCGCCAGCGCCGCCGCCAGCGCCGCCGGCAGCGCCGCCCGCGCCATTTCCGGTCGCGCCGGAGCTGCTGGTCGGAACATTCAACGCGCTGGAAACGACGTTTTGCAGGCCTTGGACGAAGGTATTTGGATTCACCCTGAAGCGCTTTGTAAAGAGTGCCGCAGTTTCAACGGGTTTGGGCGAAAAGACGATCGCGTAATCTTCAATCGTGTAGCGAATCGGCTTGTCAGCAACCTTGGTGATAGCGTCCAAGGCGTCGGCCAGCCGGAGATGGGTCAGTTCAGGAGTGATGCGGATAATGACTTCAGAACCAATGTCCTGCGTCGTTTGAGGGACCGCCGCCGCCACCGCGCCAGCCGCAGCGCCCGTGTCGGCAGGGAGAAGACCGCTTTGCTCGACGTTCTGATTAATCATGAAGTTGATTCCAAGGCCATCGGGGTCGCGATTGGTGGTTTCCGCCCGCAGCTTGGCGAGGACTTCCTTGAGAGGATACTCTGTGAAAGGCCCGAAGTGGTCCAAGCGCATGTTATCGAGCATCGAGATGATGCGCTGGCGGCCTTTGGTGGTGTAAACCAGATTTGTGCTGGCCATCTGGTTGGGAATAGGGAGATCGTCGCGCTTGTGGGTTTCAACCCAATCAGCTTCAACGCCTGCGATGCGGCTTTTGACTGTGCTTTCGCGGCGGCGGGCCTGATCCATATAGCGCGCTTCCTTGATAAGATCCAGATAGTAAGGCGCTACGCGATTGGAGGCATCTTCCTTGATAACGGCAACCAGGATGATTTCGGCCTCTTCGTATTTGCCCATTTCGTAGAGCAATTTGGCGTTCTGGACGCGTGTTGCGAGATCAATTTTGGATTTTTCGATGCTGGGAAGGCGCTTGATAACATCGTCGCTGGGCTTGCGCCCTAAATCGTTTAATTAGCGCTGCTGGATGGCGGCCATTAGGGCAAGGAGCCGCTAGTTGTTAGGATCATACTTCAGCGCGCTATCCGTCTCAGCGAGGGCGGTGGCGACGTCACCCGCGTCGAGCGCCTGGTGCGCCAGCTTCATTCGCGTGGCATCCAAACCGGCGACAGCTTCGCGTTTCTCGGCGTCAACGGCCGGGTTTCCGACCTGAACGCTGGGGATTTGAAGAACGGCGTCCTGGTAAAGTCTGGCGGCTTGCGCCACATCGTCTCGTTTGAGCGAATCGCGGGCCTGTTCAAGCTTGAGGTGCAAGCGGATGGTTGCTTCCTGGCGGCGCACGGCTTCGTCATTGGCAATTTCCACCGGAGTTGGTTGTGCGTGCAGCGATATGGCAAGAAGAAAGGCCAACCGCAAACTGGTTTTAGCTACTGATGTCATGGCGTCGTATCGATTTAAGCTGATCCCGCTATGGGGACTTCATCCACTTGATCTCGGTCACTCGAGTAGTCTTTTCGTCTTCGACTCTAACTGCCTCGTTGGTGATTTCAACTATAATATATGGCTCACCATCGAGTTTGAACCTGTCTTTGACCTTTTTCCTAAGCAGCGGAACCGTCGGATCCGGATCGTATTTCAGATCGGCCAAATAACTTTCCACCTGTTTGTAGGGGCTGCTGGCGGAGCTCCAGGCGTTGGTTTCTCCAGACGGAAGCAATTCAAGATTGACGTCTGTCGGAGCATCCTCGGGCCCTTTGATTCCGCGGACGATAAAAGGAAATTGGTTGGTGCGCATCTCGTTGAGGTGAAGATGAGCCTTTGCCGCGCGCACGGATTTTGGCTGGGTGAGATCGACGCCCTTTTGCAGCGCGATTGTAAAGACGCCACCCTCCACCTGATCCAGCGTGATGATCGTGTAGAGCGGAATAATATTCGTGACGGCGAGAGCTTCCGATCCAGTTTTGAGGACCTTGAAAATTTCTCCAGTAAAGCGGCGTTTCCAAGTGACGGGGTTAAAAAGATTGTGCTCCCCGGAGAGAACGAGGGCGGGAGGATTGGTGACCTGGGACAACGCCTGGCTGTAAGGCGCGAGATCCACCGGCTTCACTGTCGGGCTCTTTGACACCGGACTCTGCGTTTGAGGAACGGGCGGCGCTTGCTCCCGCACCTTCTCGATGGCGGATTTCATCCAAAGAACCGTCGCCGCGAGGCCCAGCAAGACCACGCACAGCACCAGTTTTTCGTAATGTTTCTTGAGGAATTCCATTAAGGGGAGACTCTGGTTTTAGAGGTGGCAGCAGGAGCGGGAGGGGGCTCAGTCACTTTGAGTTTCACAACGTCAATATAAACCGTCACAAACAGCGGCGTCTCACGCAATATCGTCACGGGCGCAGTGGATACCGGAGGCTCCGCAGCCGTCGTTTGCGCTGGGGCGGGCTGATACTGTCGAAAACCTCCCGTGCCTGGCCCGCGTCGCCGGCTGTAAGGATCCATTCCTTCGGTCGGAGGAGGCCTGCGGAAAATCTGAATCGGTGCGACAGGCTGGGCAGCGGGCTCGATTTCGGAGATTTGCGGCAGCGGCACTCTTGAAGGCGAAACGTAAACCGCCTTGACGATAAAACAATTGCTCGAGGTTGCCACGCCCGCGAGAACATTGGCAATTTCCGCGCTGAAAGCCCGGAAGGTGACCATATAAGGCGAAATCGTCCCCCATGGCATGGGCGTGATGGGGAACTGGATGATGTCGGATCCCGCATCATCCGGGGCAATGGAAGGGCGCTTAATGCCTTCCAGGAAATTGATTTTGGCCTTGTAACAGATATGCAGGATGGCGCGGATTTCCTCTATCTCCTGCAGCCAGGCGGCGATGTTTTCCGGGGCGAAGTTAAACACGCCGACTTGCTGTTGAAAGCCGAAGGAATAGCCGGGGTACAACGCCACGCTGGAATTGGTGGCTTCCAGGCCAAACTGGAAAATGCTTTTCTGCAAATAGTCGTGGAATTCGCGATCATCCATCTTCGGCGGCTTCGGGAAGGCCGAAAACGGCTTGTGGAACTCCTCCAGAAAGGCGCTCACACGCTTTACATCGTCGTTGGCGGCTTGGATATTCGCCTGGCTGGGAGCCGGGACTTTCGTCGTTAAGGCATCCAAGCTGGACTTTTTCCCAGTATAGGCATCAAGCGCGGCCGCGTTGTCGCTGAGGCTTCCGAAAAATAAATATCCGCAGAAGCCAGCAAGCCCGAGGGCGATGGCGACACAGATGACGAAGTAGAGATTTCTTTTAACCCACGCCATGCTTACAGCTTGAAATGATGTTTGAGATCCACCGTCATATTGAAGTTGAACGCATTGGAGTCATCGAATGCGGCAGAGATGCTTCCCTGGAGAACCGCGTTGGTGAAACTTGGACTGTTGGTCAAATACTGGCGGACGTAGTAAGCGAGATCTGAGTTGGCGTTGCCTGGGCGGCTGACGCCGCGG
>VFSW01007445.1_pt1 | contig 15888 bp, 4 predicted proteins | sample 5358111 | NCBI WGS metagenome assembly VFSW01 (sample SAMN11554181, study PRJNA540505) | mine drainage metagenome | isolation source: sediment from site ElyBrook_90M | place: USA: Ely Copper Mine, Vershire, VT | collected 2017 | reverse complement strand
GTGTGAACCCGACGCAGGAGCGCGTTCTGGCAAGTCAAGCGTTCACCGAGTTGCAGTCGCAAGGTACACCCGAGGCGCGACAAGCAGCCCAAGATTTCGGTAAGTTCCGCAAAGAGTCCGCACCACCGCGTGTCACCAACGAAATGGAGGCACTCATTGACGAGTTCGGCGGCGACACCGGACAAGCCGAGCGCGAATACAGCAAACGCCAAGAAGAACGTATTCAGGCGCGTAAAGCCCCGCGTGAACGAAATGCGTACAACGATTTCGCCGCAGGGTACGAGGACACACCTGAGGGTCGTCACAACGCCGCAATGGACTTCATCAAACTGCAAACACAGCAGAAGGTGCCGACAAAGGCTGGCGGCACGCGCAGAGTATCGGTGAAGACCGAACCATTCGAGGACGCCAATCACATGCTCGTTTGGATAGGGGTTGATTCAAACGGTCAGCCATTCCAAGTTTACCCGAAAGAGCCTGTCCCATGGAAGCAGTGGCAGGCGCTTCACGCGACAGCCAAGGAAAAGGCTATCAAGGCTGCGATGGAATTCTTGAACAAACAGGCAGGCACTCAAGATACGACAGCCCAAGATTTACCGGCTACACCCGGGACGAGCGCACCAAGCGACACCGGCAAGACGGATATTAAAGATTTGTATTGAAAAGGAGAATATACCATGCGCAGTTTCGGATTTCTACCCATATTCGGTGACACTCGCCCAAAGCCGGAAGAGATTGATTTCACGGCGTTCACTGATCTTGTGATTTTCACAACCGAACCGGATCAGAACCCTCCGAACTATTTCCGCGAGGATCCGGCTACTCACTTTTTGTCCGAGTTCGATAACGGCTACGCGAACCACGCCGGATGGAATCAGAAGGTTGTCTCACTGGCGCACGCAAAAGGTGTAAAGGTGTCTATGTGTTTGGGTGGTGAAGTAGGTGGCAACGCGAAGAACTTCTCGTTCATGATCGCAGATGCGGGTCGCAGAGCGGCTTACATAGCCTACGTGACACAGTTTGCAAAGGATCGTAATTACGACGGCTTCAACATCGATCACGAGTTCACTGGTAGCGCAGAAGGTGCGAACCTCATGGCGTTTTTCACCGAACTCCGGGCCGCAAACCCGACAGCGGTGATTACAACCTGTGTCGCGGTGTGGGACATGCCTGCGTACTGGAACAACAAGACATTCTACAACGGAAGCGTGGTGGACTTCATCTTGATTATGATGTACCGTCAGTCCGACGGCTCGAATGTCACTGGCTTTAACAGTCCACTGTATCAACCGAAAGTTGCTTATCCAAACTACAACGGCGGATGCTGGTTCGGGCCGTCGACAAACCCGACAGGCAAGAATCCCTACGCCCAAGGGCCGAATGACGCATGGATCAATAAGGGGATTCTCCCATCAAAACTTGGGTGCATTATTCCCTTTGAGATGGCACATGTCTCTGGCAACAACGCTCCCGGACAAGTGAAAAAGGGTTGGGTAAACTACGCGGACTACTTGAGTGTCGTAGCCTTCAAAGCGGCTAATCCCGGATCAGATCACTTCGACACGGAAGCGAAAGTTCCGTGGTGCGGTGCGGGGAACGATTACTATTCCTACGAGAACGAGGCTTCGATAACTGCGAAAGTAGCTGCGTGCCAAGCGATGGGCTTGGGCGCGATCGGAATCTGGGAACTCTACCGAGGGTATGCCCGCAATGCGGCTGTGCCGGATGAACTCTTGCAGTGGTTCAAGAAAGCCAACGGCAGTGTGGTGAACCCACCGATACCGACACCCGATCCAGTGCCAGTCCCGACCCCGCCGCCAGTGCCACCACCTCCTGTTGTCGTAGCGAGTTTGGTAATTTCAACACAGACTCCGATGCTCACCCTCGGGGGAAGCGCCGTCATCGATGTCAAAGGCACAGGCACATTCGGCTTTGTGGATCAGTACCCAGATTCAGTTTACGCACAGCCACCGGCCAACGGAATCCCGGCCAGGTTTACCTTCACTCCGACGACACCGGGAGAACACCTGTTCTTCGTTATCGGCAAAGAAGCCACCACCGGAAGGTACTACACCTCGAACACGATCAAGTTCATGGTGAACGCCGTACCGCAGGTCGATAGGTACAATCAAGGATGGAATGAATGTGTTGACGCAATCCCGAACTCAGTGACAGTGACTATCCCGAAACCAGCAAAGAAGTAAGAACAGGAGCAGGTCTAATGCCGAATGGAACGGAGTATGTGGATTGGAAAACATTCAATAATCATGTCGATGATAGCAAGGAGGGATACGAACGCTTGGGATCAATCGAGGCTGAAGTAATGGGAGATTCCGATGCTGGAAGACCATCGTTGAGGATGGAACTCTCGGCCAAAGTCGAGCAGGCAACGAAAGAGTTGCGCAAGACCAGAAATAGCGTGTGGATCAGTCTCATCATTCTCATTCTGGGTATGGCGATAAAAGCAATCATAGATCATAACGCTACGCAAGAAATGATAAAGGCGCTCCTGAAATGACAACACGTGAAAATTTCAACAGAGCAAAGACGACACTATCCAGTGGAGTAGTGAAACTCTCGACGGTGAGAAAGACGCAGTGGGACAGTCTCAAGCTGGGATTGACAGAATTGTTGTGCGTCGCACGCAAGCACAGGTATCTCACAGGTCTGGTGGTTGTTGCTTTTGTCATCGGGTTCAAGGTCGAGATACAGTTTGCGTGGCATCTTTTCACGGAGGATAAGCTAAAATTCATCGAGGTACTTATGAAACTTATCGGATAATGGATGCCCGAAGACACAGCCACAACTACCGCACCACCACAGGTTTCCGAAGAGAATAAACGTTCCCGCCGGAAGCTCTACGATCTTGTTTCCTCTCGGTTCAACCTCGGCTCATTCGGTGAGTTCGATAAAAAAATGAATGTGCCGGAGTCGAGGAAGAAACTGCACGCGCTTGTCTCAGAGAAATTCGACCTTGGAGATCTGAACACTTTCGAAACGAAGGTCGGTCGCGTCACAAGTGTCCCCGAAGAGGTTGAGGGCAAGGCTAACACGCTGTTCATGGAACCCGGAGGCGAACCTATCACAACGACCGCCAAAGCACCGACGCTTGCGGAACAGGCAAGTGTGATGCCGCAAGCTCCATCGGTTGAAGATAAGGCGGCTTTCCAAGAGCAGTACGGCCATGTCGATCCGCGTGAAATTTCAGGTCTGTACGGCTTCATGCCATTCACAGCGCCCTTCGTAGGCATTGAAAGGGGTGCTCGTACCTTGGAAGAGGCCGCGAGTGAACCTGGGGCGTTTACACGCGAACCAATGACAGGTCTGCCAATTCCTTCAACACCGAAAACGCTGGCAAAAACAGCCAAGGGTCTGACTGAAATCGCCACTTCTGCGGCAGGCTTTGTGCCGATCGTCGGAGCAACATCAGCACTCTTGCAAGGAGCTCAACTCATACCGGGATCTGAATATCTGTTCCAGCCGGTTACATCGATCACCAAGCCAACAACAGAAGAAGGCAAGGCATGGGCTGAAGTCGCCGACAACGTCGTACAGCTTGCCGCCGCCGCAGGAATTACCGCAGGTGTGCAAGGTGTGCGCGGCGGGGCGCGAGGTCGCTTCGCCACCGAGATCAAAGAGGCTGTGAGTCCCGCCGATATGCGCAATATGTTCGCTCGCGTCAAGTACGGTGTCGGTACACCACAGGAAGTCGAACTGACCAAGATCGTTGCCAAGATTTACGAAGCAGGCCCGGAAGGACAACCGATTTCCGGAGTTGAACAGGTCAAAGGAAAGACCTATCATCCGTCCACTCCGAAATGGATACGGAAGATACTTGGAGAATTCCCACCGGGCAAAGATTATCCGAAATTCAGATTCACTCCCAAACCGGAAGAAGTCGCTGCCACCCCAGAAGGAGCGCCAACAGCAGAACTTTCAAAAGGACTTCCACCTGCTGATGAGACTGGCGCACCGGCCAAACCACGTACAACACGCGGGGAGCGTCGCGCCGGTGTCGTAGAAGGAATGACAGCGAAGGATTTCTCCGATGCTGATTTTTCTCAGATGCGAGAGGACTTACTTGCCGCCGGTTACGACGGTAACAAGATCGCACGGTTGAAGAACGAGGAACTTGTTCAGGCGTATCAAGGAGATCAGGCTACGATCGGCAAGATCAGTGGTCAAAAGCCCCCCTCAGCAGTGGTTGAAAAGTTTCACAAGGCATCGCTGGATCAGAATGCTGGCACGTTCCAAAAGTACGAACGCGGGAGGGAACTATCAACTAATGAGTTTTTCAATCGTGGTTCAGATGCGACATACGAACAAGCCAAACAAGCACTTGATAATGTTGGCACAAGAACAACGATGTTGAATTCTGAAACAGAGGCGCTCGCACAGATGACCCCCGAAGAGAGAACTACTTTCTTTTATTCCACCGAGGGAGAAGCGCGTCGCCAACAAGGATTGATGCAACAGTTAGACAGAGAGTTTGTCGAAGGCTACATTGCAAAGCAGTTCAATAAGTCACACGTGGTACTAAGCCACCTAAGTCCAAAAGAGTTATACCAACTCTTGGACGAGGCTCGTGAACAAGGAATATCCAACCCAAGGGAATCCGGTGAAGCTCCGGTAACAAAAGCATCCGATGAACCGGGGATAGAAGAGGTTCGCCAAGCGATTCGTGATGGAAAAAGTGACGAGCAGGTTGCCGCAGAGTTCAAACTACCGCAAGGTTATATTGATACCATCCGAAAAGGTATTCGTGGTGAAGGCACGATGGACTTGGCGCAAGGTGCTACCAATGTTGCTCCGACATCGCTCCATGTTCAGATCGGAGAACAGCAGTACGAAGTCCCGACGATCAAGGACGCATCTGCAAAATGGATTGAACTGCGTGACCAGTTGAAACTCGCACCCGGTCAGATGGGGCCAGTTTCCGTCGTAGATGACAAGGGCAACGTTATCGGTCACGTTGACTATCACGGCAAGGTGTATGAGGGGTCACTCGACAAACACACAGGCCAAACGAAAGTGCTTCACGATCCACCTCCACGGGGGTTTGCGCGTCAATACATCGTCGAAGATGAGAATGGTAAGCGGACAGAAGGGTTCAATACCGAAGAGGAAGCGCAAGCCTTCGCCGATCAGAACGGCGGCACGGTCGACGCAGAAGAATACCATGAACCATCGGACGATCATCCGAGTGTAACTTCGGCTTTCGATCTTGGTCGGAAGGCGTATAAGGCTGGACTGACGGCGGCACCGGCGCTTGACCCTGAGTTTATGAAACTGCTGGCGAACAAACCGGACGATATTGATTCGATGAGTTTGCTGAAGGCGTGGTCAGATGGTTGGAACAAAACCAACATCTCTACTCCGGTTCCCGGTGAAATAGAAATACAGGGTACACCCGCCCTACCGCCACCGGAGATGACTGGAAGCACTGTCACTGTGGAACGCACCGACGAGAAAGGTCATCCGACAAGGATTACCTCAACAAAAGGACAGGCTATCTATGTGTCCGATCAGAATTGGTGGCAAGTAAACCGAACCGATGTGGATTTCTCTCGCGCTGTTATCTCGGAAGTCTCGGCGCGGATGCTCTTGGGTGAGTCACGCGAAGTGGCGGAAAAGGTTGCGGCAAAAACGGATCGACCCGATTTGAATGACTTGGACGCGAAATACATGATCGTTGAACCGAACAGATTTCATTATTGGGACATGGGGGGGTTCCATCACGATGTGGGAGCGCAAGCCGTTACGATTCCCGGATTCGAGGACTTGGACTTATTTGTTCGCAAGACGATTTTTGACAAAACGTATGAGATCGTCGAAGGGATGACAGGTATTCATGTCGCCGGGGATAAGGTTTCACCACAAAACGCCGCCATCGCTGCTGACCAAGTTTTACGCAAGAATGTTGCCACCAATCCGATAAGTTACAACAAGTTACGTGATACGAACGTTGACAATCATGGCGTGTCGCCGCGTTACAAATTGCGTAAACCGGGTACAGGGACATTGACTCCCACGCCCGAAACACCTATATTCCCAACTGGAGAAGAGATTACCTATGGCGACCCCATCACTGGAACGACCAGTACATCACCCGGCGGATCCCCTGTGGCGGCAACACCTCGACTGGATGAAGGAGAACGAGCCGGAACTCCTTCTGGAACTATTCCGCAAGAACCAACTGCGGGAGTATCTGGACGAGAAGGTACAACAGGCCGTGGACGTGCTGGCGAAACTCCAGGACTTCCCGAAGGACCTGCAACAGGAATACGTGGGCGAACTGGTAGCCCCCAAGAACGGAAGGGCGGTGGAGGAAGACCCGGCACCCCAGCCCCTGCCGGAGAGCGACCTATTGGCAATCAACCAGTGGGCGCGGGGCCAGATCAATCCCCCGAACAGCTAACACCAACCACAGAAGCCGATTACAACCACGTCATTTTACCTGAGCATGTCATTGTTCCTACCGGCGAAGTCGGTAAGATCAAGGCGAACATTCATGCCCTGAAACTTCTCGACACGCTCGAAAAGGAAAATCGTAACCCGACCCCGGGGGAGAAGGAAATCTTAGCCCGCTATGTCGGCTGGGGAGGGATACCGAACGTCTTCAACGAAGCACAGGCCGACCTGCGTGACCCGGTCAGAAGAGAACGTCGCAGTCCTGACCAGATTTCATCTTACGAGAATTGGGAAGCGAAGTACGGCAAGTATTACGACGAACTCAAAAAACTTCTTACTGACGCGCAGTTCGAGTCTGCCGCAAGTTCCACTATCAACGCACACTACACCAGCCGCGACGTTATCCAGCACGGACTATGGGCTATCGTCAAGCGTCTGGGCTTCCGTGGTGGCAGAGCGATCGAGCCTGCCGGTGGTATTGGGCACATCATTGGCCTTACGCCGGAAGATTTACGCACGCGCACACGCTGGACTGCCGTTGAACTCGACAACATCACCGGACGGTTGCTCTCCAAGCTCTACCCACAAGCCAAAGTTCACATAACTGGCTTCCAGACTGCGCCAATACCCAACAACACCTACTCACTTGCTGTTACCAACGTACCGTTCGGCAAGACAGGACCGCACGATGAGCGCTATCCGAGCTTTTCACTCCACAACTATTTCATTGCACGTGACTTGGACGCGCTAAAACCGGGTGGGATTCAGGTCGTCATCACATCGATCAGCACGCTCGATAACGAAGCATCACGCAAGGCTCGCCAGTGGATCTCGGAAAAAGCTGATTTCATTGGCGCTATTAGGCTTCCGAACACGGCCTTCAAAGAGAACGCCGGGACAGAAGTCACGACCGACATTCTCGTCTTCAGAAAGAAAGATGGAAACCCCTTGCCTGTGGCAGAAACCTTCCTTGAGACTCGTCCCATCACGACCAAGGACAACAAAACCTACCATCTAAACGAATACTTCGTCCGTAATCCGAGTATGATGTTGGGCGAGATGTCGTACACCGGGAAGATGTACCGTGAAGGCGAGATCACACTTGAACCATTTCCAGAAAAGCCCGCGCCGGGTGAAAAAGCGAAGTTTGCTCCAAGCACGAAGTCTTTCACTGATTTTGTCAAAGCGAAAGGACTCAACTACGAAGAGACGGCGAAAGACAAACAGAAAATTGATGCTCTGTGGGATGAGTACAACTCCGAGCAAGCACAGATAAAGGAAGAAAAGATGTCTCACGGAGATTTCCGAACGCAGCTACAACGCGCGGTAGGTAATCTGCCTGAGAATCTCGCGTCACTCGTGGCAGATGAGATCAACGAAAACAATAATATCATTGAGTCCGGTGTCGGTACAAAAGAGGCTGCCTTCGTCCTTGAAAAAGGCGAAGTCTACCAATCGATCGGCAACGTCTTAACCAAGGTTGAAGCCAGCCCGAAAGACCTTGATATGGTCAAAAGTTTCATCTCCGTCCGGGACGTGCTCAAAGATTTGCTCACAAAACAGATCGACCCAACCGCGACCGACACTCAGATTGAAACGGCGCGAGCGGCGCTAAATAAGGTGTACGACGCGCACGTGGGCAAGCACCGTGAGTTCTTGCGCTCATCGGGCACGCTCTTATCTGAGGATCCCGAGTTCCCACTGGTGGCGTCACTCGAAGACTTGATCGTTACGCAGAAACAGACACGCGTCACCTCCGGCCCGCAGAAAGGGCAAATGCGCGATGTCAATGTGCGTGAGTATCGCAAGGCGATGGTGTTCACACAAAGAACGATGTACCCGCGTCAAGAACCGACCACTGCCTCGACGATCGACGACGCGGTATCGGTGAGTTTGAACTACCGCAATAGAGTTGACCCCGACTATATGTCCAAGCTGCTTTCGACCACAGCCGATGATGTGAAGGCGAAGCTCTTGGAATCCGGCAAGGTGTTCGAGAACCCGGAGACAGGACTCTTGGAAACACCCGATGAGTACCTATCTGGAAACGTCAGGAAGAAACTTCGTGCGGCAGAACTTGCCTCTGTCACCAATGCTGATTATGAGCGCAACGCCGATGCTTTGCGACCACTGATACCGACCGACATTCTTTTCAACGAGATCGGCTTCCGGCTGGGCTCATCGTGGATGCCAAAAGAGATCGTCGAGAGTTTCTTGAGCGAGACTCTTGGAGTGGATGCCGATGTACATTACATCCCGATTTTGAACAAGTGGAAGGTTGTAGCCACTTCCGGCTATCAGGGATCGACCAACACCGACACGTATGGCGTGACAGATGAACGCGGTCGCCAGCGTTATTCCGGTCATGATCTGGTGGAAGACGCACTCAACATGGTTCAGACGGTGGCTTACGATGATTTCGTTAATCCCGATGGCAGCAAGTCCCGCGTTAAAAATCCCGAAGCAACCTTGGCCGCACAAGCGATGCAGGAAAAACTTCAAGCCGAGTTTCAAACCTTTGTCCGTGGCAGTGACTCGACCGATGAGTTACAGCGTATCTACAACGACAAGTACAATTCCTACGTCGAGCGCAAATATCGCGGCGCGTCGTGGGAGTATTACCCCGGTGCTTCGACGGTCAAGAAACTCCGTCCACACCAAAAGGCGGTTGTGGCAAGAAACCTGAGTCATTCCAATGGCGTGTGGCACTCGGTCGGGACAGGAAAGACGCTTATCGCCATCACAACCGCGATGGAGGCAAAGCGTTTAGGACTCTCTCGGAAGACGGTGTATATCGCCCACAATTCAAACCCAACGGATGTGGCAACAGAAGCAAGGCTTACCTACCCACTGGCGAGAATTCTTGCACCAGCCGAAAACGAAAGGTCGGCAGATCAGAGGCAACGGTTACTCTCACGTATTGCAACCTCTGATTGGGACTTTATTGTGCTACCACAATCTTTTGCAGAACTTATTCCCGACGATGCCGACAGGGTGAGGGAAGTTATCGCGGGCGAATTGCGAGAACTGAAAGAGGCAAGAATCAGAGCCGCACAAGAAGAAGGCAAAGACGCACCGAGTGTGAAGGCTCTTATACGCGCTGAGAAGGCCTTGGAAAAACAACTTGAGAAACAAGCAGGTCGTCGTACAGACAACGTCCTAACGTGGGATCAGTTGGGCGTAGACATGGTCATTGTCGACGAAGCCCACGCTTATAAGAAACTCGGATTCCAAACCTCACTTGCCAACATCAAAGGTATTGACACCGGACGATCCGACCGCGCATTCTCTATGTGGATGAAGACGCGATCGGTGCAGGAGAAAAATCATGGAAAGAACGTGATCTTCATGACCGGCACGCCCATTACTAATACGATGGCCGAAATTTGGACGATGCTTAGGTTTACTCGTCCCGATCTTTTGAAAGAGTACGGTATCGAGAAGTTTGACGCATTTGCCGCCACCTTTGGCAATATCGTACCGGGATTCGAGTATACCTCTACGGCGCAGTGGAAGGTCGTATCACGGTTCGCCAAGTTTCAGAACGGACCTGAACTGATTAAACTCATACGCACAGCAGGCGATGTCGTACTGGCCGAAGACGTAAAGCTGCCGGGAGTGCCAATGGTCAAGGGTGGCAAACCGGAAGAAGTCAAGATAGCACGTTCCAAGGAACTTGAACACTTCATCGGTCGACTGCGACAGACCTTGAAAGAGTGGGAAAAATTACCGGGGCGTGAAAAACGGAAACTTACCCACATCCCGCTTCTGATCTACAATCAGGCAAAGCAGGCGGCTATCGATCTGAGGCTCATCAATCCGACGTATCCTGATGACCCGGACGGCAAGGTTAATATGGCTGTCAAGCGCATTGCTGGGTTATACCAGCAGTACAACGATCAGAAGGCCACACAACTTGTTTTTGCCGACCTATTCCAGAGTCCGCCGCAGGAGGAAAAGTATCTTGACGAAGACAAGAAAATTCCCAACCCAGCCTACGGTAAGGGTGAACGGTTCAATTTGTATGAGGACATCAAACAAAAACTCATCCGTGCCGGGATCCCGAAAGAGGAAATCTTTATCATGCGCGAGGCTGGCAAAGGCCCACAACGTGACAGGGTGAAGGCTTCCGTTAATAACGGTACAATTCGCGTCCTTTTGGGTAGCACGCTCAATATCGGAACAGCCCTGAATGTGCATCAGCGATTGGTGGCGCTTCACCACTTGGACGCGCCGCCGCGTCCGATGGACTTGGAACAGCGCAATGGTCGCATTATCCGGCAAGGCAATATGTTCCCTGAAGTCAACATCTTGATCTACGGTGTCGAGCAAACACTTGATGCTACCGCATTTCAACGCCTCGTCATCAAGCAGAAATTCATCAATCAGGTCATGCGCGGGAATCTCTCGTCCCGGACGTTCGAGGATCCTGCCGATGATGTGCAGATGTCCCTGCAGGAGATCATGGCCGATCTGACAGGTGACCCACTGGCTCTTCAACGGCACGCCGAGGATACCAAGATCAGACAGCTCGAGATGCTCAAGAATGCGCATCAGGATAAACTCCGCAAAGTCAACCACGAGATTCAGGAGTTGAGGAAATTCACCATCCCGAACCTTCAGGAGAAACTCGCACGGACAACGCAGATTCAAAAAGACTTCGCCGTTGAATTCCCCGAAGGCAAGATCAATGAAGTGACGATCGCGGGCCAAGTCTATTCCGGTAAGACGGTCGGTGACGCACTGGCGACCTACTTCACGGCGGCCTTCAAGATGGCCAAAGATGAGTATCTGAAACATGCTGGTGAGGTGAAACTCTCGACCAAGGAAGCCCGCGATATTCAGCCCATCCGTATCGGCAAATACGTGTTACAGAGTCATGTCGAGACGAACATTGTCCCAGAGTACAAGATAGATACACAGAGAGCCTCGTGGTCGCTTACGACAACCGAGACGGCCAAGGCGAATCAGGCTATGGTTCGTGGCAACTTCGAGTCCCCCAACGGCTTCACGCGGTCCTTCTCTTCATCTGTGGCCGGACTGCCCGACGACATCAGAGATTTTGAAGCACAGATCGAGCGCAACAAGAAGGCGATCGTGGAGAAGGAAGAGTATCTCGGTACGCCGTTTGCGCAAGAAGCCGAACTCGAATTGCATAAGAAACGCTTGGGCGAGATCGAGCAAGAGTTGCAAGCCAAAACTCAGGACGATACCCCCGACGAACCGGACGTGGACACGGTTATTCGTCCATCACTGTCCCCCGGTGGCGGGGGCGGGGGTGGTGTTACAAGTGTAACACGTGCCAAAGGAGCCCTGACACCACGTCTTCGGGACTTCGTTTCCACAGAGGCCGTGCCTGATACACGAAGCGCACTCGAGCCCTTCGTGCGCGCCAAAGATTGGATACTCGGCGTGTTGGCCCCAACCGCTTTGGGACCCGAGGCGAAGCAGGCTGGACAGATGCTACGTTCACAGCTTGGCGACCTCGCACGCAAAAAGGAAGTCGTCTTTGAACTTTTGAAGAAGGCTCGGAAACACTTTCAACGTATGGGACGAGAGCACAGCCTGCTCTTTGTTGATGCGGTTGAGACCGGGCAACAGCTCGTTGATCCGCTGGAAAACGAGGCGGCCAGCACGTTGCGACGTTTACTCGAAGGACGTTGGAACATCATTCAGGCTCGTAAAAACATTGAAGCCTACATTGAGAACTATTTCCCGCATATCTGGAAAAATCCTCAGAAAGCCGCATCTGTCTATGCAAAGTACATGGGCAGAAGGCCGTTGGAAGGCACGAAGGAATACCTGAAGCGCCGGAAGATTCCGACCACCAAGGAAGGAATCGAATTGGGCTTGGAACCTGTCTCTGATAACCCGATTGATTTGGTGATTGCAAGAGTCTACGACATGGATAGATACTTGATGTCGCTGGATTTGCGCGATGATCTGGATGAACACGGACTGTGGAAGTTCTATCCGATCGGCGCGGTCGTACCGGAAGGACTATCGAAGCTTGATGACAAGTTCGGGACAGTGTTCGGCAATCCCAATATCCCGGTGAGTGAGTACGTCGACGCGGCCAAGTACGACAAGCTCGTGGAGATCATGCAGAATTTTGGCGTGCCGTTCACACGTAAGATGCGTATTGGTGGCAAGAAACTCGGATACTATCAAGAGCCTGTGGGCGCTGCTGGTCGAGGCGGGCAGATCGTTACGCGCTCGGCAACACCGTTGGGTGTAATTATACACGAACTCGGTCATTTCTTGGATTCAAAGTACGGGTTGGGAGACAAGTTCGTCAACCATCCAGCGATGAAAAAGGAACTTCGTGCTCTTGCCGACCTACGTTATGAAGGTCAGGATGTGACCGAGCATTTTAAGAGTTACGTCCGCGAGAAAGAAGAAAAGATGGCGAACATGATTGATGCGTTCGTCAACATCCCCGACAAGTTCAAGAAAATTGCTCCCAACACATGGGCACACCTGAACCGTCTTATTGACCGGACTCCCGAACTCCAACCATTACGCGAGATCACTTCGGGTCTGGCATACAAGGAAATTGAAACGTCCGTTTCAGCAGGTGGCGCGGTCATTCACGGCAACTACTGGCTCCCGGACGGTGCAGCGCAGGTCATCAATAACTATCTCTCACCGGGCTTGCGCGGGAACGTGTTCTTCGACTCGTGGCGTGGGATCGGCAACACGATGAACATGGTACAGCTCGGGTTTTCGGCCTTCCACTTGTTCTTCACTTCTCTTGACGCGGCATCATCGGATGTGGCACTTTCGATTCAGATGGCCACCGAAAAAGGGATGCGTTTGCAATCGGTGGCAAAATTCGTCCAGTTCCCGATCGCACCAGTGACGACGTACTTGAAGGGCAACAAACTCTACCGGGATTACCTGCGCGAGAACCCTGAAAATATCAAGATGGTCGAGGCGATCGTTAATGCCGGAGGCCGTGTGAGAATGGATAGGTTCTACTACAACTCGGCGGTCGAGAAATTCTGGGACGCTCTTCGTGCCGGTAAATATGCCAACGCCACATGGCAACTACCATGGGGGATAATTGAAGCCTCGGCGTGGCCGGTGTTGGGACACATCGTACCGAGGATGAAACTCGGTGTGTTCGTCGATATGGCGCGCTTCGTATTCGAGAAGGCCGAGAATGATGGCTGGACAAAAGAACAAACCATCGCCGCGTTACAGGAAGCGTGGGACGCGGTCGATGACCGTATGGGACAACTTGTCTACGACAATCTTTTCTGGCGAAGAACGGCAAAAGATTTGGCTCTTTCCACAGTCAGGTCCGTAGGTTGGAACGTCGGCACGTGGAGAGCCGCCGTGGGTGGTGTGGCAGATGTCATCGGGCAAACTTCAAGCGGTGTACGTGGTAAGGGCTTCCGCATGACACCACGGATGGGTTACTTGATCGCCATGCCGTTTGTGGCTGGCCTATTGGGGTCAATTCTGTATTATCTGTACAATGGCCGCGGGCCGAAGGATTTGAAAGACTATTACTTCCCGAAGACCGGAAGGAAAAATGCCAACGGCACCGATCAGCGCGTCTCGTTCCCAAGTTATATGAAGGACGTGTACGCCTACAAGGAAGAACCAATAACGACAATCGAGAATAAGATTCACCCACTGGCTTCGATGGTCGCGCAGATGCTTCACAATCACGACTACTACGGCACGGAGATTCGTAACCCCGATGATCTGTTCGTCAAGCAGGCACAGCAGGCAGCAAGCTATGTGGCAAAGTCATTCGTGCCGTTCTCGGCTCGTGGTGCGACACAGCTTCGCAGTACCGGCGCAAGCACACAAGAGCAACTGCAATCGTTTGTCGGTATCAATCCGGCGCCTCGGTACATTGACGATGAACCGTGGGAGAAGAAGATGTACGACAAACTCCAACGTCGCGGCGTGAATTTCCGTACCCCGGAAAAAGCCGAGGTCTCACAAGCCCGGCGTGAGTTCGTCGGTAAGATGCACTCTGGCCGTCTCACACCGTCTGATCTTGAGAAGGCGATGAAAATGGGATTGATCGCTGATTCACTTTCGGGGATGGACGAACAACTGATGGACATGATTATTCACTCACCTGAAGAGATCGCGTTCAAGCGCTTGACCGTTGAGGAAGCGATCGAGGTATTCAAAGAGATGCCACTGGCGACACAAAAGCAGTACCAGCCACTGTTGGCCGAGAAAATCTCCAACATCAAGGACCCGAGCGCCCTTCTTCCCAAGGGGGTGCAACGTTGAAATTCCTCATTTACGGTGCAGAAGCAGCGTGGTGTTCGGGAGCTTGGAGGCTTCAGGAGTTCGAGGGCCAAGACGTGCGGATGTACGCTTCCAAAAAAGAGGGACAGGAACACTTGGAAGGCATGGTAAAACACATACAATCGCTTCCAGAAGCCCTCAGGTGGGTCGGACGTGACGGCTACATCATATCGGAGGACGAGAAGGACGTTACTTCTTTACGAAAACAGGGATTTCGCGTCTACGGCGGGAACAAATGGATAGAAAAACTCGAAAATGACCGTATTTTCGAGATGGAGGTGGCAAAGGAATCGGGTATATCGATCCCGAACTATCACCACGTCAAATCGGTCGAGGAAGCGATCGCGTTCATCAAGAAAACTCCCGATCAGTACGTCCTCAAGCAGATGGGACACGCGCCGAAAACGTGGAATTATGTCGGGAAATTCTCCGATGGCTCGGATGTTATCGACCAACTTGAGTGGATGAAGATACAGCCAGAGTTTGCAAAGTTGGGTGGCAAAGTTTCTTTCATGCTTCAAGAGTTCGTCGATGGACTCGATCTGGGCATCTCGGCGTGGTGGATGTACAACGATTGGAAACGCGACGACGACGGTAACATCGTTCTGGAAATCGACCGTGAACACAAGAAGGAGGCAGATGGCGATCGCGGCAACACGATGGGCGAGTCCGGGACGGTAACGAAACTCACAACCGAAGACACCAAACTTTTTGAGATGACACTTGAGAAACTCACACCCATCTTGAAGAAAGAGGCCTCGGATGTGTGTATCAACATCAATGCCAACTGCGGTATCACCGATGAAGGAGGGGTCTATCTCTACGAGCTTACTCCGCGAGAAGGCTATCCGGCCTGCACGTTGCAACAACACCTGTGGAAAACGACAACTGGAGATTTTTTCGCTGATCTCATTAGTGGTATACAGGGCGACATTGATTGGAAGCACGGTTGGGGAGTGGTGACGGTGATGGGTGCTGGTCAATACCCCGACGAGAGCAACAGCACCGACGGCTCGTTCAAAGATCAGCCGGTACGGTTTCCGTTTGGTATTGACGATTGGGACGAACACGTTGCGCCCTTGTACGTGAAGTACGACGAGAAAAAGAAACTCTTTAGAATTAGCGACCACTATGAAATGATCGCGGCAGTGTGTGGTGTGGGTGATGACATCTCGAAGGTCAAAAAAGCCTGCGTCG
>VFSW01007444.1_pt1 | contig 15888 bp, 12 predicted proteins | sample 5358111 | NCBI WGS metagenome assembly VFSW01 (sample SAMN11554181, study PRJNA540505) | mine drainage metagenome | isolation source: sediment from site ElyBrook_90M | place: USA: Ely Copper Mine, Vershire, VT | collected 2017 | reverse complement strand
CATCGGCCGAGACTGCCACGGAGTCGGAGATGGGAGCCTGCCAGCGTGCTGGCAAGCGAGACGTCGTCCTGGGGCCGGGAACTCGAAACGCGTCCTTGATCTCGTGGTTGGCTCGGTGGCGCTCACCGCGTCGGTCCCGATCCTGGTGGGCGTGGCCCTGGCCATGCGGCTCTTTGGCGATCGAGGGGCGTTTCTGTTCCGTGCGGTCCGGGTTGGCGAAGGCGGACGACCGTTCACGGTTCTCAAGGTCCGCACGATGCATCCGGGAGCGCGTGGGTCCGCGGTCACCGGAGCAAGGGACGAACGGGTGACCCCGATCGGGCGGATCCTCCGGCGGTATCGGATCGATGAACTGCCACAACTGGTCAACGTGGTCCGCGGCGAGATGTCGCTGGTCGGGCCGCGACCCGAAGACCCCCTCTTCGTTGATCTGTCCGACCAGATCCACCGCCGTGTCTTCACCGCGAGGCCCGGCATCTCCGGCCTCGCCCAGCTGCGATTCCACCGCGAGGCCGACCTGCTGACCGACCCAAACCCGGAGCGTCGTTATCGTGAGGAGATCCTGCCGGCCAAGCTCGCACTCGACCTCGAGTACCTCGATCACCAGTCGGTTCGACTCGACCTGCGGATCCTGCTCAAGACGGTCCTGACCGTCCTGAAGTAGCGCGCCGGCCGGGAAATGGCCCGCCTAGTCGCCCGGCCACGCGCCGACTATCCGTCGATGGGCGCGGCGCCACCGCCACGGGCCGCCTCGTCCAGGATCCCTGAGAGCGTATCCAGCACCACGCGGCGATCGAAGTGCCTCAGCACGAATCCGCGGGCTCGCCCTCCGCGGGCCATTCTCTCTGCGTCTCGCCGGCACACGTCGATGGCGCGCGCCAGATCCGCCGGGTCCTCGCTCCTGGCGACGTACCCTCCGTCGGCCTGCAGCACGAGGTCTGCGGCGAGCCCGTCAGCGCTCACAATGATCGGCCTCGCGGCCGCCATTGCCTCGAGCAGCTTCGTAGGCAGCGACTCTGCATACAGTGGCCCCCGACGAAGCAGCACCAGACCGGCATCGGCAGCGGCCAGGATCAGGGGCACCCTTGCGCCCTCGACCGCGGCGTGAAAGGCGAGGTTGGAGAGTCGCAGCGCGCGCGCTCGGGCTTCGAGCGCCGGCCGCTGGACGCCGTCGCCCACGATCCTGATCATCACGCGGTCGTCGAGCAGGCGCGCGGCTTCGAGAAGCGTGTCAATCCCTTGGGCGAGACCCACAGTCCCCGCGTAGACGACCGTAAACGTCTCCTCCCACCCCAGCTTGCGCCGGGCGTCGGAGGGCGTGGCGCCCTGGGCGAACCTCCCGACGTCCACCGCATTGGGCACCAGGCGGACACGCCCGGCGGCGGAGGCTTTTCTCGACAGTCTCTCCACGAGGGCCGGGCTGACTGTCGTGATCGCCGCCGCCCGGCGATACGCGAGGTCTTCGATCCAGTACGCTAGCCGCCGCTCGATCGGCCATCTCAAGTAGCCCATCGCGATCGGGAAGTCCGGCCACGGATCCGCCACGTGGAAGACATACGGGACGCCCACTATACGGAGCGCGCGGGCTGGGAAAGCAAGCAGCGGCGGCGGTGATTCTACCAGCGCCACGTCGAACTGGTCGGCGATGGCCAGGCTCGCCAGGGACGTCACTGCGAACCCCGCCTGGGCGACGATCCGGCGCGACATGCTCGCCCCAGGGACGACAGGGGTGGGGAACCGCAGCACTCGCGCGCCTTCGATCCGCTCCCACGACGGCCGCCACGACACGTATCCTCGTGGCACACGACCGAGGGGGTAGCTGGGAATCGGGGCGGCGACCGTCACGCGAACGCCGCGCTCTTGCAGGCCTCGGACGGTCTCCCTGAGCCGTGTCTGGGCGGCGCCAACCTCCGGGGGGTAGTACTGGGTGAGAAGCAGCAGCCGCAGGCCGCGCGGCAGTGGGCGGCTGGTCATGCTGGTACCACCTCCGGAACCATGTCGTCCTCGCAGAGCGTGGCACCCAAGCCGGCTGCGACATCTCGGACAGTGCGAATGCTAGCGCCACCCCAGCGTGGCCTCAGCGTGGGCATGGCGCTGTACGGAGATCTGTCACACGACAGTCGAGTGCGCCGGGTGGCGGCGACCCTTGCGCGGGCGGGTCACCGAGTCTCTGTCGTGTGCCTGGCAGACGACGGCAACCGCGACGACCTGCCGGACGGCGTACGAGTCCTGGTTCGACGCCCCAAACGCGCGCGTGTGATGCCGGGCACGCCCAGCCCCTTTCTGGATCAAGCGGCCGGGCGCCTGTCCTCCGTCGGTCTGCGCGTCGGGTGGATTGCCGACTACGTGCGAAATCTTCGGGCATGGGGCCGACAGGTGGTCGATGCGTGCGGTCGAGTCGACGTCTGGCACGTGCACGACCTTACGGGGCTGGTGGCGGTCGCGCCTCGGGTCGGGCATGGGGCGCGGGTCGTCTAAGACGCCCCCGAGCTGTTCCTGGAGACCGGGACCGCCCTGCGGCTCCCGCGGCCGGTTCGGCGGCTCCTGCAGGCCTATGAGGGGCGTCTCGTGTCCGGGACGGCGGTCGTCGTCACCGTCAACCACGAACTCGCGGCGGTGTTGCGGCAGCGGTACCACCCGAAGCACATCGAGGCGGTCCACAACTGCCCGGAGGCGTGGGCTCCTCCCCTAAGGCGACCGGACTGGCTTCGCGACAGCGCTGGCATCCCCGCGAGCGCACCGGTGATCCTCTATCACGGCGCGCTGTCCCCCAATCGAGGAGTGGAGCAGCTGATGGAGGCGATTCGCCGACCGGGGCTGGAGCGCGCGCACCTCGTGCTGCTCGGCTTCGGGGAGAAGCGGGAGGACTTCATGCGCGCCGCGGGGTCGCCGGACCTTGACGGCCGTGTCCACGTGATCGATCCAGTACCTCCTTCCGACCTGCTCCCCTGGGTCGCTTCCGCCGATCTCGGCGCCATGCCCATCCAGGCCTCGACGCTGAACCACTATCTCTCCACTCCGAACAAGCTCTTCGAGTGCCTCGCCGCCGGCACGCCGATCGTGGCCAGCGACTTCCCGGCCATGCGGAGGATCATCTGCGACAACCCTGGTGGCCCGCTTGGAGTGACCTGTGACCCATCCCGCCCTGACGAGATCGCCGCGTCGCTGCTGAAGCTGCTCAGCCTGGATCCATCCGACGCGGAAGCCCTCCGAACGCGCTGCCTGTCCGCTGCTCACGATCGCTGGAACTGGCAGACAGAGTCGGCGCGCCTGCTCGCGGGGTCCGCGGACCTCATGCGGGAGACGGGCGCGCGCGCGCGCCCGGATTGATTTCACCGGGCCGGCGGTTTCGTCAGCGGAGCGCCGGCGCGATCATCGCCTCGAGCCCGGCCACCACGCGCTCCACATCCCCAGCGCTCATTCCCGGCCAGATCGGAAGCGAGATCACACGCTCATACTCGCGCGCAGCCGTCGGGCAGTCTTGCGGCGCGTATCCCCAGCGGCGCCGGTAGTAGGGGTGCAGGTGCAGCGGAATGAAGTGCACGCTGGTGCCGATGCCCCGTGCCTTCAGCCCCTCGATCACCGCCGCCCGGTCGATGGTCAGGCGGTCCAGGATGAGCCGGACGACGTACAGATGCCACGCGTGCGAACCATCCGCGGCATCCGGGGGGAGCTCGAGCACGTCTCCTACGGAGCAGGCACGCAGGTTCGCCGCATAGCGTGCGGCGAGTGCTCTCCGCATGGCGAGAAGCTCCTGCGCCCGCTCGAGCTGTACCAGTCCGAGCGCGGCGGCCACGTCGGTCATGTTGTACTTGTAGCCGACGTCCTCGATCTCGTAGTACCAGGAACCGCCGGCGGTGTACCGGTTCCAGGCGGCCCTGCTGATGCCGTGGAGCGACATCTGTCGGACGCGGTCGGCGAGTGGCCGGTCGTCCGTAACAAGCATCCCGCCTTCGCCCGTCGTCAGCGTCTTGGTCGCGTAGAACGAATAGGCGCCCGCTCGCCCAACGGTCCCCGCGTAGCGTCCCTCCGGCCCTCCGATGCGACTGGGGAACGAATGCGCCGCGTCTTCCACGACGGCGATACCGCTCGCCGAGAGCAGCTCCACGATTGACTCGACATCCGCTGGCAGCCCGGCGAAATGGACCACCACGGCCGCCTTTGTCCGGGGTGTGAGGGCTCGCAGATAGGACTCGGCGGTCGCGTTCAATGTCCGCGCGTCAACGTCGACCAGGATCGGCCGCGCCCCGAGGTAGGCCACCACCTCGGCGCTTGCGGCGAAGGTCCACGTCGGGACAATGACCTCGTCGCCCGGGCGGACGCTGGCTGCCTCCAGGGCCAGATGGAGAGCCGCCGTGCACGAGTTCAGCGCAACGGCGTAGCGCGCTCCCACCGTCTCGGCGAACCGTGCCTCGAACAACCTCGCCTTCGAGCCGGTGGTGAGCCACCCTGACTCCAAGACCTCGAGCACCGATTGCTTCTCGCGTTCGGTGATCGACGGACGGGCAAAGGGCAGGAAGTCCGGCTCCATCCGTCCAGCATAGCTCGGCAGACGCTCGCGGGAGCTCGCGCTTCGAGGCCCACCGACCGGGCCCTGCGCCAGATATCATCAGTTCGCGTTCTTCGCACGCTTTTCGCGGCTAGTTTGGCGGACAACGACAACATGGATCAGACAAGAACCGGCGCGCCGGCCGTGTTCGATCTCCTCAGGATCCGACGGGCATCGGCGTACGGCGGGGGGCGGGGCATCGATCAGGCCGTCGAGGTATGTCGTCGGCTGGCCAGCTACGGGATCGCATCCGCCCTGGGGTACTCGGCGTGGCCCGATGAGTCCGCACGAGCGGCGGCCGACGTGCAACTGACGGCCTTCGATCGGCTCCAGGCGGCTGGCTTGGACTGCTACGTGTCGGTGAAGCTCGCCGGTCTCGGCTTTGATGCGCACCTCTTCGCCGAGCTCGCGAGGGCTGCGGCGTGCTCCGGACTGCGGCTGCATGCAGACGCGCTTGGCCCCGAATTGGCGGACGCCACGATGACGCTCTTCGAAGGCGCGCCGCGCCCAGCGCCGATGGGAACGACGTTGCCGGGACGGTGGCGTCGAAGTCCTGAGGACGCCAGGCGCGCGATGGAGCTGGGCCTGAAGCTTCGGAGCGTAACGGGTCAATGGGATGACCCGCTTGGGGGCAGCGTCGATCCCAAGCGGGGCTTCCTGGACGTCGTCGACCGGGTCTGCGGCTACCAGGGTGGAGTCGCGGTCGCAACGCACAACGTCCCGGTCGTGCGCGAGTCGCTGCGGCGGCTGACGGCGAGCGGAACACCCTGTGAGAGCGAGCTGTACCTCGGCATGCCGTTCGACGGCCCGGCGCGGGTAGCCAGGGAGTACGGGGTCCCGCTCCGCGTGTACGTCGCCTACGGAAACGCGTGGCCGGACTACGGCCTTCGGGACCTGCTGACCCATCCGGCCACCGTCCGGTGGCTTGCCCAGGACCTGCTCTGGGGCAGGAACAAATCCTGGCGGAGCATCAGCCGTTCCCGCACGAGATGACTCGACGGGACAGCGGCAGCTCAGACTCCTGCCCGTGGGTCAACTCCGTGTTCGAGCAGCCGTGGTGGCTCGAGGCGGTGGCACCGGGCGAGTGGGGGGCGGTCGTCGTGACGCAGAGCGAACGCGTCGCGGCGCGCCTGCCGTACGTCATGCGGCAGCGCTACGGGCTGACCACGATCACTCAGCCGCCACTGACGCAGACGCTAGGCCCGTGGCTCGCGCCCACCGAAGCGTCCCGCTATGCGCAGCGCCTGGACCGTGACAAGAGGCTGCTGGGCGATCTGATCGAGCAACTCCCACGGGTCGACCATTTCCGCATGTCCTTCTCGCCCGCGTTGACAAACTGGCTGCCTTTCTACTGGGCCGGTTTCCGGGCATCGGTGCAGTACACGTATCGGATCGAGGACCTCACCGATCTCGACCACGTGCGCAGGGAATTCCAGGAGCACGTCGGGCGCGGGATCCGGCGCGCGGAGTCCTCGGTCCGGGTGGACCGGGACTACCCACTGGAGGGCCTCCTCGCTCTCGACGCTCAGTCCCAGGCGCGGCTCGGCCAGCGACCTCGCGTCCCGCACGAACTGGTCCGGCGACTCGACGCAGCATGCGCGTCCAGAGGTGCTCGGCGCATTTTCGGAGCCATCGACCGCCAGGGGAGGACCCACGCGGCGCTCTTCGTCGCATGGGACCGCGACACCTGCTATGCGCTCATCAACGCTCGCGACGCGGAATCCCAGGCCTTCGGCGCGAACACGCTGCTTTACTGGGAGGCCATCCAGCATGCGGCGAAGGTGTCGCGGGTGTTCGACTTCGAAGGCTCCATGCTTCCGCCGGTGGAGCACTTCTTCAGGGGATTCGGCGCCAGATTGACTCCGTACTTCACGGTGTCGCGGACGAACCTGAAGGGCAGCGTGGCTCTGGCGGCGCGATCGACGGCCCAGACAGTAGTCCGCTTTCGTGGAGGGTGGCATGGGAACCGGCAGGGCGGGGCGGCTTCAGGGCCACGAGGGTGATCACGACAGCAGTCCGCCAGACAGGGGCGGCAGGGCTGACGGCGCGCCGCCAAGGAAGGGGGTCGAGGGTTGCTGCTGACGCCTAGACGGGTCTGGCACCGCGTGTACGCTGACTTCTTGATGGCTTCGAGGCTCCCCGATTACCGGGCGCTGCTGGAGTCTGCGCTGCACGCCGGCTACGAGATCGTGTCGGTACGCCGTTTCTGGCAACTCATCCGCGACGGATCGGTCGACCCAGGCCGACGTTACCTGGTCCTCCGTCATGACATCGACACGGACCCGGCGACCGCCCGGGCGATGTGGGTTATTGACGAGTCGCTGGGGATCAACGGCTCGTACTACTTCCGCCTGTCGACGCTGGACGTCGAGTTCATGCAACAGATCGAGTCGCGCGGCGGCGAGGCCGGCTACCACTACGAGGAGATCGCCACCATCGCGAAACGCCGGGGCATCCGGCGGCACGACGCCGGGATCCAGGCGATCCCGGAAGCACGCGAGTTGTTCCTGAGGAATCTCGTTGGTCTCCGAGGGATCACGGGCCTCCGACTGGAGATCGTCGGATCACACGGAGACTTCGTCAATCGGCACCTTCGACTGCCGAACTGGGCGATGATGGTCGATCGTGGCTTTCGCAGGGACGCCGGCATAGAGCTGGAGGTGTACGACCACGCGTTCATGCGGCATGTCACGAGCCGCCACTCGGACGCGGACTACCCGCAGACGTGGCAGCCGGGGGGCGCCGGCGCGGCGCTTACGTCCGGGTCCCCGGTCGTCTATCTCCTGGTCCACCCGCGCCACTGGCTCGCAAACCCTGCCGCGAACGCCCATGACGATGCGCGACGCTTGCGTGAGGGTATACAGTACCGCTTACCGGTGACTCGACTTGCGGGAGCGGAAGTCAGATCGACAGCCGCGGACCCGAGCCCGGCCACCATCGTGGATAAGGCCTTGGCCGCGCGTCCTAGGCCCGACCGCGGATCGGCAGAGCCGCAAGGCGGGGCGGCGGCGATGCCGCCTCGGGGCGGCTGCGGCACGGTGCTCGTGCACGCTCCCCCAACGTACGAAGCGGAGCGCCGGTACGTCCTGAGGTTGGTCCTCTCCGAGTGGCTCGGCCTGGACGTCGAGCTGGGCCCGTCGGAAGGCACGCACGTCACGCTGCGACTTGCAGGCGATCCCTCGGGTCGTGAGCTGCGCCTGCCAGACGTCCTCTTCTCCACGCCTGCCTCCGATTGGCTCACGCAACGCTCCATGCCGGCGACGCCGCTGACCCGGGGCCATCCATCGTCGCTGCCGATCCTGTTCGGCGTCGGGCGCCCCGGTGAGGCGATGGTTGAGGAGTCGCCAGCCGGGCTCGCGCTCAATGTGGACGTGTTCGGCAGCGTGTTCTACATGCTCAGCCGCTACGAGGAGGTCGTCGGCCGGTACGAGGACGACCACGGACGGTACCCCGCGTTCGCGTCGATCGCCGCCGCCGAAGGCTGCCTCGAGCGTCCTCTGGTGGATGAATATGTCGATCTGGTCTGGGGCGCGATGCAGTCCCTCTGGCCGATGCTCGAGCGTCCGCCAGCTCGTTCCGGGATCCGACTGACGCACGACGTGGATCGGCCCTGGTCTGCGCTGGGCCTGTCTACGTTGCAGGCCGCACGTGGCATCGCGGGTGACCTCGTGCGGCGGAAGGATCCGGAGCTTGCCCTCCGGCGCGCTCGGTCGCTGTGGGCGGCGCGCAGTGGTCGCGTGGATCACGATCCATTCGACACATTCGACTTCCTGATGGATACGAGCGAACGGCTCGGGCTCAGGAGCACGTTCTACTTCCTGGCTCGCAGGGACGGCGGTCCGTACAGTGCCACGTATCGCGTGGGAGATCCGCGCGTCCTCCGTCTGCTGCGCCGTATCCACGATCGGGGGCACGAGATCGGGCTGCACGGCAGCTACGCAAGCTTCGACTCCGCGGACGTACTTCGCGATGAGTTCGAGACGCTGCGGGCGGCCTGCCACCGCGTCGGGATCGATCAGGAGTCATGGAGCGTTCGGCAGCACTACCTGCGCCTCCGGGTTCCAGGCACCTGGCGAAACCAGGAGGCACTCGGCCTGACCTCCGATTCAACGCTCGGCTTCGCCGACCTCGTTGGATTTCGGGCTGGCACGTGTCGCGAGTTTCCAGTCTTCGACCTCGATGCCCGCCAGGCGTTGCATCTCCGTGAGAGGCCGTTGACGCTGATGGATGTGACACTCTTCAAGTACATGGGATTGGCGCCCCGCGAGGCCGCGCGCCATGTCCGGACAGTCGGGGCTGCCTGTCGCTGTCACGGTGGCGAGACCGTGATCTGCTACCACAACAGCACGCTCCTAGGAGGGCACGACAAGGCCTTGTACCGGAGGCTGGTGACGGATCTCGCTGCTAGCACGCAATGATGCCCATTCCGCCCCGTGATTGACGCAATCGCCCAAAGCACCGGCACAAGGCGATTAGCGCCCGGGTGGGTGGCGCTGGTTGGCTCCGCCGTTGTTGGCGTCGGCGTGGCCGGCCTGCCAGTCGGGGCCGCCGCGCCTCTCGGCTTGGCTGCGGTGATCTTGTTCATCCTCGCGGCGACCAGGGCGCCGAGCCAGAGGCTCGTGCTGGCGATCGGCGCGTTCGCGTTCGTCGCAGCGTTGCTTTGGGCCTACGGGGCGTGGGTCTCGCCACTGTATGGCTATGAGGGCTTCGTCAATCCCAGCATCCCGCCGGTGTCGCTCGCGGTCGTGACCCTGGCCGCCGTGCTGCCCACCACATTTCTCCCCGTCGAGCTTCGGCGACCCTCTGACGTCGTGGTCTGGTTCCTCTACCTCTTCGGATACCTTCCCGCGGCGGTCTTCCCGATCTACATCCTGGGTCCTGACCTCGGAGATGTGCTGCCCTTCACAATCCTCCTGACGATCGGATTCGCGTGCATGTCCCTAATGGGACGCATCCCTCGGGCTCGTTTCCGGTGGCGGGGACTCAGCGACCGTTCTTTCACCCGGCTGATGGCAGCACTGGGCCTGGGGGCCCTCGCGTACCTGCTCGTGTTCTTCGGACTCCCGACACAGATACCGACCTTCGCGACGGTCTATGACGTGCGGGCTGGCTTCGGTGCGGCCGAGGGCGGCGTGCCAGGCTCCGGCTACGTCGTGACCTGGGCAGGAAACGTCATCTTCCCCCTGCTCATGGCAGTCGGCCTGGCGCGATCTCGCCGCGCTCTCTTCGTGCTGGGGACCCTGGGGGGGATCCTGATCTACGCGCAGGGCGGCGCCAAGGCAGTGCTTTTCAACGTCCTGCTGGTCCCGCTGCTCTATCTCGCGTTCCGTCTCTTCCGAGAACGCCTCGGACCGATGCTGATGTGGGCGGCCGTCGCGATCCTGATCGGCTCGGTGGCCGCGACGGCGATCACGGGCTCTCTGTGGCCCCTCGCCCTCTACGCCGTGCGGCTCCTTGCGCTTCCCGGGCAGCTCACAGCGGACTACCTGCAGTTCTTCACCAGCAACCCAACGTACGAACTGTCCCAGAGCTTCCTGCGCTGGTTCGTCCAGGCGCCGTATCCGGTGGACCCTCCGACGCTCATCGGCACCGTCTATTTCCACACGACGGTGAACGCCAACGCCAACATGTGGGCGGACGCGCTCGCGAACTTCGGCTTGGCGGGCGTGGTGCCGTTCTCCGTTGTCGCGGGCGCGCTCTGGTGGCTCCTGGACTCGGTGGCGGACGACCGCGACATCCGTGTGATCGCTCCGACGCTTGGGATCGTGGGCCTGAGTCTCGCCAACGGCGCGCTGTTTACAGCCATTCTAACTTACGGCGTGGGCCTCATGATCGCGTTGATCGCGTTAATGCCATCGATTCGCGGGTCAGTACCACGAGCACACCTGGCAGAGCGCGTTGGCGCCGGTCGCGCACTGCGTCCGAAAACCACGAAAGCGTTCGCCCCCCCAGATCACACCGAAGTCGTCGCGATAGATATTGCCCATGATCGGCATTCGACCTGATCCGAACACCGCGCAGCACGGCGCGATGTCCCCGTTGGCCCGAATGAAGATGTACTCCCAGGGCTGGCGACAGCGAAGGCCGAGAATCGGCGAGTTCGCGATCCTGGTGGCTAAATCCTGGCCATGTGACCCGACACCACGTCGGAATAGGAACCCGACCCGAATTCCAAGCGTCGCGCCGAGCGCGCGCAGAGAAGCGGAATTCGCGCTTACTGCGGCGACCTGAGCGGCGCTCGGGCACCACTCGGCCGCAGTCTCGTCGATCTCCATGGGGTCGCGGATGTAGATGTACGCGAAGCCCAAGCGCGCGGCCAGTCGGATGATGTCCTCGAGTTGATCAACATTGGCGAGGCTCAGTGAGGTAGCGGCCTGCGCGCTCAGCGTCCCGGCCCGAGCTCGCCGCGCCGCTGCCAAGAAGTCCCGCACATCTGTGCACCACGCATCGAAATGGGCACCGGCGCGCATGCTCTCAAACGTCTCACGAGTGGCCCCGTCGCAGGAGATGCTCAACATCCGAATGTTGAGCCGCGAGAGTATCGCATCGGGAACACCGCGCCGCCCCAGAAGCGTTCCGTTCGTGTAGAACTCGCAGTCGATCCCTCGCGCGCTAAGGATGTCCACCAACTCGAAGAAGCGAGGATGAACGAGCGGCTCGCCGATTCCGCTCAGGCGCACCTCGGAAGGTCGGAAAGGCAACCAGTCGAGTATGCGAGCCAGCTCGTCCGGCGAGAGATGCCGGCCGGCTCTTGCCTCTCGCGAGAAAGAACACAGCGGACAGCGCAGATTGCAGTTGCTGGTGGCCTCGATCTGAACCGTCAGCGGCAGGGCCGCCGCGCGGCCGGCGTCGACATAGCGAGCGACCAACCCTCGGTGGACGCGCGTCCCCAGTGTTCCCAGGTTCTGACGGTTGACCCCGCGCGGGATTGCCAGCAGGTGCATCGAGACCTCCGTGTGGTGACCGGTCGACGTGCGCTGTGCCGCTTCCGGACGAGTTGGGTGGCCCGCGCATCCCGTGTGGCGCACGATTGGGCTGCGTCCGATGCAACCTTCGGTGCTGTCTACCAACGGCGGCATGGCCATATGTACCCACATTTGCGCTTGACGAACCCGGCCGGGCCGTCTTCTCTGGCTGGGCTATCGCCGGCAGCGGCTCGGACGGGGATGCCCGCACGAGGCCCTCACGGAGCTCCAGCGACGGTTGTTCCCGCGCCGAGCCCGGCAGCCTGCCACTGCGCCAGGGTCCAGGAGTCACCCGACCAGCCGACCTTGAATGGCTCGGGAGAGGTGATCGAGTCGTCGTACTCGGAGGCAGGACCATAGCCGCCGTAGGCGGTCAGGTTGGTCCAGATGCCAACCGGAGCGGTGATGGTGTTCCTGGACATGGTGATGCCGGCGGTCGGCGTGTTGAACTCGAACGCGTAGGCGCTCGCGCTGATCACGTTGCCGGTGAACGAAGCGCCGGTCAGCCCCGACCCGGCGAGGATGCCCACCCCGTTGTTGGTGAGGGTGGAGTTCTCCACGGTGACGTTGGAGGACCCGACCGCACCCGAGCCAACCACGTAGCTGCTGTCGTAGATGTGGATCGCGGCGCCCGCGATGCCGTCGAGGGTGCAGGCGTCGATCAGGATGTTGGAGCTGTGGTCAGCGACGTAGAAGTAGTGCTCCGTGTCGGTGCTGGTGTACTCGGCGTAGCCACGGATGCCGCGGAAGGTGATGTGATCCGCGCCGAGGACGAGGAAGATGCCGTTGTCCCACGGGTCGTAGTGGATGAACGTCAGGTTCTCGAACGTCACGTAGTGCACACCCTGCACGATGAGCGCCTGCTGGGGATGGGAGTTGTCGCCGGTAGCCGGGGCGCTGGCGCCTCCGTCGAACACCGGGGTCTCGCCGGGATATGCCTCCACGGTGATGGGCGCCGAGGCCGTCCCGCTGGCCGTCGAGGCCCAGTCATAGCCTCCCGGGTCGTGGTACGTGCCGCCACGGACGAGCAGCGTGTCACCCGGCTGCAGCAGCTTCGAGGCCGCCAGGAATGTCCGCACTGGCGCGTCGATGGAGCCGTCCGCGCCATCGGAGCCCGTGGGCGACATGTAGAACGTGCGCCCGCTGGATGTGACCGTGGCCGTCGGCAAGGGCGTCGGCGACGCGGCGACGGCGATCAACCATGGCGAACCCAGGATGCCGGCCACAAGGATCAGCAGCGCCAGCAGCACGAGGGATCCGAGTGCTAATCTGCGCCGTGCGGACAGCCCAGCAGACGTGCCAAACCGTTGCAGCGCGGACCGTGCCTTCGCGCGCATGTGCCTAACCATACTGCAGCCATACCACCTTCGCGGCAGCGAATCGCTCACGCGCCAACCCTACGGCGGCGTTCAGGATGAACTACGGCGCAGACCGGGCCGACGTGCAGTGCTCGACCCCTGGATCGGCCGGCGCCGCCGAGTCGCCGCGCCGCGCCCGAAGATGCGATCAACGCCGTAGTCTCTGACTGCGGGACGGCCTGAGACTGTCCGCATCAGGGGTCCAGGCCGACCGTCCGGAACCCAACTGCACCAGACCCCGGATGGGGTGCGGCGGCCAAACGCACGTCACTGCGGCCGATGGCGCGCCGATGCGTTCCGACGACTCCGGTTCAGCTCGGGGTTCACGGCGATCTGACCACGCCGGCCCGACCACTACCCTGATGTCAGGGAGCCCGGGCTGGCGACGTCCGCACGCCCCCCGCGGCCGGTGCGCGGCGCCACGGGCCGTGGCGTGCGGGCGCGACTCGGTGGGGAGGGGGGTGGATCGTCGTGGGTGGCGGCGTGGCAGCCGATCTTGATGCGGGCACGGCCCATCCGTCAGAATGTGCCAGGTCACGCCGAGCGCCCTGTCCGCAATGGATACGCGTCCGTGCGCCTCGTCTGCGGTCATTCAACTGTCACGAACACGGAGTGGTCACGAACACGGAGTGCCATGGCGAGCGGCAGTCGCGCACGGATGTTCTCCAACCGCGTCCTTGTCCTCTTCGCCACGCAGGTCGTGGCCACGGGCATGGGCGTTGTCAACGGCTTCTTGCTGGCTAGGTTTCTAGGCCCAGCGGGAAAGGGCGACTACTACTTGCTTGTCCTGGTGCCCTCAACCGCGATGGTCCTGGTGCAAGTCGGTCTGCCGCAGGCCCTAGGTTTCTACGCGGCCAAGGGAAAGACGTTGAACATGGTCGCCAAGGCCTTGATCCTGACGATCATCTTGTCCGCGCTGGCCTCGTTTGGCTGGGTGCTACTTCTGCCGTTACTACGCAGCGTGTTCTTCCGGGGCATAGGGCTGCTGCCAGTCATGCTTTCATGGCTCGCCCTTCCACTCGCGCTCAATACTGCACTGACGACGTCGGTGGTGATGGGCCGTCAGCGGGTCCGATGGTACGCCGCTATCAACGTGGCGTACCCCATTGCCACTACGGTCCTCCTTGTCGTCGTGGTTGGCAGGCTTGGGCTCTCGGTGACAGGCGCCATCTCTGTGTACCTCATTAGCTGGTGCATCCAGACAGCTGGCTTCCTGATAGCGGCGGCGCGAGTGGGTGCGGACGTTGATCGCCCAGGGGCGGTTACATATCGCGAGTTGTTCGCCTATGGTCTGCCGTTCTATCCCGGAAGCTTTACGCAGTACTTCAGCTACCGCGCCGATGTGTACCTTCTGGCTTGGCTGCTGGCAGCGCCCTCTGCACCGATCGGTTACTACAGCATGGCTGTGGCTCTCGCGGAGATGCTCTTCCTTTTACCCAACTCCGTGTCTCTCCTATTCTTTCCGCAGGTGGCGGGATCATCACGCGAGGACGCAGACGTGCAGGTGCCGCTTGTTTCCCGAGTAACCCTCTCTCTCACGGCCGTTCTCGGTTTGGTGCTCGCGCCGACTGCGGTGGTCATCCTCCGAGTGTTCCTGCCCGCGTTCCTGCCATCGCTTCCGGCACTCTTTGTCCTGCTCCCGGGGGTGGTGGCGCTGAGTCTCACAAGAGTACTGACGGGGTATGTGTCCGGAGTAGGGCGGACGACTGTTACATCCTATGTCAACGTGGCAGCGTTTGTGCTCAACGTGGTGGCCAACCTCGCGCTCATTCCACGATATGGGATTGTAGGAGCGTCGGCGGCGTCATTGCTTTCGTACACCGCTTCGTCAGTCGCGTTTACTCTGATCGCCGCGCGCCTTGCCCACACAGACGCGCGGGCCTTCTGGCTCCCGCGTGCCACTGATGTGACCGCGACGACCGCCCTGGTAGCTTCACTGGCGAGGCGGCTGTTGGGAACGAGTCCGGTCAAGCCGTGACGTGACGCGCTGGGCCACCCACACGTTCTTGACATGGGCGCGGATGTGACAGCCACCGTCGCCCTTTCGGGCAGAGCGAGCACATCACAGTTGAAACTCAGCGGGTCTTCTGCAGCCTAAGCCGGCTAAAGAAGGGCCACAGAAGGGACCGTGGGACCGCAAATGAGCGACTTGCGTGAACGTTGGCAGCGCACTCTTGCTGTGGCACACGCTCCCCATGTTCAGATCGAAATGTTCGGCGGCGAGGAGGCACGCGAGATATTCCGCAGGTTCACGTCTCGGCACCCTCGATTCAGGGTGACGACGTACAAGCGGTGGGGCGTTGCCCTCATGCGCGTGCCTGACACCTACGACGACTACCTTTCCAATTGTTCGAGAATTGTACGTCGGCGTCGCTCACACGCCGAGAGATCCGGATACCGTTACCAGATCGTTTCGCCGAACGATTACCTCGACGAGATCGTTGAGATCAACCGGTCGGCACCGACACGGCAGGGTCATGCAATGGCGGAGCACTACGTCAATCGCAAGCAGGTTATCCGCACGTTCGAAGGCCGGGCGTCGATCCACGGCATCCTGGACGCCAGCGGAGTCCTTCGCGCATATGCGCTCGTGCTCGACCTCGGCGAGGCGTTCGCGTTTTCGCTGCTCATTGGGCACGCCGAAGCGCTAGACGATGGAGTGATGTACCTCCTCGTCAGCGAGGTGATTCGTTCCTGCGTTGACGCGCGTCAGCTGAATGGGACTCCAACATGGCTGATGTGCGACACGCTCTGGGGTGCGAGCAAGGGCCTCGCCGCGTTCAAGGAACGGCTCGGATTCCGGCCATATACCGTGGCCTGGGCCTGGAGAGACCGTAACTGAGCGAGGCCAGTCCGTCGAGCAGGAGGTCCCGAAGCAACATCGAGCCGCTACTGAATGAGTACACTTCCCGCGCCGAGCCCGGCAGCCTGCCACTGCGCCAGGGTCCAGGAGTCACCCGGCCAGCCGACCTTGAATGGCTCGGGAGAGGTGATCGAGTCGTCGTACTCGGAGGCA
>VFSW01007443.1_pt1 | contig 15889 bp, 11 predicted proteins | sample 5358111 | NCBI WGS metagenome assembly VFSW01 (sample SAMN11554181, study PRJNA540505) | mine drainage metagenome | isolation source: sediment from site ElyBrook_90M | place: USA: Ely Copper Mine, Vershire, VT | collected 2017 | reverse complement strand
CAGGAGATCGCGCGGCGTGGGCTGGTGGCGGCGGTGACAGGCATGTTCTACGGCGCGCTGGCGGCGGACCACAAGCAGGCGGTGGCCGAGAGCGCGCTACAGGAGGCCGAGGACTTCACCAAACTGACCGGCGAACGCGAGCAGGCGCGCGAGGCGGCGCACGCCGATGTGGTGAAAGCGCAACTGGTGGAGCAGCAGCGGCAACGCGATGTGCTGGACGCGCGGGTGGCTGCGGAGAAGGCGCGTCTGGAGCTGGGCGTCCTGCTGTTCCCCGATCCACGGACGGAGTACACGCTGAGCGCGCCTGAGACCGCTCCGCCGCTGGCGACGCACGAAGAGGCGGAGGCGACCGCAGCACGGGACAATCCCGAGTTGAGAAGCGCGCTGGCGGCTCTGGGCGTGAGCAACGCGGATGTGCAAGCTGCGCGGGCCGCGTACCTGCCCGACCTGGGGCTGAACGTGACGTACGGGATCGACGCTCCTCAGTTTGCATTCAATGGGCCGGACAACGTGCGCAACCTGGGCTACTCGGCCAGCGTGACGGTGAACATCCCGGTGTGGGACTGGCTGGCGACCGAACACAAGGTGAAGCAGAGCGAGATACGGCGCGGCGTGGCGCAGGCGACGCTGAGCGCAACCCAGCGGCAACTGATTGCGCGGCTGGACGAGGCGTACTCGGAGGCCGCGGCGGCACGCGACGAGCTGGCTTCTCTGGATGCGAGCGTGGCGACCGCGGCCGAGAGCCTGCGCCTGACCGAACTGCGCTACAAGGGCGGCGAGGCGTCGGTGCTGGATGTGGTGGATGCGCAGAACTCGTCGGTGACGGCCGAGAACGCGCGCGAGGACGGAAGAGTGCGCTACGAGACGGCGCGGGCCAATCTGCAGACGCTGACGGGGACGATGTGATCCGATGACGAACAGGACGATGAAGATGAATCCGATTGCAAGTGAGCGGTGCCGCGGGGCGCGCTGGATCTTATTGGGGGCGATGTCGCTTTCGCTGGCGTCTCTGCCGGGGTGCAAGAAGGAGGCCGCGCCTGAGGTGCAGGTAACGGTGCAGGCCGGGCATCCCGAACAGGGGCCCATCGCCGAGCACATCGTTGCCGATGCGGTGCTGCTGCCGCAGGCGCAGGCTGCGATCGAGCCGAAGATCGGCGCGCCGGTGCGCGAGTTCTATGTGCAGCGCGGGTCGCGCGTGAAGGCGGGCGAGCTGCTGGCGACGCTGGAGAACGGCGACCTGGCCGCGGCGGTGCAGGACAACCAGGGCGGCTACATGACGGCGCAGGCTGCGTACAGCGCGGCGACGGGCGTGCAGGTTCCGGCGGAGACGCAGAAGGCGGAGCTGGACCTGGCGCAGGCCAAGGCCAATCTGGACCTGGCGAAGAGCATCGAGGAGGGCCGCAAGAGACTGTTTGCGCAGGGGGCGATCCCGGGGCGCGACCTGGACACAGCGGACAACGCGCTGGTGCAGGCGCAGGCCGCATACGACGCGGCGGCCAAGCAGGAATCGGCGCACACCGTGAGCCGGGAGTCTGCGCTGAAGGCCGCACAGGGACAGTTGACCTCGGCAGAGGGCAAGTACAAGGGCGCGCAGGCCGCGGAGAGCTACGCCGAGATTCGCAGCCCAATCGATGGCGTGGTGACGGACCGGCCGCTCTACGCTGGCGAGACCGCGGCCGTGGGGACACCGCTGCTTACGGTGATGGACACGTCGGGCCTGCTGGCCAAGCCGCACATCGCGCAGAGCCTCGCCCAGCAGATTAAGGTGGGCGATCCGGCAACGGTGCTGGTGCCGGGAGTGGACGCGCCGGTTGCGGCCAAGGTCACGCTCATCAGTCCGGCGCTGGACCCAGGCAGCACCACGGTCGAAGTGTGGCTGAAGATCGACAACAAGGCCGGCTCGCTCAAGGTGGGAACGCCGGTGAAGGTCTCCATCACGGGCAGGGCGGTTGCGCAGGCATGGAAGCTTCCCGCATCGGCGATTCTGAGCGCACAGGACGGAAGCAAATCCGTGATGGTGGTGGGCGCGGATGGCCTGGCGCACAGCAGGCCCGTGACGCTGGGCATTGCGGACGGCGACGACGTGCAGGTGACCGCAGGGCTTGCGCCGCAGGACCTGGTCATCACCAGCGGCGCCTACGGGCTGGACGATGGCTCGCGGGTGACTGTGGGCGCGGCGGCCGATGACGACAAGTCGCCGGCAAGCGGAGCGGGCGGAGGGAAGGACTGATGCCGAACGAAGAGCCCGGCCCCGCCTCCGGTACGGACGCTGGCCACAAGCCGTTCTGGCTGGCGCAGACGACGCGAACCATATTCTTCTTTGCGACGGTCCTCACGGCGGCCGGCGTTTACGCGGCGTTGCAGGTGCCGATTGCGGTCTTTCCGGCGACGAATTTTCCCCGCGTCGTGATCGGGGTGGACAACGGCGTCATGCCGGTTGAGCAGATGGACGTGACCATCACCCGGCCCATCGAGGAAGCGATGAACTCGGTGCCGGGTCTGCTGACGGTGCGTTCAATCACAAGCCGCGGCACGGCCGAGGTGGACCTGTTTTTCGACTGGGACTCAAACATGGTCACGTCGTTGGAGTTGGTAAACGCGGCGCTTGCCGGGGTGCAGCCGACGCTTCCCTCGACGGCCCGGCTCACGGCCAACCGGCTCACGTTTGCGACCTTTCCGATCCTGGGCTACAGCCTCACCTCGGACACCGTGCCCTTGACGCGACTGTGGGAGATTGCCACCTACGACCTGAAGCCGCCGTTAAACCGCGCGGACGGGGTAAGCATGGTGACGGTGCAGGGCAGCCAGGTCCCCGAGTACCACGTGGTCCCGGACCTGGCGTTGATGCAGAACTCAGGGGTGACGATTGCGGACCTGGTGAATGCGATCGATGCGTCGAACATTATCCAATCGCCGGGCCTCTATGAAGCCAATCACGAGTTGGTCCTGGGCCTGGTGGGAGCGCAGGCGCACAACCTGGACGAGCTGCGCCAACTGGTGGTGAAGACCGCGCCGGCAGGCGCGCCGGTGCACGTGAGCGACGTGGCCACCGTGCAGCAGGCCATTCAGCCGGTGTATACCACGGTCACCGCCAACGGCAAAAACGCCGTGCTTTTGAACATTGCGCGCCAGCCCTCCAGCAACACCGTTGCGGTGGCCGACGCGGTGGCTGCGCAGATCGAGGAGCTGCGGCAGAAGCTGCCGCCGGGGGTGACGCTGCAGCCCTTCTACGACCAGTCTCAGTTGGTGCGCGACAGCATCGCCAGCGTGCGCGACGCCATCTTCATCGGGCTGCTCCTGGCCTGCATCGTCCTCTTCCTCTTCCTGCGCGATTGGACAAGCTCGCTCATAGCAGGGCTGGTGATCCCGGTGACCGTGGCCGTGACCATCCTGATACTTTGGACGATCGGCCAGAGCTTCAACCTGATGACGCTGGGGGGGCTTGCCGCGGCCATCGGGCTGGTGATCGACGACGCCATCGTGATGGTGGAGAACATCGTGCTGCACCGCGATGCGGGCGAGCAGCGCGTGGAGGCGGTGCGCAAGGCGCTTGGCGAACTGACCAAGCCCCTGATCGGGTCCACGCTGACGCCGGTGGTGGTGTTTCTACCCCTGGTCTCGGTCATCGGCGTCACCGGCAGCTTCTTCCGTGCGCTGGCCATCACCATGACCGCTGCACTGCTGACCTCGTTGCTGCTGGCGCTCACCTGGACGCCGGGGCTCAGCCTGGTGCTGTTGCGGCGGCACGGCGGAGACGCGGCGAACGCGGGCCACGGCGTACACGGCGCGGGCCGTTTCATGCAACGTGTCTTGTCGGCCCATCGCCGCATGCTGGACTGGTCGCTGGCCAAGCCGCTGTGGCTGGGCGGCATCTGCCTGTTGCTGGTGGCGGGCACATGGGCCGGATACCAGGCGCTGGGCACCAACCTGCTGCCGGAGATGGATGAGGGTGGCTTCATTCTGGACTACATCATGCCCGCCGGCAGCTCGCTGCAGGAGTCCAACCGCGTTCTGGAACACGTCGAGCGCATTCTCCAGTCCATCCCCGAGGTGGAGAACACCTCGCGCCGCACCGGCCTGCAGATGGGCATGGCCACGGTCACCGAGGCCAACACCGGCGACTTTACGGTCAAGCTCAAGACCAGGCGCAGCCGCTCCGTGTGGCAGGTGATGGACGAGGCGCGCGCGCGCATCAATGCCGCCGAACCGGAGCTGGACGTCGAGCTGACGCAGATATTGCAGGACAACATCAACGACCTGTCCAATTCCCCGGAGCCGATCCAGATCAAGATATTCTCCGAAGATCCGGTGTTGCTGGCGCGACTTGGTCCAGAGGTAGGCGACGCAATCGGCAAAGTCCCCGGCGTGGTGGATGTGAGGGATGGCATCGAGAACACGATCAGCGGACCCGCGACCAACTTCCAGGTCGATCCGGTGGTGGCCGCGCGCATGGGTTTTACCCCCGCCGAAGTCTCCGACGACGCCACGGCAATTCTGGATGGAATCCCCACCGCCAACCCTCTGATCTCGAACGACCGCCCCTACACCATTCGCGTCCGCCTGGGCGGGGAGCACCGCGCCTCGCTCGATGCCATCGAGGACACCGTCTTCAACAACAGCACGGGGCATACGGCAACGCTGGGCTCGCTGGCAACCGTCGAGCAACTGCCGCCGCAGAATGAGATCGCCCGGGAAAACATGCAGCGGCTGATCGTGGTCACCGGCGACCTCGATGGTTCGGACCTGGGTGGCGTGATGGCCAAGGTCCAGCAGGCGGTGGAGGGGCTGCATCTGCCGCCCACCGCGCGCGTGGAGTACGGAGGCACCTACCAGGAGCAGCAAAAGTCCTTCCACGACCTGCTGCGGGTGCTCCTTCTCTCGCTGGCGCTGGTCTTCGGCGTGCTGCTGACCGAATTTCGCAACTTCACGGCGCCGGTGGCGATCCTGACCTCATCGGTGCTGTCGATCTCCGGCGTGATCGGCGCGCTGCTGATCACGGGCGTCGCGTTCAACATCGCCTCGTTCATGGGACTCATCATGGTGATCGGCATTGTGGCCAAGAACGGGATCCTGTTGCTGGACGCGGACGAGAAGTTCCGCGCCGAGGGAGTCAGCGCGCGGGAGGCCATGGTCCATGCGGCGCAACGGCGGCTGCGGCCCATCATGATGACGGCCATCGCAGCGGTCTGCGGAATGCTGCCTCTGGCCTTCGCGCTGGGCGCTGGGTCGCAGATGCTGCAACCGCTGGCCATCGCGGTGATCGGCGGCCTCACCATCTCCATGCTGCTCAGCCTGGTGGTCACGCCGGTGGTCTACTTCCTGCTTACGCGCGACCGCGAGGCGGTATTGGATTAGCCGTGCAGCAGGCGCGGTGCAGCATGGCTGAGGCCGCAAACGCACGGGTAAGAGTAGACTCGACTTAGTTCAGAGCTGTCTTATCCCAGATAAGAACAGAGTAGACTCGGTTTATAGCAGAGCATATCTATCGCTCCCCGCCGCAGGAGCAGGCAATCGTTCGGAGACCCAAGTTGGCGCGTTCAGTCTGGCCCGGCCTCGCAGTCCAAATCCCAACCGGCTTCAGTCGCGGTTCGACCAGCATCTTCGCACCGGCGGCCACCCCGGCGCATTCCATCTTTGGACTGTCGATGCTGGTGCTTGGCATTACCGCCTCCATCTTTCTTGTGGTCGCGGGGCTGCTGCTGTACGCGGTCGTCCGCTTCCGCCATCGCGCGGACGCGGCAAACGCCTCCGTCGAGCCGCCGCAGGTCTACGGAAGCACGCAGATCGAGCTCTCCTGGACGGTGATCCCGGTCCTGATCGTAGTGCTTCTGTTTCTGGCTACGGCACGCATCATCCTCTCCACGCAGAACGCACCCAAGCCGGCCAACGCGCTGGACGTGACCGTCATCGGCCACCAGTTCTGGTGGGAGTACGACTATCCCAAGCTGGGTATCGTCACCGCCAACGAGCTGCACATCCCCGTCAGCGACCCAAAGCATCCGACGCCAACCTACCTCACCATGAGCTCCGCCGACACCGACCACAGCTTCTGGGTCCCGCGGCTGGCCGGCAAGATGGACCTGATCCCGAACCAGATCAATACCATGTGGATCGACCCCCAGGCCTCTGGCCTCTACCTCGGCCAGTGCGCGCAGTACTGCGGCGTGCAGCACGCCAAGATGCTGATCCGCGTCTATGCCGACAGCCCCGCCGACTTTGCCGCATGGGTGGCGCATCAACAGCAGCCCGCGGTAGACAGCGCCGACCCCAGCGCTGTCGCCGGTCGCGCCGTCTTCCAGCACAACGCCTGCATCAGTTGTCATACCGTGACCGGGACCGTGGCCACGGGACGCTTCGGCCCCGACCTGACCCACGTTGCCAGCCGCGACACCATCGCCTCCGGCTCCGTCCCCAATAATGCAGCCAACCTGCGCGCCTTCATCGACAATCCTGCGAGCTTCAAGCCCGGAGCGCTGATGCCAGCCATGCACCTCAACCAGCACGACCTCGACGCAGTCACCGCGTATCTGATGACGTTGAAGTAGAGAATGAAAGGAGACACCATGGCGACCCAGACACCGGCGACCGCAGGCCCCGACCAGACCGCAGAGGTCTCGCACGCCGCGCCGCGTCTGCTGTTGGACGTACTGCACGACTGGGTCACCACGGTCGATCACAAAAAGATAGGCCTGATGTACATCGGCTATGCGCTCTTCTTTCTGGTCGTCGCGGGCTTTCAGGCGCTGCTGATGCGCATTCAGCTTGCCGTGCCCAACAACCACTTCGTCTCGCCGCAGACCTTCAACAGCCTCTTCACCATGCATGGCACCACGATGGTCTTCTTCGTGGGAATGCCCATCCTCTTTGGCTTCGGCAACTATCTGGTCCCGCTGATGATCGGCGCGCGCGACATGGCCTTTCCGCGACTGAACGCCTTCAGCTTCTGGATCTCGGCCTTCGGTGGCCTGCTCCTCTACTTCAGCTACTTTGGCGCCAGCGGCCTCTACGGCGCGGGCAGCGCGCCCGATGTCGGCTGGTTCGCCTACGCTCCGCTCACCGCGCGCGTCTTCTCGCCCGGCCACAGCACGGACTACTGGACCCTCGCGATCCTGCTCAGCGGCATCGGCAACATCGGCACCGCACTGAACATTGTGGCCACTACAATCTGCATGCGCTGCCCCGGAATGAGGCTCAGCCGCATGCCGCTGCTGGTATGGCTCTATCTGGTTACGTCGTGCCTGGTCTTCGTCACCATCAGCCCGCTGACCGCCGCGCAGATCATGCTCATGCTCGACCGCTACATCGGCTCGCACTTCTTCGACACCCAGGCCGGAGGCTCCGCTGTGCTATGGATGCACTTCTTCTGGATCTTCGGCCATCCCGAGGTCTACATCCTCGTACTGCCCGCCTTCGCCTTCGCCAACGAGATCATCCCCGTCTTCTCGCGCAAGGCGATCTTCGGCTACCCCGCGATGGTGGCCGCGTCTGTGGGCATCGGGTTCATCAGCCTCAGCGTCTGGGCGCACCACATGTTCACCGTCGGCCTCGGCCCCGGCCCCAACACCTTCTTCACGCTGGCCACAATGGTGATCTCCGTCCCCACGGGCATCAAGATATTCAACTGGCTGGCCACCATCTGGGGAGGCAAGGTCCACTTCACCGTGGCGATGATGTTCGCCATCGGCTTCCTCTTCCAGTTCCTCATCGCCGGCCTCACAGGCATCATGCTCTCGGTCGCGCCCTTCGACTGGCAGCTCGGCAACTCCTACTTTGTCGTCGCACACTTCCACTACGTTCTGGTGGGCGCGATTCTCTTCATGATCTTCTCCGCCTTCTACTACTGGTATCCCAAGATGACTGGCCGTATGTTGAGCGAGCGCCTCGGCAAGTGGCACTTCTGGATCTTCCTCATCGGCTTCCACCTCACCTTCGACTTCATGCACGTCCCCGGCCTGCTCGGAATGCCGCGCCGCATCTACACCTACGAGGCCGACCGCGGATGGATGATATGGAACATCATCGTCTCCAGCGGCGCGGTCTTTCAGGCAGCCGCCACACTGCTCTTCGTCTACAACATGCTCTGGTCGTACTTCAAAGGCCCCATCGCGGGCCCAGACCCATGGGACGCCTGGACCCTCGAGTGGTCCACGCCATCGCCGCCCCCCGCGTACAACTTCGCCGTGATCCCAACCGTGGAGAGCCGCCGTCCGCTCTGGGACATCAAACATCCCGAAGACCCGGACAGCAGATACGAGTAGTGAGTAGTGAGTAGTGAGTAGTGAGTAGTGAGTAGTGAGTAGTGAGTAGTGAGTCGTGTGCAGTCTGAAAAGTGATTTGCCTTTTGGAGGGAGCAGAGGGCTTCAGCCCCCTGAATAGGGTCGATGGGTTCAAGGGGCTTTAGCCCTGGACCTTCTGTCAAAATGGCCAATAAGGCTTTTTCCGCAGCCTGTAAAGGCCCGGCCTATAAATTCGTCAAACTCGCCACATCGCACTAAAAGGAGCCGCACCGTTTGAGCCAAGCCGCCGTCATCCCGCAGACCGCGAACGAAGCCTGGGAGCTGCCGTCGCGCGGCGTTGTGGGCATGGCCTGCCTCATCGTCGCGGAGTCGGCGATCTTTACCATCTTCGTTGTCGCCTACCTCTACTATCTGGGCAAGGACCAGAGCGGGCCGACGCCGCGCGAGGTCCTCGACCTGCCGGTCTTCACTTCGGTCTGTCTGCTCTCCAGCAGCCTCACGGTGCATCTGGCCGTCTCCGCGCTGCACGGCGGAAGGCGGCACGCCTGTTCGTTGTGGCTGGCGGCGACCGTTCTGCTGGGCGGCATCTTTCTCGGCGGCACGGCCCACGAGTGGTACACCCTGATCTACCGCGATGGCCTCACCATCCAGACCAACCTCTTCGGCACCACTTTCTACTCGCTCGTGGGACTGCACGCAACGCACGTTCTGGTTGGCCTGGTCATGCTCTCGCTGGCGCTGGTCTTCTCGCTCAACGGCTCCATGACCGCCAAGAACACCGACCGCCTGGAAGTCCTCTCGCTCTACTGGCACTTCGTCGACGCTGTCTGGGTCGTCGTCTTCACCGTCGTCTACGTCCTCGGCAGATAAGTTTGCCTCGTCGTCGTTTGATTCAATCCCCGTCGTTGTTTGTTTTTCGTCGTTGCTTGTTTTTATGTCGTCATCCTGAGCGGTGTTTGGCGCTCATTCGCGCCAAACACCATCGAAGGGCCTGTTCTGAGCGCAGTCGAAGAATCCCCGCATTTTGTTTGTCTGTTCTTAGCTTGTTGATTCACTAGCCCCACGGAAGGAGCCCCGATGCACACCGATCCCCACACAATCCTGCTTCCCCGCCCCACGGCGTGGCCCATGGCGCTGGCACTGGGCCTCTCGCTCATCTTTGCAGGCATGGTGACGAACGTCGCGGTCGCGGCGCTCGGTCTGCTGCTGACGCTGGCGGGCTGCGTCGGCTGGTTCCGCCAGGTGCTGCCGCAGGAGGCGCACGAGGCCGTGGCGGTGGTGGCCGAAGAGGTCGAGATCGCAAGCGCGCGCACCCTCATCCAGCGCCCATCGCGCACCGCAAGCGACGCTCCGCGCAAGGTGCTGCCCGTCGAGACCTTCCTGATCGGCAACGGGATCAAGGGAGGCATCGCCGGCGGCCTGGCCATGACGGTGCCCGCGGGGATCTTCAGCCTGCTCAAGTACCACAGCCTCTGGTACGCGGTGAACCTGCTCGCCGCCGGCGGCTTCGTCGGATGGGCCGGCGCCAGCGACGCATTCCTCTGCCAGTTCCACCTGCAGGGACTGCTCGCCGCGCTCGTCATTCACGGCCTCACATCGCTCCTTGTGGGGCTGCTGTACGGCGCGATGCTGCCGATGTTCCCGCGCTACCCGATCATGACCGCGGGCTTCATGGTGCCGCTGCTGATGACGGGAATCATGTACTCGGCGCTCAACATCCTCAGCCCCATCCTCAACCAGCGCATCGACTGGTTCTGGTTCATCCTCTCGCAGATCGCCTTCGGCCTGGTCTGCGGCTTCGTCGTCAACCTCCATGCCAAAGTCCGCACGCCGCAGTTCCAGGCGCTCTCCTTCGCGCAGCGCGCGGGTCTGCACAGCGACCGCATCGAACTCGACGGCTATCAATCCGACCCATCGCAACCAAACGCACACGGCGACACACAGACCCCCGCGAAGAGCGACGTGCAGAGTGACGCCAAGTACGCGGACAAGGAGGACAGCGCGCGATGACTCTGGCTAATTGCTATAGACCGACAATGAATTGTCATTCTGAGCGCAGCGAAGAACCCCCGTATTTTGCTGGCAGAACAACGGTCTGCGCCATAGGGCGAAATGCTCTCCGCTCGCTCATTCCCTGCCTTCTGACCTGCGCACTCACGCTTGCCGTATCCGGCTGCAACTCCGCGCCGGGAAGGCCGGGGCCACAGGCCGCGCGGCCCGGCCAGGTACTCGACTTCCCCTCCCTCTACGCCGAGAACTGCGCCTCCTGCCACGGCGTCAACGGCAGGTACGGCGCGGCAATCTCGCTGGCAAACCCGGTCTATCTCGCGGTCGCGGGCGTCGCAAATATCCAGCGCATCACGGCCATCGGCGTTCCCGGCACCGCAATGCCGCCCTTCGCGCGCTCGTCGGGAGGCATGTTGACCGACCGGCAGATCGCCGTCCTCTCACAGCAAATGGTCGCGCTCTGGGGCAATCCATCCGCGCTCGCCGGCCAGACACCGCCCGCCTACACCAGCTCCACGCCCGGCGACCCCGCGCAGGGGCAGAAGACCTTCGATATCTTCTGCGCGCGCTGCCACGGCGCGGACGCCACCGGCGGACACGCAGACAACGACGTCGTCACCGGCCCGCTGGTCGATCCAGCGTACCTCGCCCTCATCAGCGACCAGGGTCTGCGCAGCATCATAATCGCTGGCCAGACCGAACAGGGCCCGTACGACTGGCGTTCGTATACGCCGGGTCATCCCATGACCGATCAGGATGTCACCGACATCGTTGCATGGCTCACCTCGCACCGCATCCCAACCCCCGGCCAGCCCTATCAATCGCAACATTGATTGAACTTGTATTCGAAGAATCGAAGCGGAGAGACGCATGAGCGAAGAGCACATCAGTCCACCCCCCCCCAGCCCGGAAGAAGCCGCTGCCAAGGCCGCAATGCACTCGCGCCGCGCCTTCCTCTTTAAGCTCTCCCTCGCGCTCAACGCCGCCGTCGGAGCAGTCCTCGCCGTGCCGCTCATCGGCTACCTGCTTGGCCCCGCGCTCAGAAAATCCTCCAGCACCGGCGCATGGGTCGCGCTCGGCTCCATCCACGACTTCCCCGTCGGCGAGACGCGCCTGGCGGAGTTCCGCAGCCCGGTGGCGGGCTTCGACGACGGCGACACTGCAAAGGTCGCCTGCTGGGTGCGCCACATCTCCGAGCAGAAGTTTCAGGTCTTCGCCATCAACTGCGCGCATCTCGGCTGTCCCGTCCGCTGGTTCGCGCAGTCCAGGCTCTTCCTCTGTCCCTGCCACGGCGGCGCCTACTACGAGGACGGCAGCCGTGCCTCCGGCCCGCCCGAACGCGGCCTCTTCGAGTACCGCTACCGGCTGGATGGCGACACGCTCACGATCCACTCAGGCGGTATGCCGACACTGGCCACCGAGGCTTCCTGCAAACAGAAGCCGCTCCTCCAGATCGCGCCCGCAGCATCCACATCCGCCGAATCCGCATCCGCGAACGAATCCGCCTATGCGAATATGAAGTCAGATGAATCTGCATATGCGAATACGAGGTCCGACCAATGGCCAGCCTGAAGCAGCGCACCCTCGCCTCCGGAACCAGGGCCTATCGCTGGCTCGAGCTGCGCCTCGGCCTCATCCGCCCGCTTACCGAAGCCGCCACGCACCCCACGCCCGCCAACAGCGCAAGCTGGCTCTACGTCTTCGGCTCTGCCGCAACCGTGCTGCTCGTCCTTCAAGTCGTCACCGGGACCCTCCTCGCCCTTGTCTACAGCCCCTCCGCAAACGAGGCATGGACCAGCCTCGGCGTTCTCAACCACACCATCCCGCTGGGCTGGTACCTGCGCGCGCTGCATGGCTGGGGCTCGGACTTCATGATCGCCATCGTGCTGCTGCATCTGGTGCAGGTCTTCCTCTTCGGCGCGTACAAGTTCCCGCGCGAGCTGACCTGGATGGTCGGCGTCGGCCTGCTTCTTCTCACCCTCGGCATGGCCTTCACCGGCCAGGTACTGCGCTTCGACCAGGACGCATACTGGGGCCTCGGCATCGGCGCATCCATCCTGAGCCGCGTGCCGCTGGTCGGCGCGCCGTCGGTGCATCTTCTGCTGGGCGGCCCAATTATCGGCGGAGCAACGCTCTCGCGCTTCTTCACGCTGCACGTCTTCGTCATTCCCGGCCTGCTGCTCGTCGGCGTCGCCGTGCATCTGTGGATGGTGCTGCGCCACGGCGTCAGCGACTGGCCCATGCCGGGGCGCATCGTGCGCCGCTCCACCTACCAGCACGAGTACCGCGAGCTGACCGCGCAGACCGGCATCCCCTTCGTCCCAGACGCGGCGTGGAAGGACGCCGTCTTCGCCGCGGCAATCGTCTTCAGCGTCATGGCCTGCGCCTTCTTCTTCGGGCCATTCGGCCCCAGTGGAATGCCCGACCCCACCATCATCCAGACCGTGCCCAAGCCGGACTTCGCCTTCCTTTGGATCTACGCTGTGCTTGCATTCCTGCCTGCCTCCATGGAGACGCCGGTGATGCTGGTGGCTCCGGTCATTGGCATCGCTGCGCTGCTCCTGCTGCCCCTCTTCGCCGGCGAGGGAGAACGCCACTGGGCGCGCCGTCCGGTCGCTGTGCTGCTTGTCTCGGTGCTCGCGGTCGCGCTCGGCGCATTCACGCACCTCGGCACCTACACTCCTTGGAGCCCCATCATGGATGCGTGGAGCAGCGCGCCTCTCCCGCCCAAGCTGCTGCTCAACCGCACGCCGCTGGAGCGTCAGGGCGCGCTCGTCTTCGAGGACAAGCAGTGCCGCGACTGCCACTCGCTTGCGGGCTACGGTGGCCAGCGCGGCCCAGCGCTCGACGCCATCGCATCGCGCATGACCGAGGACCAGATCATCCGCCAGGTGCTGCAGGGCGGAGGCAACATGCCCGCCTACGGCAACGCCCTCAACCCGCCGCAGACCGAGGCCCTGATGCGCTTCCTGATGACCCTGCGCGGCGACAACCTCGCCCCCGCCATCGACGCCTCCAGCAGCCTCTCCCACCCCAACCGACAGCAGCCGCCGAAAGCGCCCTAACCCCATGTCCGACGCCGTGCGCGCGATCTTCGCCGATTGGGATCTGCCCTGGGGGCTCACACTCTCCCTCGCGTTCGCCGCGGCACTCTACCTGCGCGGCTGGCTCGCCACCGCATCGCCCATGGCCGGATTCGCCGACGCGCTGCTCACCGCCCACATGATCGAGCATCTCCTCCTGATGTCCGCCATCCCGATGCTTCTGCTCTACGGCCTGCCCGTCGTCCCGCTGCTGCGCGGACTGCCCCCGCCGGTGCTGCACTGGTTCGCTGGCCCGCTACTGCGCGCACCGGCCCTGCGCCGCATCGCGCGCTGGATGCTGTCGCCGCCCATTGCGTGGCTCGCCATGAACCTCGCTTTCCTCGGCTGGCACATCCCGGCAGCCTACGACTTCGCCCTGCGGCACGAGACCTGGCACGGCGCGGAGCATCTCTGCTTCCTCTTTACCGCGCTCCTCTTCTGGGGGAGCATCTATCGCCCGTGGCCCGCCAGCGAGCGCCGCAACGACTGGGGTGCCATCCTCTATCTCGCCCTCGCCGATGTCGTCATGACGCTGCTCTCGGCCTTCCTCGCCTTCTGCGACCGCCCCGTCTACCCCTACTACACAGACCACCCCAACCCGTTCCACATCCCCGTGCTGGACGACCAGGTGCTCGGAGCGGTCGTCATGTGGGTACTCGGCTCGTTCGCCTTTCTCGTCCCCGCCATGCTGCTCACCGTGCGCATGCTCTCGCCGCGGCGCGGGCGCAGGGTATAAGCAAGCGGCGAAACCTACTCCGCAACCACCGGGTTCCTCATCTCACCGATCCCCTCGATCGCAACCACCATCACTTCGCCCGGCTTGAGCCAGCGTTGCGGCGTGCGGCCCATGCCCACGCCGGCGGGCGTTCCCGTGCTGATGACATCGCCGGCTTGCAGCGGAACGACGCTTGAGATGTACTCGATCAGCGCGGGGACCTTATAGGTCATCCGGCTTGTATTTGAGTCCTGCAACTTTTCGCCGCCAATTGTGAGCGAGAGCGCGAGCGCATGCGGGTCGGCGATCTCGTCTGCGCTCGCAATCCACGGCCCCATCGGCGCAAAGGTCGGGAAGCTCTTGCCCAGAGACCACTGCGTCGTCGCCCACTGCACGTCGCGCGCGCTCACGTCGTTCATAATCGTGTACCCGAATACATGCTCTTCCCACTGGCTGGCGGCAATCCTGTACCCAGGCTTACCGATCACCACCGCCATCTCCGCCTCGTAGTCCACCTGTGAACTGTTGCGCGGCACCACCACGTCCGCGCCCGGCCCCACCACCGCCGAGGAGAGCACGAGAAAGACCGTCGGCACGTCCCCCATTCGGATATTCGTCTCGGCAGCGTGTTCTGCGTAGTTGACGCCAATGCCGAAGATGCGCGGCGGGGCCGGGACCGGCGCGAGCAGCTTCACCTTGTCCAGGGCCAGCGCAGGCAGCGAACTGGCCGCACGCGTCTGCACGTCTCTGGGCGCGGCGATGAACGCAATCGCGTCACTGAACCCTTGCGCGCCGAGATCGACGACACCGCCGTCGACCACCAGCCCCGGTCTCGGTCCCGAGTTGCCTTCGACAAACGTGACCAGCTTCATGCCCATTCCTTCCGCGTCGAGTTGCACCGCGCCCGCCCGCCAACGTCAACACCGCGCACAGCCGAGCCGCGAGTATTCTTGCAGCGGCCGTGGCAACGGAATGGTCTGCGATGCAGCTTTCTTTACGAGGCAGACACAGAAGCAGCCTTCGCCCCGCTCGACGCCAAACGTGAGGGCGTCTAGCTGGCCAGCCTCTGGTAGAGCAGGTTGCCAGTCTTCTCGCGGCGCATCTCCTCGCGCAACCGCTGTAGCCCGCCCTCTTCCATAAGCCGCTCGCGCAGCGTATCGAAGGGCTCGCGCATCTGCATCGACAGCATCATCACCTCGCCGTTGAGGTCGTCGTCGCTCACCGTGACGTTCTCTGCGTCCGCGATGCGGTCCACCACCAGCGAGGCGCGCACCTCGCGCTCGGCCTGGTCGCGTTGTGCCGCGCGCAGACGCGCAAAGTCCAGCTTGCGCATCTCTTCCGGGTTCATGCCCTGCCGCGCCAGTGCGCGCAGGCCCTGCTCCAGACGCGCGTCGATGCGCTGCTGCACAAACGACTCCGGCAGCGGGAAGCTGTGCCGCGCAACGATCTCCTCCAGCATCTTGTTTGTCGCGCCGTCCTCCAGCGCCCTGCGCTTGCGTGTGCCGATGCGCTCCCGCAACTCGCTCTCGAACTCCTGCCAGCTCTCCTTGTTGCCGAGCTGCCGGGCCAGATCCGCGTCGCGCTCGGGAAAGATCTTGCGCTTGATCGCCTTCACCGTAAGCTCGTAGCTCACGGTCTGTCCCGCCAGGCCGCGGTCGCCGAAGTCCGCCGGGTACGCGACCTCCAGGGCCAGCTCCTGCCCCGCCTTCGCTCCGCGCAGCGCATCGTTGAACGCCTGCACTGTGTTCTTGCCGCCAACCTCGATCAACACGTCCTCGCCGGAGATGGGCGGTCGAACCGGCGACGACTCGGTGACGCCCTCCGCCGACACGGTCTGCACCCTCGGA
>VFSW01007442.1_pt1 | contig 15889 bp, 13 predicted proteins | sample 5358111 | NCBI WGS metagenome assembly VFSW01 (sample SAMN11554181, study PRJNA540505) | mine drainage metagenome | isolation source: sediment from site ElyBrook_90M | place: USA: Ely Copper Mine, Vershire, VT | collected 2017 | reverse complement strand
TAACGGGGCTGATATTCGACGTGGGGCTGGGCGGGCGACTGGGGCAAAGACTGAGCGAGTGGCTGGGGTTGGGCAGGGACCCACCAGGCGGTGAGACGGGGCAGGCCAGTTTCGGAGGCGTCGAAGCGAATCTGTGTGTAAGAGAGGCCAGCCGAGTCGGGAGTGCGGCCAATGGCGCGGGAGGGATGGAGGAAGACCTGCCATTGTCCCTGATAGACGAGCAGACAGACGGTGAGCCAGACGCAGAGGAGAGCGCCGAGCAGACTGATGGTAAGCGCTTTGAGCAGCCAGGCGGGATCGACGATCTCCAGCGGAGCCTTGGGATGGGGGACGGCATTTTTGTGCGCGGATCGATTGGAGGGCATGGGCTAGAGAGACTCTAGCATTAGAAGCGGAGACGTGTTGCGGAGCGGTGGGCGTCGGCGTGGCGGGGAGGGGTCGGATGAGGAACCTAATTTTGCACATGCTTGCAACTTCTGGAGAGAATCCGCGTTCAGAGAAGTAAGCTATTATTCATCCCCGGACCCTCCGGACGATTGGGCGGCTGGGTTATGAAAGGGGTTCTGGTTATGAAGATGTTGCGCAATCTCCTGCTCGCGGTCTTTGCATTCACGGCTCTGGCAGGTTCGGTGGTTCCGGCGAGTGCCGCCGTTCGCCACCACAGAGTGAACCACCATAAGGCAACTCAGCACAAGGCAACTCACCATCGGGCGCCACACCACAAGAGGTAGTCTTCATTTCCGTTGTTTGCAGGGCGACCCGGCTGAAAGGCCGGGTCTTTTTGCGTTGTGTGGGGATAAATTGGCTACGACAGTGTGGTCTACCGGCGGATGCTGATAGAATCGATTGAATCCACTCCTATTGGGATTCCGCAGGAGTAGGCAATGCAGGCAATTCTGGCGCTTGAGGACGGGCGCATCTTTCGTGGCAAGGGCTTCGGTGCGCCGGTTGAGGCATCGGGCGAGGTTGTCTTCAATACATCGCTGACCGGCTATCAGGAGATCTTCACCGATCCCTCGTATGCGGGTCAGATCGTGGTGCTGACCAATCCGCATATTGGGAACTATGGGACGACGCCGAGCGATGCGGAGTCGGCGCGGCCTTATATTGAAGGCCTGGTGACGCGTGAGTTTTCAGCGATCAGCTCGAACTGGCGGTCTACCGAGGTCGCGGATGACTATCTGGAGCGCAGCGGAGTGCCCGTCATCTCCGAGGTGGACACGCGCGCCGTGGTGCGACATCTGCGGGAGCATGGGGCGATGCGCGGGGTGATTGCGTCGGGGGAGCATCTGGATGCAGACGTGCTGGTGGCCAAGGCGCGGGCGATCCGTACGATGGTTGGGACGGACCTGGCCAGCGTGGTCACCACCAAGACCGCGTATGCATGGGACGAGAGCGAGCCGCGGAACCTTACCGGCGACGCGTTTCTGCCAGGTCCAGACGGGGCGACCGACGGCAAACCGCTGCACGTCGTTGCGTACGACTTTGGGATCAAGCAGAATATCCTGCGGATGCTGACGCGCGAGGGCTGTCGCGTGACCGTGATCCCGGCGAAGACGACGGCGGAAGAGACGCTGAGGATGCAGCCGGACGGCGTCTTCTTTTCCAACGGGCCGGGCGATCCAGAGCCGCTGGACTACGCGATCGAGACGGTGCGCAAGCTGCAAGGGAAGGTGCCGATCTTCGGGATCTGCCTCGGCCACCAGATCTTCGGGCTGGCGCTGGGTGGAAAGACCTACAAGCTGAAGTTTGGGCATCATGGCGGGAACCACCCGATCCTGAACCATCGCACGAGGAAGGTGGAGATCACCGCGCAGAACCACAACTTCAACGTCGATCCAGAGAGTCTTCCCGCGGATGTGGAGCGCACGCATACGAACCTGAACGACCAGACGCTGGCCGGGCTACGGCACAAGACCGACCCGATGTTCAGCGTGCAATACCACCCGGAGGCGAGTCCAGGGCCGCACGATTCGCACTATTTGTTCCAAGAGTTTCGCGGGATGATGGAGGAGTGGAAAAAGTAAGGTTGTTTTTGAAAAGGGCGGGGTTAAAGCCCCGCCCTTTTCAAAACAAGAACGATGGCGAGCTATGTGGGGCTGATGCAGTGTCCTTCAAAACACTGGCGACTGAGAGAAGAGAGACGAAGATAATGCCGCGTAGGAATGATATTGCGAAGATTCTGGTGATTGGCTCGGGGCCGATTGTGATTGGGCAGTCGGCGGAGTTCGACTACTCGGGGACACAGGCGTGCAAGGCCCTGAAGGCCGAGGGATACGAGGTCGTACTGGTCAACTCCAACCCAGCCTCGATCATGACCGATCCGGAGGTTGCGGACCGGACTTACATTGAGCCTCTGACGGCGGCCTATCTGGAGGAGATTATCCGGGTCGAGGCGGAGAGGATGGGCACCGGAGCCGCCTTGAAAGACAAATACAGAGATTCTGAGCCTTCGGCTCAGAATGACGAGCAGAGGAGAGTGTTTGCGGTGTTGCCGACGGTGGGTGGGCAGACGGCGCTGAATCTTGCGGTCGATCTGGCGGACTCGGGGGTGCTGGAGAAGTATGGGGTGGAGTTGATCGGAGCCAAGCTGGAGGCGATCAAGAAGGCCGAGGACCGGCTGCTCTTCAAGGACGCGATGAACCGGATCGGCCTCGATATGCCGAAGTCGCAGTTGGTCGGCAACGTGAGCGATGGGCTGGCCTTCGCGGCGAAGATTGGATTTCCGGTGGTGATTCGTCCCAGCTTTACGCTGGGCGGATCGGGCGGCGGAATTGCCTACAACCGCGAGGAGATGACCGACATCCTCTCGCGCGGGATCGACCTCTCGCCGGTGCACGAGTGCCTGATCGAGGAGAGCGTCCTCGGCTGGAAGGAGTACGAGCTGGAGGTGGTGCGCGACCTGAAGGACAACGTCATCATCATCTGCTCGATTGAAAACTTCGACCCGATGGGCGTGCATACCGGCGACTCGATTACCGTCGCTCCCGCGCAGACGCTGACCGACCGCGAGTATCAGCGAATGCGCGATGCGGCGATTGCCTGCATCCGAGAGATCGGCGTGGAGACCGGAGGCAGCAACGTGCAGTTTGCCGTCAATCCGCACGACGGTCGCATGACGGTCATCGAGATGAACCCGCGGGTGAGCCGGTCGAGCGCGTTGGCGAGTAAGGCGACGGGGTTCCCGATTGCGAAGATTGCGGCGCGGCTGGCCGTTGGCTACACGCTGGATGAGATTCAGAACGACATCACCAAAGCCACGCCCGCCTGTTTCGAGCCGACCATCGACTACGTCGTGGTGAAGATTCCCAAGTGGCAGTTTGAGAAGTTTCCCGGTGCGGACGAGGGGTTGGGGCCGCAGATGAAGTCGGTGGGAGAGGTGATGGCCATCGGGCGGACCTTCAAGGAATCTCTGATGAAGGCTGTGCGGTCGCTGGAGACGGGCAAGAAGGCGTCGGCGGCGGACATCGAGCCGCGGCGGCTGACACAGCGGTTGGTAACCCCGCACCCGGAGCGGCTGGCGTATGTGCGCTACGCGTTTGAGAAGGGGATGACGGTGCGCGAGGTGGCGCGGCTGACCTCGATGGATCCGTGGTTTCTGAATCAGATGAAGCAGATTATCGACGAGATCAAGGCGGTCGGCGAAGTGGGGTTCGACGCGGCGACGGCGCAGGAGATGCGCACTGTGAAGCGAATGGGTGTGTCGGATGAGCGGCTGGCCTCGGAGTGGGGACTGGACGGCGCGGAGAAGGTGCGCGAGCTGCGGACGAAGCTGGGCGTGAAGCCGGTCTTCAAACTGGTGGACACCTGCGCGGCGGAGTTCGAGAGCTACACGCCGTACTTGTATAGCTGCTACGACGAGGAGGACGAGGCAGCGCCGACCGCGCGCAGGAAGATCATCATCCTGGGCAGCGGGCCGAACCGGATCGGGCAGGGAATTGAGTTCGACTACTGTTGCTGCCATGCGGCGTTCGCGCTGCGCGAGGACGGCTACGAGACCATCATGGTGAACTGCAATCCAGAGACCGTCTCCACCGACTACGACACCAGCGATCGGCTGTACTTCGAGCCGCTGACGCTGGAGGACGTGCTTGCGGTCTACGAGCACGAGGCTTCGGGCGGCGCGGAGATCGGCATGATTGTGCAGTTCGGCGGGCAGACCCCGCTGAACCTCAGCCTGCCGCTGAAGCGCGCGGGCGTGCCGATCATTGGGACCTCGCCGGAGTCGATCGACCTCGCGGAAGACCGCAAGCGTTTTGGCAGACTGATTACGGAGCTGGGGATTCCGCAGCCCGAGGGCGCGATGGTGACCTCGGTGGAAGAGGCGATTGCAGGTGCAAACCGCGTGGGCTATCCCGTGTTGGTGCGGCCCAGCTATGTGCTGGGCGGGCGGGCGATGGTGATTGCATACGACGACGAGGCAGTGGTGCGCTACATGAGCACCGCGATCGAATACTCGCAGGAGAGGCCGGTGTTGATCGACCACTTTCTGGAGGAGGCGACCGAGTGCGACGTGGATGCGCTGTGCGACGGCGAGGACGTCGTGATCGCGGGCATCATGCAGCACATCGAGGAGGCGGGGATTCACTCCGGCGACTCGTCGTGCGTGCTGCCCGCGGTGGATCTGAGCGAGGAGGTGCTGCAGACGATTCGCGCCCACACGCGCAAGCTGGCGATGGCGCTGAATGTGATTGGGCTGGTGAATATTCAGTTCGCAATTCAGCGCGGCAAAGTGTTTGTGATCGAGGTGAACCCGCGCGCATCGCGCACGGTGCCGTATGTCTCGAAGGCGACGGGCGTGCCGCTGGCCAAGATTGCGTCGCGGTTGATGGTGGGGCGGAAGCTGAAGGAGTTGCTGCCAGAGGCGGTGAAGAGCGGCGCGGACGGGTTTCCTGAAGACCTGGAGACGGGGTCGCACTATTATGTGAAATCTCCGGTGTTTCCGTGGGGCAAGTTTCCGGGCGTGGACACGGTTCTGGGGCCAGAGATGAAGTCCACCGGAGAGGTGATGGGCGTGGCGGACAACTTCGGCGAGGCATTTGCGAAGGCGCAGATCGCGGCGGGGCAGACACTTCCGATGCAGGGAACGATCTTCATCAGCGTAAACGATCACGACAAGGAAGGCGTTGTCGAGTTGGCGCGGACGTTTGTGGAGATGGGATTTCATCTAGTGGCGACGCATGGCACCGCGGAGGTGCTGGAGACCGCGGGGTTGCAGCCGGAGCGGGTGTACAAGGTGAAGGAGGGACGGCCCAATGTGGTCGATCTGATCAAGGGCGACCGGATTCAGCTGATCGTCAACACGCCACGCGGACAGGAGACGTTCTTCGACGAGAAGGCGATCCGTCGCGCAGCGGTGCTGGCGCGGATTCCAACGATTACGACGCTCGCAGCAGCGCGCGCGGCAGCAGAGGGAATCCGGGCGCTGCAACGCGGGACGTTGAGCGTCTTCGCTCTTCAGGAGCTTCATGCGGCGCGCGCGGTTGCATTGGGGTAATGCGCCTCTTCGATGCCGGTTGGGACGATGGTGTCCTGGGGAACCGTTACTGACCGCGATGGCGGGAGGGGGCAAGAAGGCGGAGGGTGATGAGCATGGCGGGGACGAGGAAGGCGAAGGAGCCGAGGACCCACATGAGGACTGCGCCGAGCACCTGATCTTCGAGCACGGGGATGTGGAACGGGTTGGGGTGGTCGATGTAGTAGCGGTAGACGGGGCGGTCGCAGAAGGCGAGGAAGGCCGAGAGCAGGGTCATGACTACGTCGGCGAGGGCGAGGTAGAGGATCGCTCCCCAGTTGTTGCGATGTGTGTCGGCGGGCCATGGACGCAGAATTGTCCACCAGAAGAGCAGAGAGGTGAGTAGGAAGCAGAGATGCTCTGTGCCGTGTACGGTCTCGTTTTCCAGCGCGAAGTCGTAGGCGGCGGGGATGTGCCAGCAGAGGTAGGCGAGGTTCATGGCCAGCCATGCGACCGCAGGCGAGATCAGCCAGTGCGCGAGACGACGCAGCGCAGAGACGCGCAGCAGCGGGCCGACGATCCAGCGGACGACGGGCGCGGGCAGGCCGCGCAGCAGCGGGACAACGGGGAGCGCGTAGAGCAGGAGAATGGGGATGGCGGACATCAGGAGGAGATGCTCGACCATGTGGGCGGTGAGAAGTGCGTCGGCGAACCCGTCCATCGGCGAGGCAGTGGCGATCCAGAGGAGCGCGAGGCCGGAGAGAAAGGAAGCGAGACGCAGAACGGGAAACTGTTCGGGGCGGGTGCGGCGGATGGCGAGCCAGCCGCGCAGGTAGAGGGCTGCGAGGAGCGTGAGAGAGAGCGTTAATCCCCAGGGGAACTCCCAATCGGTGAAGATCGCGCGTACGGCGTTGGACATGGGTCAGCGACTCGTGTGGGTGTGGGCCATACACCTAGATGCGGTCAGGCAGCGATCTTGAGGGGCTTGATCTTCTTGCGCTTGAGTTGGGAGGCCTGCCAGAAGTCGTGGGCGTTCTGCATCTTGAACCAGATGTCGGGGGAATCCTGGCCGAAGGCCTGGCTGATGCGGATCGACATTTCAGGGGTGATCCCGGCGCGGCAGTTGAGAACGCGCGAGAGGTTGACACGCGAGACGCCAAGATACGCCGCAAACGCGGTTACTGTGGTTGGGACGTTCTCCAGCGCTTCTTTGAGAATTCTTCCGGGGTGGGGTGGGTTATACATCTGCATGGTTTTCCTCCTCTGCGCTTCGAGTGCGTGTCAGTGATAATCGAGATAGTCTACGAGGATCGCGTCCTCGCCTTCAAAGCGAAATGTTATCTGCCAGTTGCCGTTGACTTTGACCGACCAATGTCCGGCGAGCACCCCCTGAAGTGGGTGTAGATTCCAGCCGGGTAGATTCATGCCTGCTGGCTTGTTTGCTGCATCCAGCGTATCGAGTTGATCCTCCAACCGTCTCGCATGGGCTGGCTGAATGCCAGCCTTTGATCCTGTTCGGAAGAACCTTTCCAGACCGGCGTGCTTGAAGGTTCGGATCACTTCCATATCGTAGCGTGTAACGATACAGTTTTCAATGGATTATTTTTGCGGCGTGTCTTGTGGTTGAGATGGGTGGGTCATCTGACTGGAGGCGTTGATGGCGGGGGCGAGGTTGTCGCCGCGCAGGGTCATGAGGAAGCGCATGAGGGCCTTGGTCTCGGAGGGGTTCAGGGCGTTGCCGTAGGCGGGCATGTTGCCGCCACCCTGTAGCACCTGACGGATGATCTGGTCCTCGGTCATGCGGGATGCGATGGTGTCCAGCGCGGGGCCACGCTGTCCGCCGGAGCCGGCCAGCGCGTGGCAGTCGCGGCACTGCTTGTCCTGGAAGACGAGCGCGCCTTGGCGCTCCAACGGAGTGAGGTTGAAGAGGAGTTTGGGCGGAATTGGCGCGCTGGTCCATGCGTCCATCACCGGACTCCACGGAGTGTAGGTGCCGAGGTGGGTGAAGATGCCGAGCGTGACCGCGATGACCGAGATGAGCAGTACGGCGACCGGACGACGCGACCAGTGGCGTTCTCCCTCGCCCGCCAGCAGCGGGAGCAGGAGCAATCCCGCGATGCCGATGACGGGAGCGACCAGCAGTACGGGAGTTTCGAGGGAGGTTGGCAGGAAGGCGAGGACTGCGTAGATCCAGAGGAAGGCGAAGTCGGGCTTGGGCGCGGTCTGGATGATGGTTGGGTCGGGCATTCCGCTGGGGCCGAAGGGGCCGAAGAAGAAGGCGCAGGCCATTACGCTGAAGAGAATCGCGGCGGCGAAGACAGCGTCCTTCCAGGCTGCGTCGGGGACGAAGGGGATGCCGGTGGATGCGGTGAGGTCGCGGTACTCGCGCTGGTAGGTGGAGCGGCGGACGATGCGTCCCGGCATGGGCCAGTCGCTGACGCCGTGGCGGAGAACCATCCATACATGCAGACCGACCGCGGCGAGCAGAAGCGCTGGGATTACAAAGACGTGCAGGGTGAAGAAGCGGGAGAGGGTCGCTCCGCCGATGATTGGCCCGCCGAGCAGCATGTGGACGAGAGATGGGCCGACGATGGGGATGCGGCTACAGATCGACGCGCCGATGCCGAGGCCCCAGTAGGCGTCCTGATCGAAGCGCATCACCTGTCCGGTGAAGGCCATGCCGAGGGTGAGAAGAAGCAGGCCAACGCCGACGATCCAGGTCAGTTCGCGGGGAAATTTATACGCACCGAAGAGGAAGACCTGGATCATGTGCAGCAGCACAATGGCGATCATGAAGTCCGATCCCCAGCCGTGCAGCGCGCGCAGGTACCAGCCGAGCGGAATGGTGTGGTTGAGAACGCCGAGGCTGGTCCATGCCTCGTTGGCAGAGGGACTGTAGACCAGCGCGAGCAGGATTCCGGTGACGACTTGCAGGACCAGAAGCACGGTTGCGGCAGAGCCGAAGACGTACATCCAGCTTGCGCTGTTGGCTGGCGTGGGATGGGTGGCGGTGTCGGTGAGCGGCTGAATGAGGCCGAGGCGACTCTCGACCCACTGATAGGTCTTGGCTCCGGCGGCGATGGCGCGTTGTTTCAAGCTGGCCATTCGTTGGACCTCGTATGGGTAGAAGCGGACGCGGATTCAGCGGCTACAGACGGTGCGATCTGAACCAACGGCTTGGGCTTGGCGCTAGAGGCTTGAGTCGAGAGCGTTGGCATGTCTCCGGCGTGGATGAGCAGCGAGTCGCCGGAGAGCTGGTAGCGATACTCGAAGAGGCCTCGCTCGGGCGGGCCGGAGGCGCGGCTGCCGTCTTCGTAGTAGGCTCCGCCGTGACATGGGCAGAGGAAGAGCTTGGATTGCGCGAACCAGCGAACGGGACAGCCGAGATGCGCGCAGTTGATGGCGAAGACCTGAAACTTCTGCTCGGAGATGCGGCGCACCCAGCAGGCGACCTTGGCGGTGTCGCCGTCGTCGAAGCTGGCGACGGGACTGCGGAAGTCGGCGAGGCGCGTCTCGCCGACGGGGAAGTCGTGGACGGAGCCGAGGTTGATCCATGCTCCGGTGCTGGAGGATCGCTTGGTTGCAGGCCCGATCAGATAGCCGATCAGCGGCACCGCGAGCACGGCCCCGACGGCTGCGTTCAGCGCAAGCGAGAGCTTGAAGAGAAAGGCCCTGCGCGTGTGCGCGGCGGCCTTGGCGGCGGCTTCTTCCGGGCTGGGCGGGGTTGGATTTATGTGGTCTTCGCTCATGTGTCTCTCCGCTTCGATTCTTCCAATACAAAATCAATGCTGCGACTGATAGGGCTGGCCGGGGGATGCGATGCGGTGCGCGGTAAGCCATGCAACGATGTCGGTGATCTCCCGATCGGTCATGGGATGACCCGGCGTGTACGAGCGCCAGTCGTGCGGCCCTTGTTCGGTCTGGCCAGCGAGAATGATGCTGCGCAGTCCCTGATCGCTGATGAGGGCGAGGTAGGCGGGATCGACCAGGGAGCCAGTGACTACGCCGTTGCCAGCATTGGTACCGGTTGCATCCGCTCCGTGGCAGCGCGCGCAGAAGAAGGTAAACGTCTTCTGGCCCTGCGCGGGATCGCCGGTCGTGGAGGCGGCATAGGCGGGCGGCGTCTCCCCCGCGAGCGCGGCTGGGTTGCCCCAGTTGGAGGCCATGCCTTCGGCGAGGATCGCGATCTGGCGGTCGGTCAACATTCCACCTGCGGACTTGGCGAAGGGCGGCATTGCGGTGCCGGGAACTCCGTTGGCGGTGACGCGTTGGATATTTGCGACTCCGGCGGTCGCAAGATAGACGGGGTTGGCCAGCGAGATGGCCGCGCCGTTCTGTCCGCTGACGCCGTGGCAGGAGGCGCAGTTCTGTGCGTAGAGGGTGGGGAAGTCGAGGAGTTGGTCGGGCCGCGCGACCTCGGGATTGGGGCCGGGTTTTCCAGGCGCGGAGTTGCAACCGACGGCGGCAAGCGCAGCCGCGCAGGTCAGCAGGCACAGGATGAACGAACGAGCCTTCATTTGGGACCGTCTTTCCGGTCTGCGTTCTCCGCGTCGGTCTGGTCGTTGTCCAGGTCGATGCGGTCGCCGTGCAGTCCCGCACGGACAGCGAAGGGCAGCGCCTGAAACTGAGGGGTGCGCACCCTGGCCTGCAGGTTGACGACGAACCCGCAGACCAGGCCGAAGGCGATCTGCGAGAGGATGAACCAGAACCAGTCGATGCGCTGGTTGAGGATGGGGCTGAGAATGTTCAGTGCGGAGTACATGATCCCAGTGAGCAGAAGCGGCGCCATGAAGCCCGCGGTGACGATTGGGTAGCGAGGGAACATGGGCAGCATCGCGCCGTAGAGCAGGCCCACAAGCAGCGAGGTGACGCCGTGAATGAGGAGCGCGGCCAGGAGTCCTTGCAGGTGGAACTGGCCGAGGAAGGCGTTGCTGGCACCGGCCCAGCCGACGAAGCCGCCAGCCGCCAGCAGGTTCACCGAGTACCAGATGCTGTGGTACTTGAACAGGCTGAAGATGGTGGCGGGGACTGTCATCGCAACGCCGCCAGCGATGCCTCCTTTGATGCCGTTGGCGATCTGGAAGGTTTCGACGGGGATGATCTTGCGCGGTGTCTCGCTTGGCGTGGAGAGTTTGGGGTGGCGTTCGATGAGGGTGCGGGCGCTGCCGATCTCTACCTCTTGCGCGCTGACCGAGACGGCCTCGTGGGCCTCGTGTGGCAGCACCTGAAAGAACCAGCCAAGCGAGCCTGCGACCGAGAGAAGAAGTCCAAGGACCGCTACCGCAATGCTCGTGACCATGCCCGCCAGGATAAGCGAGACGCCGAGCGCCAACACCATCGGCCATGCGGTGGGACGAGGAAGCTGGATTGTGCTGGGGCCGCTGTGCGTGGGGCCGTCGATCATGGGGTCTCCTTTCTTGTTCTGCGTACGATCTTAGTGAAACCAGCGTGCAAAATGATGCCATTGAATCAGTGGACCGACAGAGTCTACCGGCCCAGCACATAGACGACGGTGAAGACGACGATCCAGACTGCATCAACGAAGTGCCAGTAGAGCGAGAGGACCTCCAGCCGACCGGTATCCTTGGCGGTCATGGAGCCGGTGAGGGAAAAGATCAGCGCCAGAGAGAGCATGAAGAGGCCGACGATGACGTGCGATGCGTGGAGCCCGACCAACGAGTAGAAAGTTGTGCCGAAGAGGTTGGTCTGGATGGTGAGGCCGTCGCGGTAGATCAGGGTGTACCACTCGTGCGCGGTTCCGCCGAGGAAGATTCCTCCGAGGAGAATGGTCGCGGCCAGCCACAGGGAGCAGGCGTGTCGGCTGCCACGGTGCAGCGCAGAGACGGCAAAATGAACCGTGAGGCTGCTGGAGAGCAGGCAGACCGAGGTGAAGATGGGAAGGTCGAGCACTTGGCGCGGCGTGGGGCCGGTGCGGTCCTTGCCGATATAGTAGAGGTAGGCCACGACAAAGATGGTGAAGATGGCGGCCTCGGCGAGGATGAGGCACGCCATGCCCACGACTCCGCGCGAGGGCAGCACCCACTCTGGCGTTGTTGCATTCGGAATAGTGGTGGCTTGGCTCAAACGGGGCGACTCCTTTTAGATGCGGTGTCTGATTTCTGTTTACTCGTAGTTGCTGTCGGGGTCGTCGGGGTGTTTGAGGTCCCACAGGGGACGGCGGCTCTCGACGGTCGGAATGACGGCGAAGTTATACGCGGGAGGCGGCGAGGGCGTAGACCACTCCAGCGTCCAGGCGTCCCACGGGTCGGGACCTGCGATGGGGCCTTTGAAGTACGACCAGACCATGTTGTAGACGAAGAGCAGAGTGGCAACCGCTTGGAAGACAGCTCCACTGGAGACGATCAGGTTCCAGATCATCCAACCGCGGTCGGCCTCGTAGGTGTAGATGCGGCGCGGCATTCCAAGCAGGCCGGGGACGTGCATGAAGTCGAAGGTGAGGTGGAATCCGATGAGGAAGATCCAGAAGTGCCACTTGCCGAGGCGCTCGCTCAACATGCGGCCACTCATCTTGGGGAACCAGTAGTAGAAGGCGGAGAAGAGCATGAAGAGGATCGCTCCGACCAGCACATAGTGGAAGTGCGCGACGACGAAGTAGGAGTTGCCGAGCTGCCAGTCGAAGGGCGCGACCGAGAGCATGATCCCGGTGAGGCCAGCGATGAGGAACTGGAAGAGGAAGCCGATGGCGAACATCATCGCGACGGTGAAGTGGATCTTGCCGCCCCAGATCGTGGCCAGCCAGTTGAAGAGTTTGATCCCCGTCGGCACGGAGATAATCATGGTGGCCAGGGTGAAGAAGGTGTTGGGGCCGGGGCCGAGGCCGACGGTGAACATGTGATGCGCCCAGACGCTGAGGCTGATGAACCCGATGCCGACCGACGCGGCGACCATGGCGGGATAGCCGAAGATGGCCTTGCGCGAGAAGACCGGGATGATCTCGTTGGCGAAGGCGAAGGCGGGCAGCACGAGGATATAGACCTCGGGATGGCCGAATATCCAGAAGAAGTGCATCCACAGCACCGCCGAGCCTCCGGCCTGGGTGTCGAAGAAGTGCGAGCCGAGGTAGCGGTCGAGCATGAGCATGATCTGCGCCGCCGTCAGCGGACTGATGGTGACGAAGACCAGGCAGGAGGTGACCAGATAGAGCCAGACCAGCAACGGCATCCGGCCCAGCTTCATGCCGGGGCATCGCATACAGATCGTCGTTGCAACAATGTTCAGTGCGGTGCCGATGTTGCCGATGCCGCTGAGCAGAATGGCGAGCGTCCAGTAATCGGTGCTGTGGCCGGGGGAGAAGACCTGCGCGGTTAGCGGCGCGTAGGCGAACCAACCCACATCGGGCGCGCCGCCTGCACCGTAGAGGCCGCTCGCTCCAAAGTAGCTGAAGTAGAGAAGCAGTCCGCCGAAGGCCGAGATCCAGAAGCTGAAGGCGTTCAGTCGCGGAAAGGCCATGTCGCGCGCGCCGATCATCAGCGGGACCAGATAGTTGCCGAAGCCAAAGAGGATGGGCATTCCCACGAAGAAGACCATCGTGGTGCCATGCATGGTGAAGAGGCTGTTGAAGGTCTGCGGCGAGACGAAGTGGTTGTTGGGCACGGCAAGCTGAATGCGCATCAGCAGCGCCTGAAAGCCCGCGACGACCAGAAAGAAGAGCGCATAGCCGATGTACATCAGGCCTATCTTTTTGTGATCGACCGTGGTGACCCAGTCGTGCAGTACGTCCAACAGCAGACGCGGCGCGGCGTGCGAGACCTCTGCGGTCTGGTCGGGGCCTGCGGTCGCCGGTGTCTGGGTCGCCATGGTGTCTCCTTTCATTCTCTACTTCAACGTCATCAGATACGCGGTGACTGCGTCGAGGTCGTGCTGGTTGAGGTGCATGGCTGGCATCAGCGCTCCGGGCTTGAAGCTCGCAGGATTGTCGATGAAGGCGCGCAGGTTGGCTGCATTATTGGGGACGGAGCCGGAGGCGATGGTGTCGCGGCTGGCAACGTGGGTCAGGTCGGGGCCGAAGCGTCCCGTGGCCACGGTCCCGGTCACGGTATGACAACTGATGCAGGCGTTGTGCTGGAAGACGGCGCGACCGGCGACAGCGCTGGGGTCGGCGCTGTCTACCGCGGGCTGCTGTTGATGCGCCACCCATGCGGCAAAGTCGGCGGGGCTGTCGGCATAGACGCGGATCAGCATCTTGGCGTGCTGCACGCCGCAGTACTGCGCGCACTGGCCGAGGTAGAGGCCGGAGGTCTGCGGATCAATCCACATGGTGTTGATCTGGTTTGGGATCAGGTCCATCTTGCCTGCCAGCCGCGGGACCCAGAAGCTGTGGTCGGTGTCGGCGGAAGACATGGTGAGGTAAGTGGGCGTCGGGTGTTTCGGATCGCTGACCGGAATGTGCAGCTCGTTGGCGGTGACGATGCCCAGCTTGGGGTAGTTGTACTCCCACCAGAACTGGTGTCCGATGACGGTGACGTCCAGCGCGGCGGCGGGCTTGGGTACGCTCTGGGTGGAAAGGATGATGCGGGTGGTGGCCAGGAAGAGCAGCACAACAATCAGAATTGGGATGACAGTCCATGCCAGTTCGATCTGGTTGCTGCCGTAGATCTGTGGAGGCTCCTGTGCGGCGTTTGCGTCGCCCGCGCGATGGCGGTAGCGCACAATCGCGTAGAGCAGAAGCCCTGCGACGACGAGAAAGATGGAAGCGGTGATGCCAAGCACCAGCATCGAGAGGTTGAAGATGGAATGGGCTGGTGTCCCTGCCGGGGCAAAGATGCTGGTCGCGCCGTGGCTGAAGTTGGAAGAGATTTGGGCCGAGAGGTCGAGCCAGACTTGATGCACCAACATGGGTCTCCGAAAGATTGCCCTGTGCAGAGGGGAAGGGAAGCATCCGCTCTCGATGGGTATGGTTTAGATGCAAACGAACCTCGCCGCGGTTCAACGCCCAGTCGCGCGGTGGGCATTGCGGACCGCGCAAGACTGAGGCCAAGACCTTCCATGCTTGCACGATACTTCGTCCGAAGCAAGAAGAGATCGACTGAATTCAGGAGGAGAGGGGCTGTGTATGTGGCGCGGACAGTCGCCTGGAGCAGGACCGAACCAGTTGCGTGACGGCGTATGCGGCCAGAATCGTCAGCAAGGGGTCGATGTTGACTCGGTAGCGGAACTCGGCATGAGCGATGTAGTAGGGAAGTGGGAACAGAAGCAAGGGTAGGGCCATCAGGACTGCAAAGGCGCGCATCCGATTGCGGTAGAGGATGAAAAGTCCGGCGAATCCGAGGAGAGTGGTCAGCAGCGCGTGAATCTCATAGATGCGTGGCCCAGCCACGTTGCCTGTTCCCGACCAGAAGCGGAAGCAGCGGCGCAGGCTGAGACGCAGAAAGACCGCGGGGTGGAGGCGGATGTATTGCCAGGCCTGTTCGGTCTTCTCGTGGGTATAGGCGACCTCTCCCTTGGCAACGTAGCTGGCCAACTCCTGCTTGTTGTAGAGGGGGAAGATCGTCAGGTCGAGGAAGCCAGTTGCTCCCGGGCGATTTCCCATCCACAGTTCAAGGCCGGCAGTGCTGCGCAGCGGGATGAATGCGTGGAAGCGGTAGGCATTGCGGACAGGCCACGGCGCAAAGAGCAGCAACAGAGCGAGCAGACCGACCAGCGGGGAAAAGCGCGCAACTCCGCGCGTCTGCCATGCGACCCAACCCAGGATTGCAAGCAGCGACGGCAGAAGCGCCGGATTGATGAGCGCCACGAGTGCGCTGCACGATCCCAGAAGGAGCCATCTGGCGATGGTGGGTTGGCGGCGGCACGAGAGCGCGAGCAAGACCATTGCGGGCAGGGAGCAGGCGGAGATGCTGGTCTCCCAGAAGATGGCCGGAACCCAGATCACGGGGATCGAGACCGCCCAGAAGACCCCGGCGAGGATGGCGGTGCTGCTGTCCATGACCTCGCGGGCAAGGCGCATCATCAGCCAGATGGTGAGCAGGCTGATGAGAATCTGCAACAGGATGATAGCGATCACGGAGGCAAAGGAAAATGTGCCGAAGACCAGGAAGACCGCTGCGATGAGCATGGGGTATCCAGGCGCGATCAACGCCGTCGGGCCAGTGGGGATGCCGAAGGGTGAACTGAATCCCTGGCCGTGAAGCAGTGAGTTGGCCAGCAGTCCCATCTCGTAGGGGTGCTGGAAAAACCAGTTATGAGGACGCGTTGTGGCGACATAGACCAGAACCAGAAGGCGAGCAGCCAGCGCGAGGAAAAGAATGGCAATCGTCGAACGCCGCTCCGCGCACCAGGAGAGGAGAGAGAACGACTCATTCCGACGACGTACGATTGTAGCTGTGGCCATAGGATTGAAGGAATCAGGATCTGGAACAGATGCCGACCGCATCTACTGGATGATAAACATCTGAGAAGAGCTTGTCAGTGTTA